>Ga0265295_1005693_pt1 | contig 15649 bp, 16 predicted proteins | sample Munlansysbiofilm_FD_192503 | JGI IMG/M metagenome (GOLD analysis project Ga0265295, IMG submission 192503) | Leachate microbial communities from a municipal landfill in Southern Ontario, Canada - Methane capture system biofilm | ecosystem: Engineered > Solid waste > Landfill > Unclassified ... | reverse complement strand
TATCAACCGCTTCCTTTATAATTTAATTAATCTATATTTTAAAAAGTCAGATTGTATTCATTTTTTCTAGGAGGCACTCTTATGACTACGAATAATATATTCGCTATCTCTTGTTTTGTTCTGGCAATCATTTTTGTATTATTGGCATTTATTTTTGCGATTTTAAAAGAAAAGGCGGCGATTTTAATTAGTGGCTTCAACACCTTACCCAAAGAACTGCGACACTCCTATGACACCCAACGAATGAGCAAAGATATGCGGAATCAATTCGCCTTATGGGCGCTCATTTTATTCGCAGGTTCTTTACTCTCACATTTCATCAGTTTCTATTTTGCTCTCGCTTCTTTAGCCCTTTGGCTGTTTCTATTTTTTAAAGACGTTCATTTTGATGTCGATAAAGCATTTAATCGTTATCTGAAATAACCTTTTGTTCACGGTCCCCTTTTATCGACCACTTATATTTTCCCCAGTTCAATGCGGGTAAAAATAAGCGCCAGCTTTTAGGCCTTATCATAAATCATTTTTATCTTTAAAAAATTATGTTAAGATATCCGTAAGTAAATAAAAACCACTGATTACAAAGACTTTTATCTCTTTCATAATCAGCGGTTTTTATTTAATCTTATATCCTAATTGATTTAAATAAGTGCTTCTGCCTTTGTTGCCGTAAATATAAATTTTCCATCAGAAACTCTTGCGCTGCCGGTAAAACGGCAACCTTTGGCACCACCCTCAACTTTTTGAGCGGCCAACAGCATCGCGCAATCATTTTTCTTAAGATTTTCCGAAGTCACCTTCATTGCATAGACTCCGACCGAAACATGGTCACCTTCAACTTCACCGCTACCAACAATAATGGGGTGTGGGCTGCCATCGGGACACATTGTCACAATTGTCAGAAACGCCGAGTTTTCGATAACACTTTTCATTTCTTCATTAATAACCATTTTAAATTCCTCCAAAGTTTAGTATAGCAATTGACTCCGCAATTACTACCTGATACAATTATAGTACTCCAACTAAAGCTTGTAAACTACGCAAAAAAATATGATCACATACGAAAATAGAAAGGAGCTAAGAAAAAAATGACTACCTCTGAAAATAAAACTTCCTTATGTTCCGGAAACATCTGCCCGTGCCAAGAAAAATGTCCCCTTTCAGCTGCCCTTGAAATCATTGGTGGCAAATGGAAGATTCCCATCCTCTGTGCATTATATAACGATGGGCCCACCCGTTATAATGCGTTACGAAAAAAAATTAAGGGCATAACCAACACCATGCTCGCTTCCTCATTGAAGGAACTCGAAGCGGATGGTCTGATCCTCCGCACGCAATATAACGAAATGCCCTTAAGAGTCGAGTATGAATTAACCAGAAACACGAATCGTCTTATTCCGATTCTGGGCAGCCTTTCTGTATGGGGCAAGGAAATAAAAACTGATTTATAAACAAAAAACTGTCCCCCATGTTTTAATTTACTTTTTCCAGTTCAATCTGAATTTCGGTCAGATAGTGAGCCGGATTTTCTTCATTCCAGGGGCCCCGATGACAGATTTGCCGGTTTTTTCCCTTCATTCTATAACCGGCATGTCCAGTCAGCCAATAAGCCAGCGAGCGAAAAGCCCCGGAGATATTTTCATAGGGGCCATAAACCATCGTGCAGGCCATCATCGCCACCGCTTCTGTATTTCGAAAGCACAGCGGTTCGTCCACAGCCACAGCTTTTGTAACCACCATACAGACCTCCACATCCACATCGGCTTCCTTAAACTCATTGTCATGGTAAACAGCAAAGCACTGCTCAGTTACTGGTAGCTCAATTTTTCTTTCGTTTGTTAATTCGGCTAGTTCTTTCCAAAGTAATCCCTCACAAAAATAATTTGCGATCACCCGTCGCAGTGAAATAACCGGGTATGAAGGAATCTGCTTAATGATAAAGTTATAATGAATACCGATTTCATCTTTCTTAATGCTGTCCAACGCCGTTTTTATTCTGCTTAGCTTTTCCTGTTCTTGTTCCAGTAATTGCTGTACTTCGATTTGTTTGCTTTTTAATTGATCCGCCATAAAATCACCGCTCCAATTTTTTAGCGCCGCCCCAATCTCTGCAACGGTATAGCCAACATCGCGCAAGAAGATAATTTTTTGCAGCCGCGGAATTTGCTCCACCGAATACAGGCGATAGCCCGTAAAAGGGTCCGTCTGAGCCGGTTTCAGCAAGTTATTTTCATCATAATAGCGGAGCATCCGAATCGATACCTGGGTCAATTTTGAAAACTCACCGATTTTAAACATCACGACCTCTTTTCATCTGTCTCTCCCTTTATTTCCGACTAGATAAATACCATTTGGATCAGTACCATATAAACCAGAGTTCCGCCACCAATGCTCAGCAGATTATTGCGCTTCCAGACGTGGAGCAATGCCACAATTCCCACTGCAAGATACTCGGGAAATCCGTGCGGCGGCACCATCAAGCTGACCCCCTTTAAACAATAAACCACCAGAATGGCAATAACCGCTGGCGGTAGCAGATCACCAAGGGTTTTAACCAGAGCCGGTACTTCCTTTCCACCACCGAAAAGGGCAAAAGGCAGAAAGCGGGTCATAAAGGTACAGGCCGCCACCACCAACACGACCAGTAAGGGTGTTGTTATTTCCGGACTCATTGAACCACCTCCTTGTTCTCCCCTTGTTTTATACTGTTTCTAAAAACGAGCAGCAAACATACGGCGGCAATCAACGCCGGTAGAATAAATGCATTGGCACCAAATACAAAAAGCGAGACGATCCCACAAAACATCCCCACCAGAGCAGGCAAATGCGATTGATAGCTATACCACTGTTCAATAAAGATAACCACAAACAGGGCTGTCATCGCAAAATCGATGCCGGTGGTATCAAAACCGATGAAACTGCCAATGATCGCACCAAGAGTGCAGCCGACAATCCAGTAGCTTTGATCCAGGGCCGCTACGGTAAAAAACACCTGCTTCTGATTGAGTTCTTTGGGTATATTCATACCGCACAGTAGCGAATAGGTTTCGTCAGTTAGTGAAAAAATCATATACCAGCCATATCTTCCCATCGCCTTAAATTTTTCAATGAAGGATAACCCATAAAAGATATGACGACTCTGTACCGACAGGGTCAGGACAATCAATGACAGTAGCCCCATGCCGCCACTCAGTAGTCCAATCAAAACAAATTGCATCGAACCGGCATAAATAATCAGACTGATGAAAAATGCCCAGATAAAATTGTAGCCCGCTTTTTCCAGCAGAATGCCAAAGGCCATCCCCATGAAAAGATAACCAAAAAGAACGGGCAGGGTTTGAATAAACGCATATTTTAAAGTCTCTCTAAATGCTTCTTTTTTCTTGGTCATACTCAATTTTCTGCTCCTTATACTTAATTTTCCTTAAGTTACCAAAATATTATAGCATAAATCTTTATGTTAATGCATTTCAAAATTCTTTTGCCTTGCATAATTCCAATCTTCGTTTATAATAGATTTACTTAAGTAAATTAACTATTATGTTAGTTAATTATTACTTTAATTAATCATTAATCTACGAAAGGAGTACGCATTGAATACAACTGGACACGAACTGTTTCACGCTTTTCACCGCATAAAAAAGTCAAGTATGGGTCGCATTCATAAATGTCTGATGAAAGACCTTAAACCCCATGAATTTTTTATGTTAAAAACCCTTAAAACAATGTATGACGAGGAGCAAAAAGACGCTCAGTTAAACAATCTCACGTTGGCTCCCGGCGTGAAAATTTCTCAGCTCAGCCGAGAAACCGCAATTTCGATGCCCGGCGTTTCACAAACGATTTCAACTTTGGAAAAGCTTGGCTATGTAGAACGGATTGCCTCAAGTAAGGATCGCCGCCTGGTTTACGTTAAGCTTACCGATACCGGCCGCCAACTTGAAGACGATGTTTCAAAGTCATGCTTCCAAATCTATGATGAAGCAGCAACCACGCTGGGTGAAGAAGATACCCAATCCCTTGTTCTTTTACTCGACAAATTAGCGGTCGCCTTTGATCAGATCGATCAGCAACAAGGCGGCTTGAAAGAAAATGCAGAAAGGAAAACAACATGATCAAGCTTTCACGCTATTTAAAACCCTATCTCGGGGTTCTTTTCATTACCCTGGCACTGCTTTTTGTCCAAGCGATATCCGACCTGAACCTGCCAAACTTCATGTCGGATATTGTCAATGTGGGCATCCAGCAAAACGGGATTGAACACGCAACGCCGGAAGCCATCAGTGAAGATGGCTATGCCTTAATGACGACCTTTATGACCACTGCAGAAAAGCAGACGGTGTCAGATAGCTACCTGCTGATGAGCCCGGATGACGCTACTAATCCAGACTATGGTGCCACCGTCGAGAAATTCCCGACACTGAAAACCCAAAGTATTTATGTCCTTACAAATCCCAATGCGGAAACTTTCAAAACGCTGGATCCCATCTTTGGAACAGCCACCTGGACATTTATCAATGCCATGCGTTCAATGGATACCAGCGCCGCCGATGCCAGCGCCGCCGAAAGCGCGACCGATCTGGATTTAGACCAGCTTTATCAGGCCTTGCCGATGCTCACACAATTGCCCCCGGACACCTTTGACAAAGCCCGCGAACAGGCTGCCCAAACTCCTGAATCGATGCAAATTCAAACTGCTGTCCAATTCACCACCCAATTCTATAACGAACTTGGGGTGGATGTCGGTGCCATTCAAACTTTCTATATTTTAAAAATTGGCGCGATGATGCTACTGCTTTCTTTGATCAGCATTTTAGCCGCCATTGCGGTGGGCTTTTTTTCAGCCCGAATTGCGGCTGGGGTTTCCCAAAGTCTCCGCCGGGATGTCTTCAAGAAGGTCCAGTGTTTTTCTAATACCGAATTTGATAAGTTCTCGACAGCATCACTGATCACCCGAAACACCAATGATATCACCCAAATCCAGACCATTCTGATTATGGGCATTCGAATTCTCTGCTATTCACCAATTCTGGCCATTGGCGGGATTATTATGGCCCTACGCCGAACCACCTCCATGGGTTGGATTATCGTTGTGGCGGTTTTAGCGATTATGATGATTATTGGTGTCGTATTTACCATTGCCATGCCTCGCTTTAAACTAATCCAGAAACTGGTGGATAAACTAAACCTCGTCACCCGGGAGAGCCTGACCGGCTTGATGGTGGTGCGGGCTTTTGGCAACCAGAGCTTTGAAGAAAATCGTTTTGATTCGGTAAACAAAGAAACGACCGCTAATAATCTTTTTGTAAACCGAGCGATGGTCTTTATGATGCCAACCATGATGTTTATCATGAATGGCGTCACACTGCTAGTGGTTTGGGTCGGTGCTCATCAAATCGCCGATTCAGCCATGCAGGTTGGTGATATGATGGCCTTTATGCAATATACCATGCAGATTATTTTCTCCTTCCTGATGATGTCGATGATGTTTATTATGATTCCCCGGGCTGCCGTTTCCGGCGATCGTATTCAGGAAGTACTGGCCGTTAAACCGAATATTGTCGATCCCGCCGAACCAAAAAAACTACCAATGAACGAGCAAACCACCCTGGTCTTTGACCATGTCTCCTTCCGCTATGAAGGAGCTGAGGAAGATGTCCTTCATGATATCAACTTTGTGGCCAATCCGGGCGAAACAACCGCCTTTATTGGTTCCACCGGTTCAGGTAAATCAACCCTGATTAACCTGATTCCCCGATTTTTCGATGTCACCTCGGGTACTGTTAAAATCGATGACATCGACATCCGCGAGGTCACCCAACACGATCTGCGCGAAAAAATTGGTTACATTCCCCAAAAAGGGGTGTTATTTTCCGGCACTGTGGCCTCCAATCTTAAATATGGCGATCAACTTGCCAACGAAGAAGATTTAGCTATTGCTACTCAGGTTGCTCAGGCTACCGAGTTTATTAAAAGCAGTCCCGACGGCTTTGAGCGGGAAATCGCCCAAGGCGGCAGCAATGTCTCTGGCGGACAAAAACAGCGACTATCGATTGCCCGGGCGCTGGTACGAAAACCGGATATCTATATTTTTGACGACAGCTTTTCCGCGCTGGACTACAAAACCGATATTACTCTGCGACGGGCTTTAAAAGAATACACCGGTAACAGTACCGTGCTCATTGTCGCCCAACGAATTAACACCATTATGCATGCCGAGAAAATCATCGTTCTGGATCACGGCCGGGTGGTTGGCAAAGGAACCCACAATGAACTATTAAAAACCTGTACCACCTATCAGGAAATAGCATCCTCACAATTATCAGAGGAGGAACTAAACATATGAGCGATCAAAAAAATATTAAAACACCAAAACGTGGCAACATGGGCGGTGGCGGAATGGGTCGGGGTCCAGGTGGTCCCGCCGGCATGATACCCGGTGAGAAGCCCAAAGATTTCAAGGGCAGCCTTAAAAAACTGACCCGCTACCTATCCGCCTATAAAATCAGTCTCTTCTTTGTGCTGATCTTTGCGATTGCTTCCACCATCTTTATGATTGTCGGCCCCAAAATACTGGGAAACGCCACCACGGCGATCTTTGAAGGTGTCATGAATCTGATTGCCGATAATGGCAAAGGCATTGATTTTAACTATATTAGTCAGATCATGCTGTTGCTCCTTGGTCTCTACATCATCGCTGCGATTTTTTCTTATATCCAAGGCTTTATTATGACCGGGATTTCGATGAAGGTAACTTATGAGCTCAGACGAAATATTTTTGCCAAAATCAATCGACTACCGTTTAAATATTTTGACAAAACCAGTTATGGTGAGGTGCTTTCCTTCCTGACCAATGATATTGAAACGGTCAATCAGACCTTAAACCAGAGCATCACCCAAATTATCACCTCTGTGGCAACCCTGTTAGGTATTCTGATTATGATGTTCTCCATCAGTTGGCAATGACCATTGTGGCACTTTTAATTGTGCCAATCTCATTTGTCATTGTCGTAAATCTTGTTAAAAAGTCCCAACCCCATTTCAGCGAACAGCAAACCTATCTGGGTCATATCAATGGTCACGTGGAGGAAATGTTCAGCGGGCATAACGTGGTTAAAGCATTTAACGGTGAAGAATCTTCTTTCGAAACCTTTGACCACTATAACACCACCCTTTACAGCTCGGCCTGGAAATCGCAGTTCATTTCTGGACTGATGATGCCGATGATGACCTTTATCGGGAACCTCGGCTATGTGGCGGTTTGTATTCTAGGCGGTTATCTGGCCGTTAATGGACGCTTAAGTGTTGGCGACATTCAGGCCTTTATCCAATATGTCCGCCAGTTTACCCAGCCGATTATGCAAATTGCCAATATTTCTAATATTTTGCAGCAAACCACTGCCGCTGCCGAACGGGTCTTCACCTTTTTGGAAGAAGAAGAAGAAGTTTCCGAAAGCACCACCGCTTTTGATCTCTCAAAAGTATCTGGTCGTGTCGATTTTGACCACGTAAACTTTGGTTATAACCCCGATAAAACCGTTATTAAAGACTTTTCCGCTCATATCAAAGAAGGCCAGAAGATTGCCATTGTTGGTCCCACCGGAGCCGGTAAGACCACCATTGTTAAGCTGTTGATGCGTTTTTATGACGTGAAATCCGGTGCCATTCTCGTGGATGGCCATAATATTATGGACTTTAGCCGCGGCGATCTTCGCAGCCTCTTTGGGATGGTGCTCCAGGATACCTGGCTTTACAATGCCAGCATCCGCGACAATATCAAGTATGGCCGTCTGGATGCCACTGATGCTGAGGTAGAAGCCGCAGCCGTAGCCGCTCAGGTCGACTATTTTGTGCATACCCTGCCGGATGGTTATAACATGTTCTTAAATGAAGAAGCCAGTAATGTGTCGCAGGGACAAAAGCAACTCTTAACCATTGCCCGGGCCATTTTGGCTGATCCTAAAATCCTGATTCTGGATGAAGCCACCAGCTCGGTGGATACCCGTACCGAGGTGCTGATTCAGAAAGCCATGGATAACCTGATGGAAGGGCGAACCAGCTTTGTCATCGCCCACCGCTTGTCCACCATTAAAAATGCCGACCTCATTCTGGTTATGAATGAAGGCGACATTGTCGAACAGGGTAACCATGAAGATCTGCTGGCCAAGGATGGTTTTTATGCTAAACTTTACAACTCTCAGTTTGAAAAAGCTGAGGAATTAGAAAACGAATTGGCCCAGGGTCTGTAAACTATTTAAGTTTCCTACTCTGTTAAGTAATTAAAGGGAGCAGCTCTGATCGTTACGAACGATCAGAGCTGCTCCCTGCTTTTTTATTTTGGCAACCTAACACAAAAAGTACTACCCGCTCCTAAAGTGCTTTCCACCGCAATGGTTCCACCATGAAGACTGACAATGCGCTGGGAAATAGTGAGCCCCAGCCCGGTACCGGGAGTACTGCGGGATTGATCCGCTTTATAAAAGCGATCGAAGATTTTTTCCTGATCTTCTGTTGTGATGCCCTTCCCGGTATCGACGATTTTAACGATCACTTCTTTAGCTGTTGCCTTTAGATCAATCCTGATTTCACCATTTTCCGGAGTATGATGAATGGCATTGGTCAACAGATTAATAATAACCTGAGCCATTAACTCCTGATCGCCCTTGTAGATCATTTCATCCAACTGGATATCCAGATCGATATTTTTGGCTTCCCACTTTTCCTGCAGCAGCAGCACCACCCGCCGAATCGATTCATCCAGCGAAAAAGCTTCTTTCTTCAGTCCCAGAACGCCATTTTCCAGTTCCGAGAGTTTTAACACATTGGCCGACAGCTTCCAGAGCCGGTCACTTTCGTCCACAATGATGTCAATGTATTCCTGACGTTGGATTTCCGAAAGGTCCGGATCCTTTAAAAGCTTGCCAAAGCCTTTAATGGAGGCAATCGGGGTTTTAAACTCATGGGATACATTACTGACAAAATCCCGATGAATATAATCGTTTCGGGAAAGCGCTTCGGTCATGATATTAAAATTCTGAGCCAGCACTGCCAGCTCGTCTTTACCCTTTACCTTCAGTCGCAAATCAAAATCACCATCCGCTACTTTTTTAGTGGCTTCTGAAACCGCTTTAATGGGTTTGGCAATCATCGCTACCGCAATGACAATCAGCACCGATCCAATTAACAGGGTTACCAGCATGGAGGTTCGCTGAATATTCACAAAACCGGCGATTTGATTTCGTTCCAGATTCGGTGTACTGACAACGTAGCCATCTGTTAGTTTTCCCATCGCCATCGGCAAGTTCTGGCCTTGGTGTGAGTCCCGGTAGACAATCTCGCCATTTTCAAGTTTTGCACTTTCATCCTCAGACAGGTTCACAGCTACTTCATCCAGACTGGCAACAATCCGGGACACCACAATTCCCTGGGCATATAAATCAGTGATGGCCTCATCACTCAACTTTTCCTGATTCAGGGTCTGAACAACATGGACCTGGTTAACCAATCCCACCCGAATTTGCTCCATTACATTTCCCACCTGCGACCAGTAAATCACGCCAAAGGTTAAGATCGCTGAGAAAAAAAGCACCCCTAAAAAAGTCACCAGAAATTTTGTATAGATTGAATGAAAAATCTTATTTTTCATATGACTCCTTTTTAAACCCCAATCTTATAGCCTAAGCCTTTGACCGTGATGATCTCAAAATCCTGGTTATTTTCCAATTTTTCCCGCAATCGTTTAATATGAACATCCACGGTGCGGTGATCACTTTCACTGTCATATCCCCAGATTTCGTCCATAATTTGCGCCCGGGTAAAAATGCGATTGGGCGCTGACAACAGTTTAAAGAGTAGCATAAACTCTTTTTTTGGCAGGGTGATGGTTTCATCACCAATACTCAACGTCAAGGCTTCATAATCCAGAATCGTTTTTCCCACCACCAGCCGTTGCTCATTGGCTATTTTGGCTCGGCGCAATAAGGCAAAAATCCGGAGGAGCATTTCATCAATGTCCACCGGTTTTACCATATAATCATCGGTACCGGCTTTAAAACCGGTTTTTTTATCATCGATGCTTTCCCTGGCGGTGATCATCAGGATTGGGAGCTCAAAGCCCCCATCCCTCAGAGTTTTGGTTAAGATATGCCCGTCCATATGGGGCATCATGACGTCAGTGATTAACAGATCGATGTGATTCTTTTCCAGCGCTTCCAGAGCCATAACACCGTCAACCGCTTCATAAACCGAATAGCCTTCTTTTTCCAGGGTATCCCGAAACAGGCGGCGGATGTGGTTGTCATCTTCGCAGATCAAAATACTGAACATTTTTTTCTCCTGTTTTATCTCCTAAATACTTCGTAGGGCGTCAATGGGGTTAAGACGGGAAGCTTTGCGGGCTGGCATAAAACCAAAAACTACGCCGATGATGGCAGAAAAGCCAATCGCTAAAATAACGGTCGATGCACTCAGGAAAAAATTGGTTCCAATCAAATAAGCTGCCACCCAGGCCAAAACGACCCCGAGTATAAAGCCAATAACGCCGCCAATCAAACAGAGCACCACCGATTCAATTAAGAATTGGAGCTGAATCTGTTTGGGTTCTGCTCCCAACGCTTTTCGCAAACCGATTTCGCTGGTCCGTTCGGTGACCGAAACCAACATCATGTTCATAATCCCGATACCGCCCACTACCAGTGAGATCGAAGCGATTCCCGCTAACATCAGCGACAGAATATTGGTCATTTCTTCAATGGTCTCCAGGATACTTTGCATGTTGACAATGGAATAACTATCTTCCTCACCATTGAAGGCTTTTGTTAAAACGCCTTCAACCTGCCGGGTGGTGTTATCCGCCAAGGTCTCATCCGCAATGTAGACAGTCAAACTGTTAATATATTTTGCTCCCACAACGCCCATGGCGGTAGTATAGGGAATGATCACCGAATTGTTGGTATCGGCGGAGGCAAAGCTGTCCGATTCCTGCAAAATCCCGATAACATGATAGGTAATGCCGCCGATTTTAATTTCTTCGCCGATGGGATCTTTCCCCACATAAAGTTCAGTGGCGATGTCATTTCCAATTAATGCCACTCGGCTTTCATTTTCGGTATCAATGGTATTGATGATTCGTCCGGATGAAATAACATCTTCGGTGTTCTCAAAATAAACGTCATTCTTACCCTGAAGGCTAATTTCATCCATGGTGTTTCCATCAAATGTCACAGTTGTCTGGCCTGAAATGGTCGGGGCAACTCCTTCAATGTTCGAAAGTTCTGAAATATCGTCGATATCGCTCTGAGTCAGCCCCTGTTTCAGGGGTGTTCCCTGGACCTGGACAGTCACCGTATTAGCCCCCATAGAAGCTACCTGATCGGTGACGGTACTGGTTGCTCCGGAAACAATGGTAATCAGCGCAATAACCGATCCCACCCCAATAATAATACCCAGCATGGTCAGAAATGATCGCATCTTGTTGCTGATAATATTCTCTAATGCCATTTTAATACTTTCCTTAAGCATTGTATACCCCCTCACTGAGATTTCCATCGACAATCCGGACAATTCGGCTGCCATTTTTAGCCACATCGGCATCGTGGGTGATCATCACGATCGTCTTTCCTTCTTCATTAAGTTCTTTAAAAAGGTTTATTATCTGATGGCCGGTTTGTTGATCCAGCGCTCCGGTTGGTTCATCAGCCAACAAAATGGTTGGCTCAGTAACCAATGCCCGGGCAATGGCAACCCGCTGCTGCTGGCCGCCGGATAACTGATTAGGACGGTTTTTCATCTTATCTGCCAGTCCCACCCGTTCTAAGATATGGGCACTTCGCTGCTGTCGTTCTTTTTCGGGCACTCCAGCATAAATAAGCGGCAGCTCCACATTTTTCTGAGCGGATAAGCGTTGCAGCAACTGAAATTGCTGAAAAATAAAGCCAATTTCCCGGTTCCTTATATGAGAAAGATCCGCTTCCGGCAGATCGCAAATGCGTTCCCCAGACAGATAATAGGTCCCACTAGTAGGCACATCCAGACAGCCGATAATGTTCATCAAGGTGGATTTTCCCGAACCGGACGGTCCCAGCACGGAAAGAAAATCGCCGCGATTGATTAAAAGATCAATCCCTTTTAGAACGACCTGCTCCTCTTCACCCATGATATAGGTTTTAACCACATCATTCATTTTTAAAATTTCATCAGACATTCGAGGTCACCGTCTGTTGAGGGCCGGAAAAGGTCGTTGTTTCATAAATAATTTTTGGAATCAACACAATATCTCCCTCATTCAAGCCTTCTGTTATCTCTATTTTTACGCCATCAGTGATTCCTGTTGTTACCATGCGGCTCGCAACTTTGCCATCATCATTTTTTATGTTAACATAGGTTTTATCATCTCCGGTGAATTGAATTGCGTCAACCGGAACCGTTAAAACATCTTCTTCACTTTCTTCGACAATGATAACTTCAGCATTCATACCAATGCGAATATCCGCATCTCCGGTAAAATTCACCTTTGCTGTAAAATATGCAACACCCTTTTCATTTGTTGCTTCACGACTAATTTCTGAAACGATTCCGTTAATGCTACGATCAATACTGTCAATGTTAATCTCGGCGGATGTATTCACTTCGATGTCGGATAACTGATTTTCTTCAACTTTTAAATTGATTTGCAAGTTTGAATAATCAACAATTTCCATTATTTTTCCACCAACCGATACGGTATTGTCCTTCTCATAGTAAATCTTTGATACCTCACCAGCAATTGTTGATCGAATCACTTCTCCTGTTGTTGTGATGTAGAGATCCTTGTTTACCGGAACTTGCTCGCCTTCACTCACGTAAATATCGGCGATTTGCTGTGAACTTGTCGCAATCACTTCTTGCCGGTTCTGGCTTTCAATAACCCCGGTAAATCGATCATCATCGACAATATCTTCACTTTTCACCCGATACTCCGTACTCTGCTCTGACTTCTGATTAAAAAAAGTTTGATACCCCCAGACCAGTCCCAACACAATCACCGCACATACGACACCACCAATTATCATCATTTTCCGTTTTTGCTTTACCATTTTTTTACTGACCTCCAAATAATATTTTTGATGTCCTAATCATAAGCATTCAATGTGAATCAAAAATGAACCCTTTAATTTTTTAAGTTTTTTCATTTTTGTTGCTTATCTCCGTTTTGGGGTATCAATAATGCAATAAGTAAGATAAAGGAGGATGCGACAATGTTAACAGATGAATTAGATTTAATGAAAGAAAATCAAGTATCCGATATTCCCGAAAAGAAACCATTTTATTATTCTAAATGGTGGCTAGTTGTCTGGAGTCTTTTTATTTGGCCAATCGGACTCATCATGCTCTGGGGCTATTTTGCCAATATGCATAAAACTGAAATGCCGCGTACCCGCCTGATTAAAGATAATTTAGAGGATCTGTAGCGCTATCAAATTAATACAAACCTTTGAATAACCTTAAAATATCGATGCTTTCGGCATGTGGAAACACCACCTATCCTTGATAAATACTCTGGTTCGTGTTAAAATAAAACAACTTAAGTGCGATGAAGATAAACTCACACAACCACCTGGAATACAATTCCTGGTGGTTGTGTCATGAATAAAATGCATTTATACTATATCAGGTGGTTATTTAATCCGAACAACACAACCTCTTGCTGGTTTTCACAACGATCGATATAACTTAACACAAAGGAGAAATTAAATAGAGATGGTTTCACAAATTTTTACCCTGTTATTTATTTTAGGTATCCCGTTTTTTATTTATGGTATCTACTATTTAGGTATTGGCCTATTTGGTTATACCAAACACAATAAGTACACCCTTTCCCCACCCAAAAATCGCATTGCTGTGGTGGTTGCCGCACGAAACGAGGCGGCGGTAATTGGCAATCTCATTGAAAGCCTTCATCAGCAGGATTATCCAAAAGAACTGCTGGATATCTATGTCATTCCTAATAATTGCACCGACAATACCAAAGAAGTGGCGCTTTCTCACGGTGCCAAGATCATGACCTGTACTGCTGAGGTTAAGTCAAAAGGCGCTGCCCTTTCTCAATTCTTTGATTATATTTTTAAAGAAAATGATGTCTACGATGCCTTTTGCATTTTTGATGCCGATAATCTGGTCGATAAGCATTTTATCACCTCAATGAACAATGTTCTGGAATCAGGTGAAAAAATTGCTCAGGGTTACCGGGATAGCAAAAATCCGAGTGATTCCTGGATTTCTGGTTGTCAATCAGTGTTTTACTGGACCCTGAATCGTTTTATGAACCTGGCCCGCCATAAATTAGGCTGGTCCGCCACCTTAAATGGAACCGGATTTATGATGCATGCCGATGTCATCAAAAAAGAAGGTTTTAAAACGTTCAGTCTAACCGAAGATATCGAATTTACCACCCAGTGCATTATCAAGGGTTACCGGGTCGCCTGGGTTCCCGAGGCGGTTACCTACGATGAGCATCCGATTACCTTTGATCAATCCTGGTCTCAGCGTAAACGCTGGTCCACCGGCACCATTCAGTGCTTTAACCAGTATTCGCAACAACTCATTGACGCGGTGGTCAAGGATAAAAATCGTTGTGCTATGGATATGCTGATGTTTTTGGTTGCTCCCTTTATGCAAGTATTAACCTGTATTTATACCATTTGTTCCTTTATCATTTTAGGAATGCTGTTTATTACGACCAGTGTCTGGTCCAATGCTTTGACCTTTGCCATTCTCTTTTCGATTGGCGGCGTCATCTTCAGCGTGATTTTTACTGCCATGGTATTATGGCTGGAAGGCAAAAAAATTCGTCAGATCAACAACATTTCGGTTTTTTCTTTCTGGTTTTATCTGGCCTCCTGGATTCCCATTAATGTGTTGTGTTTTATTAAACCGATTGAAATATGGGAACCGATTGAGCATACCAAAAGCATTAAGATCTCACAATTAGTTGAATAAGCAAAAAGGATGATCCGCGGATCATCCTTTTTTTAGACTAAATTATATTTTTATTTCTTCTTTTGTTTCCCCAACTTCTTTTAATACGGCCTTTGCCTGTTCGTCACTCGGCACTTTCATCGCTTGATCGATTTCTTTCGCTAAAATCGATTCGTCCAACTCGGTTTGTCTTTCTTTTTTAAACCGTTGCTCTTGATTCGCTGTCATAAGCAGCAGTATAAAAGTTCCCACCAAACCCAGCAGAATAACCCAATAGCCGACTTCCAACCGGAGGGTAAAAAACATGATCATAAAATTTGCCTGGCCACTGAGATAATTGGCGATAAAGGCACCCACATCTCCCAGTGTTCCAGTTAAGATGGCCCGCAGTACCTCAACAATACCACTGTTTACCTGACTTGCCAAACTGGCAAGCTGCTCACTAATTTTATTATTGGCAACCGCAGTTCCAATCCCAACTGCTATAAATAGAGTTGCTAACAATCCGGAAATAAAAACAGACAGCTTGATACTGGCCCGTTTATATAGAATAAGCGCTGTTAAAGCTAGAATAACAAGAAATAAGAACAGAACGAAACCATTGGCAGTCGCTTTATAGCCATCGATGGTTGCCATCACTGCGTTAACCCGATCCATGGACTGTCGAGCCTGAATGCTCACTTCATTGACTCGACCC
>Ga0265295_1005692_pt1 | contig 15650 bp, 15 predicted proteins | sample Munlansysbiofilm_FD_192503 | JGI IMG/M metagenome (GOLD analysis project Ga0265295, IMG submission 192503) | Leachate microbial communities from a municipal landfill in Southern Ontario, Canada - Methane capture system biofilm | ecosystem: Engineered > Solid waste > Landfill > Unclassified ... | reverse complement strand
GGAGTGGGAACATTCTGTACAATAGGGTGATTTGGATCAATCACTTCCACATGAACTCCTTCAGGAGTCTCTACCCTGTCGTCAAACGTGTAGATATCAACCGGGAGGACTTCTTCAATAGGAGTCCTGTAATACTTGGCGCTCGCTTGGAACCCGGAGAATGAGAGATATCCTCCACACATAACCAGTGAACCGCCCTCAGCAACCCATTGTCTGAGCAACTGCAACCGGTTCGGAGTGGTTTTGCCTTCAATAAAAACTTGTTTGGATAGCAGTAGGGTGTTTGAACCGATATCACTGAGGATTATAACATCCCAATGCTTCAGCTCCTCCATGGTGAAAGGAAATGCCTGTGCAGCTTCATGTCCGCTTATATGGGTATAATCAATTTCCGGATCACCCTCACATGCCTTTTTCAGGTATTCATGTCCGGTATCATACATGCCGGAGGAGAAGTAATCGAAACCCTTATGATGAGTACTTACGGACATCCATGATTCCCCTACAAGTAGGACGCGGATTTTGCTCATTTTGCTCTCCTTGCATCCCGTGGGAGTGGATGTCTGTTTTCTGTAAAATAATTGAGGACCATGACAAGAATCAGGACGCCACCCCAGATAAGGGATATATAATAGCTGCTGATTCTTGGGAAACGATTGAGGCCTGTCTCCAGTAATCTGAGCAGGATGATGGCAAGGACAACCCCGCTGATTTTCCCTTTTCCCCCTACAGGACTGACTCCACCCAATACAACAATAAGTACGCACTGCAATGTATAGACCGTACCATAATCGGCACGGGCTGAATTGTAATTGGCCAGCATAATCATTCCGCCAAGGGCGGCACAGATGGAACTCAGCATATATGTCTGCAACAAGAGGCGGGTATTGTTTAGACCGCTGAATCTTGCAGCCGTGTCGCTTGTCCCCAGAAGATATAACTTTGTTCCAAAGACAGTCTTGGAGAGCAAGAACCAGATTACCACAGCCATAATGACAAAGAATATCAGTTGAATAGGAATGAGGTCGAAAAGCCGGTTGTTGATGGTATTTGCATAGGTTCTGGAAAACTTGCTGACTGCATTTCCATTGGTTATGGCAAGGCAGATTCCTGTAAAAAGCTCTCCCGAACCCATCGTTGCCAAAATCGGGGGGATGTGGAACTTGGAAACCAACAACCCATTGAAAAGTCCGAATGCTGCACCCAGCAGGATTGCAAGTAAAAATACCAAGGGTAGGGCATACACAGGCAATGCACCTGTTGCAGAAGTTAGATTGATCAACAGAAACGCCATGAGAATAGAAGTAAGATTGGCAACACCTACTACCGAGAGATCAATACCACCAGTGATCATGCAAAGCATTACACCCAGGCTCATCAATCCGAATTCTGGAAATTGGGCAGCCATAGTCTGGAAATTGATCATCGAATAGAATTTATTGAAGCGGGTAATTGCCATGAACAGCATCCAGATTACAATCATGAAGATCAGTCGCCATAGATGACGATCCTTACTGTACATCTGTTGGAATTGTTGAAGGGGATTTCTAGAAGCCATCATGCAGCCTCCTTTACCGAGTGCTTGGTTTTCTTGATTCTATTCATAAGGATGACCTGATAAGCACTGATTCCTGTTCCAATAATGATCAAGGCACCAGTAAAGACACTCTTCCACGAGGTGGGGATTCCGAGAAGAATCAAAGAATTTTCGACAATGACAATCAACAAAGTTCCCAACATGCATCCCAGCAGGGTGCCTCGGCCTCCTGTTATCGCTGTTCCTCCCAGTACAACTCCAGCAATGATATTCATTTCCATGCCGAGCATATTTGTCGGGTGGGCTTGTTGCATCATACAGACTCTGATAACACCGGCAAGACTGGCAATCATACCAACCATAATATACAGGACCACCTTGGTGCGTATGACGTTGAATCCGGCACGATGAGCACTCGTTTCACTGCCTCCGATGGCATAGATGCTCCTTCCAAACATTGTGTATCGCATGAGAAAGAATACAAATCCCAATACGATAAGAAAGACTATGAATGCAACCGGCATTCTGCTGGTAAGCCCGGAAACCGGATTTCTGGCAGTGAAGAGTGCTGTAGTACCCCATGTTCTCATTCCTACAGGAATGATTGTCAACTGCTTGGAATTCAGGGCTCCTTGCATAATGCCTTTGAATACACTGGAAGAACCTAATGTAACAATGAGTGCCGGGAGTCTGAAATATCCAATAAACAATCCGTTGAAAGCACCCAGCAAAGCTCCGATCGCCAAGGCTATCACGATGGGGAGCCAGATGCCTCCTTCATACTGAATATCTAGCAAATATTTGGTGGTTGCGTAGACACTCAGAGATGCCAGAGCCGGGAAGGAGACATCTATACCGCCCGAGATAATAACAAGAAATGCCCCAATGGCGAACAGCCCAGGTACAATAAGTGCGGAAGCTATATCCACCAGGTTGTTGGAAGAGAAGAATTGTCCACTGCGAAATTCGATAAGAAGACAGAGGGCAAAGAGTACAAGAAATATATAAGGTTCATTCCTTCCTGCCAATTTTTTCAAGGAAATGGGTGTTGTCGTTTTCACTTCAGATTCTCCCTACAGCATGTACGACAGAATGCTTTTTTCGTCTGTCTCATCAGCCTTCAACTCTGCAACAATTCTTCCTGCTTTCATAACAAGAATCTTTGAGCAGTTTTCCACAATTTCAGGAAGGTCGTCACTGATGATTATCAGCCCGAGCCCTTTGCTCGCCAGCTCATGAAGGATGCCATGGATGTCGTGTTTCGATCCAATGTCCACTCCGACTGTCGGTCCGTTCAAGACAAGAATATCTAGATTGCATGCCAACCATTTTGCAAGGACTATCCGTTGTTGGTTTCCGCCTGAGAGTGTCTGACAGGCATTGTTTGAGTCGGGTGTTGCAATCGATAGCTCTTGCACCCAGCGTTCGATCTCTTCTTTTCTTTTGTCTTGGTCGACTACACCGGCTCGCTTGGCAAGTCGATCTATTTCAGAGATGATAATGTTGTCAGCGATGGATTGGGAAAGGAACAATCCTTCGGTGAGGCGGTCTTCGGGAACATATCCCAAGTTGTGTTCAATAGCATCCCTCGGACTTTGTATTTGCACCTGCTTACCATCGATGGAGAACGATCCATGGCTGATTGGCTTGATGCCGAACATGGAGAGTGCTAGCTCGGTACGCCCCGAGTCTAGGAGCCCAGTAATTCCAATGATTTCTCCTCGGCGCAGAGAGAAGGAAATATCTTCAAAGAATCCTGAAAGCCCGATATGCTTTGCTTCAAAGATCGGCTTTTCCGAGAGGTTGACTGGCTTGAAGCGGCGAGGGATGAACTCTCTGCCTGTCATATAGTAAGAGAACTTTCTATCGTCCAAATCAGATGTAGAACCAGAGGCTACCAGTTCTCCGCTTCGAAGGATAGTGAAATTCTCAGATATTTCAAATACTTCATTAAGTTTATGGCTTACAAACAAGATTGCAATGCCGATTTCCTTAAGTTTGAGAATAATGTTGAAGAGGTTGCGGACTTCCTTTTTTGTCAGGGCTGTGGTCGGCTCATCCATGATGATGAGCTTGGTATTGAACATAAGAGCTCTACTGATTGCGATCATCTGCTTCTCGGCAACAGTGAGATTTCCTACATAAGCATCCAAGTCGACCTTGAAATTGATTTTTGCAATTGCTTCTTCTGCAATTGTTCTCATTCGCTTCCAGTTGACTATTTTTCTGCCTTCTGCCAGCTCGCTGTTGAAGGCAAGATTCTCCATGACAGTAAGGTTCGGGAAAATGGAAAAATCCTGATAGATGACTTGAATTCCGTTGTTGATTGCTTCAATCGGAGTGATTTTTGTATATTGCTTCCCATCAAATTCGATGTAACCTGAATCGGGTGTATATACTCCGCTGATTATCTTGATCAACGTGGATTTTCCGCTGCCGTTTTCACCTGCCAGACAGTGGATTTCTCCGCTTTTAATTGAAAAATTAACATTCTTCAGGGCCTGCACCCCTACAAATGATTTATAGATACCTTCAGCCTTCAATAGGCTCTCAGACATAGCATACCCCCTGTTCTCATGCAAATCGGGACTTGGCAAGCACTATAATACAATACTGCCCTGCCGAATGTAACTTCCGACAGGGCAAGTATTCATGCAATTCCCTTAGAATCCGAAGCTTTTTACGTTCTCTGCGTTGATGACAATCCAGCCTTCGCCTTCAAGAACGGTCTTGCTACCGGTCTTGAACTGCAAATTCGTATAACCATCGACACCGAGATCCAGAGGAGCAGCAATCTTCTCGCCATCCAATACTTTCACTGCCAATGCAATCATTGCCTTTCCTGCAAGAGCCGGATCCCACAGGGTGAGGGACTTGACTACTCCACTTGCAAGCAGTGCCTCATTGTCAAGCGGCATGCCGGTACCAGAGGTGAAAGCTTTTCCGATCAGTCCAAGTTCATCGATGGCGCGGGCAACACCCGGTGCATCGTAGGAAGAGGTTCCCATGATTCCTTTCAGATTGGGATACTTCTTGAAAAGCTCCTTGGCTACGTTGTATGCGACATCACCGTTGTCGTTTGACTCAACACGTTTCTCAGCCTGCAACAGCTGCATCTTGGGATAGGTTGCAATCTGGTGTGCGACACCTGCATCAGCCCATTCATTGTGTGAGCCATTGGTCAATGAAGCAACCATGGTGGTGTAGACACCTTCCTGGTTCATTGCTTCTGCAAGGTTGTCCATAATGAATGCACCGTATCCGGCATTGCTGAAAGCCTCGATGTCGTAGTCGACATTCTCAAGAGCTGAGCCTTCATGGGTGATGACAACGATGCCAGCCTTGCGAGCCTGGGCAAGAACCGGTTCGATTGACTCGAGATCAACAGGAACTACACACAGTGCATCTACACCCTGTGCAATAAGGTCCTGGATCAACTGAGCCTGCAGGGTTGCGTCAATCTGCGGAGTACCTCTCTGGTATACATTGAGCCCGGTTTGCTTTGCATACTCATCGACTCCGACCTTCATTCTGACAAACCATGGGTTTGATGCATCCTTCGGGACAACAACGATCTCATAACCTTCTTTTTGCTCAGTCTGACCTGCTGCGAACAGCATTGACCCTACCATAAGAACGATAAGAGCCAAGGTAAACAATTTTTTCATACTGTGAATCCTCCTTTACAGTCTGTATGAAAATTTTACTCTAGGCTATCGGGGAAGTCAAATAATAATTAAATAGTTTAGTTGATTCTGGCTTGATATGCAAAAAACATTGAAAATACTATATAAATATGCATAATTGTACAGGAAAAACGATAATAAATAAAAAATTTAATATAAATTTACTAAACTGTTTGACAGATAATTCCTAGGAAGGATATGCTGTAACCATGGGTATCAAGGAAATAGCAGAGCGTGCAGGAGTATCAAAGACTACCGTCTCTCTTGCTTTGAATGGACACAAAGGTGTGAGTAATGAAACAAGAATGCAAATTCTTGCACTCGCAAAGGAACTAGATTACCGGGTACCCGGCGAACGGGCCATAACACATGTCAGCCAAGGGTTCATCATGTTCGCGCGTCTTAAAAAACATGGACTGATATTAAACCACGATCAGAGTAGTTTCATTATGGATTATATCGACAGCATCAACCACGTTGTCCGTGATTCCGGATATACCTTTGAGATTTTCGACTATTCGTTCGAGTCAATGGAACAGTGTTTGAAGGAGATTCAAAGCAGGCAGCCAAAAGGTGTGATTGTTCTTGGTACGGAGTTGAGCGAAGAAGATGTAATGAAGCTTACAGGCCTTGCAATTCCCTATGTTGTTCTGGATACGTATTTCGACCAGATACCATGCGATTTCATCGATATGGCAAATACTACTGCAGTATTCTCGGTAGTCAACCATCTGCATGAGAGTGGACATAATCAGATTGGAATGGTAACCAGCACCATCAAATCTGGAAATATCCTGATGAGGGAGCGGGGCTTTGAACAAGCAATCCATGCCAATGGGCTGACTTTTGGTGCTGAGTCGTTGTTCAGTGTAGAACCAAGTTTTATCGGTGCCTATTCTAGTATGAAGGAACTCCTCTTATCTCATCGATCACTTCCCCAAGCTCTCTTCTGTTACAACGATGTAGCGGCTTTCGGTGTAATAAAAGCATTGAAAGAGGTAGGATATGTAATACCCAGGGATATCTCAATTGTTGGATTCGACGACCTTCCGATGTCCTCGATGATGGATCCTCACTTGACATCTATCAAGGTCCCCAATCGACAGATTGGCAGGATGGCTGCACAAGCTCTATTGGATAAATTGTCAGCGAAGAAGGTTTATAAACCGGTCTGTACTTTGGTTCATGGGTCTTTGATAGCACGTGATACTGTAATGCGACGAGCATGACAAGGAGGTTATAGTCATGAGTAAGTATTCAATAATTTTGGGAAATCTAGGGAATACCTGTGATCGGTTTCTCTCCTCGGGGTATAAGGACGAGTTGCCCAAGGAGACTCTGATTCGCCAGGCTTCAGAGATCGAGGGTGTGGAAGGGGTTGAGCTTGTCGGAACTTGGGACGTATCACCAGACAACGTAGACCGAGTTGGAGAGATGTTGGCAAAGTACGGTCTTAAGTGTGTCTCCATTATTCCGGACCATTTCAGCCAGAAGCGATGGGGTCGCGGGAGTTTGTCCGCAAAGGATCCTGATATCCGCAAGCAAGCGCTCGAGTATACATTTGAGTGTGTTGAGATGGCTAGAAAGTTGGGTTGTCCGACACTCAATATTTGGCCGGGACAGGATGGCTACGATTACATCCTGCAATCCCATCTGATACAGGAACGAGGCTGGCTCCTTGAGAATCTCAAGACAGTCGCAAAAGCATCTCCTGATATTAAGTTCGCTCTGGAATACAAGCCCAAGGAACCAAGAAACTACTGTTTTATGGCACGTGCTTCTGATACATTGCTGCTCGCAAAAGAGACTGGATTGGATAATGTTGGTGTTTGCATCGATACCGGCCATGCATTTGTAGCAGGTGAAAATGTAGCCGAGTCCATTGTCATTCTCCAGGAGTACGGACGGAAACTGTTCCATATGCATTTCAACGATAACTATGGAGGCTGGGACGACGATATGATCGTCGGTTCAGTCCACTTCCCGGTTTATGTTGAAACATTGTTCTGGCTGAAGGAAACCAAGTATGATGGTTGGCTCTCCATGGACCAGTACCCCTATCGTGAGGATGGACAGGGAGCACTTCGTGAAAGTGTGGAATTCCTGAGAATGATAGATAGTAAACTCACCGATAGCGTAATGGAAGAGATTCGGTCACTTGTTACAACGGGTGATGCAGTTGCTGTACAGCGGTGGCTGCGGAAGACTTTCTTTAAATAACAGAGGCAATTTCAGAACAGAGTCTGTAGCAACCTTAATCGCATACATATGCAGATTCAGCTTTCCGAGCCTTGTTCTCTCCGAACTGGCATCAATTAATGAGGAATTAGAAGGGATATCAGGTATAACTGCTTGTTTGCCACAGTCCAACATGAAAGCCAAAACGGCAAAAAAATAGGAAATTTGCCGAAAAGGCTGATGAGGAAATCAGTATGAACAAGGATGCAATCATTCGAAATTTGCCAGATGTAATGTGTTCGAGACAGCAGATCTTGTATGCGGCTCAGCGTGTTGAGCCATCCTTCAAGCAGACGCAGCTCAGATACTTGATGGGTGTCCTACTGGATTCTGGAGTGATTGTCAGGGTTGGACGCAATCAATACAAGAAAGCTGGGAAAGAGCCTATGAAAAGCATCTTCACAGGAGCATATTCCCCAGTAGCACTGCAGGCAATCCAGTACATGCAGGAGCGCTTTCCACTCCTTTCCTATAGGGTATGGGAGTTGTCCTGGCTCAATGAGTTCTTCAATCATCAGCTGGCACACAATCAGATCATCGTTGAGGTGGAGAAGGATGGTTGTGATTTTGTGTTTTCCTCGCTTGTTGAGAGATTCCCAGGCAGGGTACTACTGAGGCCAAAAGCCCAGGAGATATTGCACTATGGAAGCGATGATGGAATCATCATCGACCGACTTGTCACCGATGCTCCCAGATCGGACGGCGAGCCATATCAGGTACCTTTGGAAAAGTTGATCGTGGATTTGTTTGCAAACAAAAACCTGATGCTCTCCAAAGGTGCTTATCCCTCTGCAATCGAGATGATGTTCGCAAAATACCGCATCGAACAGGTCTCAATGCTACGTTACGCACGAAGAAGAAACCGATCTGCTGTGGAAATAGATGACACTTATTTTGCCCTGTTTCTGAGCAAGCAGAAGGAGAGAAAAGTGAATATCTACAAGGAAGATCAAGTGCGGAAAGTAAGATACCCGCTGGAATTCAAGGCGCGGGTTGTGGCCACTGCAATCAGGGAAAGACTCGAGGTCCCGGAAGTTGCGACACGGTTCGGGATCAGCACTACTGCTGCAAACAATTGGTTGTTGAGCAAAAAATCGATTCTTGAGTCATACTGTGAACAACAGAGGCTCAAGGACCATCCTTCCGGTGCAATCGTGATACACGGCGAGAGAGGTGAATATGAGCTGCTGGTGGAGGATCCTGTGCCAAGGAAGATCAACGCGGAGGATGCAGTCAAGGAACTTAGGGCGGCAAATCGGAAGATAGATTACTTGGAAGACAAGCTTGCCTAGTATGATGCACTGCTGGAAGTTCTGGGAGTGAATCCCACGGAAGTCCAAAAAAAAGCGCTATGAGGCGGTTGGACGAGCATCCGAAGAGCGTGGAGGAAGAAACGTAAGAAGGTTGTGCGGGATAGCCAAGATATCCAGGAATGCCTACTACGATTACTTGAGGGGTCCGACCAGCAAAGAGGTGTCAGACAATCTGATTGTGGATAGGATCCGCCAGGTCCAGGAGGAAACCTTCTACGGTTACGTCTACAGGCCCATGAAGACGCTTCTGAACGTGAAGTTCGGCATAGACACCAATGAGAACCATGTGCTTCTGCTGATGCGCAAGAATGGCCTGCTGTCGTGTGTGAGGCGCAGAAAGCACTCAGAGGAGGTCTATGCACGCCGCAGGGAGATGAGAGGCTCGGCACCCCCCGACCTGATCAGGCGGGACTTCTTCTCCCTGATGCCGGGGACGAGATTCCTTCAGGACATCACCTATCTGCCGGTCATCGAAGGGAATCTGTACATGAATACGGTGGAGGACCTTTACAACGGGGAAGCGCGTGCCTGGTCGATAAGCGACCATCCGAACACCCGTTTGTGTGTGGATACGGTCCTGAAGCTTGCTTCCGAACTGGGGACCCACACAACGGGGGTGATCGTGCATTCCGATGCCGGGACCACATACCTGTCGTTTGAGTACAGGATGCTGCTTGCCGAGCTTGGGGTGCTCCAGAGCATGGGGGAGCGTGGGGATGTCTATGACAATGCGGCGATGGAAGCCCTGAACGGCATTATCAAGACAGAATGCCTGTATTGCCGGTTTGGCAAAACGAAGGTTGAGAACCATCAGATTCCTGCTGATGAGATGATACCAGTCGTGGAGGCGTTCATGCAAAGGTACAACACCGAGCGGCTGAAAGAGGCACTTGGCTACCTAAGTCCGGTGAGATTCAGGGAACTGAATCCCAAAGGCAAATATCTCATGGTTATCAGGGGGGCGGATTGACAGGACAAATGACCGGGTTTATGAGAAAAGGACTGTCTTGGATATCAGGCAGTCGGACGAAATGTGTTTCCGGCAGGGAAGCAGTCGTTCCAAATGTGTTTTCTCAAGAGGGCAGTACGCAGAAAAGTGTCATGCTAATTTGGCACTGGAAATAGTAGTGTTGCTTAGCTTGAGGCAGTGGGAACTAAGAGTGTCCTAATAATCCACAGCATATCACTTGACAGGTCCAAAAAGGTACATATTAAATTAATAAAATTAATAAATAATTAATATAATATTAATAAAATCAATATAATGATATTGACATCCTTAACTATCGTTTATATCGTATGAGTATCAGAGGTGCATATGGAACACAGTTGGCAGAAACTCCTTGCAGTGACAGGCGGAAAGAAATTCCTCATTACCCAGGTACGGGTACCTGAGGATAACATCACCATAGAAGGGAACTTCCAGCTTCCGCCCTTTGCAGACCTGAGCATGGAAGACCAGATCTTCATTGCAGCATTTATCAAGACCAACGGCTCGATCAAGCAGATGGAATCCATCTTCAACATCAGCTATCCGACGGTGAAGAACAGACTCAATCGCATAGCCAGTCAGCTCGATATCGTTGATGTCTCGATACAGGTTTCCAACCCCATGAAAGACATTCTTGATCGGTTGGAAACAGGAACCATTTCCGTTGCAGATGCACTGAAGGAGATTGAATGATGTTGCCAATGCTCCTGCACCTTACCGTGCAGAAAGAGGAGAAACGACGTTCCTTCTGGTTTCCCTTGGGACTGCTCTATCTGCTCTTTGTTCCTGTCCTTATGATGGGAGGAATTGCCTGCCTGATCTTGCTTGCCATACCCGAAACATCCAAGCAGACACGCTCCTATCTTCCCTTGGTCAAAGAGCTGCCCTCACTGCTTTCTGCCTCCATCGGAACAGAATTGGCATTTCGATCGAATGAAAAGGATATAGAGATTCAAATCAGTTAGGAGAATCATCATGAGTGAAGAAAGAATGAGAATACTGCGCCTGCTCTCCGAAGGGAAACTCTCCCCCGAAGATGCCGATAAATTGCTCGCTGCATTGGAGAAACAAACAGTACAGACAGAAACCAAGCCCAGCGATGGGAAAGGGAAGTACTTCTATGTGCTGGTGGAGCCAAAAGAAGGGAACTCTTCGGAGAAGGTTTCGGTAAAGGTTCCCTTTGCCCTGATCAAAGCCGGATTGAACATCTCCAAGCTCATCCCCGTAGAAGCGCAGGACAAAATCCAGGAATCGATGCATGGCAGCGGCATCCCCTTCGATTTCAGTACGCTCGATACGCAGAATATGCAAGAGATCATGGAAGCACTTGAGCAGATGAGCATCGACGTGGAAACCGACGATTCAACGGTCAAGGTCTATTGTCGATAAGGAGTGACAGAAGGAGACGCTGAAGAGGTTCTCTTCGGCATCTCCTTCCTCCTATCGAGGTTTTCTTTTTCTTGCTTTGGGAATGAACATCCCAGTTCTTGAACGATATTCCTCATAGCTCTTCCCATAGCGAATGACCAGATCTTTCTCCTCGAGAAAACACCACATGATCCAAACGGGAGTGTAGAGAGCAGAGATGAAGAGAAGAAAGGGAGAATTCAACAATAAGGCAACCACATACCAAATACTGAGCTCTCCCAGTGCCTGTGGGTGTCTGATGCTCTTATAGATACCCGTATAGAGTGTATGCTCCTTCTCTGGTGAAAGAGTCTCCTTTCCCGCATCCTTGATGGCAACAATCATAAGAGATGTTGTAGGAATACCTAGGACAAGGGCTATTGTTATGCTCAGCCAATACGACCAGGGAAACCGTAGGGGAAAGGGATCGAAGGGGAGGGGAATCCAGCGGTAGAGCACGAAATTGACAAACGCAACTCCCATATATATCGAGCAGATCATCCGATACCGTGCAGCAAGCTTGTAGGCTTCTGCTCCCTTGGTCTTCTCCATCTGGGCAGGTTGGACCGAAAGGATGTAGTACAGACTGAAGCCTACAGAACTGAGTATCAGAGAGAGCAGATTCAGGATACTGAGCATGGTTATAGGTCTCCTTGTCTCAGTATATGCCTGTTTGGGTGAAAACCAAGATGTTGGACATTGTCCAGGCATTATCTTGGATGAGATTTCTCTTGACAGATTTGTGGAATGGGGTAAGATTGTTGCATGCAATAAAAAAGTTGCATGCAACAAAGCCCTTTGTATCAAGCACCCTTGATACACTCCTAAGGAGGAGATCATGAAGAAACTTTTGGTTTTGGCAATCATTCTCGTGTTTGCATTGCCGCTCTTTGCCGCAGGGGCACAAGAGGAGACGCTGGAGAAGTACCCATCCAGGAACGTCAGGGTCATCATTCCCTGGTCCGTAGGTGGTATGACCGACGTACTGACCAGACCAGTTGCCAGTCATCTGGAGAAGCAGTTCGGCGTTCCGTTTGTCGTGGAGAACAAACCCGGTGGGGGCGGAGTAGTCGGCTCACTTGAGATTGAGAAAGCAGCCAATGACGGCTATGTCATCGGAACCACTTCCATGTCCACCGTCTCAGCAAAGTATGTCTCCCCCATCTATCCCGATATCCACAACGTGGAACTCATCAGTCAGGTCATCACCATCCCGGCTACCGTCACCGTCAATGCAAATAGTCCCTTCAAGACCCTCCAGGACTTGATCGACTACGCAAAAGCCAACCCAGGCGAGCTTACCAACTCCAACTCGGGAACCGGTGCCAGCGCCCACATCTATGCAGCATACTTTGAGGCAATGGCAGGTATCAAGGTCAACCATATCCCGTACCCCGCCTATGCTGAAGCAGTAACCGCCCTGCTTGGTGGACACGTCGATATGACCAACATCCCGCTTCCTGACCTCTCTGCACACGTGGACAGCGGTGCACTGCGTCTTTTGGCCATAGCTTCTGCAGAGCGTCACCCCTCCTATCCCGATGTCCCCACCCTCAAGGAACTGGGCATCGATGCAGTGATGGGCAACTACAGCGGCTTTGTTGCTCCGAAGGGGACTGATCCTGAGAAGGTTCGCATCATCGACGAAGCAATCGGTCGCGCAATGCAGGACCCCACAATCAGGAAGTTCCTCATCGATGCAGGTTATCAGCCCGTCTACCTGAACAGAACCCAGTTTGTCGACGTCATTAAGGATGCTGAAAAGCAGCTTGACTTCCTGGTAAATGATTTGGGCATCAAGTTCATCGACGACTGATCGAAAGGACGACGATCGGATTTCTCGGATACTATCGTCCCCAATTTTCCGATTGGGGGCGATATTCACTGACTCTCTACCAAGGTTTTGGAGAAATGAATGACTAAGAAAAATTCTGATATCATAGCAGGAATTGCCTTTTTCGCCTTTGCAGGCCTGCTCTATATCGCCGCCGGTTTCATGCCCACCAGACAAGGTGGAATCCCGGCACTGAACACCGGATTCTACCCAAGAATCCTTGCCATCTTGCTGGCGGTCCTTTCCGTCCTGATGGTCATCGAAGCACTGCGTATCAACAACACCAACAAAGTTGAGTCCTGGTGGAATACCAAGACCGCCTTTCTCATGTTCGCAGTCACCCTTGCGATGCTTGTCCTCTATGTATTTGTCATGAAACTGTTCGGCTTTGCTACTGCAAGCTTCCTCTTCATCACCGCCATGATGTGGATGCTTACCGACAAGGCAAGCCGTAAACCCGTATTGATCTTGGGCATCTCCGTCGGCATCACTGCCATCATCTATACCATCTTCAAGATGATTCTTTCGATCCCTTTCCCCCAAGGGCTTTTGATCTAGGAAACAACCATGGAACTGTTCTCAATGGATCTCTATCTCTCTGGGTTGCAGTACTTCACCAACCCTGCCATGTATCTCTCCTCCTTCTTGGGAGTACTGGTCGGCATCGTGTTCGGTGCTCTGCCCGGCCTGACTGCAACCATGACCATTGCAGTCTTCATCCCCTTTACGTTCGGACTCTCTCCTTTCATCGCATTCGCTTTCTTGCTCGGCCTGTACTCAGGTTCGGTTTACGGCGGATCGATTTCAGCCATCCTCATCAATATCCCTGGCACCCCCTCTGCAATTGCCACCAGCCTTGATGGGTATCCGTTGAGCCAAATGGGAAAAGCAGGGGAGGCAATTGGCATCTCTACCATCAGCTCGACCCTCGGAGGCTTTCTCAGCGTCATCGTCCTGATGTTCGCCGCCCCCGCCATCGCCAGTGTTGCACTGAAGTTCAGCGCTGAGGAGTATGTCGGCATCACGCTCATCGGACTGAGCATCATCGCCATCATCAGCCCGGGCTCCACGATCAAGGGTCTCATCAGCGGGGTGCTCGGCCTGATCATCGGCATCGTGGGTATGGACCCCATCACCGGTTACCCCCGTTTCATCATGGGGCATGCCGAACTCTTGGAAGGCATTGACTCCATTCCCGTCATGATCGGCATGTACGGACTTTCGGAGATGCTGGTGCAGATCTCCAGTTCCGAATACAAAATTACCGTCAAGCAGAAGCTCGCCAAGCTCGTACCCCCCATCAAGGACATCAAGCAGATCTTCGGTACGGTGGTACGCTCATCATTCATTGGCGTCTTGATCGGGGCGCTTCCCGCTGCAGGCGGCTCGATCGCCTCCCTGGTTGCCTATGGCCAGGAGAAGCGCTTCGGCAAACGCAAGGAACTGCTAGGTACCGGCATCATCGAAGGGGTTGCCGCTCCTGAGGCTGCAAACAATGCCAGCACCGGAGGTGCCCTCATCCCCATGCTCACGCTCGGTATCCCCGGTGATGCCATGACCGCCGTCCTCATGGGCGGACTCATCATCCAAGGTCTGCGCCCCGGTCCACTCCTGTTCCAGCAGCAGATGCCCTTCGTCTCCTCCATCTTCATCAGCCTGCTGCTCTCAGTGGTTTTCATGTGCATCCTCGGTTTGTTGGGTGCACCGGTCTTCGCCAAGCTGATCAGCTTCCCCAAGAAGTACCTCATCCCAGCCATCATCGTCTTCAGCTTGGTCGGCTCCTATGCGATCAGCAACTCGATCTTTGACATCTGGGTCCTGATCATCAGCGGCATCGTGGGATTCGCCCTGCGCAAGATCGGCCTTCCCATCGCACCCATCATCCTGGGAATGATTCTCGGACCACTCTTCGAAAGCAATTTCCGCCGTGCTCTCATGCTCTCCAGTGGCAACTGGGCGACCTTCGTGCAGCGTCCCATCAGTTTGGCCTTCCTCATTATCGTCGTGCTGGTGCTTGCTGGTCCTGCAATTCTGAAGCGATTCAACAAAACATTCATCAGGAGTAACTAATGAAGCTTGATACCAACAGCATACTGCTCTCCTCACAAACGATTGGCAACCGTACTGCCCAGAATCGCTTTGTCGCCCAGCCGATGGAAGGCAACGATGCCATCGGCGGCAAGGTTTCCGAACGGGCGATCAAGCGCTATGCCAGACTTGCCTCAGGGAATTGGGGAGTGATCGTCATCGAAGCTTTGGCTGTTGCCGACAATGCCCTTGCACGCAAGAACCAGATGGTGATCAAAGAGGAGAACCTTCCTGGGCTCAAAGCCTTGGTAGCGGCGATGAAAGCCGCTGATCCCAACGTGCTGGTCTTGTTCCAGATTACCCACTCAGGACGCAAGAGCGGTCGTGATTTCTCTCGGCCCACCGCCCTGTACCAGAGTGAAAGCTGGGAACACCTGCTCACCACCGAGGAGATTGATGAGATTCAGCATCTCTTTGTGGAAGCGGCGTTGCTCAGCGAGGCCGCTGGAGCTGACGGTGTTGACTTCAAGATGTGCCATGGGTACTTTGGTTGTGAACTGCTCAGACCTGCCAACCAGCGCTCGGACAAATGGGGTGGTTCTTTCGAGAACCGCAC
>Ga0265295_1005691_pt1 | contig 15651 bp, 14 predicted proteins | sample Munlansysbiofilm_FD_192503 | JGI IMG/M metagenome (GOLD analysis project Ga0265295, IMG submission 192503) | Leachate microbial communities from a municipal landfill in Southern Ontario, Canada - Methane capture system biofilm | ecosystem: Engineered > Solid waste > Landfill > Unclassified ... | reverse complement strand
GAGACGGGTTACCAGCCTCATTATTATTGAGAGAAGAATGGACAGGAGCCGTGTACGAGGCCCGTACGCACGGTTCTGTGAGAGGGATGAGGTGAGCTCGAGTTGCTCACCTCACCCTACTCGATTTGAGGATTCTAAAAATGTGTGCAGTTGTGTGCAGTGACAATCGAAAAGGGGTTACGGAAATATCCGTAACCCCTTGATTTTGGTGGAGCTAAGCGGGATCGAACCGCTGACCTCTTGAATGCCATTCAAGCGCTCTCCCAGCTGAGCTATAGCCCCGTGTGTTGTGGAGTGGGTTATAGCAAAAGCCCCTGAAGGGTGTCAACAGGTTTTTTTCCTGTGGTTGCCGTTTTTTTCGCATCGTGCTGAGGGCTGTCAATTGTACAGGCTGATCAGGGAAAGCACCGCTGCGCCGTATAAAAAAGGGCTGCATTGACGCCATTTGCCGAGCAGGACTTTGATCAGCACGTAGGATAGAAATCCGAAAGCCAGTCCGGTGGATATAGAATAGGCCAACGGCATGAACAGGATGGTAAGAAACGCCGGAGCGCCTTCCTCGAAATCGTAGAAGTCGATCTGGGCGACACCGCGCATCATGAATATGCCGACCATGATCAGTGCCGGGGCGGTGGCACAAGAGGGCACGGTGCTGACGATAGGGGAAAAGAAGGCGGCCAGAAGGAACAGGAGACCGGTGACCACACCGGTCAGGCCGGTGCGCCCGCCGTCGGAGACGCCGCTGGCCGATTCGAGATAAGCGGTCGTGGTACTGGTGCCGAGCACCGCTCCGCCGACGGTGGCCAGGGCGTCGGCGGTCAGCATGCGTGGCAGGCCCGGGATTCTGCCATCTTCCCTGACCATGCCCGCTTCCCGGCAGACGGCCAGCAGGGTGCCGAGGCTGTCGAACAGGTCCATGAACATAAAAGTGAATATGGCCGACCAGAAAGACAGGTTAATGGCGCCCGCTATATCCAGTTTGAAGGCGATCGGGGCCGGCGAAGGCGGCAGGGCGATCAGGGTCTCGGGCAACCGCGTTTCGCCGCTGAAGATTGCCAGGAGCGTAACGAACAGGATCGAAATCAGCAGCGCTCCACGTACCCGGCGGATTTCCAGCAGGATGGCGAGCAAGACGCCAAAGAGCCCCAGCATCGCTCCGCGGCTAATGGAACCAAGGCCGATCAGGGTGGCCGGGTTGCCAACGATCAGGCCGAGGTTCTGCAGGCCGATGAAGGCGATGAACAGGCCGATACCGACGGCGGTGGCCTGCTGCAGGCAAACCGGGATGGCCCTGAGTATCCGCTCCCGGAATCCCAGCCAGGTAAGTATGAGGAAAAAGATACCGGACAGAAAAACAATCCCCAGGGCGGTCTGCCAGGGGATCTGTCGCTGCAGAACCAGGGTATAGGTGAAGAAAGCGTTGAGACCCATGCCTGGCGCCATCATGATAGGCGAGTTGGCCCAGAGGGCCATGAGCAGGGTGGCGAGCCCGGCCACCAGGCAGGTGATGGTGGTCAACGCGCCCTTGTCCATGCCGGTAGCGGCCAGCATGTCCGGATGAACAAAAATGATGTAGGCCGCCGCCAGAAACGTAGTGATGCCAGCCAGAATTTCATTGCGCAGGCAGCTGCCGTGCGCCTCCAGATGAAAAAAACGCTCCAGCATACGGGCCTCCTGGGGGAATGTGAAGGAGAAGAAGTCGTGCCTGTCTTATCACATTCCCCGGGGAGGCAACAGCTTTTTATGCCGGAGTCTGCGGACGGAACATGGTCAGCAGCATTTTCATATCGGTGGCGGCGCGCACCGCATGGGGGATGTTGGCGGGCATGACGATCAGGCTGCCGGCTTCGGCACCGATCGTCTTTGCGTCAATGGTGATTTCGGCTCGCCCCGCCAGGACTTGCACAAAGGCATCGAACGGAGCGCTGTGCTCGGATAATGCCTGGTTTGCGGCAAATGCGAACAGGGTCAGAGTGCCTACCGGGGTCTGGGTCAGGGTGCGGCTGACGATGGCGCCCGGCTGAACGGTCACCAGTTCGCTTATGGAGTGTGCCGTGGCCGGGGCAAGGGATCCGCTGTCGGGGTGTTTGTCCATGGGGTTCTCCTGGGTTCGAGGTTGAAAATGACTTGTCATGGGGAAAGTATGCCACTGCTTGCCTTCGGGTTGTTTGATGCGGATCAAGGATCGGGCGGTTTTTCGCCATATTCAGTGGTGGCAAACATCAAGGGCTTGATACATTTGAAAAATTCAAGCGGGATGGCCATCCCGCTGTTCAACAGCGGTTTTGCGGTTTGGGTTGTTCCTGAATTGCGGCTGTTTTGGCGCAATCGGCAAGGGTTGTCGGGCTCTTGCAATAATTGTAGATTGTTTTCGGCTTTATGCTTGACAAGGTCGAATCTCCTGGTTTATATAAGAGCCCACCTGAGGGAGACCCTTTGGTGCAAACCCGATAAAAAAGGCGGTGTAGCTCAGTTGGTTAGAGCATGCGGCTCATATCCGCAGTGTCCGGAGTTCGAATCTCTGCACCGCCACCAATTATAAAAGACCCTCCTGGATCGCAGTGAGGGTCTTTTCTTGTTTGAGCTGCCGGAGGTCTTGTGGATCAATGCAGTCTCTGTTCAATCACACCCTTATAAGTTGTATAGGCCTGCAGCCGAAAGACAGGATACTGGTGGGCGTTTCGGGTGGCGTCGATTCGGTGGTCCTGCTCGATTTGCTGTGGCAGGCGGCGGGGAAGCTGCAACTCGAAATCAGGGCCGCGCATCTCGACCACTGCATGCGTAGCGAGAGTTGCCGCGATGCCGAGTTCGTGCGGGAGCTCTGTCTGCGACTTCAGGTGCCGCTATCGCTTGGTTGCATCGATGTGCCAACGTTGGCGGCGCAGCGCAAGCGGGGTCTGGAAGAAGCGGCCCGGGATGCGCGGCGGGATTTTCTGCTGCGTACAGCCCGTCTTGAGGGGTGCCGTTTTGTCGCGCTGGGCCATCATCGCGATGACCAGGCCGAAACCTTCATGCATCGCCTGCTGCGTGGCAGCAGTCTGTCGGGGCTGGCCTGCATGCGCCTGCGGAGCGATCCTTTTATCCGACCGCTGCTGACATTTTCCAGAAGTGACATCCTGCAGTATCGTGATTCCCGCCAGCTCGGCCACGTTGAAGATTTGAGCAACGCCGATCCGTCTTTTACCCGCAATCGCCTGCGCCATGAATTGCTGCCGCTGCTGCGCGAATACAATCCCCGCATCGATCATCACCTGGCTGCCCTTAGCCGGCGTATCGCCGTTGAGGAAGACTATTGGGAACAGCAGGTTGGTGACGCCATGGCGAGCCTCTGTGTTGCCGGGGACGACGGTTTATGGTTGTGCTGCAACGCGCTGGAACTGCTGCATCCGGCGTTGCGCCTGCGCGTGCTGCGAGCCGCCCTGGAGCGATTGCGCGGGGATCTGCGGGGTATTGGTGCGCCGCATCTGGAGGCTCTGCAGAATTTGCTGCATGGTGCCAGGCCCGAGGCGGAGGTGCACCTTCCCGGGGCGTGGGCGGCGCGGCGTTATGATCGTCTCTGGATGCGAACCACCCCGCCGTTGCCGCGGCAGGGGTTTGCGGTTGCGATTCCGGGGCCGGGGGTTTACGATTTCCCCGGAGGTGGGCAGCTGCACGTAACACTGCAGGCGGACTGTGGCGGAGAAACCCGCTGGGTGGCGGAATTTGATGCGGCTCTGGTGCGGTTTCCGCTGCAGGTGAGATCCTTTCGTCCCGGTGATCGGTTTTATCCCAGCGGCGCGCCGGGGCATCGCAAGTTGAAGGATTTTTTTATCGACGCCAAGCTGCCCCGCGAGGTCCGGCAAGCCTTGCCGCTGGTGGTGGCCGACGAAATTATCTGGCTGCCGGGCTTGCGCCGATGTCAGGGGTTGCGTCCGAAACCCGGGGGCTCACAGGTGTTGCGCCTGGCTGTAACCGGTCGGTCGGGGGACAATCAAGGCTTGTGAAACCATGGGGATTATGATAAATTTCGAAAACATTTCAGTGGTTTTGGCCCTGTTTTGGCATAGAGGGGGTCGCACTGCGCAAAGTAAGGGGGAAGAGTGAATCCGATTTTCAAGAACCTGGCACTTTGGTTGGTTATATCCCTGGTCATGATCACCCTGTTCAACCTGATGACCACCTCCAAAGATGAGCCCAAAGCGATATCATATACGGCGTTTCTCGATGCCGTGGAAGACGGGACGGTAAAGGAAGTCGTTCTGGAAGGTCCGAATATCGAGGGCAAGGACCAGGAAGGCAATGCCTTCAGGACCTTTGCGCCCGACGACCCACGGTTGGTCCAAGTACTGCGCGACAAGGGGGTCACCATTCAGGCCAAGCCCGAGGAGGATCGGGGTTTCTGGATGTCTCTGCTGTTTTACTGGGGGCCGATCATTTTGTTTATCGGGGTGTGGATTTTCTTCATCCGGCAGATGCAGTCCAGTGGCGGCAAGGCCATGAGTTTCGGCAAAAGCCGGGCACGTCTGCTTACCGAAAGCGGGAACCAGGTGACCTTCAAGGATGTGGCCGGCATCGACGAAGCCAAGGATGAGCTGCAGGAAATCGTGGCGTTTCTCAAGGATCCCAAGAAATTTTCACGCCTCGGCGGGCGCATTCCCAAAGGGGTGTTGCTGGTTGGCCCCCCCGGTACCGGCAAGACGCTTCTGGGGCGGGCCATTGCCGGGGAGGCGGGGGTGCCCTTTTTTTCCATCTCCGGTTCCGACTTTGTGGAAATGTTCGTCGGGGTTGGCGCCAGTCGGGTGCGCGATCTGTTTCTGCAGGGCAAGAAAAACGCTCCCTGCATCATTTTTATCGACGAGATCGATGCGGTGGGCCGGCATCGTGGCGCAGGCCTGGGCGGCGGGCATGACGAGCGGGAACAGACTCTCAATCAACTGCTGGTGGAAATGGACGGCTTCGAGTCCAACGAGGGCGTTATCCTGATCGCCGCCACCAACCGACCCGACGTGCTGGATCCTGCTCTGCTGCGGCCCGGGCGTTTCGACCGCCAGGTGGTGGTGCCGCGTCCGGACATCAAGGGCCGCGCCATGATTCTCGATGTTCATGCGCGCAAGGTACCCCTTGGTAGCGATGTCAAACTCGATGTGGTTGCCAAAAGTACGCCCGGTTTTTCGGGCGCCGATCTGGCCAATCTGATCAACGAAGCCGCGTTGCTGGCTGCCCGCCAGAACAAGGACAAGGTCGATATGCAGGATCTGGAAGCGGCCAAGGACAAGGTTCTCATGGGTGCGGAGCGCCGTTCGCTGGTGATTACCGAAAAGGAAAAGCGCGTTACCGCCTATCATGAGGCGGGTCATGCCATCGTGCCGTTATTTCTGCCGGAGGCCGATCCGGTGCACAAGGTGTCCATCATTCCCCGCGGTCGGGCCCTGGGGGTGACCATGTTTCTTCCCGAGGAGGAAAAATACAACCAGTCCCGCATCGGTCTGGAAACCGCTATTTGCGGCCTGCTTGCAGGTCGTGTCGCTGAAGAACTGATGTTTGACGAGGTGACCAGCGGCGCCAGCAACGACATCGAACGGGCTACCCAGATTGCCCGCAAGATGGTATGCGAGTGGGGAATGAGCGCCAAGATCGGTCCGCTGGCCTTCGGAGAGAAGGAAGGCGAGGTGTTCCTGGGCCGGGACCTGGGGCATGCCCGCAATTACAGCGAGGCGACGGCCGTCGAAATCGACAACGAAATCCGCCGCATCGTTCGGGAAAGTTACGACAAGGCGCGACAGATTCTGTCCAATCACCGCGATGGGCTGGTCGCGGTGGCCGAAGCATTGCTGGAGCGCGAAACCATTGACGGTGGAGAGGTACGTCGCATGATTTTCGGTGAGTCGGCGTCCGCCGGCAACGAAACCTCTGCCGGCACACCGGAGAATACGGCGACGGTTGAGGTGTGATGGCTTCCCACCGGTTTCCAGACAAGCCTGCGGACTTGCCGGAGGAAGGGGGGCCGTTCGACGTTTTTCCGGTGCCGACAATCCTGCGGGGGCGCCGCTGCCGACTGGATCTGGAACGTCCCCTGATCATGGGAATCCTCAACATAACCCCCGATTCCTTTTACTCCGGTAGCCGCGCGACGTCGATTGACGATGCCCTTGGCCGGGCTCGGCGCATGCTGGACGAAGGGGCGGACCTGATCGATGTTGGCGGAGAAAGCACCCGGCCGGGGGCGGCGCTGATCAGCGAGCAGGAGGAACTCGACAGGATCGTGCCGGTCGTCGAGATCCTGTCCCGGGAATTGCCGTGCCCTTTGTCTGTCGACACCAATAAAAGCGTCGTGGCTCGCGCCGCGGTTGCTGCCGGTGCCGATTTCATCAACGACATCAGTGGCTTTGCCTTTGATCCGGCGATGGCCGATACGGTTGCGGCTTGCGGGGCCGGGGCTTTTCTGATGCATACCCGGGGCAAACCCGAGGCGATGCAGGCCGATACCGCCTACGGGGATCTTTTTGCCGAAATCGTCAATTACCTGCGCAAAGCGGTGGCTCGTGCCGAAGCCGCGGGTATCCCCCGCTGTCGACTCGCGATCGATCCGGGTATAGGTTTTGGCAAGGATCTGGCCGGCAATCTCGAGATTCTGCATCGTTTGAGAGAGCTTCTCGTCCTGGGTCTGCCGGTGTTGCTTGGCACCTCGCGCAAAGGATGCATCGGCCAGGTCGTGGGACAGTCCGATCCTGCGGAACGTCTCTACGGTACCCTGGCCACGGTGGCGCTGGGCGTGGCGAGCGGTGTACAGATTTTTCGGGTACATGATGTGCGGCCCGCCAGGGAGGCGGCTCTGATGGCCTGGGCTGTGGTGCACCGGCGCCGTCCTTGATCCCTTGTCCTGTGATGGATATTAAAAATGAGCGGATTTCTAGATTTTATTCAGAATTTCAGGTGGTTGCTCGATCCGCTCGATGTGATTATCGTCGCTTTTATCATTTACCGCATCATTCTGCTGATCAAGGGAACCCGAGCCGTTCAGATGCTCTTCGGGCTGGCGGTTATTTTGCTGGTGTACGTGAGTTCCCAGGTTGCCGGTCTCTATACGCTGCACTGGATTCTCGACAATTTCCTGTCATCCATCATTCTGGTGATTGTCGTGCTGTTCCAGAACGACATCCGCCGGGCTCTGATTCATGTCGGCGCCAATCCGTTTTTTACCGATCTGTCTTTTCGGGAAGAAAACGAAGTCATTGCCGAACTTGTCAAAGCCTGTGTGAATATGGCCAATCGGCGCATTGGCGCTCTGCTGGTCATCGAGCGGGAGACCGGGATCAAGGATTTTCTGGAAGTCGGGACCGAAATCGACGCCAAGGTGACAAGCGATCTGATCACCTCCGTCTTTTTGCCCTATTCACCGTTGCATGATGGCGCCCTGGTGCTGCAGCAGGGGCGGTTGACGCGGGCCGGGTGTTTTCTCCCCCTGTCGCAGAATCCGGATATCAGCAAATCCCTCGGAACCCGGCATCGGGCGGCCATTGGCCTGACCGAGCTGGTCGACGCCGTAGCCATCGTGGTGTCCGAGGAAACCGGGAAAATTTCCATGGTTGTCGCCGGGCGGATTACCCGTGATCTCGATTCCACCTCTTTGACCAGGGTGCTCAAATCCCTTCTTGAACCCCGGAAGAAAAAGTGATCATGCTTAAAATACTGACGGAAAACTGGGCATTGAAGGTGCTGTCACTGGTTTTTGCGCTGATCCTGTGGTTTTTTGTCATGGGCGAGCGCAAGCTGGAGCGGTCCTATGCCGTGCCGTTGGAGATCACGAATGTTCCCAAGGGGATGATGGTCGCCAACGAGGTGCCTTCCGAAGTGGAGGTACGCATCAACGGGCCCCGTACTCTGCTGATGAATCTGCGTGCGGAAGACATGCGCATTACTGTGGATCTCAAGGATCTCCCTGCCGGGCTGACTTCCTACAAACGCCTGGAGGAACGTCTCGATATTCCCGCGCCTCTCAAGGTGACGCGGCTTACCCCATCCTATGTCGACATTCTCGTGGATCGGATCCGAAGCAAACAGGTGCCGGTCAAACCGGTTCTTGCCGGACGTCCGGCTGCCGGCTTTGAGGTGCGGAAGGTGGCTGCCGTGCCCGAATCGCTGGTGGTTGAAGGGGCCGAAAGCGAACTGGATTCACTGCAGCGTGTGGAAACAGCGCCATTCAGCATTGAAGGCGCAACCGGCAATCTGGCCGGCAGGGTTCCCCTGAGGTATGGCAGGAAATTCAGCTGGATCAAAGACCCCGGAGACGTTGAAATCAAAGTTATGATCGGGCGGCGTTCCGGAAATTGATATAGTTTTGTCAGGAGACAGACAATTACCATGATCATGAAAAAGAAATTGTTCGGCACGGACGGTGTCCGTGGTGTGGCCAATATTTACCCCATGACCACCGAAATCGCCATGCAGCTTGGCAGGGCTGCTGCCCACGTATTCAAGAAGGACAGGCATCGCCGCCATCGCATCGTGATTGGCAAGGACACGCGCCTGTCGGGGTACATGATTGAAAACGCTCTTGTGGCAGGCATTTGTTCCATGGGGGTGGATGTTCTGCTGGTTGGCCCGCTGCCGACACCAGGCATTGCCTTTATCACCTCATCCATGCGGGCCGACGCAGGCGTGGTTATTTCCGCGTCCCACAACCCCTATCAGGACAATGGCATCAAATTCTTTTCCGCCGACGGTTTCAAACTGCCGGACGATACCGAACTGGAAATCGAAAAACTGATTTTTAGTAACGAAATCGATTCGTTGCGGCCGGTGGCCGATGAGGTGGGTAAGGCTTTTCGCATCGATGATGCCTGTGGTCGTTATGTGGTGTTTTTAAAAAACTCCTTTCCTCACAAGCTGGATCTCAACGGCCTGAAGATTGTTCTGGATTGTGCCAACGGCGCCGCCTACAAGGTGGCGCCTGCGGTGCTTGAGGAACTGGGCGCCGAGGTGATCCCGCTGGGGATCAAGCCCAACGGCTCCAATATCAACGCGGGTTGCGGTTCTCTGTATCCGGAAGTGATCGCCAGGGCCGTCAAGGAGCACGGCGCACATCTGGGCATGGCGCTGGACGGCGACGCCGACCGGGTCATCTTTGTCGACGAGCAGGGCCAGGAGGTTGATGGCGACCATATCATGGCGATTTGCAGTCTCGACATGCTGCAGCAAGGTAAACTGGCGCATCGCACCCTGGTGGCGACCGTGATGAGCAACATGGGGCTCGATATTGCGTTGCGCAACGCCGGTGGCCGTGTGATCAAGACCGCCGTCGGCGATCGCTATGTGGTGGAGGAGATGCGCCGCGGCGGCTACAACCTCGGCGGCGAGCAATCCGGCCACATGATTTTTCTCGAGCACAACACCACCGGTGACGGCATGGTTTCGGCCCTGCAGTTGCTGGCCATCATGCAGCGTACCGGCAAGCCCCTGTCGGAGCTTTCCGGCGTCATGACGGCGCTGCCCCAGGTTCTGCTGAATGTGCGGGTGGCAAGCCGTCAGGATATTTATATCGTTCCTGAAATTTCCCGGACCATCAAGGCTGCCGAGGAAAAACTGGCGGATAGCGGGCGGGTGCTGATCCGGTATTCGGGGACCGAACCGCTGCTGCGCATTATGCTGGAAGGCCAGGACGAGCTTCAGATTACTGAAATGGCCCAGGAAATCGCCGACGTCATCGATCGGCATCTGGGCGTTGGGACAAAGGAGCACTAACCGTGGCATTGCTTGGCGTAAATGTGGATCATGTGGCGACCATCCGGCAGGCGCGCGGCACCAGCGAGCCCGATCCTGTAACGGCGGCAGCTCTGGCGGAACTGGGCGGTGCCGACGGCATTACCATCCATCTGAGGGAAGACCGTCGGCATATCCAGGACCGCGATGTGGAGCTGCTGCGGCAGACCGCCAAGGTGCCACTCAATCTGGAGATGGCAGCTACCGACGAAATGGTCGGGATCGCTCTCAAGATACTGCCCGACGCGGCGACCCTGGTTCCGGAAAAGCGACAGGAACTGACAACCGAAGGCGGCCTGAATGTGGCGCTCTTGCGGGAACCGCTGAAAAAACACGTGGATCTTTTGCGACAAGGCGGCATCAGCGTGAGTCTGTTCATCGATCCCGATCTGGAACAGGTCAAGGCGTCGCACCGGCTTGGGGCCGACGCTGTGGAAATTCACACCGGCAGCTACTGCGATGCTGCCTGCCCGCTCACGCGTCAGAAGGAACTCGACAAGATCGCCGCCGCGATCAGGGCCGGCAACAAGCTCGGGCTGAAGGTGCATGCCGGACACGGTCTGACCTATTTCAACATTAAGCCGGTCGCCGCCCTCGGCGGCATCCGGGAGTTCAACATCGGGCACAGTATCATTTCGCGCGCCGTTCTGGTTGGCCTGGAGAGGGCGGTACGAGAGATGAAAGCATTGGTGGGCGACGCCTGATATGACCGGCATCAGTGGCCTGGGCAACGACCTGGTAGCCGTGCGGCGGTTTCGCCGTTTTGTGCTGGAAGGAAAGGTTGCGTTGCTGGAACGCCTGTTTGACGATGCGGAGCGGGAATACTGTCTGTCCAAAAAAGATCCGGCGCCGCATCTGGCGGTGAGATATGCCGCCAAGGAGGCTTTTCTCAAGGCGCTTGGCACCGGTTTGCGGCAAGGCATCCGCTGGCGGGACATAATCGTGGTGCGCGATGCAGCCGGCAAGCCGGCTTTGGCCCTGCAGGGGCAGGCCGCCCGGCTGTTTGAAGAGAACGGCCATAAGCGGCATCTGCTGTCCTGCACCCACGACGGGGATTACGCTTTTGCCACCGTTGTTTTTGAAAGTGCGCAGGTCTGTTTTTCAAATCGTTTCGAAAGGGATACAAGTATGCTGAAGGCCCGCGATATCATGACCGTTGATGTGCACACGGTTTCCATGGAAACCAGCGTCGAGGAACTCGCCCGCCTGTTTGTCAAGACCAAAGTCAGCGCCATGCCCGTGGTCGACGATGAAGGGATGCTGCAGGGGATCGTCACGGAAACCGACCTTGTCTCGCAGGATCAGGCTTTACACATCCCGACAGTGGTTTCCCTCTTTGACTGGGTGGTTTACCTGGAAAGCGAGGACCGTTTTGCCGAGCAGGTGCGGAAAATGACCGCCCGCCTGGTGCAGGAAATCTGTACCCGGGATGTCGCCACCTGCACGCCTGACGCGCCGGTATCCGAAATCGTTTCCCTGATGCTCGACAAAGGGATTCACATGGTGCCGGTGGTTGACAAGGGCAAACTGCTTGGCGTTGTGGCGCGACTTGACATCATCCGCAGTATGGAGCTTTAACGCTGTGACGCAATGGCAGGTCGATACCGTTTCGGCAGAGGAAACCCAGCGATTCGGTTGCTGGCTGGGACGAATGATCGGCGCCCCCGCGGTCATTTTGCTGAACGGCGATCTGGGGGCCGGAAAAACCTGCATGACGCAGGGGATTGCCCGCGGTCTTGGCGTATCCGAGAATGAAGCCGTCACCAGTCCTACCTATACCCTGATGAACCAGTATGCAGGGCGACTGCCTCTTTACCATTTCGACCTTTATCGTCTTGCCGACCGCGACGAACTGGAAGAACTGGGCCTGGATGACTATTTGCCCGGCGACGGTGTCGCCGTGGTGGAATGGGCCGAGCGGTTTCCGGACCTGTGCCAGGACGGGCTGAATATTCATATCGGTCACCGGGGCATGGATCGTCGCAGCATCCGGGTACACGCTATCGGCACAGGGGGAGAGCGTTTGCTGCGGGCTCTGCAGTCTGCCTGGCAGGGGCAAAAATAAAGGTCCGGGGGGGATTCCCTGATCAGATCGACATTGCCGGCAAAAATACTTTGACCGGCAACCGGATTCCTGTTATGCAGAAACTTTCGCCTTGCCGGTACGCCAGTGCTTCCACGCTGTGTATAGGGCAGGGAACGGCGCGGACCGGTGCGAAAGCACGGCTCGCGGCCCGAACCAGACCGAAAGGATCCAGGCAAGCGACCCGATGCATGCAAACCGGTGTTGGCGCTCGGCCTGATTTTTCATATTGAAAAGGAGGAAGGGGACTATGGCCCTGGTAGTACAGAAATATGGGGGGACGTCGGTCGGAACCGTGGACAGGATCCGCAATGTCGCCCGTCGCGTTGCCAAGACCTACGATGACGGCAACGATGTGGTGGCGGTCGTGTCGGCCATGTCCGGGGAAACCAACAAGCTGGTTACCCTGGCCAATGAAATGTGCGATTTTCCCAGTGAGCGCGAATACGATGTCCTGGTTGCCACCGGCGAACAGGTCACGATTTCGCTTCTGTCCATGTGCCTGAATTCCATGGGGTATAAGGCCAAGAGCTATCTGGGTCACCAGATTCCTATTATTACCGACAGCACCTTCAGCAAGGCGCGCATCGAGGAGATCGGTGACAGAAATATTCGCGAGGATCTCAAAAACGGCAACATAATCGTCGTGGCCGGTTTTCAGGGGGTCGATCGTGAAGGCAACCTTACCACCCTCGGCCGCGGCGGCTCCGATACCTCCGCCGTGGCGGTAGCCGCGGCGCTGAAGGCCGATGTCTGTGAAATTTATACCGATGTCGATGGCGTCTATACCACCGATCCGCGCATCGTTACCGATGCGACCAAAATCGATAAAATTTCCTACGACGAGATGCTGGAAATGGCATCCCTCGGGGCCAAGGTGCTGCAGATCCGCTCGGTGGAATTCGCAAAAAAATACGGCGTGGTGGTCCACGTGCGTTCCAGTTTTAACGATAATCCAGGGACCCTGGTAACCAAGGAGGACGAGGATATGGAGACCGTTCTGGTTTCGGGCATTACCTACAACAAAGACGAGGCCAAGATTTCCGTAATGGGGGTTCCGGACAAACCCGGGATCGCAGCCAGGCTGTTCACTCCTTTGACCACGGCCAATATTACCATCGACATGATTATCCAGAACGTGTCCAACGACGGGTTGACCGACCTGACCTTTACCGTACCGCACGGCGATTTCAAAAAAGCCCTCAAGGCCGTCGAGGAGACCGCCCTGGAAATCGGCGCAGCTGGCGTGCGCAGCGACGAGAACATTGCCAAGGTTTCCATTGTGGGGGTTGGCATGCGCTCCCATTCCGGCATCGCCAGCAAGATGTTTCAGGTGCTCTCCCAGGAGGGTATCAACATCCAGATGATCTCCACCAGCGAGATTAAAGTTTCGTGCATTGTCGATGCCAAATACACGGAACTGGCGGTGCGCGTTCTGCATCAGGCCTTCGGTCTGGACAAAAAAGACACCAGGGCTGAATAAAGACTGTCCACCGGATGTCCGGCGGCAGCCACGAGGTAGGTCAATGACTGCGATTCGATTGTACGACACCACCCTGAGAGACGGTACCCAAGCCGAAGAAATATCCTTTCTAGTCGAGGACAAGATCCGCATTGCGGAAAAGCTCGACGAATTGGGGATTCATTATATCGAGGGCGGATGGCCGGGATCCAATCCCAAGGATATCGACTTTTTTCGAAAAATCCGCAAGGCATCCATCAAACAGACCAAAATCGCCGCCTTCGGTTCGACCCGCCGGGCCAAAAGTACGCCCGAAAAGGACAACAACCTGCGCACTCTGATCCAGGCCGAGCCGGACGTCATCACGATTTTCGGCAAGACGTGGGATTTTCACGTACGCGAAGCTTTGCGCATCGGCCTGCAGGAGAATCTGGATCTCATCCATGATTCCCTGGTCTATCTCAAGCAGAATGTCGCCGAAGTCTTTTACGACGCCGAACACTTTTTCGACGGCTACAAGGCCAACCCCGAATATGCCATTAACACCCTCAGGGCGGCTCAGGACGCCGGAGTGGATTGCATCGTACTGTGCGATACCAATGGCGGCACGCTGCCCTTTGAGCTGCCGCCGATCATTGCCGAGGTGCGCAAGCATATTGCCACCCCTCTGGGTATTCATGCGCATAACGACAGTGAATGCGCCGTCGCCAATTCCCTGGTGGCCATCGATTGCGGTTGTGTGCATGTGCAGGGTACCATCAACGGATTCGGCGAACGCTGTGGCAACGCGAATCTGTGTTCCATTATCCCGTCGTTGATGTTGAAAATGGGCAAGCAGTGCCTCACGGACCAACAGCTCGTTTCTTTGCGGGAGGTCTCGCGATTTGTCTACGAGTTGGCCAACCTGGTGCCCAACAAGCATCAGCCGTATGTCGGCAATTCGGCCTTTGCCCATAAAGGCGGTGTTCATGTTTCCGCTATTCAACGCCATGCCGAAACCTATGAGCACATCCGTCCCGAACGGGTCGGCAACGTCAGTCGCGTGCTGGTCTCCGATCTGTCCGGACGCTCCAACATTCTGGCCAAGGCCGAGCAGTTCAACATCAAACTTGACAGCAAGGACCCTCTGACCATCGAGATTCTGGAAAGACTCAAGGACCTTGAAAACCAGGGCTACCAGTTTGAGGGAGCCGAGGCTTCCTTCGACCTGCTGATGCGCAGGGCCTTGGGGACGCTGCGGCCGTTTTTTTCGGTGGTCGGTTTCCGTGTCATCGACAGCAAGCGCGAAGGGGAGGAAAAACCCTTTTCCGAGGCTACCGTACAGATCAAGGTTGGCGGCCATGTCGAGCATACCGCCGCCGAAGGCAACGGGCCGGTGAATGCACTGGACCACGCCCTGCGCAAGGCTCTGGAAAACTTCTACCCGCAGATCAAGGAAATGCAGTTGCTTGACTACAAGGTCAGGGTGCTGCCGGCGGGCCGGGGCACCGCGTCGGTGACGCGCGTGCTTATCGAATCGGGCGACAAGACCATGCGATGGGGCACGGTTGGCGTCAGTGACAACATCATCGATGCCTCCTACTATGCCCTGATAGACGCCTTTTTGTACAAGCTTCTCAAAGACAGTAAAGGGACCTGACCAACATGGGACGAGACAACGGGGCGCTGCTCCTGGTTGCCGTTTTGCTCGCCATAGTGTTGCTGCGCATGTGCCGGGCTATTTTCCCCTGGGGGGAGGATAGCCCGGTTTTTTATCATCAAAAGCCCGATCATATGGCTGTTTGCCTTGGTAAGGGGTTTCGAGATTCAGGGTGCCATCACTTTTTTGACGCAACTTTCGCGGAACGCGTCATCCAAATGGCGGCCTGTAAAATGGACGATAACATCAGGAACGATTTGCTGGGTTCGTTGCCCGTGCACAGCGGCGAAACTCTGGAACTGGTTTGTCAAGAGGGGCATGCCATTGATTTATCGCGAAAATTTATGCCGGCGGCGCAGCGCATGACCCTGGGGATTCCGTTGCATCCCGATTCCATGAACTTCAGTGATTGGCAGGCCTTGCCGGGCATCGGGCCCAAATTGGCGGAACGAATCATGGATGAGCGCCAAAAAAATGGCGCATTTGGCAGTCTGCAGGCCCTGCAGAGGGTGCGAGGGATCGGGCCAGGGACGATTCGACGCATTCAAAAATTTTTTTGAATTAAAACCCAGTTCCTAACTGTCTGTAAAATAGATGTTTTATCAGTAGTGTCCCAACGTTTAGTTGAATAAAAACAACTGGTTATCGTTTTCCATTGATGCGGCTGTGTAATCCGCGTCAACAAGTAGCTGATTTAACTGAATTCTCTCGAACGAGGTTACGCTTAAT
>Ga0265295_1005690_pt1 | contig 15652 bp, 11 predicted proteins | sample Munlansysbiofilm_FD_192503 | JGI IMG/M metagenome (GOLD analysis project Ga0265295, IMG submission 192503) | Leachate microbial communities from a municipal landfill in Southern Ontario, Canada - Methane capture system biofilm | ecosystem: Engineered > Solid waste > Landfill > Unclassified ... | reverse complement strand
AATTGTACTTCCTTATGAATGAAGGCATTCTGCTGAATCCCAGTTTTATGGGATTAAAGCCCATCCCGGGTATGCACGGCTATCATCCCGATGCGGATCATTCCTATTCCATCATGCTTTCAAACCGGACTATAGCTCTGGATGTTCAATCTATTACAGACATAAGAAAAACTATGGAGTCTGAACTTGCTTAATGACAATACTGCTTTCGAAGAATCCCACAGCAATCCCCTCATTGTTGTAGATGTGCATGTACTGGTAAAAGTACTTATCAAGAGGCTGAAGCCACTGCTGGTGATCACCTTCATAGCAATGCTTCTCGCTGCATTGTGGACGGCCTTCAGGGTTAGTCCCCTCTGGAAGGCAAGTTGCTATGTAATCCGCGCTCCGAAGAACATGTCAACTCCAGTGGATATGCCCTATCTATATCAAACCTTTGATATCAATACAATCCTGGAGACCGTTCGTACCCGTGATGTCCTCAGCGATGTTATCACCAGGCTGGAACTAAACCTGAGTCCTGAGCAGCTATTCAGGCAAATCGAGGTGCAAAGAGGGAACAGATCCAATGTACTGCGGTTTTCAGCCAGCTGGACCGATCCGGATATGGCTGCCAAACTAGCTAACACAACTGCCGAATCCTTCATATACAACAACACCAAGCTGCAGAATTCAGCTACATTGAAGATCTACAACTACTATCTGGAACAACAGAAATCACGTCTTGCTACAATTGATGATCTCACTCTACAATATGAAGCTCATCGCGCTCAGTATGGCGTGATCTCAATACCTCATGAAACAGAAACCAGATTCGATCAGTTAAAAGAAGTTGAACTCAAGATGATTGAGAATAACCTCATGATAACTGAGATGGATAGCAAGATTGAAGAAATGCAGAGCAAACTGGATGCTGTGCCTGACGAAGTGATAATGACCTGGACCTACACTCAGACTGATGAGCGCAAACTCCTGGCTCTGGAAAAAGACCTGGAATTGCTGCTCTCTCGTTATACCAGGGATAACCCCAAAGTAATCAAGGTTCAGACCGAGATTGATGAGCTCAGGAAACTGATGCAGCAACCTGACAAGCGAGATCTTCCTGAAGCAGTAACCTGGGGTCCCAGTGGTCTTAGTGATGCCTATAACATTGACAAAGCTCGCTTTGAAGCGGAGCGTGAAGCTTCCCTGAAGAAGAATGTGGAGTTCCAACAACAAGTAGATGCGATTAAAGGCACCTTGGAAAACCTCACCCAGTTGCAGAAAGAGTTCTTTGAGCTTGAACGCCAATTGGAGCTAAACAAAGACATTCTGCGTCTGGTGGAAAGCCGCCTGGCAGAAGCAAAAATGGCAATGCAATCCAATGTAAGCGACTTTGAGATCCTTGAAGAAGCCAAAGCTCCCCCTTATCCAGAAGGTGGGAGGAAGAAGCTTATTGTGCTCCTCACAGGAATCCTGGTCTTTATTGCCGGAGCTTCCTTTATCCTGGGGAAAGAGCTACTGAGTATAAAAACCAAATCTCCCAAAGATTTCAGCCATGGCATCAATATCCCAATGATCGGTAACCTTCCAGATGAATCCAAGGTAGATAAACAGGTCTTTTACCGCAATCTTCAAGTGATGCTTGATGATATCAACCGGGCTATCGAAGCCAAGGTTTCCCCAATGATAGCTCTTGGAAATGATATTCCCGAGACAGGCAAAAGCTTCATTGCCAAAGAAATGATTCGGATCATAAGTCAAAAGAAGCGCCGCATTCTCTATATCGATTGCCTGAAAAGCGCTTCCCCGGATATCGAACAATACCTGATCAATGACTATCTGTATGAGCAATCTGAGTCCTACCAGATCGACACCCGCAAGCCCCAGATTCATTATGCTTACTTCCTGGCCGATGAAGGCACATTCACCAGTGTGTTGGAAAGCTCCCGGATTCACCAGTTTTTATCACAGTTAACTCACTATGATCTGATTATCTGGGAACTATTTGACTATCCATACAATATTCAACTCTTCAGCAACATTGCTACTGCTTCATCAATCCTGATTCTGGTTGCCCGCTTTGACAGAAGCAGCCGCAACAGCCTGTTTAAACTTGTGCGATTCCTCCAGGAACGCAACTTCCACGACATATATGGAGTTCTAAACTATGTTAATAAAGACTACTTCCAGGACAAATTCTAAGATGTTTGCCCGATTCCTGCCCCTGTTGGTGATCCTGCCGATCCTGCTGAGCTCCTGTTCTTCCAATAAAGCCACGGATTACATAGAAGAAAACCTGGTTGCTCTTCCCGAGTATCTGGAAGAGACGCATCTGACCACTCAAACTACTCAGGAGACCATTGAAGAGCTACAGCGTTTGAATGATATTGAGCTTCCGCCATACACTTTGGGACCTGGCGACAAGATGAAGATATATGTTTATGACGAACCAGAGCTTGATTCCGACGTAGTGATTGTTAAGCAGGATGGAACCCTTTCCTATCGCTTAGTCGGTGAAGTTGACGTGACCGGTCTTACAATCCCTGAAGCAACCGCAATCATTGAGGAGAAACTGAAGGATTACATCCTCTATCCCAAAGTATCGATAATTCCCTTTGAAGCCAGAAGCGCATCGGTGACCATTCTAGGTAAAGTAACTTTCCCTGGCATCATCGAAATCAAGGGCCGGATGCGAATATTGGATGCCCTGGCAGAAGCTGGAGGTCTGGCTTTGGGTTGGTTTCAAAACAACACTGTGGAACTTGCCGATCTGGAAAGAACCTTCATGATTCGTGATAATCGAATCCTGCCAATTGACTTTGTAGAACTCGTACAGAATGGCAAAACCATCTACAATATTCCTCTTTTTGACAAGGACTATATCTATATCCCTTCCGCTGTGAATCGCGAGATCTATGTGATCGGTGAAGTGAACCAGGAAGGGCATTACTTTTATCAGGAGAACATGACGCTTGTGCAAAGTATCACCTTTGCCCAGGGCTTCAAAAACTCAGCCCAATCAACTGTCTATGTCATTCGTGGCAATCTCAGCCACCCCCGTATCTTCAAGATTAATACAAAGGACATCCTGAAAGCGAAGGTGAGGGATTTTCGCTTGAAACCCAATGACATAGTATATATCCCAAAACGCCCCATTGCCCGCTGGAACGAGATTGTAAACAATGCCCTACCCAGCTTGCAAGCTATTCAATCCGCCTATTTCATCAACGAAATATATAAGGATATCAAAGGAGAATAGACTTGCTATTGGGCTCGGAATGCGGGTTGCTCGGAGATGAGAATTGACAGAGTCCATTTCTCATCTAAAGTACATTATCTTCTTTATGACCCTCTTCATAGGGGTGCCTTCAGGCTACTTTTTGTCTCTGAAGTATCCCAAGATCGAGCGTATTATCTTCTTCCTGATGATGTTTTTCACAGTTCGTATGGAAGACATCAATTTCGTATCCCGCGAGACCTATCGCCTTAGCTCCAGGGGCTTTGAGATCGGCATGGTTGATATCGTAACCCTGATCATCTTCTTTCTCATTCTCAAACGCAAGCGACAATACAATCTCCACACTCCACCAGGAGCCTGGATATACTTCCTGTATTTCGGTATTTCAGCGATTTCAATCTTCAATGCTGCAGTGCCACTATTTTCGTTCTTTGAGCTTTGGAAGATGCTGCGCATGTACCTGTATTTCTATGTTGTTTATAACTATGTAAATAGCTTTGAGCAATTCAAGGACTTCATGTTGGGCATTGCCCTGGTAACCATCTACATTTTCTTTGAGGTTATGAAGCAGAAATACCTTGAGGGACGATTCCAATCCTATGGTCCATTTCCTCATCAGAATTCGCTGGTGATGTATAGCATCATACTGGGGGCATTGCTCTTTGCCTATCTTTTGAACAAAAAGGATGTCTCTGCACTTAAGCTATCCTTTTGGGTCATGATGTTTGCCATGGTGTCTGTAAACATCATCGCCACTCTTTCCCGTGCCGGGCTGGTATTGTATGCCATGTCCGTCATAGCAGTCTTGCAGCTCTCCTTCTTCTCTGGAGTAACCAGTAAGAAAGTAATCGTAACCATTATCCTGATCTTGGTATCTATGTTGATGCTGGCCCGTGCCTGGAATTCGATTAACGAGCGCTTCAGGACTGCACCAGAGGAATCCGCAAATGTGCGAAGAGAACTGGCAGAAGCTGCGATTAAAATGGCTAATGACAAGTTCTGGGGCGTGGGTTTGAACAATTTTGGAATCAAGATCAATCCCCCCTGGCAATATAGCGCTCATATTGAAATGCACAATCCTGATGATGAGGATGAACAGAATGGCCTTGTAGAAACGATCTACCTGATGATCGCCGCTGAAACAGGCTGGGTCAATCTGGGTGTATTCCTGATCTTCATCTTCTACTATTACTTCCTGAATCTCAGAAACTACAACAGGTATCGAGGTACGGATTACCAATACTTCAGCATCGGTCTGGCAGGTGGTTTGCTGGCCATTTATCTGGAATCAACCCTGGAATGGGTGCTTAAACAAACCAATAACTACTATCAATTGATGCTTGTATTTGCCATGATCGCAGTGATGAAAAAACTGGAACTCCGTTACCGCAACCAAAATGTGCCAATTCCCAAGAACGTCAGCACCAAAGAGCGTATCGCTTCGGAAAGAGAGCTTCACCATGCCTGAAAATAACCATCCCAAGACCATCGGAGGGAAGGGAATCAAAGAATCTCTTTCCCATGAACAGCGTAAAGAACTCATGAGCTTGATGAAGCGCATGCTGCCTCCTGTACCCTCACTGGGTATCATAGACATCAGATTTTCCTTCTGGTTCATCCGCAACTGGTACATAGTATTTATCTTTGGCCGTGACACCAGAAATCAGTTCAAATCTCTGGATAAAGGCGACATGAATACCGGGCTTACCACCGTTGCCAAAGCCGTTACATACGTGATCATGGTTCTATTTGCCCTGATTCTGCTCATGTATGCCCTCTACCTTCTCAAATCCTTGATGGGCATCGATCTATATCCTGATACTCATTTGCTCGACATAATCAGGGATAAATTGTCTGGTGGCAGATGAAGATCCTGTGTATCTCAAACTTTTATCCCCCTTACTTTGAGGGTGGATACGAGATATCCATTCAACAGAGTATGGATTATCTTGTAGAACATGGGCATAAGGTCTTTGTGCTCTGTGGCAACCGGGGTGTTCAAATTCACTCAGATATCCCGCTTGGATTCACCAATGATCGCATCCAAAGACTCTATCACTACATTGATTATTCCCATGCCTCCTTTCTGAACAAACATCAGGTGGAAAAGCACAACTATCACCTAACTTTGACCGCAATTAAGCTCTTGAAGCCAGATCTGATCTATTTCGGAAGCCTGAAGGCTATCTCCATAGCTCCTGCCCTGGCCGTGCAGAACCAGCGCATTCCCCGCATATATGATATTGGCGACGACTGGTTGCGAAGTTATTTGGGGACAGGACTCAAGAGCACTCTGTTTCGCTTTTTGAAGCGCATTCTTCCCTTCACCATCGGCGGAAATGTGATCCTTGATCCTGTGCTGGTGCCTTCCCGGTGGATGGCAGATGAATTGCAATCCCGCTATCACAGCCAGAGCATTCACATTATCCCCAGGGCAGTAGCTCTTCCCCCTTTTCAGAGAACCATTGTTCAACCACTGAGATTCGTTTTTGCCGGAAGGATCGAACCTCTCAAAGGTCTTGATATTCTGGTTGAAGCCATCAGGCTGTTGAAACCGAAATACCCGGAGTTTTCCGTTGATCTTTATGGATCTGAAGATCCCGATTACGTCATTGCCCTCAAAGCCAAAATTAGCAGTTTTGATCTTCAACCCAGTTTCCATTTCAAGGGCAAATGCCAGGACATGAACGCCATGTTAAGCTCCTATGATGTGCTTCTGATGCCAACCATGGCCAGAGAGACCTTTGGGAGAGTGATCATCGAGGCAATGGCTGCTGGCTTGATCGTGATCGCAACCAATGCCTACGGTCCTGCTGAGATCATCAGCGACAGGGTGGATTCCCTGCTCTTTGAACGGGCTGATCCTGTAGCTTTAGCCGCCTGCATAGAAGAACTCATTAGCGCTCCAATCGAGCATATCCGAAAGCTGGGCAATGCCGCACGGGCAAAAGTGGCGTCCCAATACGAAATATCCCTTGTCAAAAAAGGCATCGGGATTATCCTTGACAGTGAAGTACAAAAACAAAGAACATTAAGAGGCAAAGCATGAGAAAAGCTGATCTGATCCGCGCCATATTGCTGTTATTGATGGTATCATTGTTCCTTGGTGCTTGTGCAAAAAACAAGCGCAGCATCGATCTTGAAGAACGCGGAATGTTCTCCCAGAAGATCAAAATCCGCACTCTCCCCACGAATGCCACAATCTACATCAATGAAAAGGAAATCGGCACCAGCCCCCTGACCTACAAACTCAGCCATGAGGACAACCGGATGATCAACATAAAGGCCATCCCGATCTATCCCAATCAATACACTCAAAACATCTTTCTGATGGTGCCTCCGATCCCCAAAACCATGACCATCTACATGAATCATTATCCGGAAGACTACGATCGCAACAAGGAAAACGAGTTTGTACCACCTCAAAAACCAGATCCAATCGTGATTGTGGAAACTCAGATTGATACTGTTTATGTGGAAACTCAGATCAAAGACACCGAAGTTCTCGCCTTGCCAGCCATCTATTTTGACACTGATAAATTCAATATCAATCCCAGTGAAGTTCCCAAGCTTCAAAAGCTGGTGCAGTTGCTTCAGGAAAGACCCGGCTTCAACCTGGATATCTTTGGCTTTGCCGATTCACGAGCTTCTGAGAAGTACAACCTGACTCTTACCTTGAACCGTGCCAAAGCAGTGAAAGAATATCTGGTTGATTCAGGAATCTCTGCCTCTCGCCTGTATATATATGGCCACGGGAAAGTGCCAAAAATATCCTCCGATGGCCTGGATATGGATCTCTCCGAAAGCCGGAAAGTGCTCTTTTTACTCAAAGAAATCCCATAATACATTATGGCACAGGAACGGCTCGGTTTACGCAAGCGCATGCTGATCAATACCATATCAAACTATGGTAAGATGATCATCGGCATCTTTGTAACTATCTTTCTCACCCGCATTCTTTTTCTGGGGCTCTCCAGAGAAGAATACGGCTTCTGGGCTCTGCTCTGGTCAATCTTTGGTTACTCTCTCTTACTTGATTTCGGTTTTGGTACCGCTGTGCAGAAACACACCTCTGAATGCTCTGTCAGTGGAGACTGGGAGAAGTATAACCGGGTGGTGAGCACAGTATTTTTCAATTACGTGGCTTTTGCCTTCCTGATCGTGGTCTTTGCCGTTGTTCTCAGCTTCAATATTGGCAGCATATTTGGTTTTGATGCTGCAAATGAATCCTATTTCCGGCAGGTGCTGATCCTCTTTGGCATTGGTTCTGCCCTATGTTTCCCCTTTGGATTTTTCACAGAAATCCTGCGCGGCTTGCAAAAGATGCATACCCGAAACATCATCCAAACCAGCTTTGTAGTTCTGAACTTTGTTGGTATGGCACTCATGATTCATTTCAAGCTAAACCTGCGGGGAATGGTGTTTGTAGCTCTGGGCACCAATCTGGCATCGTCCCTGACCATGATGTATGTAGTGCATCGCCTCATCCCCACCTTTAAACTTAGTCTCAAGCACTATGACCGCTCTCTGATGCGTTCTGTGATGGGCTTTTCGCTTTATGCCTATCTGATCACTTTCACAAACTTGATCATCCTCAAAACTGATCAACTGGTGATCTCGGTATTCGGCTCGGTGGCTATGGTGGCGATATATCAGATCTCGATCCGCCTCACCGATACCTATCAGAAGTTTTCTGGTCAGTTCCTGGATAATCTGGGACCAGTCTCCGCCACTCTCTTCGCTGCTGGCAACAAATCTAAAATGACGGAAGTGATGATCGAATCCAATCGCCTGATGGGCATCATATCTTCGCTGTTATTGGTTCCACTAATCGTGTATGTGAAGCCTCTACTCAATATCTGGCTGGAGTTGGATCATACTGCTGGGATGATCTGTGCCTTGATTCTATTGATCTCCATGTATGTGTTGCTTTTTTTCCGTTCATCTTCGGTTTATGTCTTGCTAATGGCAAATGAGCATAAGATACTGGCAGTGGTGGCAGTCATCGAAGCAATAGCAAATCTTGGGCTTAGCATTATGTTTATTCACTTGATGCCCAGGTGGTTGGCAGGTTACAACATCCCCGATGCCGCTATCATCGGCGTCGCAGCGGGGACATTTATCCCCAATGTGATAATGGCCTTTGTGTTCAACATTCCCAAAGCCTGCCGCTTTGCCGGAATCAGCATTGCTCAGTATTTCAAAGATGTTGTGCTAAGGACTCTCATTGTTACCGCAATCAGCTTTGGCTTTGCCTTTGGCCTCTACAAACTGGCATATCCCGGACGTTTGCTCATGGTCTTGTTGTATGGAGCTCTCACAGCAACATTCTATCTGATTCTCACCTATTTCATCGGTCTAAAGGTTTGGGAAAAGAAGCAAATCCGGGATTATATCCGTTCCAAGATTTCTCATGCAGCGTCCTGATTGCGCAAAGCTCATTTACCAGACTCTATTGCTTTTAGTGCTGTAGCATCAGGAATGCTACGTTACGGGACAATGCCCATTAGATGTGGTCACAATGCCGTTACCTTGTGGTCACAAAAGTAACGACAAGGTAACCACATCGTGATGATAACTAATGGGCTTCAAGCACATGCCAGCCATCTCAATTTAGGCTCTCTGGATAAGATCAGGAGAAGCGCTTTCCACCCTCGAAGTACGAATAAACCACCGGAATGATAATCAGAGTGATAAAGGTCGCGCTCAGCATGCCGCCAACCACCGCTCTGGCAAGAGGAGCCTGGGTTTCTCCGCCCTCCCCCATACCGATAGCCATGGGAGTGAGCCCCAAAACCGTGGATAAGGCGGTCATTAGAATTGGGCGCAGCCGGCGTTTTCCGGCAGTTTCAATGGCTTCCCGCAGAGGTAGATTTTCATGCCTGCGCAAGTTGTTTGTAGTATCCACCAGCAGGATGGCATTATTCACCACAATCCCGCCCAGCATGATCAGTCCAATGTAGGATTGAATGTTGAAAGTTGTGCCTGTAGCCAGCAGGATGAGCACTACCCCGATAAAAGCAAAGGGGACGGAAAACATCACGATAAAAGGATCCTTGAAGGATTCAAACTGACTGGCCATCACCATGTAGATCAGAACCAGCGCCAGAACGATCCCGATAAACAACTCCCGGAAAGACTCCTGTTGTTCCTTGTAGTCTCCAACGATCTCCACCCCAAAACCGAGCGGAACGGGGATTTCGTCAAGCTTGGCCTGGATATCGGTAATCACCGCAGAAAGATTGCGGCCACTAAGATTAGCCGATACATCGATCATACGTTCCTGATTCACTCGTTCAATAATCGTTGAACTCTCACTGTTCTGGACATCAATTACATTGCGCAACATCACGGCGTTGCCCTCAGAGTTGGTGATGCTTAGATTCAGCAATTCATCCAGAGGTATGTTTTCAGCATCTCGCACCTGCACCATCAGGGGGTATTCCTTGCCATGATCGATGAAGTCGCCAGCATTATTTCCAGATAACACACTTTCCAGCATTGAAGATATCTGCTGGATGCTAAGTCCGGATTCTGCTGCTTTGATCCGGTCAATGATCAATAGGTCTTCCGGAGCACCGGCTGTGCGGCTGAGATTCACATCGGTAATACCAGGAACGGATTCCACAGCACGCATGATCTTCCCCGCAATAGCATAAGCCTCTTCCATTTCGTGACCGCGCACTTGAATCTCGATGCGTCCTCCGCCCCCACCCAAAGCCCGGGTTAAACGGTTATTGGTTACGGTTCGAACCCGGATGCGAACTCCCGGGATGTTGGCAAGTTTAGCTCTGATCTGATTCGCGATATCTTCATCACTGCGTTTACGTTCAGATTTCCCGGATAGTCTGATGCTGATTGATCCTGTGTTGGATGAGCTGGATCCCCAGCCTCCCCCACCCACAGAGGTGATAAGATTGATGATTTCCGGGATACCTGTAAGCTTGCTTTCGACCTCACGCATCTTCACATCAACCACTTCCAGCTTAGTTCCAGCTTCCATATCCAGACTGACTCTGATCTCGCCTTCATCGGAAACAGGCATCAATTCGGAATCTATAAAGAATGAGAAGAGAATGGCTAGCCCCAGAATGAGCAGAGCGATGATCGAAGTCTGTAGACGATGATCCAAAGCCCATTCAAGCACTTTATGATAAGTTGAATCAATCCGCTTCAGAATCTTGCCAACGAAGACTGAAAGACCTCTCTCACGCTTGCTCATAGCTCCCAAACTCAGATATTTGCTGGCCAGCATTGGAACCAGAGTCAGGGCTGTAGCCAGCGAGCAGATCAATGAAAACACAACCACAAATGCTAATTGCTGAAACATGATGCCGGACATACCCCTCATAAATAACAAAGGCAGGAACACAACGATGGATGTGAGCGTGCTGGCCAGGATCGGAGCTCCCACCTCCATGCTGCCATCAACCGCGGCATTTTGGGGTGATTTGCCCGTTTCCTGATGTCGGAAGATGTTTTCCAAAACCACAATCGAATTGTCCAAAAGCTGCCCAACACCAAGAGCCAGAGCGCCGATTGTCATCAGATTCAAAGTGAAGCCATTGAAGTAGAGAAGACCAAAAGTTGCCATCACCGAGATCGGTATTGCCGTTGCAATCACAGCAGTGCTTTTGATGTTTCGCAAAAAGAACAACAGAATCATGACGGCCAGCAAGCCACCCAGAAAGGCTGAGGAAGTAACATTGTTGATCGATTGTTTGATATAGACCGAGCTGTCCATTAGAGGGAGAATCTCAATCTGAGGAATACTGCGGTTTAATTCCTTGAGTTCGTCGATTACACCTTGAGCTACCTTCACGGTGTTGGTTCCCGATTGTTTATTTACCGAAATCTGGATGCCAGGACGCCCATTGATCCGAACCAGACGAGTCACTTTGGAAGAAGTATCCTCCACATCAGCAATATCCTTCAGATATATGGAAGAGCCATCTCTCTGTAAAATGATGGTGTTGCGCAGATCATCCAGGGATTCAAATACACCCGGTACTCTAACCGTGATCTGATGATTGCCTCGATAGAGGGTTCCTGTTGGCTGATTAACATTTGCAGCTTTGATCCTGCTGATCACCTGATCGATGGGGATGCTTAGAGAGGTTAACTTCAAAGGATCTATATTGATATGTATTTCTCGGGTACGGCCCCCAAAGATGTTCACACTGGCTACGCCATCCACTCTTTCCAGGCGATAACTCACCTGTTCTTCAATCAACCTTCTTACCACAATGGGATCCAAATCACTGGTCACACCCATCATAATCACGGGGGTTGCAGCCATGTCAAACTTACGCAGGGATGGGCGACTTGCTTCATCCGGCAGACGGGATATTATTCTGTCTATGCGATCCCGGATATCATTTGAGGCTGCATCCAGATCAGTGCCCCAGGCAAATCTGACTTGGACACTACTATTTCCTTCGGATGATCGAGAGCTGATTTCCTGCACTCCAGGTACTGCTGCAACAGCTTCTTCGATGGGTCGGGTCACCAGCTCCTCCATGGTTAAAGGGCTGGCTTTGGAATATGAAGTGGAGATATTGATCGTGGGCGAGGTTACATCAGGCATCAAATCCACGGGAAGTCTGGAGAGGGCAACTGCCCCCAGGATAATCACGATCAGTGCGACCATTGAGGTCAACACCGGACGCGCTACCGCACTTTGGGCAATTCTCATCTGCTGCCTGCCTCATTATTCGTACTGATCTTGCGACCATCCTCCAAAAGATCATGCCCCAGGGTTACCACCTCAGCATTGACCTCCGGGCTTAGTATCTCTACAAACTCTGGATTCTGGATGCCGATTTCCACCTCGGTAAAGGTCACAGTCTTTGTATCAGGATCAACTATGTATACTCCGGATTTGCCGTCTCGTTTGGTGATTGCCGTGGCGGGAACGGCATTTACCTGCTTCTTGGTTTGATAGCTGAGCTCTACCCTGCTGAACATCCCTGGTTTCAACTTTGAACCGGGATTGGGAAGCTCAATCTCAACCGATGCCTGGCGGGTGTTTTCCTTCAACATAGGGGCAATTCTGGCTACCCTTCCTTGAAATACTTCGTTGGGATATGCATCCAGACTGATGCGGGCTATCTGTCCTGTTTTGATGCGTCTGTAGTCTTTCTCTATCACATCGATTCTTACAATCACATTGCCGATATCCATCAGACTGAAGATCGGACTGCCCGCACTTAATTGATTGCCTTCATCGGCAAAGCGCTCTCCGATCACTCTGTGGGTAGCCGAACCAGACCAATCGGCCTTGATCTTGGTGAAAGAAAGCTGAAGTTCGGCGGCATTCCTGGCGGCGATTGCGCTGTTCAAACTGGCCTGAGCGATGTTATGTTTTGATCTTTCGGAAATAAAGCTGGCATGGAAATCATTAAACTCGGATTGAGAGATAAAGTTTCGCTCCAGCAGAGTGGTCTGACGCTCCAACTCCTCTGTGGCCAGTTGCAAAGCGTTGGCGGTCTGATCCTTTGTGGCTTCAGCCATTGCCACTGCGGCATTGGCCTTGTCAAGCTCCTGTAAGGCTAGGCGATCATCCAATTCCGCCAATAGCTGACCTTTGCTCACCACCTTGCCAATATCGGCATACAAACGGCTGAGTTGGCCCGATATCTTGGGAGAAACAACATAACTGCTTCTGGCAGACACAGTGCCCGAATAGGTTCCGGTTTCTTCAAGATCCAGGATTTGACTACGAGCTGTTTCCACTGCTACTAGCGCTGCTCCGGGACGTCCCCGATCGGCTGGTGATTCTGCCTTACTCATTAGTTTCCAAACACCTGCAATAATTACTACAGGCACAATTATCCATAGTATTCTACGAGTCATATCTATCTCCCTATCCCCCCACTCAGCAATGGAGTAATACCATAGTTCAGATGTTGTAGAAGTGCCTCATCCGTCAAGAGAAAAAAGGAAGCGAGGCAGAATATCAATATTCCACCTCGCAGTTTTTGGTCAAATCCTGACTATTTCACAATCACGAATTCGATGCGGCGATTCTCAGCTCTGCCAGCCTCAGTATCATTTGTAGCAATGGGCTTGGCTGGTCCAAAACCCTTGGTTGACATCCGGTATTCAGCCACGCCTTTGCTCACCAGATATTCTTTTACAGAATCTGCACGTTGCAGGGATAAGCGGTTGTTCAATTCCAGACTGCCGGTGTTATCGGTATGTCCATGAATCTCAACCCGGGTGCTGGGACTATTCTCCATGGCTTTAGCCACTTCATCCAGTGTATTCTGAGCTTCTGCCGTAAGTTTAGCACTACCAATCTCAAACTGAACTCCGCTAAGGGTGAAGTTCTGCTCCATGCTGATGCGGTTTCTCAGCAGGCGGCTGGTCATCTCGGATGAAACCTTCTTTGCGGTCATCTTGGCTTCTTTGCCACCAAAAGTATAGCCCAAACCGATAAATGGCATCAGATAGGAATCCGATACATTCTTTTCATACATATCAAGCTTGTCTGAATTGGCAAACACATACTGAGCGCCCAAATCCAGATTTATCTTCCATTTGGTCTGTAAAGAAACACCCAATGCGGCAGATGGTGCACTCAGGCTGAAGCCATCGTCATCGACGGCTCCCACTTCCGTATCATGGTGAACAACTCCAAAACCCAATTGCCCAAATGGCGATATCCTGCGAACGGCAGCATCCTGGAAGTTCAAGGATAACTTTTCAGATACGGGACGCAGCTTAACCATCACGTCACCGCCAATCAAAGTGGATTCAAAGCTGCCTAAGCCTTTCTCGCCTTCAAGCTGTGTGTAATAGGGATAGATCCCCAGGCTGAGGTAATCCAGCAGCCAGGCTTCATAATTGATCCCTCCCATTATGTGGTTGGTAACCTCATCGTCCATATCCACGAAGGGCATAGTGAGGCCCCCTCTGAGGCCAACCGTGTGTTCAATTGCCACTGCGGATCCGATCCAGAGAGCAAATAGAACAAGTAGTGTAAATACCTTTGAATGAGCTTTCATGTGTCTACTCCTGTTATTATTTTGTTTATCTATAAAAACTAAACCCTTTTTGCTTTTTGACAAGTGGTATTTGCGCCACAGTTACAAGCTCTATCCTGGAAACGGAGCTTGATTACGAAATAGCAAAACCCGGAGCCAGAACTCCGGGTTTTATGTATCTATAGTATTGATCAGCGGCTTAAGTCAGTCTTATCATCAATTGACTTTACAAACTCGACCAATAACTTCACTGCATTATCAAGATCACTAAGGCTGATAACTTCATTGGGAGAATGCATATAGCGGTTGGGAATGCTGAGCACTGTAGTTGCTACTCCACCGCGTTGAGCATGTATGCCATCAGCATCCGTGCCGGTTCTACCAGGACTAATCTCAATTTGTAAGGGAATCTTGTGCTTTTTGGCCAGATCACGCAGAATACCATTCACTTTGGGGTGCAAAGCTGCGCCCAGAGCCAATACAGGCCCATTACCCAGACTGACCTCACCAAAGGCACGTTTATCCACACCAGGAATGTCAGAAGTGTAAGTAACATCTACTGCGATGGCTATATCCGGCTTTATATTGTATGAGCTGGTGATGGCGCCTTTCATGGTGGTCTCTTCACCGACAGAAGCCACTGCATAGTAACTTGCCTTCAGGTTGGTCTTTGCCAGTTCCTGCATCACTGCAGCAGCGATATAAACACCTACCTTGTTATCGGTGGCTTTACTGACGATGCGGTCTTCACTTAGCTCTTCAATGCTGCTGTGGTAGGTAACGATGTCACCAATTGCGACCTTGGATTCTGCATCAGCTTTATCCTTGGCACCAATATCCACCCACAGGTCTTCCATCTTCAGTTTGGGAGCATCTCCATCACCTCGCAGCATATGCACGGCCTTCTTGCCAATTATTCCGCAATATACTTTCCCTTCATGATGGATATCAAGCCGCAAGCCTGGTAAGAGGTTCACATCAAAACCGCCCAGAGGTTTCAGATACAGATATCCGTTTTCATCAATATAGTTTATCATAAAGCCAATCTCATCGGCATGACCAACGATCATCACTTTGCGTTCTCCACTACCCCGTTTGAAGGCAATCAGATTACCGTTTATATCCGAAGAGACATCATCTGCACTGCCTTTGATGAACTTCCGGGTAATATCCTGAGCTGGAGCTTCGAAACCGGAGGGACTTGCAACCTTGAGAAGATTATACAGGTATTCCTTGTTCTTGACTTTCATCTATCATCCTCAGCAGTTGTTAGCTTCTTCATCAGCAAAGGGGTTCAGGGTCTTTTTCACTACCGGTTTCTCATGGGGAATCAGGCACAGGAACTTGAGAGTGTCTTCACCCACATTCTTGAAAGCATGCATCATTCCAGGATCTACATACATAATATCATTGGCTGCAAATGGAATATCTCCACGTTCGGTTA
>Ga0265295_1005689_pt1 | contig 15654 bp, 11 predicted proteins | sample Munlansysbiofilm_FD_192503 | JGI IMG/M metagenome (GOLD analysis project Ga0265295, IMG submission 192503) | Leachate microbial communities from a municipal landfill in Southern Ontario, Canada - Methane capture system biofilm | ecosystem: Engineered > Solid waste > Landfill > Unclassified ... | reverse complement strand
CTGGCTGGTGTTTCCACTTCTGGGAGCCTTAATGGCCTGTTCACTGCCGGAACTGATCTCGATCTACGGAACGGCTGGTTCTGCAACCTGGCAAGCTGTGGGCTATGGTGTGCTCTGGGGAGTGGGAGGACTCACTTTCGGGTTGAGCATGCGTTTCCTCGGTATCGCACTGGGTCAGTCTGTTGCATTGGGTACATGTGCAGCCTTTGGAACACTTATACCGGCGATGCTGACCGGCACGGATCTTTTCTCTCCCAAGGGATTGATCCTGTTGCTGGCCGTAGCGGTCACCCTGGTGGGAATCGCCCTGGTGGGATATGCCGGCAGCCTCCGTTCACGGAACATGACGGAAGAGGAGAGACGTAAGGCAATTAAAGACTTCGCACTGAAAAAAGGATTGCTCATCGCCCTGGTCTCGGGTGTGATGAGTGCCTGTTTCAGCCTGGGGCTCAGCGCAGGGATCCCGGTGAAAGAAGCGGCTATTGCCGCCGGTGCACCGGAGCTGTTTGCACAGAACCCGGTAACACTACTGGTTACCTTTGGAGGGTTTATGACCAACCTGGTATATTGTCTCTACATGAACCGTAAGAACAAAACAGGTGGTGAAATTGGCCGCTCATCGAAAGCGGTGTTGGTCAACAACCTGCTTTTCTGTGCCCTGGCAGGCCTGCTCTGGTACTCACAGTTCTTCGGTCTGGGTGTGGGACAAAGCTTTTTTGAGGCAAACAGTGTGATGATGGCTTTCTCCTGGAGCATCCTGATGTCACTTAACGTGGTATTCAGCAATGTGTGGGGAATCATTCTAAAGGAATGGAAAGGAGCAGGACAGAAAGCCGTTTCTTTCTTGGTGATTGGGATGGCTATACTAATTTTTTCATTGATAATCCCTAATCTGTTTTAAGTTAATCCCAATTATTTCTCATTCTAAATATTAACACAAAAAGGCAAAATGCGAAACATAATTAACAAATTCTAGACTCCGCATTTTGCCTTTATTCACTAGTGGCCGGTTAATGAAATACTGTTCCAAAAGAGTGTCTGATTAGCGAAAAAAGAACATAGTCAAAATAATTTTTTAGTTTTGTAGTTATTGAGATTTAAAACTAAAAATTAAAAGATTATGTAATTATCAAAGGAACAACTTTTTCTGTTGTTGCCAAACATCCAGAGCGTGAAAATGGGTAATGGACAGTAATCTAAATAACAACGGGGCATCGAACGTGGAAAAGATAAGCTACTGTTATCTAGGGGGGGGTAAGAAGGATTTTCCTCAGATCCAATGATAAAGGCCTTTAATTCATCCTTCTAATAAGAGGACAAGCAAACTACCGGTTACGACTGTAATTCTTGTTCAAGTATCGGAATTAAAAAACAGGTCAACGGTTAGTTGAAAAAAATGAATAATTTTGTTTCAAGGTTGATAAAGAACTTACAATAGAGACGCATTAAATACAACACTACAAGATATCAATCAACGATCAAAAAGATGAGATATAACGATTTCGGCATCGACTTCAAATACCTGTTGGTCAACGAGAGAGACAGGAAATTTGGGCTCACCGTCAATACGGTTGGCTTTCAGCCCATTCCACCCCACTCCCTCTACCCCTCGACAGCTCATCCGAAAAACTACTATTTCCACCCGGGAAAGGGAAGGATACTATCTGAATATCAAATCGTTTACATTAGCAAAGGAAAGGGGAGCTTTTCCTCTGAATCGACCCGGCGCACCACCATCTCCAAAGGACAGGCCATGGTGCTCTTCCCCGGACAATGGCACACCTACTCACCCCAGAAAGAGACCGGCTGGAACGAATACTACATCGGTTTTGAAGGGATGATCATTGATCATATTGTCTCCCAGTCATTTATATCGCGCGAAAACCAAATTCTTGATGTGGGGGTAAATGAAGATCTTGTCAATCTTTTCTCAACAGCTATCAAGATCGCCAAAGAGGACAAAACAGCAGCCCAACAGAACCTTGCCGGCATTGTTTTCAACATCATCGGAACCATCCTTTCACTGGCATTAAACAAAAACTTCGAGACCAAGGAATCAGCCCAAATAATTGAGCAGGCTAAAGTGATCATGTTTGAGAACATTCAAAAGAACATTAATATCAAAGAGATTGCCAGCAACTTGGGCGTCAGTTATTCACTGTTCAGAAAGGTATTCAAAGAATACACCGGTTATGCACCCGCACATTATTTCCAGGAGTTGAAGTTGCGAAAAGCAAAGGAGTTGTTGAGTGAAACAAATAAATCAATCAAACAAATTTCCTATGAACTCAATTTCAGTTCCTATGAATATTTCTTATCTTTTTTTAAAAAGAAGGCAAGCATGACACCGATGAAATACAGAAATCTGGGCAGATTAAAATAACGGATTAACTTAAAATGCCGTAACTAAACCCCTTTCAAAGGGAGCAAAATTGAACCGCTTCGAGAGCACTCATTATTTAGAATCATTAGAAAAACAAATCAGATGAAAAGGACTTTGCTCATCCCAACACTATTGAGCATATTACTAATTAACCTATTAGGACAAGAGCTCTCACAACCCAATGGATTAACGGTCAATTTTATTGCTTCAGTGGAGAATGTTTACCTGAATGGATATCCTGTAATTACCGCGCTTAGTGATGCTATTACCCAAAAGGAAAATTACCAGTTTGCAGACATTCGTGCCCAAAAACCATTCTTTGGATGGATTCTTCCTGCGAATCAGAGAAACAGGCTACAAGAATCCTATCAAATACTAGTATTTTCAAGCACGGATGCTTTGTTAAATGACAAGGGGGATCTATGGGATTCTGGAAAAGTCATGAGCAACCAGTCAACCAATGTTTTGTACGAGGGGAAAGCACTGGAATCCCAAAAAGTATACTACTGGAAAGTAAAGTTCTGGGATAATCACGGGTATGAGTCTGCATTCTCGAAGGTCGGTCAGTTTAAAACCGGTAATTCTCTTCAGTCATATTCTACAGACAGGTACCCCATCCAAAAGAAAGATGAGTATCCGGAAAGTCTGAAACAACCGAATGAATTCACCTATTTAGCCGATTTCGGGAAAGCAGCATTTGGCAGAATTCGGGTCAGTTTGTTCTCCGACAACAAAAGAGATAGTGTGACGATCCACTTGGGTGAGATCCTGAAAGAGGGCCGAATCGACCGTTCTCCCTCTGGGTCGATCCGATATTCTCGCTACACAGTAATGCCGAAACAAGGCTGGAACACCTATCTGGTTACCATCCGTCCAGATAGGCGCAATACCGGATCTCAGGCCGTTTTGATGCCTGATTATATTGGTGAGGTTACTCCATTCAGGTACTGTGAGATTGAGAACTATTATCATCCGGTAAAACAAACCGATCTTGTTAGAGAGACAGTTTTCTATCCATTTAATGACTATGAATCATATTTTCATAGCTCTGACACCATTTTAAATCAAATTTGGGACCTGAGTAAGTACTCCATCAAAGCGACCTCTTTTACAGGTATATACATTGATGGCGACCGTGAACGAATACACTACGAGGGAGATGCATTGATCAATCAGTTGTCTCACTACTGTGTGGCAAGGGAATACAGTATTGCACGTTATTCTCATGAATATCTCATTCAACACCCAACTTGGCCAACCGAATGGATACTACAGTCAGTGCTGATTGCATGGGAAGATTACATGTATACCGGTAACAAATTATCTTTGGAGCAATATTACAATGACTTGAAGGCCAAAACTCTGACAGCATTGTCCGACAACAAGGGATTTATCAGCACCAAGACAGGAAAAGTTAGCCCGAAGGTGCTGGAATCAATTCATCTCGAAGGTCAACTTCGAGACATTGTAGATTGGCCCCATACAGGTATGCTTGGTCTGGAAAAAGAAGAAGTAGGAGAGATTGATGGATACGTCTTTACCGATATCAATACTGTGGTAAATGCCTATCACTATCGTGCTCTATCCCTCATGAGCAGAATTGCGGCTCTACTGGAGAAAAGTGAGGATTCCCAGTTTTATGCCAATCAGGCAGAAAAACTGAAGAAAAATTTCAACAAAGAATTGTTCGATACCAAAAAAGGAGTATATGTTGATGGAATCGGTACAGAACACGCTTCACTCCATGCCAATATGTTCCCTCTTGCTTTTGGCATGGTGGAAAAGAAGAATGTCAATAAAGTTATGCAATTTATTCGTTCCCGGAAAATGGCCTGTAGTGTTTTTGGGGCACAATTCCTGCTGGATGCGGTATATGACAGTCAAGATGCAATCTATGGCTTGGAGTTACTGACCTCCACAGCTGAAAGAAGCTGGTATCACATGATTCGGCTAGGATCAACTATCACTCTGGAGGCATGGGATAATAAATACAAACCGAATCAGGATTGGAATCATGCTTGGGGAGCAGTCCCAGCCAACATGATTGCCCGGAAACTGATGGGAATCGAACCGCTGGAACCTGGGTTTCAAAAGATCCGTATCAAACCACAACCCGCATCACTTCAGCATGCCACCTATGTACATCCCACCATTCGGGGTGATGTCTCTGTCAGTTTTACCAATCAGGAGAATCGTTCATTTCAGTTAGAAGTAGTGATTCCGGCCAACAGTACAGCAGACATTTATTTGCCATATTTTTCAAGCAAACAGATCATTACGATGGATAACCAGACTGTAAACTTTCGAAGAGAAGGAAATTTCTCGGTTGTAGAGAACGTTGGTTCAGGAAAGTGGTCTTTTTCTGTGGAACGTCCACGAAATTGAATCATCCTATCATCTCTCATCGATACAACCACGACATGACATTACTCCTCCTTTTAGTAGTAATAACATTACCGAACAAATCGGGTTAAGAGTTAATCAAACCCACGATGAAAATGTACAAATTTGTTTTATCTTCAGTATCTTGTTTTATCATGACGCAATATTCTCAGTCGGGTCCTATTGGCATGAACCCACTGAAACCCACTAATGGCAAGTCAATACCGAATGATTATAATGGAAAATACTATTTCTGGGCTCCTGAGGTAAAACATTCCCGTGACAATTTTCATCTCTCCTACTCATTCCAAGATGAAGCCAGTGCTCTTCTTATCTCATCCCCCGACCATTCTTCTATTGTAATATCGCCCCATGGAGAAGCGTACTATATTGCATATCATACTCATTGCGTGCTAAATGGGTCCATACTATCGGATAACCGAATCGTCAGTATGGAAAAATCTATTTCAATAAAAATGGAGGACTCCGTGTACAACTATCATCGTATAACAAATGAAAGTATTACAAATTGTAGTTTACACTTCGATGAAATTACAGCTAAAATTATTACCAACTATAGAAAGCAATTATGAAAAAAATCTTCATTTCTCTATCACTTGTGATTGGAGTTGCATTGCATTCAACTGCTCAGTCAAACATTCTGGAGAATCAGTTTCCACTGAATCTACAGAAGGATGAAATCACCAGAAGTTATGTAACGCCAGTAGAAATCATCTGGCAATCGGACACAGAAAAAAAACAAGTAACCAACTCAGAGGTACTCCTAACCGGCTTTGACGGTCAACTTTCCACAAGTGGAGCAGGAATGTGTACACTCAGATCGGATAATGAGAAACAGGCTTCTATCCTGTTGGACTTTGGGACAGAATTATATGGAGGCATTGAGATCGCTGGTGCCATAAGAGGAGAAAAAAAACCTATTAAAGTACGGATTCGTCTGGGAGAATCGGTCTCGGAGGCGATGAGTGATGCAATTGACAATAGCCATCCCGGGATGCAGTCTGCGACCAACGAACACTCATTAAGAGATTTCACGCTGGAAATCCCATGGTTGGGAACTGTAGAGATCGGTAATTCAGGCTTTCGATTTGTACGAATCGACCTTTTGGATAAAGAGGTTGATCTTCCTTTAAGATCGGTCAGAGCAATTGCAAGATACAAGGATATACCCTATTTGGGATCTTTCAAATCAAGTGATGAACGTTTGAACAAAATATGGGAAACAGGAGCCTATACCGTACATCTCAACATGCAAGACTATCTTTGGGATGGCATCAAGCGTGACCGACTGGTATGGGTAGGAGATATGCATCCTGAGGTTATGACGATCAACAGTGTCTTTGGAGACAATGATGTGGTAAGAAAAAGCCTCGATTTTGCTCGTGATACGACTCCCCTTCCGGGATGGATGAACGGTATCTCCTCCTACTCTCTTTGGTGGGTAATCCTACACAGAGACTACTATTTGCATCAAGGTGATATGCCCTATTTAAGAGCACAACATGCATATCTCAAAAAACTGATTCCCCAAATTGCTGCCAGGGTAGAAGGGGGTAAAGAGAACCTGGATGGCGGGCGCTTTTTGGACTGGCCAACAGCAGAAAATGAAGAGGTGATCCATTCAGGTCTTCAAGCTCTTACTCTCCTTTCCATGGAAGCAGGACATGATATTGCCACCTGGATTGGTGATCAGGAGCTAAAAAACCTCTGCTCTATTACATCCAATTCGCTTAAAAAATATAAGCCCTCTGACTACGGGAACAAACAGGCAGCAGCACTCCTCTCTCTGGTCGATCTTATTCCTGTACAAAAAGCAGCTGATGTGATTCAAAAAGATGGAGCCAATGATTTTGCCACCTTTTATGGATACTATATGTTGGAAGCCTTGGCCAAGGCCGGGAGATACCAAGAAGCAATGGATATTATCTCTGATTACTGGGGTGCAATGCTGGACTTGGGTGCTACCACCTTCTGGGAAAACTTTGTATATGCAGAAAGGATCAACGCCTCAAGAATAGATCAATTATCTCTTTCAGACAGATTTAATATTCATGCAGATGGAGGTGCACATTGCTACATTGGTCTGCGGGGTAGCCTATGTCACGGCTGGGCTTCGGGGCCCACCTCGTGGCTCACAGCTCATGTACTTGGAATCAAGGTACTGGAGCCGGGATCTACAGTTATTCAAATCCGTCCCAACCTGGGTGATCTTCAATATGCAGAAGGGACCTACCCTACACCCTATGGTATTATAAAAGTAAAACATATGAAACAGTCAAACGGAAAAGTGACCAGCAAAATAGAAGCACCTGATGAGATAAAGATTATCCAATAATTATCTGTATGATGAGGTTGTCTCATAATTACATGAGATAGCCTTTTTCTGTCTTATTTTTTCACCAAAAATCGATTTCTTCTGTTTCTCGAATGTGAGTTTCTAAATTTCTGCTATTTTGAGGGTAAAAAGCATATAAAAGGGAAAAAAACAGCCCATTAAGGCCTTATGATGCTACTTTTGCCAAGTTATGGGCTATCGAGAGCAATCCAAACTCCACTTCTGTACTGTCCTTGCCTCTGCAAAGGAACCGCTTGAAGTTTTTATTATTTTTCAGGTTACCGAAGGTGGCCTCCACATCCTGAGTCCTTTTGTAAGCTACCCCTTTTTAGGACAGTCTTAGATTAGACTGCTAAATTAGTTATTTACGTGTACAATTGTAAGCTACCCCTTTTTAGGACAGTCTTAGATTAGACTGCTAAATTAGTTATTTACGTGTACAATGTTATGATGTCTGACAGATTTTTGATAAGCCACTCCCAATACGAGGCGATACAGCGGGCAAGACTGCCCGTAAGGGCACTCGTCTTGGCCTTGACCGCTGTAGCGGCTCGTGTTACCTTTGCTTGTCAAAACATCTGTCATACTGCTTCCTTTCGTTTTATCAGTTCTTCCCTATATTCAAAGGGCGTCATGTTGTCCAACGCTTCATGGGGCCGTTCTTCGTTGTAGTCTTTCCGCCAAGCTTCGGTCAGTTCCCTGACTTCAGATATGTTGCGGAAAATATATCTATCAAGAACAGCCCTTCTGTAGCTTCCGTTGAAGCGTTCAATGTAACCGTTCTGAGTGGGTTTGCCAGGCTGAATATAGATGATGTTAATTTCATTGCCTTTGCACCAATCTTTGAACACTTGAGCGATAAACTCAGGGCCATTGTCGCAGCGTATGTTCTTTGGTTTGCCATTCAGCCATATGATCTTTTCCAGAACTTTAATGACACGCTTTGCCGGCATGGACATTGATATCTCCTGCGCCACGGCAATCTTGCAGGCATCATCTATGATGTTAAGAACACGGAACTGTCTTCCGCACTCAATCCTGTCACTGATAAAATCAATAGACCAGGTAACATTGGGCTCTTTAGGCATAACCAGAGGGTTTTTAACCCTTGCAGGCAGACGTTTCTTCAATCGGCTTCGTTTCTCATAGTGCATTGCCTTGTACACCCTGTAAACCTTCTTGTGGTTCCATCCCTTACCCTCACGTCTCAGTCTTGAATAAATCTTCCAGAAGCCATCACCGAACTCGGCGGCAGCACGGATTGCTTCTTCTACTTCGGTATCATCTTTCTTCTCTGTATAGTAGAAGTAGGAGCGATGGATCTCCATCAGCTTGCACGCCCGAGAGATGCTTATACCATATTCTTCCACTATCTCTCCTGCCAGTTCTTTCTTTACCTCGGGCTCTAGAGTTTTTTTTCGATAACCTCCTTCAGGATCTTGTTGTCGAGAGCAAGGTCAGCATACATCTGCTTCAACTTGCGGTTCTCATCTTCAAGCTCTTTGAGGCGTTTGACCTGACTCACCTCCATCCCACTGTACTTGGACTTCCAATTATAAAGGGTCGCCCTGGATATGTTGTAGTCACGCGCTACAACTGAGGCATCCACTCCACTTTCAAGCTGATGGACTGCCTTTACCTTCTCTGACTCGCTGTGTACTTTCTTTTTCATTGTTGTTCCTATGCCAAACAAAGTTAATAATTTTGTCTAACTTGGAACTGTCCTACAAATAGGGAAGGTTACACTTTGACTTCGATGCATCAACCCTTCTTCAGAGAGCAACTTCTCTTTCTCTTTGGCCTTTAACTTGCTTAGCCTGTGATTGACTTGTATCACCCGGTCATTCCTGGATTTGTGGCAAAGAGACCTTAAAGGACATCCCTGGCAACGAACCGACTGGTAATGATGCACTTCTTTTGTAAAACCGGTTCTGGTTCACTGCTTTTGTATATATATCAGGTGCATGGGTTGTCCCATGGGGCAATAAAAGCAATCCTGTTTCTCATTGTAATAAAAGTTGGAAGAACGGAAAGGATCATTCATTCATTTCCCGGATTGCTCCTTATGGAAGTAGTTGTACTTGATAAAGGTGCTGATCCCTTTTCCCTGTGCGTAAAGATAATAATTCTCCTCGCTGCCATAACCGGCATCGGCAATGGATTCTTTCGGGTAGAGGCCATAAAGAGATTTATACTGCTCAAGATGGTCGATGTAAGTGGTGGTATCGGAGGTGGTCTGGTGAAGACTGTAATTGGGGTCTGCTGAATAATAGATATTTGTGCTGAATATCAGCAAATTAATCGATAAATAATTTGCATAACTGCAAGAAATTTAGTATTTTTACTTCATAAAACCTTGCATTTTATGATACGATACAAGAGCTCCAGGCAGCTTTCAATTTCAGAGTTCAAGATGCCCTTTGAGGCAAAACTGGATGAGAATAACCGGTGGGGTCGTCCTTTCCAAAATAGTACCCTGGGAAGAGTTCGCCCGGCTTTATTACAAGAACTTCAAAAGCAACCGTGGTGCGCCCACGAAGGATGCCAGACTTGTGCTTGGAGTGATTATCATCAAATACATCATGAAGAGTGACGACCGTGGAGTGATAGAGATGATACAGGAGAACCCCTATATGCAGTATTTTCTTGGGCTTGAGGCCTTCACTTATGAACAGGTGATGACACCGTCACTGCTGGTATCCATCAGAAAGCGAATCGATCTGGATGTCTTTGAATCATTGACGGACGATTTGATAAGAAAAGGGTTGAAGCTAAAAGCCGGGACAAAACAAGATGAGGCTGACAAGGATGCGAAGGATGAAAAAGATGATAATGATAACGACCCCGGTTCGCATCCCGGGAACAAGGGGAAACTCTAAATGGATGCGACGGTCTGTGATGCGGATATCAAGTATCCCACCGACCTGGACCTGTTGAACGACTGGTTCAGGTGGACAAAATATATCTTACCCGGGAGAACCGTCGTTTTTTTAAAGAGAAAGGAATCCGCTACACCGGGGAACCACTGGGACGAAAACCGGCAAAAGAGATCAAGAGCAGACACCAGAAAAGTAAAGAGCGACGGGAAGCTGCGGAACGCAATCAGGTTGAAGGAAAGTTTGGTCAGGGCAAGCGTGGATATGGTTTAAATGATATCCGGGCCAGACTCTCCTCGACGTCAAACAGTTTTATAGGGGCTATCATTTTTGTGATGAACCTGATCCGGCACATGAGGGATATTCCCCTGTCTTATTTTGTCACGTTATTATTGAAGCTGATGAAAGTGAGAAATATAAACATTTATCCACTCAGGCCACAATTGAATTTTTGTGCCTGATTGGGATTTAATAAGCAGACCCTAATTGGTGATGAACTGGTCGTTGGTGGAGATCTGTACGTTGTATGCCGGCTTGAGTTGCCCATTACGCATGTAGTCCTCTTTTATCCGCATGAAAGTGGCATCCGGGTCTGTCTTGGAGTAACTGTTGCGACCCTGCAGGATTTTCTCCTGCTGCTCGTATCGTTCCAGTTGCTCCGGCCAGGCTTTCTTCACCCGTTTCACCTTCTGCTTGATCTTCTTGTCGCAATCCACATCCCGCAGGGTCTCATCGATCTTCTCCACCACCTCACGTACTTTCTCGCTGCTGATATCTTCGGCAATCTTTCCCGTCATTGTTTGGATTGACTTGCCCCAGACAAAAGTGTAGCGGTTGGCAACAGATTCAATCTTGGTGCCATCGGTATAGGCTCTTTCCAGGCTAACGAAGCCTTCTGCCTCCAGGAACTTCACAATCGTGGCAAAAACCTCTTTCAACATCCCTTTCAATCGTCCCGAACGAAACCGGTTGATGGTGTTATGATCCGGAACATTCATCCCGCTCAGCCACAAGAACCGGATATCATTGCGCGATAGCTCTTCTATGCGGCGGGAGGAATAAACATTACGAATGTAGGCGTACACAATCAGCTTGAGCATCAAGCGAGGATGATAGGCGTGACTGCCAAGGTGAGAGTACTTTCTGTACAAACTCTTCAAATCTATCTGCTCGATGATATGGTGAACTACCCGTACCGGATCGTTTTGCGGGATCATTTCCCCCAAACTAGGTGGAAGTAGCAGATTATCGTTGGTAGTGTAAGATTTAAACATTATATTTGTACTAATTTAAAGGCACTTAAAGATACTAATCTTTAAGTTATTAGGCAAGTTTTCGTTGATAGAAATGAGAACTTGCCGTTCTTTTTAACATAGTACAAGAAAAGAGAGACTGCCTAATTTTTGAGACAGCCTCTTAGTAAGCGACTTGATCTACGATGAACCTCTGGTTGGTGAGCAGATCGAAGCACTTTGGTCTATGATGGTATCTCAGGGATTCGCTTCGGCAACGGTGTCAGTCTTCCGCTGTCGATTCGACAAAGGTATACCGGTCCTAACAACCCGTAATCCTTTAAAGGTAAACCGGCTTCCGGACCGTTGATCGTCCAGGTTTTTCTATCCTTCTCAGGTAAACCGGCATCATAGACCAGCCGATTGAACCATGTGCTCGTCACGGCTATTTCCAACCTGTTTTCACCGGGCTGCAGGTACTCGGTAATATTCATTGTGTAGGGATAGGTCCATTTGGTTGCTACATCCGATCCGTTCAGTGTTACTTTCGCAATCATCTCCACCCGTCCAAGGTCAATTAAATACCGTGCTTCATCCGGTGTATCCTCTATACGGAAAGTTGTACGATAAACAGCCGTACCCGAAAAAGCCTGACCTTCTGTGCTCAGTGATGGAATGTTTTTCCATGCCATTAACCGGTCGATTTTAACGGACGATTGTTCCATTCCCCATCCTTCAGGGAAAGAAACTTCCCAGTTATTTTGAAGTTCCGTTCTTTCGGTAGTGTGGAGTGAATTTTTAGCAATGGAGAACGGTTTTTCCGGATGGGAAGCGGTACTCCTGCGAAAGACGACAAAGCAGGATGTGCCTGCCGGAAGATCCGTCTCTATATGTGTATACCCATCTTCCGTCAGCTTGGATACCACGCCCCTAGTTTCACCTGTAAGCGGATCCCATATTTCAGCAGCGCCTGTACAGCGGAATGAAACAGTTCCTTCGTATCCTTTTCCTTCGGGAGCGGACAGGAAATAAAAATCGGAACTATCAGTTTTACGGTGCAACCAACGGACATCGGAAAATCTCACATTGATATCCGGTTGAATTCTTTCGGAAATCAAAGCCGACCCGATATTGCCGGTATAGACCTTCCCTTTTCCCACTTTACGCCCATTTTTTGCATCCCCCTCTTTACATGTCTGAAACATTCCTGTTTCCCGATCTTTTTTTGTTTCCCGCACGCTCTCATTCCTGTCTCCCCAAAGGGATTCTACCGCTTTTTGGAAACGGATCTCCTCTGCTTCTCCCCCGCTTAATGTCGCGATACCTGCAGGCGGTTCTCCCACGATAGTTACTCCTTGCTTTGCAAAGGAAAGAATTTTCTCTAATGTTTCAGGCAGCATCCGTTTACAGTCGTATAACCATAAAATACGGTATGAAATCCCTTCGGGTGTAACCATTTGCCCGTTTTTGACCGACAACCGGTTGAGCAATACGTCCGGATTACAGTAGTCGTACGCATAACCTTCCGGGAAATCAAGCGATTGCTGTGGTTTATGATTCTGCTCATCACCCAGGTACATCAACACATCCGATACGGGGTTCCCGCTTTCAAGCATGTAATTACACCTTGCTAGGTAATCGGTAAAGGAGGGCATGTGCTGCCACCAAGTTTGTAGACGCAGGAAAGGTGTTCCTATGCCGGACCCAAAAGAGGTGCTCGGAGGAAGGAAATCTGTACGGGGGTTGTGTGTGTAGGTATGAAATACCAGATGGGTTACTCCCTGTGCCAAATGCTCGTCCGCTATATCTTTCAGGAACCGGGGATGTTCATTCCACGACAAGTCAAAAGAGGTGAATGCTTCGGCGGCGGTGCGTCCCTTCCCATATATACGGCTTGCCGATACGCAGGGTTTTACCGGCTTGAATTCGATGCTTCCGACATACGATTCCTGCCGGGGGTGCCAGAACTCACACATCGGGATATCCGCGTATTTATAATACTCCAGTATATCTCCGGGGAAAATATCTCCCGATGCCGTTTCAAATGAAAGTTTCAACCCGTTCTTTTGGGCAATGCCGCTCATTTCCCCGAAGAAATTCTTTACGAGTAAGTCGTTTAAGGTAACCCGCCAATCTCGTAAGAAGCGGGCTGTCGTTTCCGGATCCTCCACCACGTATCCGAAGAGTGCGGGAAACATGGAAAATAAGGGATAATCCCATTTTTCCCGAAACGTGTTATCCAGATTGGCCGTCCACGTTTGGGTCTTACATTCCCAACTGTCTATCAATATACCGTTTAACAAGCCGTTTTGCAGACTGCTGTTATCGTTCATCAACCGGCCTATATAACCCTCAAAGTTCGCCCTGGCTCCGGACGGGTCGAGTTTGTTGGACTCCCACCCGGTAGCTTCCGGAGGAGCCGGCCCGTTCTTCATTCCAGTGTTCACATGTCCTATCCGCAGCACGGTCCATTTCCCTTCGGGGGCATCCCAAGCCAATACTCCTGCCGGATCCATTTTGGGTGTAATATCAACGATGCTCGAAAGATCGACCCAGGCGATTTTGGATTGTTCCGGATAATCTTCCCTCACGATCCTCCTTAACGTCCATGCGGCCTCCGATTCCCAATTCTGTTGGCGGGCAGCGGAGTAAAGATTGATATACGATATCGTCATATCATGCAGGTTGGTAATTTCTATCCGGTACGATTGTACCGTTGTTTCCGCGCAGGCAATGGAAACAGGCTGATCATCCTGCCAACTGCCCGGCGGCATATCCATTCGGGCAATTTGTTTCAGTTCACCACCAGTTTCTGCATAAATGGTGATTGTAATATCCGGTGAGTAGCTCCACTCATGGGAAAATGAGTTCACCGGCGGAAATTCAATCGTTCGGACGGTTGTCTCTTCGCTAAACATGACATCGATGGTTGTCGGTTCGGATGCAGAAGGAGGTAGCACCAATCTCTTTTTTTCCATCAAGCACTCTTCCCACGCCAGATCGGGACGGTTGCTCTGTATGCAGTCCGGAATCAACCGTGCACCCGTATCGCCTTCAGGAGTAGGGAACGCGATCACAAAAAGATCTTTATAATTACGCCACTCTTCCTCGCTTGGCTGAGGCTTTTCCAACCGTATGTTTACCGTTTGGCCGCCAATTATATCCGTACGGGAGCGTACCAGATGCCGCATAGAATTCTCCGGTTCAATCCATGGTCCCCCGGCATACGACCATCCGGGGCAATTCTGCATGGTGAACTTCAGGTCTAACCGTTTGCACTCTTCGGCCGTCCAGATAATCAGCTCGTCCCACGATTCACTCAACGCTTTGATTTGCGGGAATACACCCGGCCATTCGCCCCCGAACTGCCCGTGGAATAACTGGATACCTGAAATACCGGCTGCGGCGATAGCCTCCAGGTCGGCAGTTATGCCCTCTTTCGATACATTTCCCCCTATAAAATGGAACCATGTTTCCGGATAATGATGCTTATCAGGGTTCTTGAATATTTCTTTATCAAGCTGATCATTCTTTGAGATTTCTCTTTCTCTAATACTGGAACAAGAGATAAACAGGAAAAATGATATACTGTAGGTAAGAAAAAGCAAGAATCGTTCTTTCTGGTTAAATAAATGCGTTTTCATATGTAAATTAGATGTTATATAAATATCTATTAATTAACGATTTAAATCATTTCAACATTTTGTATTTCTCCATTTTGACAAAACAAAAGACAGCATTCATCTTTAGGATAAATGCATCGGTTATCGGAAAGACAAACAGGCAAGAAGGGTTTAAAATTTCATATGCGTGCTCTTGGGCAACAACCTTGGGTGCTTACCTGTTGAGGTCAGTTTCATATTCGACTTGGACGCTTTGTCGCGCCGTGCGCCAGTAAAAATCGACCTTTGGCTCTTGTTTCCCGTTTATGTCAGGGGCGGTAGCTTTCAACTGCCGGAGGGGCTGACGGGATTGTGCGGGACAAGCTCGACGCAATATCCCATCTTTTCCAGCTCTGCCTTCAGATACCTTTTGCGCCTTGCTTCCACCCGGCTGTTCAAATAATCGGCTCCCAGTTCATCGTAAGGGACCTCGTCTTTCAAGACATGATACACCGATTTGAGGATGGAGTGTGCAACAGCCACAATGGCCCTTTTCTTGCCGCGGCGGGCTGCCAGGCGATGGTACCGGGCGTGGTAGAACGTGCCTTTTGTCCGCGACGCCGCACATGCCGATTGGCTCAGGATGGATTTGGCCTGCTTGTTCCCGTGGGTGGTGCGTCCGTTTTTTTTTACCGGCACTCTCGTTGTTACCCGGTGAAACGCCCACCCAACTGCTTAGATGATTCTCATTGGGGAAGACATCCATATCCAGCCCGATCTCGGCGATAAGATCCTCCACGCTCTTGCGGTTCAATCCCGGGAC
>Ga0265295_1005687_pt1 | contig 15658 bp, 6 predicted proteins | sample Munlansysbiofilm_FD_192503 | JGI IMG/M metagenome (GOLD analysis project Ga0265295, IMG submission 192503) | Leachate microbial communities from a municipal landfill in Southern Ontario, Canada - Methane capture system biofilm | ecosystem: Engineered > Solid waste > Landfill > Unclassified ... | reverse complement strand
ATACAAATCCAAAAATAAATTCAAATGTTAAATATAAAAGTATGAAAGCCACTTAATTGTTGGAGAATATTTTTATGTCTAAAAAAAGGAGTATTTCAGCAATCCTTCCCTGTTAGTTTGGCGACTAAAAGAATTGCTAAAAAAGTAATAACATCTTAACAAATATCTAAATAAATTTCAAGCTTTTAATCCAAATTTTTTTTCAAAAAAAATCAACTTAAGTGTTGAGGATAAAGTATTGTCTAAAAACTATTTAAGCGGTAGATTATAAGGACTGCACAGTAAGGCGAGAACCTTGCGATAAAATTAAATACTTATATAAGGTGAGAATGAACTCACCGAAAATAATCATAGCCAAATAAGAGACCAAATCAGCACCGTGTGAGGATGGAATGAGGTACGATTCACGGTGGAGATGCCCGCTCATCTGCGAGAGCAGTAGCAAGAATATTCCTATATATTTACTAGTTAATATGTAAAATAGAGGTTTTTAAATTAGTAAGAAATACTAATACTAGATTAATTAAATATATAGGTTACTAGATAAGGGGAGCCGTCTAGTGTAATTGTGTTGTAGATTAAGTGCTGTTCAATAATCTACTTAAGTTGTAACGAAAGTCCTGCAAAAGCCGTGTCATTTGCATAATTTTAGACTAACTTGTCCTGAACTATTTTGTTAAATTCAAAATAGTCCAAGGGCAAGTTGTCTTCACTCTTGAGCCATTCCCTACCATATCATTTGAGCTTAGCCAAAGGCGAACGGAAAGATTATTAAAAGAGCGGGGACAACTGAGACAAAAAAGGTGGAAATATTTTTACAAATAATTTATTTACGAAAAGTATAATTTGCATAGTATAATTTTTTAAATAAGAGGATGATAAACTCAATATGTGACTTCAATTTATTTTAAAATTCTTACTCTATATTTAATTTTTTGATGATCTCACTTATCCAAGAAAAATCTCCAACTTTTCTTTTTTGTTTATTTTCTAAAAGCATTTTTATATTATTAACTGTTGTTTTTGGTTCAAATGATTCTCTAATATTATTAATAACATCAAATAAAACTTTATTTGCTTCTTCTTTATTTTCTGAAATAATCGAAAGTTCCAATAAAGTTGCATAATCCCAATAATCACAAGATTGTTTCATTTTTTGCTTCAATGCATATTCTACAATAGGTAATAATTTATTTTTTCTTTCATCATTAGCTATTTCCATTAATGTTATTGCATTTATTCCAGGATATGCATCTCTAAAATCAGATTCAAAACCTTTTAAATATGTATCAATTGCTTTTTTTAAATATCCTTGAGCCATTAAATCATCTTTAGATTCTAAAGCTTCTTTATATTTATCTTTATAAACTCTACCTAATATTCCTAATGTTTCACTACTATTTCCATGAAGTTTAATTATCTCTTCTAAAACTTTTATAGCATCATCTTTTTTACCGCTTCTATTAAGAGCAAAGCCTAATTGTTCTTGTATCATTATTGAATGTTGTAATGGTTTTGGCATTTTTTCAACTAAAAGAATCATATTTTCAAAAGCTTCAACTGCTCTATAAGATAAAAATAGATCTACAAGTATTCCAAACTCTATTGTTTGAAGATTAATTTCATTCTCTAAGGAAATTAATCCTTCTAAGTTTTTTTCTTTTCTTAATATTTCAAGTTTTGATTTAACTGTTTTATTATAATCAACTTGTTCTCTGAAAATATCAGTTTTTATATGTTCTATATTTGATGGTTTTAATCCTTCAACTAACTGAAATAGAGGTGAATCAGGATCTTTATTTTGAGATTGGGCATTCAATAGTTTTTGTGTTAATTGAGATTTCAATTCTTCTAAGTTGTGAAGTTCTTTATCATAAGGTAATGAACGTAAAAAATTAACATCAAAAGGAAGTCTACTGCCACTTTCAAAAATAGTGATAGTACTATGTGGTCGAATAGCATGTCTAATTCCTAATTCATAAAAAACATTTGCATTTAATAAACTCAAATCAGCTACAGCATACTCACATAACATAAGTCTTTCATACATAGCTTTATGAATTATACCACCTGTTTGTTCTTCATCTGCACGAATTGGTTCTAAACCTGATTCTTCTATTGAAGGCTTAATAAAATCATTGTAAATTTTATCAAAATCTATAATATTTCCATTTTCATCTTTTTTTTTATCAAATGGCATTAAAATCAAACATAATGGTTTCATCTTTTTTCCTTTAAAGTAGTCTTTTTATTCTATCTATAACTTGTTTTACTAAATCATTCTCATCTTCCCAAATAATATGAGGAAATTGCCTTGTATCAAATGACATATTATCTTCATGCCCTTTTTGACAAGTCCAAATAATTGGAATATTCATACCCATAGCAAAACCTGCTTCAAAATATACACTATTTCTATGATTAGTAAAATCTGCTATTACTATTTTTGATGTTTTTAATTTTACTATTATTTCATCATTTATAGATTTATTATGATCCACATTATCTTGATTTACAACAATATACTCAAAACCTTCATATTCTATAGCTTCTTTTAAATTAGTATTAAAAGTACTTGTTAAAGGTTCATCAAAATTAAATGCTACAAATATTTTTTTAGAGTTTTTATTTGGTTCTTCTAGTTCTTCTAAGTATTGTATACCATCAAAAGTTAACTTTCTGAAATCAATTGCAATATCATTTCTTATTTCACCAATCAAAAGTTGTTCATCAATTGCTTTTTGGAATAAAGATAATAGCTCATTAAAATCTTTTATGTAACATTTTTGAAGAATTGAATTAACTAATAGTGTAAATTCTTCATTTGCATTTGAACCTGCACCTTTCATTATTTCAACTCTTGAATTTTTATAAAAACTAAAAGATTGAGAAAAAGTAGATAGATAACTAATCATTAAATTAAATTTTTCTTTAATTCTTTTATCTTTTCTTTCTAAAACCTCTCTGAATTTTTTTTCATCTATTTCAGGTTCTATATTTAATATATCATTTTGTTCTCTTATCCAACTTGATATTTTATAAAAATTTGATTTATCAAAATTCGCATTATTTTTATAAAGAAATTGTTTTAATGAATCCAGCTCATAAAACTTACCACAATACTTACAATCAAAAAATCGTTTTTTATTCACATCTGACATATTTTCTTTTATATATGCTTTCTTCCCACAAATAATGCAATCCATTTCTTTTGTACTCATAATATTTCCTTTAAAATTTATTTCTAATTACTCAATATTTATACTTTTTCCCCACATCGCATTCAACTTCATAATGTAGTTTCCACTTTGTTAAAGTATCACAACTATATTCTGGAAGTTTTTTTTAACTAAACTTATACCTTTTTTAACAACTTCATTTTCTTCATATCTTTCAATCTCACCATTTTGTCTTAATATATACATCTGAGATTTTTTAGAATATTTATCTTTATAGCTTGAATTTTTTTCTCTTTCTGAAATATTAATTTGTATTTCAATTATCATATCCATATTCAAACTTTGGAGATAATTCTTTATAAACTCTTTATTTACTTTTATTCTATAACCAGAAGATGTTGTATGATAATCATATTCTCCTCTTTCTTCATCTGCCCAATTTTCTATCATTACATCTTTTTCAGAAATTTTATTTTTCATAATTTCTTGTGATGGAAGGACTTTATATGTACTTTGTCTATATGAATAAGGATCTTTGTCATTTTCTCTTCTTTCTTGAGAAACTTCTCTCAACCAACCTTTAAGTTGATATTTACCATGATTTATCTCAAAATCTTCTTCATTGAAAAAAGGTAATTTAAAATCATAAGGATCCGTATTTTGTAAAGCATTTTGTAATGATTTAGCCGTAAATGAAGAAACTAATGCACTATTTATTACAATAGTTTCTGAATAGTCCGATGAATTTACATCATAATTCGAACACAATATAAAATTTTCTTTATTTACACCTAGTAATTCATCAAATCTATTCTCATCATACTTTTTATTAAACTTACCAAATAAAAAATCTTCAGTAGGCTTAATACCTCTTTCTTCAGAAAACCAATTTTCATAATCATTGAAATATCTACCTATAAATTCTTGATATTCACAAAAGTCTCCATCGCTATAATGAGAAACATTTACAGGTATATCTTTTAAATACTCTCCCATAACTAAAAACATAACATGATATTCTATATGTCTAATTGGCTCTTCTATTACTGGTAAACTTCCATGCCTATGGTTCTTTAAAGAATAGCTTTCATCTCTATCCCAACTATCAATTCGATCCAAATCCCTTCGATTGCTTATTCCCCACTTATCTACCACCCAATTTTCTGCTTTTTCTAAAATATCAGACATATTAAGACTAAATACTCTGCAAATATCTTCATACCAATAAGGTATTGTATCCATAGAATCAAAATCAAAACGTTTTGTTTTTTTACCTCTATGTCCAATACTATACTTCTTTTTTTCATCAATATAACAACTTTTAGGTTCATTTAAAAGCTTAACTTTTTGAAATATTTCAACTGAGACTGTATATGGAAATGCTTTTTCGATATTTTCTATAATTCTTTTTGCAATATGTCTTATAATTATATGAGGGAACTCTTCATCAAGTGAAATATCTATAAATATTTGAATATATGCCTTTAAACTTTTAGGTATTTCAAAAGATAATCTAAAAAATAGAATCATCATTGATTCTTTAGAAGCTATTGGATAAAAAGTCATATTATCATGAAAAGGAAAAGCTTCTGTATTTTTAAGTTGTTCTAAAAAGTTAGAAATAATAGATTCATCATTTATAATTAATTCTTTACAAGTATGTAGCGTTTTCCATCTCATTCTTTTATCAGGATGTCCCAATAATTTATATAAATAGCTATATAGACTTTCTTTACTCTCTAGTACAATATTATCAATTTTAATTCGTTTTTCATATCTTAAAATTAAATCATACAAAACTTCTTTTGAGTCTTCTTCTGAAATTAGATATTTAATATATCCAAATAATTTTTCATAATTTTCAAAATAATTTAATTTATTTATATTTTTAATACTTTGATTAACTATTATCAATGCAAGTTCTTTTTCTGATATTATTTTTGAAAAACTATTAAAACATTTTTGACATTTATAAGAAGATAGAAATATAATAAAATAGTCACTAACAAATTTTTCTACTAAAGTCTTACTTAGTTTTTTAATTCTTAAATCATTTTTCCATTTTAAAAGAGATAAAATTAAAGCTTGAGCATATAAATCAATGTAATAACTATTTGAATCAGGTGTAGATAAAATATTTAATACTTCTTCTTTTTTATCATAAGAAACTTTATTTATAAACTCTTCAAATGTATTTTCAATATTCATATAATTTAACTTTATAAATTCTGGTAATGCCTTTATAATATCCTCATCATATGAACTTAAAAATTCATCTAGATTTATTTGCTTTTTACTAGATGTAAATATAGAGTTACTGTTGTTTGATTCAAATTGTTTATAAAATTCACAAAATTCTTTTACTTTAACTGTTATTTTATGAAAGTTAAAATTCTCTTTTTCTAACCACTCTAATAGCTCTTTTAAACAATTATTTTGTTCTTCATCATTTAAATTTTTTCTTATAAAATTATAAGATATTTCTAAAGTTTGATTTAATAAAACTTTATTATTTTTAACTTTTTTAAGGATTAATAAAAATATATTAATTATCCTACCATTTTTTATAAAATATCTCATAGATAAAATATCATTAAAATTCATTAAATCATTTTTTATAATTTCTTTCAAAAATATATAAAGACTATCTTCAAGTTTATATATAATTTGATTTTCCCATTTTATTGATGTAGCTAATGCAATATTAGAATTAAGATTTGTTACAGTTTTAAAAGCACTATCTAAAAATAATGTTTTAGTTTCATTTAGATAAGGAATAGTGTTTTCTGCTAATAAGATATGTTTATTTGCAATCTCAACTTTTTCATTTTCTTTTAATACATTTATTGCATTATTTGTAAATGATGTTAAGACTTTATAAAGACTATAAATATTTTCATCAATTTCTTTACATGATTCTAACGCTAATTCAAAATATTCTCTAGATTTTTCTTTATTGAAATCTTTCATCAAACTGGCATAAGTTAAAAAAAAGTCAATATGTTCTCTTGCAGGTTTCTTTTCATTTAAATCATCTTCTATTGCATAATCAATAATTTCATATGCATAGTTAAATAAATTATTTTTCAGTAAAACTTCAGAAATTTGATATTTTGTATAAATTGATTTTGTGTGTTTAACAAAATCTCTTAAATCAGTTGAATTTGCATTTGAAAAAATGAGAATTTTTAATAGAATCAATGCTTGAAAAGATTTCAAAACGGTTTCACTTCTATAATAACGATAATCTATACTTTTATTTTTTAAACTTTCCCATTCATTTTTTATTTGATAAAAATCTAGTTTTTCAACAATAACTTTTGAAAAGAGTTCATAATAAGGGTATAAAATGTTTATTAATTCTAACTTTTTCTTTTTTTCTTCCTCTTTTTTATACTGTTCTTTAATATTTTTAAAAGTATTATTAATCAATATATCAAAATTATATTTTTTTTTCTTCAAAGCTGAATCAAGTGATATAAAGAAAAAAGTATCCTCAAAATATCTTAAACTATGTGTATCATAAAGATTATTAAAATCTGAAAGACTTGATAAGCTTAAAATTCTTGATATAGTTTTTTTATTTACTTTATTTTGCAAAGCTATGACAGAAAAATCAATTGAAATTTTATTTATGTCAGATTTTTCAGTATAATAATTATTACTACTAAGTTCTTTATAACAATCAGGATATTTATCCAGAAATAAATTGAGAAATTTAGCAATATCTTTTACAATCTTATTTTCAACAACATGACCAGCCTTTTGTAATTTAACAACAAGAAGTGCTTTTATAAAAGGATGTAATCGTTTTTTTAATATAGGATATAATGTATTTTGAACTTCTGAATTGATTTCTTTCAAAAACTCTACAGGTAATTCATCAATCACTTTAAAAAAGAACCATAATTTAAATCCTCTTAAAGTTTTTAATAATCTTTTTTTATCTTTTAAATAATATAAAGTACAAACTCTTTTTGAAATGTCAATTGCATTCAGATCATTATGTTTTTTATCTTCATCTGCGAAATATTCTTTTAACCAAATATCTCCAAAACTCAAATATTCTTTTGCCTTTTGTGGATTTGTTTTTACTAATAAATAAGAACAATGATAGTTAAAAGCCTTTAGTTTTTTATTATGTTTAGCTAAAAGTTCTATAGCATTTTCTTCATTTGTATATATAGACAATAAGTCTAAATACTCATCTTGTAATATATAATTCAATAACTCGTTTTTTTCTAAAAGTTCTGCTGATATATAAAGTAATTTACTTATACTTTTATAGTCATTTGTATAAGAAGAAATATGTAATGCACTAGATATCCTACTTTTTTGGATTTCTTCTCTTTCAATTTGGTCAGAAATAATAGACAAATCTGAACTTAATGCTAAACTAATAAGTTTTTCAGAATCATTCGCTTTTTCAAGATGAAAAGATATAAACCTTGCAGCAAATTCATTATTTGTTATGTGATTTAATAAATTCTCAGATATTCGTTTATGGGATTCTATTTTTTGTAATTCATTTAACTTTGAAACTAAAAAGTTCTCAAAATCCTCATCTAAAAAACATATACAATTATTTTCATTAAGTACAATGCCAGAAAATGTATCAATAACTTTTAGAGCATTATCTTTTGATATATTACTTGCCAATATATAATCATCTAATGTTGCTGGTCTAGATAAACATATTAATTCCTCAACATGATTCCTTGTGATAGGTTGAATAATAGAAATTGCACTATTCCACATATCTTCAAAAATATGTTTTAATGAAATATTTTCTTTCCTATTTAAAATATCTTTCAATTGATTTTCATCATTATTTGATTTTTCAATAATATAACTTTGTAGTCTTGGATTTCCTTTTGTTCTATCATGAAATTTTTTACTTATTTCTTCATCTATATTAGGATAACTTTTTGATAAAAAAAGACCTGAAGATATTTCATCAAAGCCATATAATTTTAAATCTTTCACATCACTAGATGCACATAATGATTCTTTTCTTAATCCATCTCTTGAAGACATAATGAGATAAACATTATTAGGGAGTTGGATATTCCACAATTCTTTTATAAAAGGATCTTCTTGAAAATAATTAGCAGCTTCTACATTATTATCTGCTGCATCAATTATAATAAAAATCTTTTTATCATTTAATAATCTAGATGCATTTTGAAGTTGCTGTTTAAATTCAAATTCTAAATCATTTAAATCCATCTCTTTATCAATATGCAAAGACAATCCAGTATTAACTGCAATTTCATTAATTAGTTGTGTTAATATTGACTTTTTAAAATGTCTTTTTTCTCCAACATTTTTATAAGTTCCCGCTCCAAAACTATCATAAATTATTATAAGATTATTTGGAAATATAGTTTTTAGACTTGATAATGTGGATGTTTTTCCTACTCCTGCATCACCATATACATGTATTTTTCTAGATTCATTTTGATTAATTATATCTTCTAGATTTTTGATGTCTATAGTTTGTATATAAAAATCAACCTTTTTTATTTTAGAATTAACAGGAAATAATCTATCAGTTGTAGTTTCTAAAATATTAAGTATTTCATTTTTTGATAGCTCTTTTTGTTCGAGTAGTTTTTCTTTAATCTTTATATATTTAGATTTTGGTTTAAAATATAAACTATCATATAATTCACTATATAAATTTTTAATTTCATCATTCAATATAATATGTGTTGAAAAGGTTTTTTTTACAGAATTTCCATAATATTTTGTAAATATTATCTTATATTCATTATTATTTATATACTCAATTTTTTCATATTTTAATTTTATATAATCATCATAAGGATTTAAAGAAGATAGCGATTCTTTACATAAATCTAAAATATGATAATTTAACCCAATATTTTGTGAATTAATTAAATCTTTCAAATTAAAATAAATCTCATTAAAAATCTTTGATTGAGGTCTAATATCTGATACTGCTTTTCCTTGAGGTATTGCAAGCTTTTTGTTTATTCCTTCATATTCAAATAAATCTTTTGTATCTTTTAGAACTATTGGTATTATTTTAATTTTATCTTTTCTATATTTTTTTTGAATAGCAGGAAGTTCATATCTTTGTATATAAGAAGATGCCCAAAAGTTTTCACTCAATAATAGTAAAAAAATATCTGAGGTATTAATTGCTTCTTGAATTTTATCATCAAATTCATCACCTATTTTAAGTTTTCTTTCATCAACCCAAATTGAAGAAATACCATCTTCTTGTAATTTTAATATTGATGATAATAACCTATCTTTATATATTTTATCTTTTCTTGAGTAGCTTATAAATATTTTCATTAATTACAACTATTTTCTTTCATTTGTATTCTTGAATTCACTCTTTTATCAGCATTGATTTTTCTACTATTAAATGCTAGTTCTATATATTCTTGTAATTTTTTTCTATCAGTTGTGTAGTCTCTTATAACTGCATAACCTGATTTAAAATTATCTGCTAATCTACCTGGTATTTTAGAATGTGTTGTAGAGCCTGTTCCATAATCATCATGTTCTGGTAATTTTAAACCTAATAATCCAGCATATGAATCACCAACTTTAAAATTTAATGCTCCACTAATTTCCCAATCAACATGTTTCCTACATTTTGTTTTAGGACCAATTAAGACAACTAAAACTGTTGTATCATGTAAATATTCTTTTTGAATAAGTTGTTTAACATATTCATCACTTACATCTGAACTAATATCACCTTCTTTAACAGACTTTGATATGGTCAAATCATCCATAAGACTTAAAAAATTTTCTTTATATTTTGAATCATCTTTATGATAATAGCTTACAAAACATTTTCTTTTTGTTTGGATAAAAGGTAGATTAGTATCAATATTATTTATAACATTTCCATCTGTCATAAAACACTTCCCTTTTTTCCACTTTCCATCAGTTTTTTTTAATACATTACAAAATACATATCCTTTATTCATATTTGATACAATATCTTGTCTAGACATTTCAATATATGAGCCAACAGAATTGTTATTATTTTCATGTGCATGTATCAAATCTAATCTTTTATCATTCCATTTAACTTTAGATACCCAATAATCTATATCTTCATTCATATAAAACCTACTTTACATTATTAAATTTCGAATCTAACTTTATAAGTTCTTCTTTGAATATAAAATATTCATCCAATTCTTTTGAAAGTTCTTTGGCTTCTTTAAAGTAAGTATTTGCTTTAATAAAATTTTCTTCATCAAGAGCTAATTGTATAGCTACAATGTACCAATCGGCTAATAAAAGTTTTGCTTCTGAGCGAATAATAAGGGCATAAGCTTCTTGAAGATCTTCATCAGATTTATAAAACTCTTTATAATACATTAATGCATTTGCACGTAAAACTAAAGATCTTCCCAAAAAATTCACTTCATTTAATTTTCTAAAATAATATATTGCTTTATCATATATTTGTAAAACTGTTTTCTTATTTTCTTTTTTATTAAGTTTTAATTTACCTAAAATCAAATAACTATGCCCCATACTAGAAGTTAAATTAGAATTTTGTAATAATCTAAAGAAACTTTTACACAATTTTTCTACTTCATTTATTTTTTTAAAATAAAACAAATATTCACAAAGTATATATCCATTAGTAGGTTCTATAGGATAATTTTCTTTTACTTCTGTAAAACACTTTTCAGCCTCTTCAAAATTTCCTTTAAAAAATTTAATAGAGGCATATTGTAATTTGATACTTAGTTTTGTAAACGTAGTATCATGAATAGTTAAAGTCATACATGAGTTATATTTATTAAAATAACTTTCTGCTTCTTTAAATTTTCCCATAAAAATACAAATATTCATAATATTATTTAAATTAGATATTAAATCATCATAATTATTATTTAAAGAAGCTTCATTAGATATTTTATAAAAGATATTCAATGCATCTTTATTTTTTCCTAATGAAGAGAGAAAATAAGCTACATGTTCATTTAAAACATTATGATTAGCATTAGAAAATTTTGAATGTATTTTAGCATATCGAGTGGTATAAAAATTTGATAATATTTTTAATCCTAAATCAAATCTTCCAACACTATAAATTAATATATTATCCTTCTCAATTATATTTGCATATATAGCAAAAGATTCATCATATTTATTTGCTTTACACCCATGAAATATAGATTGAAATAATGGTTCCATTTCTTCCATAGTATCAGGAAAATCTTTATTCGGTAAATTTTTATAATATTTATAAAGACTATAATGACCTTTTATATAACTATCTTTATAGTCATCAAATATATACTTAGAAAAATACTCTCTTACTAAAGGGTGAGTATCTAAGATTTTTTCACTAGCACTTATTAAATGTAATTTTTTCAAATTTTCAAGGGCATATTTCCAATCTATCTCACTAACTTCTATTAAACTATCATTTATATTTCCTATTAAAGGTTTATTTTTGAGTACATCTATCACCTCAAATGATATAGCTCTATCAAAAAAACCAAGTAGTTTTAATATATCTAATTCAATCTTTCTTTCTCTTTGTAGATATTTTTTATAGGAGTTTAGCATCCTTGTAGCATGTTTAGATGATTTTGATTTATCATCCATTAAAGACTCTATCTCATCTATCCTATTTATATCACCATCTAGTACAACTTTTGTATAACTTCCTAAAAGTTTTAGAGCCAATGCATGGCCATCAAAATTATTTGATATTTGCTCTAGCTCTTTTTTAGTTTCATTTAGTTCGAATGAGTCTAAAAGTTCAGCTCCCTCAGAGTCTTCTAGTTTTTCTAACTCTTCATATTGGTTATCGATAAAGGCTAATTTTATCCTAGATGTGATTATCACTAAACCTTTATTTTGACGAGATAGTCTTTTTAGTAATACTTGAAGACCATTATCTTTTACTTCTCCTATATCTTCTAAAGAAGATTGTAAAGGTTCAAGTCCATCAAGTATAAGAAGAGTTCTTTGATTAGAAATAATATCTGCTAACTCTCTACCCTGTTCATAAGAATCTTTTTTTAAAAAATTTTTCACTCTAAAAAACTTACAAGCTTCATTTAGAAACTCTATTGCAGATATTTGCCTATCTTCTTCACTTCCTTGTGAATAAAAAGACCACATAAAAATATTCTTTGCACCCCTATAGTGATTTTTTTTCATTCTTTTTAACCAGTTATCTATCAATGAAGTTTTACCTATTCCACCAAAAGCTATAAAGCTTAGTATATTTACCTGCTCATCATCCCAAGCTTTATCTAAAACATCAAAATACTTTTCTCTTCCAAAAAAGTCATCATTTGATGTAGGAAAATTATTCTCAGCTATATTATCAGGGTAATTAATCACAATGTTACTTTTAGCTTCCTCTTTTTTTTGTTCAGGTTGTTTTTCTAGTAATTCTTCAACTCTCTTTACAATTTTTAAAATTTCTTTATTATGATTTCTTTTTTTAATATTTTCTATAGGTTTAAAACCTTTAGGAAGAACCTCTTTTTGACTTATCCATCTATATTTATCTATATTACAATGTTCAGCTAGGATAGGGACTAAATAAGTATTTTTTTCATACTTATTTTGTAATAATTTTTCTACTTCAACATCTTTTATAAATGTTGAGTTAAAAAAATTAGCAGATAATATTAAAATACCACAATTGCAACTTTCTAATGCTTTTTTAATTTCTTCTTCCCAATGTTCTGCCCCTTCTATTCTTTTATCCGACCAAATATCAAGTAAACTATTATCAAAATGTTTTAAAAGTAAATCTAAATACTTTTTATCTTTATGTGAATAACAAATAAATACTTTATTCATAGGTTAATCTTTAATTTTCATCTGATATGGTTATAATAATTTTTTTTCTTGAGATGGCTCTTTTTATCAATTGTTCTATTTCTTCAGTTCTTTTCATCCAGTTAATAAATTCTTGAAAAGTATGTGCAGTACTGTAAGAATCACTACAATTAGATAAAAAGACCATTTGTATTTTTTGAATATTATCTGCTACATAAATACCAAATGAATCTTTTAAAATAGTTGCATCAGGAAAACCTAATATATTTCTAGCTTGTGTTTCAGTTATTGTTTTATGACAAGCAATTATATGAACAGGACCTATTATATTTTTATTTTGTTTTAGTACTTTACTATTTCTATAATCTTGTAAAAAAGGTTGTCCCACTCTTTCTCTTGCATTCGCAATACTTACTGAATCAGGAATTGAATGTAATAGCAATAATATATTATTACCATCAATATTTAAAAAATATTTTTCATTATTCTCATAGCCAATTCCATTTATATCTATGGAATCCTTCAATGCTTTTATCATTAACTCACTTCTTGAATCATAATTTTTTCTTTTCCAAACAAGTGCTTCACCATAGTTACTTTTACTTTTTGCTGATAGTATGACACCTTTTTTAACAAGAGAATAGATAGCATCAATTAAACATTCTTTTGTACGTTGAATAAGTTCCTCTTTATTAAAAACAGGCTTTGAAAAGATTTGATTATTTGTTTCTACAAAATTCTGAAAATTCTCATTTGCTTTTTGCAATCGTTTATCTTTTAAAGTGGGAGGTGTTGCATTTCCAAGTTTAATAGCCCAAACTTTTCCACTAGCTACATTCATTGCTTCAAGCATTTCTGCATGGCATATACCAATAGTATCATTATCTTTAAGCCAACCTGTTTCACCATTATATAAAACAAGTACTATATCTGATTGCCTAGCTACCTTTAAACATTTATTCCATATTGTTTCATTAAAACTTTGAGGATCTTCTTTTTCATTGATCCAAATTTTTATTAACTTTCTTCCAAATATTTCTTCTTTTTCTAACAGAGTACGTAGTTCATCTCTAATATCAGAGAGAATCTCTCCATCAAATTCAGCTGAATTTCTACTTGAAATAAGCACATCTATTTGTTTATTCAAAGCCATGTTTAATCCTTTATTTTTCCATTTTCTAAGTATTTCTTATTTAAATATTTAAGATTTATTTTTGCAATAATCCATAAGATTGGTTTTGAAATATTTTTAATTATTTGATAAACAACATAATCTTTTTTTAAAGTAAATAATATACCTAATGAAACTACAGCAAAACTTATTATAAATGTTTTAATAGAAAAAAAATATATGTACCCTAATAATGTAACTAAAAAAAATACTATAATTATTTTATATTCAATGGGGAAATATTTAAAAAATAATTTAGTAGAAATATCAAGATTATTAAGTACAGTACTATGGTTATTCAAGCTTAATAAATTCTTGATTTTTAGAAATTTCCAACAAAGATATTGATTTTCTTTAAACTTATTAAATATATCTTGTTCTTTTTTAATATTTCTTATCCATTTTGAAGTAATGGTATAGCCACTATAAATTAAAGAATAAGATTCTATTTCATTAAAGGCATCTAAATCCGTTCTAATCTTCGAGAGTTTATCTTGAATTTCTTTACTCAAATCATTTTTATTATAAATAATTTTTTCTTCATCAGTATAATCATTACTATTTTCTCTTTTTTCATTAGGTTCATAATCTTTTGAAGAAAAGGATTGTTTTAGATGAACTATACATAGCCCATGAATTACTTTATTTTCGTATAATTCATTCAAAAAACAATATTGTAAATCCCTTGTTCTTTTCATTAATGTATCTCTACTTCTTGAAGAGATATTTATCCTACAGCTTGAAGGATTATCATTATCAATAAATTGTCCTGATCCATCACTACAAAAAATTACATTACATTCTTCATCTATTAAACTTGCTAATCCTTGATTATCATATAATCCACCATCAACAAGTTTTATAGTTTCATTTTTAGAATAAATATTTTTTAATTCTAAAGGATCAAAAAGTCCTGGTACGCAAGAGGAAGATGCAATTGCATCCGCAATAGAAATATTTTCAAATCCATCTTTAAACTTATCATAAATTACATATTTATAAATAATATTTTTATCAATTGTTGTATCATACATATACTGACTTTCTCCCATTGCACTGGCAGTAAACCTCCAATTATGACCATTATTAAGTACAGTAGAGTTTATTACTAATATTGGTACTTTGTGATTTATTTCAATATTATTAAAATGGGGTTTAAATGAATTTTCATAACTATTATTATCAGTTTTAGGGAAAATTATTAAATCTTTCATATTTATTGGGGTTTCTTTTTCATCGCCTATCCAATTATAAGATTTGTTATAAATTTCATCTTGATATAGTTTCCCAAGCCTATTAGTAATAGTTTCAATACATGGGTTAAAATCTTTAAAAGCTTTCATTCTAATATTTTTTTGTGAAGCTTCTAAAAATATACTTTCTAAATTTTTAACTAAATCAATATAATCATCTTGTTTAATTTCACTATTATTTTTAGTTTCCAAAAGCTTCTTTAGCATAATATAATATTGCATTCCCACAATACTTCCACCTG
>Ga0265295_1005686_pt1 | contig 15661 bp, 20 predicted proteins | sample Munlansysbiofilm_FD_192503 | JGI IMG/M metagenome (GOLD analysis project Ga0265295, IMG submission 192503) | Leachate microbial communities from a municipal landfill in Southern Ontario, Canada - Methane capture system biofilm | ecosystem: Engineered > Solid waste > Landfill > Unclassified ... | reverse complement strand
CCTTCGAACGGCTCTATCGGGTCTACTTCGAGGAGTACCTGAGCCTGACCAACGACCACGAGGCCCTGGAAGTGATGGCTCCGTTCTTCGTCTTCCGAGGGCTGGTGGTGGCCTCGCCGGAGTGGTACCCGAACCATCCCCCGGCGGTGCGGCGCGGTCTGCTGCGCTTTCTGCTGAACGTCCTGGAGGACGAGGTTTTCGACTGGGAGCATGTGAACCGCTACATGGAGTGAGCATGGACGGCTGGGCGGTGTGGATCACGGGGCTGCCGGGCTCGGGCAAGAGCGCCCTGGCGCGTGGCCTGGAATCCCGTCTGGCCGCGCGCGGCCTGGACGTGGCCCGGTTGTCCATGGACGAACGGCGCAAGGAGTGGTTTCCCAAGCCGCGCTATGACGAGAACGAGCGCCGCCGGGCCTATGAACTCCTGGTCGACGAGGCCGCCGATGCCGCGGCGCGCGGCCGGGGCGTGATACTGGACGCCACGGCCCACCGCAAGGCCGTGCGCGACCTGGCCCGCGCTCGGATTCCCCGTTTCGCGGAAATCCATCTGCAATGCGGCCTGGACGCGGCCATGCGCCGCGAGGCTGGCAGACCTCAGGGGCAGGTCATGGCCGGGCTTTACGCCAAGGCTTTGGAGCGGCGGCGCACGGGCGTCCAGACTCCCGGCCTGGGGCAGGTCATCGGCGTGGACGTGCCCTTCGAGGCCGACCCCGCGGCCGAGTGCCGCATCGACAACACCGATCTGGCCAAGGAGGAAACCCTGGCGCGGGCGGTGGCCTTTTTGGACCGCTGGCTGGAGGAGGGCCGGTGAAGGGGGCGCTGGGCCTGCTGGCGCTCTGGATCGCCTGGGCCGCGCTGCACAGCCTGCTCATGACTCCGGCCGCCAAGGCTTGGTTCCGGCGGCTGCTGGGACGCGGTTTCGCCTTCTACCGTCTGGGCTTCAACCTTCTTGCCCTGGCGACCTTCGCCTCGGCCGCCCTGCTGGCTCCCCGCCTGCCCGAACCGGTCTATGTCCTGTCGCCGCCCTGGTCCTGGGCGGGGCGTCTGCTCCAGGCCCTGGGCCTGGGTCTGCTGGTCTGGACCTTCCTGGTCATCGACGGCCGCGAATTTCTGGGATTGCGCCAAGTCCGCGATTTCTTCCTCCACGGCCCGCCGCCGGACGAGTCGGGTGAGCGGCCCACGCGGCTGACTGTGAGCGGTCCCTATGCGCTCTGCCGCCATCCCATGTACCTCGCGGGTTTCCTGGTCCTTTTCGCCGAACCGGGCATGAGCTTGGAACATCTCCTCTTTTCCCTTTTCGCCGGGGGCTATTTTCTGCTCGGCTCGGTTTTCGAGGAACGACGACTTGTGCAGGCCTTTGGAGATGCCTATGTTCAATACCAGCGGCGGACCCCCCGTTTTTTCCCGTTGTCATTTCCACGCAAAGTGGTAGAGCGGGGTCCGTCGAAGCGCGCCGGGCCGCGAAGGCCCTTTGGGGACTCCTGATTTCATGAAATTTCACATCATCACATTCGGCTGCCAGATGAACGCCAACGACTCGGATTGGCTGGCCCGGGCCCTGGAGAGCAGGGGCTGGGAGCAGGCCGACGAGGAAGCGGCCCGGGTTTTCATCCTGAACACGTGCAGCGTGCGCGAGAAGCCCGAACAGAAGGTCTACAGCGTACTGGGGAGGCTGGAGCGGCATCTGCGCCGTGACCCCGAGGTCTTCGCGGCCGTGGGCGGCTGCGTGGCCCAGCAGGTCGGCGCGGGCTTTTTCGAGCGCTTCCCCTTCGTGCGCCTCGTCTTCGGTACGGACGCCGTGGCCCTGGCCCCGGACGCCTTGGAGCGCCTAGCGGCCGAGCCGGAGACCCGACTGGCCCTGCTGGATTTCCTGCCCCATTTCAGCGAGCGCGCGGAGCCCGAACCCCGTCCGGGCGTGATGGGTCCGGCCCAGGCCTTCGTGAACATCATGCAGGGCTGCGACAACTTTTGCGCCTACTGCATCGTGCCCTACGTGCGAGGCCGCCAGAGGTCCCGGCGGCCCGGGGCCGTGCTCGAGGAGTGCCGGACCCTGGTGGAACGCGGCGCGCGCGAGATCACCCTGCTCGGCCAGAACGTGAACAGCTTCGGCCTGGATTCCGGCGGCGAGGGCGTCTCCTTCGCGGAACTGCTGCGTCGGGTGGCCGCCATCCCCGGCCTGGAGCGGCTGCGTTTCACCACCTCCCATCCCAAGGATCTGGACCCGGACGTCATCCGGGCCTTCGGTGAGTTGGAGAACCTCTGCCCGAGCCTGCATTTGCCGCTGCAGTCGGGGTCCGACGCGGTGCTTCGGCGCATGGGACGGCGCTACGATCGGGCACGGTACCTGGATCTGGTGGAGCAATTGCGCGCGGCCAGGCCCGGTCTGGCCCTGACGACGGACCTCATCGTGGGTTTCCCAGGGGAGACGGACGAGGATTTCGGCCGGACCTTGGAGATGATGGGCCTGGTGGGCTTCGAGAGCAGCTTCTCCTTCAAATATAGTGACCGCCCGGGAGTGGCCGCCGCGCGCATGGAGCCCAAGGTGTCCGAGGAGGTCGCCTCGGCCCGGTTGGACCACTTGCAGAATTTGCAAAATACGCTTACTAAAGATTGTCTAGAAAAATGCGTGGGAAGCGAGACGGTGGTCTTGATCGAGGGCCCGAGCCGGAAACAGGACGGCGGGGAGCCCTTCTGGCGCGGCCGTGATCCGGCCGGGCGCACGGTCAACGTGGCCCACGGCGGCGAGGCGGACCTGAGCGGAAAGATGATTTCGGTGCGTCTCGTGGAAGCCAAGAAGCACTCCCTGATCGGGGAGAAGGCGGGCGCTCCATGGTGAGGGTGGAAGTCTTCGGACTGGCCCTGGACGAAAAAAGCCAGGCCCCGGTTTTGATCCTCAAGGCCGTGGACGGGGAGCGCATCCTGCCCATCTGGATTGGCGCCATGGAGGCCATGGCCATTTCCGTGGCCTTGAACAAGGTGGCCTTCCCCCGTCCCATGACCCACGATCTGCTGCTGAACGTTCTGCGCGGTCTCGGCGGTCAGGTGTCCTGCGTGGAGGTGACCTCGGTGGAGGAGGGAACATTTTTCGCCGAGATCGTCATCCGCAAGGGCGAGGAGACGCTGCGGATGGACAGCAGGCCCTCCGACGCCATGGCCTTGGCGCTGCGGGCCGAGGTTCCGCTGTTCGTGCATGAGAAGGTTCTCGAACAGGCCGGGACCATGACGCCCGGTGCATACGAGGCCGTGCTCAAGAGTGAGGACGCCGACAAGTGGACCGAGGAGCTGGAGAAGCTCTCGGAGAACGGCAACAAATACAAGATGTGACGAGCGGCGTGATGATTGATCTGCACACCCATACCGTTTTCAGCGACGGGGTTCTCATCCCGGCCGAATTGGCCCGGCGGGCCGCCGTGGCCGGATATCGCGCCCTCTGCTTCACGGATCACGCCGACGAGAGCAATATTCTCCATATTCTGGAGAACCTGCGCCGTTTTGTGGCTCGGTCCTCGGCCTTCTTCGAGATCAACCTCTTCGCTGGGGTGGAGCTGACCCATGTCCCGCCCGCGCTCATCGCGGATCACGTGGCCCGGGCCCGGGAACTGGGCGCGGACTTGGTTGTGGTCCACGGCGAGACGGTGGTGGAGCCGGTGGCTCCCGGAACGAACCTGGCGGCCATCGAGGCGGGCTGCGACGTCCTGGCGCATCCCGGCATGCTCACCGAGGCCGAGGCGCGGCTGGCCGCCGAACGCGGGGTGGCCCTGGAGATCACCACGCGCAAGGGGCACAGCCTGACCAATGGACGCGTGGCGGCCCTGGCCCGGCAATGCGGGGCCAAGTTGGTCATCAACAATGACGCCCACGAGCCGGGTGATCTCGTGTCCCGGGATTTGCGGCGCAAGGTGGCCCTTGGGGCGGGGCTCACGGACGAGGAACGCGAACAGGCCGAGGCGAACGCCCTGGCCCTGGTTCAGAAGATGCTGCGGGCTTGAGACGCGGCTGTTTTTTTGGGGCGAACCCGGGGGCGATCCTCCGGTTGGGGAACATCTTCTAGAAAGGACGTGAGGCTATGGAGCTTCTCCCGGAAAGCGGCATCTTTTCCATGCTCATGCAGGCGACGCTTATGGTCAAGCTCGTCCTGCTCTTCCTTGTGAGCATGTCCATCTGGTGCTGGTCCATCATCATCTTCAAGATTCTGCTCATCAACAAGGCCAAGCGCCAAGTGGTGGAGGGCTACGAGGCCTTTCTCCAGGCCGAGGATCTCTCGGCCGGGCTGCACGCGGTGAGCCGCGATCCGCAGTCGCCCCTGGCGATCATCGGCAGCATGGCCGTGCGCGAGTTCCGCAAGCTGGAGACCGCCGAGATCGACCGTGAGCGCAAGCGCTACCTGGTCAAGGACACCCTGCGCCGCATTCTGCGTCAGGCTGTGAGCGCGGAGATGAAGCGCCTGTCCAGCTCCATCTCCATCCTGGCCACCAGCGCCAGTTCCGCGCCGTTCATCGGTCTCTTCGGCACGGTCTGGGGCATCATGCACTCCTTCCACTCCCTCGGCCAGGCACAGAGCGCGGCGTTGGCCACGGTGGCCCCGGGCATTTCCGAGGCCCTGGTGGCCACGGCCATCGGCCTGGGCGTCGCCATCCCGGCCAGCATCGCCTACAACTTCTTTCTGGGAATGCTCGCCGTGGTGGAGACCGAGATGGTCAACTTCGCGGGAGCCTTCCTGAACCGCGTCGAGCGCGAGGTGTCCTGGGTGTCCGCGCGTGGACAGCGCCGGGACAACGACTAGCCCCCTGGGGCGGAGACCATCATGGGAATGTCGCTCAACCGAGGCGGATTCATGGCCGAGATCAATGTGACGCCCTTCGTGGACGTCATGTTGGTTCTGCTCATCATATTCATGGTCACCGCCCCGATGATGACCCAGGGATTGGACGTGGACCTGCCGCAGACCAAGGCCGTGAAGGCCCTGCCCAAGGACAGCGACCACCTGGTGCTCACGGTGAAGAAGAACGGCGAGATATTTCTGGATGAATTCAAGGTCGAACTGCCGCAGCTTCAGGATCACCTGAAGAGGTTGGTCATCACCCAGCACAAACAGCTCTTCATGCGCGCCGACAAGGAAGTTGCCTACGGCGTGGTGGTTCAGGTCATGGGCGAAATCAAGGCCGCCGGCATCGACAAGCTCGGCATCGTGGCCGATCCCGAAAAGAGCGCGCCGGCGAATCCGGCCGCCAAACAGAGCTAGGAAGGCGTGTTCGCCGGTCCTTCCGGCGACGGGCTGTAACCAGGGTGCGGTGCGTACCGTGCGGCAGAAGACCAGTTTCTTTTTTTCCATCCTCCTGCATGTGGGCATGGTCGCCATGGCCTTGCTCTGGCAGAATTTCGGCGGGGTTCGGGTGGATCTTGAAGTCCCCGCCTACACTGTGGATCTGGTGAACATCGCCCCCGGCCCGCCCCCGGGCCCCGTGGCTCCCGGCCCGGCCATTCCGGCCCAGGCTCCGAGTCCGGCCGCGCCGACCATGAATCCGGAGTCCCAGGCCAAGCCCGAACAGGCCGCCGCCGTGCCGGAGCCTCCAAAGCCGCAGCCCAAGCCGGAACCGGCCAAACCGGAACCGGTGAAGCCGGAGCCGCCGAAGCCGCAACCCAAGCCGGAGCCGGTGAAGACCCCGGAACCGCCGAAACCGGCCAAGCCCGAGCCCAAGCCCGAGGCGAAGCCCATCAGCGAGACCAAGGCTGAAAGCAAGAAACCCGAGCCGCGCAAGACCGAACCGGCCAAGCCCGAGCCATCGAACAAGGACATCCTGCAGAGCGCGTTGCAGGACGCGAGGAAGGAGGCCAGCCAGAGCAAGGACAAGTCGTCGTCCGGCGGCCCGGCTCAGCCCTCGCCCCAGCAGCAGGCCAAGTCTGCTTTGAAGGACGAGTTGGCCGCCCTGCGCAAATCCGTGGGGGGGAGCATCTACTCCACGGGCGGCGGAGGAGGCGGTGGCGGCGGTGGGTCCGGCAGTTCGGGCCTGTTGCAGGTCTACGCCTCCATCGTGGAGCAGGCGATCAAGAAGAATTGGCGCTACCCGGTGTTCGGCAACGACTCCAATCTGGTGGCGGTGGTCGAGGTGCGCATCGACGCCAACGGGCAGATCGCCGACGTGCGTGTATTGACACCCTCTACCCGATCTGATTTCGACGACTCGGCCGTGAAGGCCGTGCGGGAGACCAAGGAGCTGCCGGCTCCCCCCTCGGAGGCGGTGGGCACGCTTCGGATCAACTTCAACCTTCAGGAACTGAACCGCTAGGGGGACATCCCAGCCATGAAAATCAAGACCGTCCTCTTCGCCTTGCTCTTCGTCGCGCTCCTGGCCGGGAACGCCTCGGCCCAGGGCCTGACCGTGGACATTCACGGCCCCGGCCAGCGCAAGGTGAATCTGGTCATGCTTCCGCCGCGCGGTCTGAGCGCCGCCGCCGTGCCGGGCATGGCCAAGAACTTCGAGGAACTGGTGCGGACCGACCTTCGGTTCATGCCTTTTCTCAATCTCATGCCCGCCTCGGCGGTGCCCGGCGGCGACCCCAGCAAGGGCGTCACGGCCGAGGACATCAACTTCCGGCCCCTGCAACTGGCCCGCATCGACTTGACCATGACCACGGGCTGGGACGGCAATCGCCTGGAGGCCAGGGTCTACGAGACATTCAGCGGCCGCCGCGTGGTGGGCAAGGCCTATGACGACCTCACGGACGCGGCGTTGCCGGACGTGGCCGACCGCTTCTGTTCCTTGCTCATGGAGGCGCTTACCGGCAAGAAGGGCTTCTTCACCTCGCCCATCGCCTTCGTGCGCCGCGTCGGCGAGGCCAAGGAACTCTTCACCGTTCTGCCCCAGGGCCGCGCCCTGACCCAGATCACCAGCCTGGGCGGCTTCAACCTGGGACCGGACTGGTCCAAGGACGGCAATCAGATCGTCTTCACCCATCTGAATCAGGAACGCCACTCCCTTGGCGTCTGGGATCGCAGGACCGGCGAGGCCCGGCTGTATCGCGAGGGCCTGGGCAACACGGTCATCTCCCCGGCCTTCACCCCCGAGGGCGACATAGCCGTGACGTTGAACAAGACCGGCAGCGCGGACATCTACATGCTGGACAAGGGATTCCGGCCCAAGGGAACCATCGCTTCCAGCGGTTTCATCGACGTTTCGCCCGCTTTCGACTCCACAGGTCGGAATATGGCCTTCACCTCCGGCCGGTTCGGCGGGCCGCAGATATTCGTGCTCAACCGCGACACCGGCGAGGTCAAGCGGGTGACCTTCGTGGGCGGCTACAATACCTCGCCCACCTTGAGCCCGGACAGCCGCTATGTGGTTTTCGCCCGGCAGACGCCGAACGGGCACCGCATCTTCATCATCGAGCTGGCTACCGGCCAGGAACGCCAGATCAGTTTCGGCCCGGGCAATGACGAGGATCCGGCCTTCGGCCCGGAAGGCTACTATGTGGCCTTCAGTTCCAATCGCAACGGGCAGTACCGCATCTACCTGACCACCCGGCACGGCGATGAGCCCATCCTGGTCCCCACCGGACCGGGAGACGCCACGTCGCCTGCCTGGAATACGGCCGCCGGCGGGGAATAGCCGGGGCCGGGGCATCAAGGGGCATCAAGGGTTTTGAAAACCGGCGATCATGCCGAGAATATGGAGAGAAAGGAAATGAAGACGAAGGGTTGGGTTCTGGTGATTCTGTGCCTGGTGCTGGCCCTCGGAGCCGCGTCCGGCTGTTCCAAGAAGCGGGCCTCCTCCATGCCTCCGGGCGCCACGGGTTCCGACGCCGCGGTGCGCGACCATGACTGGGCCAGCGGCAAGGGTTCCGGCTACGGCGAGGACGGCCTCACCGAGGAGCAGCGTCTGGCCCGCCAGCGCGAGAAGGCCATGTCCGAGCTGGGCCAGCGCATCCAGTTCGGCTTCGACTCCTATGAGCTGAATCAGGAAGCCCGGGGCATCCTGCAGCAGAAGGCCGACGTGATGAAGTCCACCTCCGGCGTGCGTCTGGTCATCGAAGGACATTGCGACGATCGCGGCACCGAAGAGTACAACCTGGCCCTGGGTGAGCGTCGCGCCCGCGCCGCTTACGAATTCCTGGTTCTTCTGGGCGTGTCCCCGGAACGCCTGTCCATCGTGAGCTTCGGCGAGGAGCGGCCCCTGGTGAAGGGCGAGAACGAAACCGCCTGGGCCCAGAACCGCCGCGACGAGTTCCGCGCCGCCTACTAGGCAACGGACCTGTCGATTCAAGGAGGCCGCGCCATTGTGGGCGTGGCCTCCTTTTTTCATGCTCAGGGGAGAATCGGCAACGTCAAGGCGAGCAGTGCTCCGGCGATCAGGCCCGCCAGGAGGTCGTCGGTCATGATCCCAAGTCCGCCAGGCAGGCTTCGTTCCACGGCCCGGATGGGCCAGGGCTTGAGAATGTCCAGAAGTCGGAAGAGGGCGAAGCCCAGAAGCAGAGGCAGGGGCGCCGGCGTCGTGAGCGGCAGCAGGGCTGCCCACTGCCCCAAGAGTTCATCGACCACCACGCAGCCCGGGTCGGTACGTTCCAGAATGGCTTCCGCCCGTGTCGAGGCCCAGATTCCGAGCCCCAGAACCAAGGCCAAGAGCAGAAATCGTCCTGCCAGGGGCAAGGGTAGGAAGAGCCAGGGCGCGGCCAGGACGGCGGCGGCCGAACCCCATGTGCCCGGAGCCTTGGGCAGACGCCCCAGCGGGCCGAGGGTGGCCAGTCCCAGGGCCAGACGGTCGATGGGGCTCACGCCGCGAACCCCATGCGAACCGCCTTGGAAAGCGTCTGACGCCGGGGCATCAGACGCCGGCTCCGCCGCCCTGGTTGGCGATGAAGCCCTTGGTGGATGGGCCGGTGGAGGCGGAGGTTCCGGCGATCTTGGAGAGGAACACGTCTCCCAGGTTCTTGATGTGCCCGGCTGTGTTGTCGAAGTAGTTGTAGTGGGCCTGCTCCTCGTCGATGATGGCCTCGAAGAGCTTCACGCTGATGTTGTCGCCATTGGCCCGGCAGACCTCCAGGAAGGCGTTGTAGTCGGCGATGGTCTCGTCCTCCAGGCCGGAGTCGAAGGGGTAGATCTTGCGCACGTCCTGGCCCTTGACCACTTTGGCCGGGTTCTGGGCCACGGGCTCACCGCCCAGCTCCTTGATGCGCTCGGCGAACTGCTCCGCGTGGCGCATCTCGTCGATGGCGATGCGTTTCATGTTGGCCGCCAGTTCGCCGTAGTCCATGTCGTCCAGGTTGTAGTGTTGGATCATGTACTGGCTGATGGCGTGCAGCTCCATGGCGCGGGCCTTGTTCAGCACCTCGATGACCTTGGCCTTCTGATTCTCCCGGTTCGTCTTGGCCATGCGGACCTCCTGTGGCTGGGATGAAGAACGCTCCGCCGGGGCGTGCCCGGTCGGAAAACCCTCGTATTGTTTTATAATAAGGCAACGCGACCCGAGGTTCAAGCCGGACGCGCCGTCTCTGCCCGGTGTCAGCCTTCGAGGCGGGTCAGGTAGGCGTCCCGCGTCAGCCACAGTTCCTCCATGCGGAACATGTGCCAGTGGTCATGCATGAGGATGTGCCGGGCCAGGATGTGCAGGCCGTAGCGGTCGTACTCTGGGTGCGCGGCCGGGCGTTCCCAGTCCTCGGGCATGGCCGCGTTCAGGATTTCGACGATGCGTTCCCGTCCGGCCTTGAAGTCCGCCAGGGCCTCTTCCATGTTGGGCGTCGAAGGCTTTTGCCTCTCGTCCTCGTCCTTGGGGATGAAGGGGACGAACTCCGGCATGTCCTCGGTCAGGATGCGGCGTAGGCGTTCGGCGAGCATGGGCTGGACGGCGGCCAGGTGGATCACGTGTTCGGCGATGGACCAGAACCCTTCGCCGCGCTTGCGGTGCAGCATGTCCTCGGGAATCTCCCGGACGAATTCCGCGAGGATCGCTGGGCTGTCCCGCAGTCCGCGCAAGATGGGTTGGATGTCCCCAAAGCGGCGAGTGTCGTCCTCCATGACCGTCTCCTTTTCCCGCGTCCGCGCGGGTGCGTGCTTCGACATCGGATTCGCCCCGAACATAATCCGATTCGTCGAAATATCCAAAGGGCGGCGTGAGGCGGTTGGCGGCTGGAACACAGGGGGGCACGTCGCCCAGCGCGACGAGAGCTGAAAGTGGTTGCTATCGCCCGTAGCCCTTGGCCCAAGGCGCCAGTTCGGCGGGAATCTTCTGGAAGTGCATGAAGTCGACCTTGCCCTTGGCCGCCCAGTCGCCGCCCCATTCCCAGCCGAGACGCTTGAATTCCCGCACCACCGGGCAGTCCGGGGTGAGGGTTCCCGGCTTGGCTGGATCGTAGACCGCTCCGGGCGGGAGAATCAGGTCGCCCTTGCGGTAGGGGTTCAATCGGGGATTGATGTCGATGGCCAGACCGAGGGCGTGCAGGGAGACGGCTCCGCCGCCCGTGATGGGCCGCCAGACGTAGGCTGAGGTGTTGTTCGTGTCGGACGACAGGCCATAGGGCCCTTTGGCCTGGATGAGCGGATGGGCGATGGGCAGGACGCTTTCGATCGGGAAGCTGGTCGCCAGGATGACCTCGAAGACGCGGCGGATGTCCTCGGCCAGGGCTTTGTGGACCACCACCTGCCCCTGGTGCGGCATGTCGTCGAAGCCGTAATACTGGACCGGCACCACGGTGAGCTGCCGCAGGACGTCCCGTGGGGTATCCGGTGGCTGATTCGCCTCAATGGCCTGTTCGGGGGTGAGGTCGCTGTCCACGATCACCCCGGCCCGGGCGGGCAGGGCGAGGAGCAGGACCGCCAGCAGGGGAATGAACGCCACCATGCGGCACATGCGACGTCTCAATATGATTCGCCTCATGCTGGTGTCTCCGCGCCGGAGCGCAACCGCATGTGCAGCAGGGGGTACGGCCTGCCCGTTCCGTCCAGGGGAGAGCGGCCGATCCTTTCGAAGCCGTGATGTTCGTAGAAGCCGATGCCCCGGGGGTTCTGCTCGTTGACGTCCACCAGCGTCGCCCCCAGGCTGTCGATCGCCTGGCGCAGCAACCGCGTACCGATTCCCTGGCCGAAATGCGTCGGAGAGACGAAGAGCATTTCGATCTTCGCCTCCGCGACGCCGACGAATCCGAGGATGTCGCCCGCCCCGTTTCTGGCGCAGCGGAGTTCCACGGCCGCCAGATACGTGTCCCGGACGAGCGGTTTGAAGAAGCCGATGTCGTCCTCGCTGATGAAATGATGCGTCGCCCGGACGGACGCCTCCCAGAGATCGGTGATTTCCTGGAATTCCCCGGGCTGGGCCGTGGTCACGGTCACGTTCATGGCGGCATGGTATGCAAGAGTGTCGCGATAGTTCAAGACGAAAATCCGGGAGAAATGCCATTGATGCTGGAAAACTTATAGCACTGGAGGTTCGCCGTGCGCTTCAAGTATGCGATCCTGTACGTCGATGATGTGGCCGCGAGCATTGCCTTCTTCGAGCGGGCCTTCGGGCTCGTCCGTCGGATGGTCCACGAGTCCGGCGATTACGCGGAACTGGACACGGGCGCCACAACCCTGTCCTTTTCCTCGCGACGCCTCATGACCCGGCTCGGAAAGGCGCCGGGCAGGCCGGACCCAACCGCGCCGGTGTTCGAGATCGCCTTCGAGGTGGAGGACGTGGCCGCGTCCCTGGAAAAGGCGCGTTCGGCCGGGGCCAGGGTCATGCAGGAGGTTCGCGAGGAGCCGTGGGGCCAGACCACGGCCTACGTGCTGGATGGCGACGGCTACCTGATCGAGATTTGTTCCCCGGTGGCGGGCGCGTCATAGCCGATGTCGCGGATGCTCCAGGCGGCATGGCTCCTGTCGGTCCGCCCGGCCGCAAGCTCGCCCGGCGTCATGGAGAACCAGCGCCGCAATTCGCGCGTCATGTGGGCCTGATCCGCGAACAGGCAGGCGTGCGCGGTTCTCATCAGGGACACGCCGAAGAGGATGGCTTGCGCGGCCTTTCTGGCGCGGGCCAAACGACGCCAGAAGTCGGGCGATTGCCCCGTGGCCTTGAGGGTATGGCGCTGCAAGGTCCGCAGGCTCACGCCCAGGTTGCGCGCCGCCGACGCGGGCGACTTCGCCAGCGCCAAACAGGAGAGGGCTTCCGCTACATCCGTTGGAATGCAGGCCGCCTTCCGTGCGAAATCGGCCAGCGCGTCCGGGGAGTCGGGGTGGCGCAACGCGCGCACGGTGGTTTGGTTGATCCGCGCGCCCGGTTGGAGCCTGACGCCCATGAAGCGTTCCCCCGGGATGACGGAGACCTGCTCCGGCGTGGCCATGAGCGGGGAGAGATACAGGCTCGGCCGGGTTCCGGGACGGCAGCGGAGGATGAAGTCGCGGCAGCCGTCCGGCATGACCAGGAAGGAATGCGCTTCCCGGGCGGTGTGCGACCAGATCGCGAGGATGGGATCATGTTTCGACATGCCGGTCCGCTTCCTTGGCCGTGAGCCTCAACTGTTTTTCGTTGTGGACGCTATGGCGGGCGCGAGCACCCCGTCGACGAGCAGCCGCTCCAGCACTCGGGATAGTGGCAGACCCACCACGTTGATCAGCGATTTTAAGCTGTAACTATTTGTCGTCATTAACCTTGGCATTCACTTGGTGGGGAGTTGTGTGGGACTACCCAGCCTCCAGCTGCGGCTCCCCCGGTGGGGATTTGGTGGGGAGTTTGCTTGGAAAATACCGCGAATGTCTATTTTCTAGCCTCCTCTTGGAACAACAACTCCCCAGGATAGCAAGACTTCCAAGACTCTCGCCAATGGGAGACCCACGACGTTGATCAGAATGGTAAAGCGGTAAACGCTTGTCGTCAATGAAGTTTTACTTCACGAGACGCAGTTGCGTGGGGACTTGTGTGGGAGCCTCCGGGGCCATGCTCTGCTCAAGAGTGCTGATGGCGCTGCTCATGTCGATACCGAGACCACGGACATATTTCTCGGTGTGGGCCAGTTGTTGGTGCCTAAGAACACTCTGGATAACCTTCATGGGGACGCCATGCTGGGCCAGGATACTCCCGACATATCTGCGCATAGCATGAAACCCGAAACGCTTCACACCCGCCGCCTTGCACAGAGAGGTGAGCAGCTTGTTCCTGTTCTTGTACGGCTTACCGAAGTGTGCACTTCCCTTCTGGGTATTGACGAATACGTGGTCGCTGTCGTGATCCTTATTAGCCTTCCACCAGAGTAAAGAATCAGCCAGTCTGGGGGCCATGTCGATCCACTGAGGCTCAAGCAGACGAGACTTGGTTTTCCGGGACCAGAGGCAAATCCTCATCTGCCCATGGTCAACGTCCTTCCAGCGCATCCGGTAGATTTCCTTCTCCCGAGCACCTGTATAAAGGTAGCAGTCCAGAAAGACTTTGCCTTCGCCTGCGGCCGCTGCGAGTACTTTCAGAACATCTTCCTGCGGCGGCGTGTATAGCTCAAGACCTTCAGCCTTGAACTTTTTGATGCCAGCTACCGGGTTGTACTGAAGATCGTAAGTGTACTGTGCCCAGTTGAACATCGCATTAATGTGCTTTCGGTCCTCGTTGGCTTTCGATGGCGCACGGGTATTGGCTTGGTCAACCAGATGCTCGTACATAATCGCACGGGTAATCTGTGTCACCTGAATCGAGCCATCAACTCCTTCAAGAAGACGAGTAAAAATACCGCGTTTCAGCTTGTAGGTCTCATCCATGAATTGAAGCTGGCAGTAGTCGAGATACTTCACCACCAGCTCAGACAAGGCCATGTCGGTGCAGTCCTTCTGAGACTGTTTCCGGAGCAAGCTTTCGTACTCGAGGGCTTCTCGTTTCGTCTCGAATGACCGACTTGGCATCCGCTTTCCATTGATTTGGATGTCGCTGCGCCAGCGACCTCGATCCTTGTAAGGCATCGGTTAATCCTTCCTGAGTGAAAATCCAGCTGGAGCCAATCCGAGACGCGCCAAGCTCCGCCGCATGGGCATAGACCCACGACTTGGAGCGGCGTATTATCTGTGAAACCTCATCAGCGGTGAGGATTTTTAATGTTGTCTCGACTCCAGCGTTCATAAATTTGTGTTGTACACACTTCAAAACACTATTTCCACCCGCCAAAACACTGCTACGCTTGCGTTACTTGGTATGCAAAATCAAAACGAAGCATCAAGGTCTGTTTTCAAGACACTCTTACTCTTGCTCGATCATGATCATTCTCGATGAAACACTTTAATTTTCCGCCTGCATCATTTGCAATCCGATATTTCAGGACACCTTTGGCGCACCGCACGGCTAATCCGGTTGTTTGCGGCGACAATATTTATAAGTTTAGTCAGTTATTTCATGTTGATGAGTGCAATATCGGCTTTGCGAAGCAAAAAATTTCAAAAAAAGTTTCTTGTCCTGAAATTCCAGGCTGTTGGCTGAGACCTCTTGTCGAGGCCCCAGCCTCAAACCTGTTTCGCAACATGGCAAACACCTCAAACTAGATGTTGTTCAGAAGTATGGATTCAACCTCTTCCTTCTGAACTCCGATGTATCGCCTGGTTATGGAGGGTGATGAATGGTTGAGCCTTTGACTCAGCACCTCCCATGAAACACCGAAGTGCATCCGTTGTATGTAACAGAACGTCTTTCGCAACGAATGGGCACCGTAGTTGCCTTTGATGTTCAAGGAGGATGCCCAACTCTTCACCAATCCGGTAACTCGATACGTGCTAAGAGGGTAGTTCCTTCCTTTTCGGCTTCGAAAGATGAAATGCTTATCATCCGGGTCAATCTCGTCCATGTAGAGTTTGAAGCACTCAGCGATTTCCTTGTTCACGATGATGACGTTCTGTTTTCCCGTCTTCTTTTCGCGAACTACGATGCGATCACCGACATTCTTTCCAAGCACGTCTTCGACACGCAGGGATAGAAGGTCCTGAACTCGCATTCCCGAGTTGATTCCCATGGTGAACATGAGCAAGTCTCGAAACTTGCTTTCACCTCTAAGGAGCTTCTTGATGTTCTTAACGTCCTTGAGGTTGGTAAACGGTTCCACCTTCATGGTCCCCTCCTGAATGTTCGAATTTATTGGTACAAGGGTATTATGTTCCATTCAAAACGGCACGACGGGCCTTGGATATTTTTGTTTCTGGATAACCCGTTGTTTTGCTTCGCCTAATCCAATGCAGTAGCCCGAAAGTACGTTTTTATGGAAAATCGTACTTTCCGTTTTGTAGGAACCAATATCTGTTTCAAGAGTTCGAAAAAAACAGGACGGTGATGAAGAAATTGCCGTTCAAAGCATCCGAACAACAAAAAGAAGGAAATGCCCATAAAGAGCACTTCCTTCTTAAAATACTCTTCATAGCTTTTCATTGACTACAATAATGATTACTGATTTGAGTATTTTTCTGGCAATTCTACTAGATATTACAATCTTGATGATGGCTGCAATCTTACCATGAGCCACAACACCATTCATATCGCCTCCTTCTGCAAAAGGTCACTACCATTGCATAATAATATCTGTACATATTGATCGTTTATGACAGCATGGTTGTCTTGCTTCAGAATCGACCAAGGATAAATTCTTTACAGATATTATTACTTTACAGAGAAGTGATTTGAGAGAATTAAGAGCGAATGTGATGTTGTGGGAGATTGAAAAATGATGAATAGAA
>Ga0265295_1005685_pt1 | contig 15662 bp, 12 predicted proteins | sample Munlansysbiofilm_FD_192503 | JGI IMG/M metagenome (GOLD analysis project Ga0265295, IMG submission 192503) | Leachate microbial communities from a municipal landfill in Southern Ontario, Canada - Methane capture system biofilm | ecosystem: Engineered > Solid waste > Landfill > Unclassified ... | reverse complement strand
GATGCGGGCTGGCCTCAATCGCTTGCGCTTGATTATTGACTGACTGGTACTGACGCATAGCGGTCATTGCATTCATAACATCGTGCTCCATAAGCGTTTCTACTAATACCTATATCGCCAACGACCGTGGTTTCTTTAGCCTTTTCTTACAATTCTTTTGGTTCTTGCGCAGGATCAATCTGTGACCAAGCTTCACGCAACTGTAAAACAATGCTTTGCACCTCTTCTAAGCTGTGTGGCGTTTTATCAATTGAAACAGTCGCTAAACGGCGTGTCATATAGTCATACAAGCTATCAAGATTTTCAGCTAACTCACCGCCCAAACCCTTATCCAAACTATCTTGCAGTAAACCAATAATGGTCAGGGTGGTGCCTACTGCTTCACCACGCTGTGCAACATTATTTTCCTGCTGGGCAATCAGCGCTACCGAAATACTCTCTAAAGCGCCATCAAGTAATAAATCTACTGCCTGGTAAGGGCTTAAATCTTGACCATCAGCGACTGAGTTGTAGGTTTTAATTGGGTTACTCATGCATTAGTCCTTGCTAGTTACACCAGGCAAGTTGCCCAGCATTTGAGTTAATCGGTCACTGGTCGTGTTCAACTGTCCAACCAGCGCGTCCATTGCATTAAACTGTTTGTAGAGTCGAGCTTCAACTTGTGCGGCACGCAGAGTAAGCGCTTCTGTTTGTGCAGTAATATCAGTACGCGTTGCCTGTAGACTTTTTTGTCGAGAACCAATAATGCCGTCCTCACCAGTATAACCCGAGATGCGAGTATCCATACGGGCCATCAAACCGTTATCACCTGCAAAAAACTGACCTACCGCGTCAAAGTTCGTAGCCAAAACAGAATCAAACTTTTCATCATCCAGAGCCAATGTGCCATCTTTTTGCGTGGTAATACCTAAATCAGCTAAAACTCTCACGTTACCACTACTGGTGACACTACCCAACTCACTGCGCATACCGTTGACAAGATTACGAACAGTTGAGTCACCCACCAAGCCACCAACAACTGGCGCTTGATCATCGCCAACTGCAGTCACTGCGGTGAGTTGATTGCTTACTTTCATAAATTCATTATAAGAATCTACGAATTTTTTTAACTGTGCTTTAACACCCGCCTCATCTTGACCAACGGTCACTGTCAACGGTGTATCCGTTGCCGTTTTCCCTTTCAAAGTAAAACTGACATCTGGAATAGCATCTGAAACTGTATTAGAAGAGCTCTCAAGGTTTACGCCATCAATCGAAAACTTGGCGTTCACGGCCTGCACCAAATAACCTGATGTTGCTAAACCATTTCCATCTACTCCTGATGCATTAGCACCACTCACACTCAACGCTTCAAGGCCAGCGGAGCTTTCAACAATAACATCGTTGCCATCACCGGTTTCTTTACTACTAAAAACCAACTGCGACTTACCCGTACTGGGGTTATTAATAATGTTAGCCGTAATGCCTTTATCTTTTAATTGTTCATTGAGCGCATCACGAATATCGATCAGGGTTGCATCTTTAGCTACAGCAACACTAATCGGCTCTTCGTCATCACTACCGAGCTTAATCGTCAAACTGCCTGCTGCTTGAGCTGTAAAATCTTTATCCAGCGCAGCCGTAGTAACTTTGCTACTCGTTGCCAAGCGCTCCACCTCTACACGGTAGGTGCCTGACAATGCGGTTTTCTCTGCAGTTGCAGAGAGCAAAGCAGTATTTGACGAAGTAGCCGTACGATTCTCAAATAGCGCGATATTATTTAAATCTTTCATTGCCGTCTGGAAAGTACTGAGCGCACCCTGTAGTTGTCCCAATGCAGACAACTTAGTTTCCGTGGTTTTTCCAAGGCGAGCCAATTGCGAGGCCTTGGGAGCAGTTTCTGCATCAACCATTGCCGTTACAATACTTTTAATGTCTAAGCCGGAGCCTATACCTGTAATACCCGCCATGTTAACCACCTTCGCTAGTTATCTAGCATTTTATATGTACTAAATAGTCATTTTACCAGTACTGCAATCTTTACCCTGCTACCCATATTAACCAAGCAGCAAATGCTTTGTACTTTACGCTTGTGCTGTAAACAACAAACTACGCATCTCATCTAAGCTTTCGGCCAAACGTAACGCTTCTTCAGTCGGCATCTGACGAATGACCTCTCCTGAGGCGGAGTCCGTTACTTTAACCACCATACGTCCAGTTGAATCGTCAATCGAAAAAGCCAAATTACGCTGCATTGCTTGTGTTGATTCCTGCATGCTAGCCACAGCATTCTCAACAACTTGTTTACTAGATGTCGCAATGTCTTCAGAACCAGACTGAGCTTGAGTCATAGATGCATCCGCAGAAGCTGCTGAGCGACCTAAAGGTACTGACTGGGCCTGCCGAGATACTTGCGACGCTACTACACTTTTATTTGCAATGATGTCCATAACTCACCTCAAGGGCTCATTTAAGGCGGGATCACGTGTAAACCCCACACGCTTCCCACCATAGTATGCAACCCTTAGCCACTCATTACTGAAGTAAGCTAAGTACCGCCTGGGGTAGCTGATTGGCCTGTGCCAAGATTGCCGTGCCCGCCTGTTGCATGATTTGATTCTTACTCAATGTCGCTGTTTCGGCCGCAAAGTCAGTATCTTGAATTCTTCCGCGTGCTGCTGAGACGTTTTCGCCAATATTCTGCAAATTTGAGATAGTGTTCTCAAAACGATTCTGCACCGCACCAAGATCTGCGCGCTGAGCGTCAATTTTTTGAATGGCGGCATCAATGATAATAAGCGCTTCTTGCGATCCTTTCACAGTATCGATATCAATATCTTGCACTGTAGTTCCCACTAAGCCTGTGCCTGTTGGCTGAGCAGCAGCTCCACCAATGCCTAAGAAGACATTATCAGCATCAACGCTAGCTGAATCAGTCGCAAGACCTTTTACAGAGACCAACTCCAGCTCGCCATCAACACTTGTCTTATACGCACTAATTCCAATATTGGCATCATTCACTAAAGTAGCCAGTTTATCGGTAGCTTGACTCCATGTTTCACCTTCATTGACGTCGACCGTATAGGTGCGTGGCTGAGTCCAACCTGCCACATTTACACTCACGGATATAGATGCACCACTACCAATAGAAACCTTACCATCAGCACCAAAGTTAGCTGCAGGTAAACCTGCTGTAGCTAATGAAACAGTTCCACTAGTGTAATTAGCAGTCAATGACTTTGTGCTCATTTCATTAAGCGTGACGGAAATAGTTTCGTTTGCTGCAGCACCCACTTGGAATGTCGTCGTGCCAAAACTTCCATCAAGTAATTTTTTACCACCAAAGCTTGTGGTATTAGCAATCCGATCGAGCTCTTTTTTCAGCTCATTTACTTCCGAACTAAGCGCCTGACGCTCTTCTGGACTGTTTGAACCATTCGCTGATTGTAAAGACAGATCACGCATACGCTGCAGAATGGATGTTGATTGCTCTAAAGCACCTTCAGCAGTTTGCGCCATTGAGATACCATCATTGGAGTTCTTAACCGCCACACCCATACCATTAATCTGGCTGGTTAAACGATTAGCAATCTGCAGGCCTGCTGCATCATCCTTTGCGCTATTGATACGTGAACCGGTCGATAAGCGTTGCAAAGAGGTCGCTAACGCATTCGATGAAGAGTTCAAGTTACGCTGCGTATTGAGCGATGCAACGTTAGTATTGACTGTAAGTGCCATGGTCTCTGCCTCCAAAAGGCTGATTGTTAAGTATCAGACGTTGCTGTTTGGGTTTTGCCCAATACAGGCACCCGAATACTTAGCTATCGTCTTAGTTATCGTTAGCGTCAGAAAAAACCTTGAGGCTCTATACCGGAAAATCTTACCCGCCAAGCCTTTGACAGTTCAAATCTGACACGCAAGAACAAAAGCATGAAACATGCCAACAAGGATAAAAAATACGCAAAAAACCATACTTTCTACACGACAACCCCATTTACCGAACGCCAAGCCTAACTAACTAAAGCACTAACACTGATTACCGGAGAATTTTTGCCGCTATCCTTAACCTTTAACACGGGTTAATTTCATAGCGCATTAAACAAAATAAAATCAGAAGGATGGAAAATCGTAAATAATCCCCTAAAGCAGACTCTATTAGCTAAGATGCACACTTGAGTATTAAAAATGGCTGCATGAGCTACAGCATACGAGATCAAGGCAAGGAACATTAAATGAGCGACAACCCCATCTACGTTACTCAGCCTCTCTTGCCTGCGCTTGATGAGTTCATACCTTATTTAAAAGAAATCTGGGCAAACAAACAGCTTACCAATAGCGGTCCAATGCATCGTCAACTGGAAGGGCAGTTAGCAGAGTACCTTGGCGTTGAACATATCGCCTTATTTAATAACGGCACCATTGCTCTTCTGACTGCACTGCAAGCTCTGAGAATTACGGGCGAAGTGATTACAACCCCCTACTCTTTTGTCGCTACCGCACACTCATTGCTTTGGAATGGCATTAAACCTGTTTTTGTTGATATTGATCCTGATAGTCTAAATTTAGATCCCCGCAAAATAGAAGCAGCTATAACTCCGCACACGACAGCGATAATGCCGGTACATTGCTATGGTAATCCGTGTGATGTCGAAGCCATCCAAACGATAGCCGATAACTACAACCTTAAAGTTATTTACGATGCGGCACACTCTTTTGCAGTACAAGATGCAGGCGGCAGTATTCTACGCCACGGCGACCTCAGCGTTTTAAGCTTTCATGCCACCAAGGTATTTAATACGTTTGAAGGGGGCGCTATTATCTGTCCTGATGCTAAAACAAAAAAACGTATCGACCAGTTAAAAAACTTTGGCTTTGTAGATGAAGTAACCGTAGTTGCTTCTGGCATCAACGGAAAAATGAGTGAAATCAACGCAGCATTTGGCTTGCTACAACTGAAACATATTGATGCAGCGCTCGCACAACGCCAAGTCATAGCTGACCGCTACGCAGCAGCTCTGAGCCAAGTTAAAGGTATATATCCAGTTAAAGAGTCAGGCCAAAAAGTTAGCAACAATGCTTACTACGCTATACGGGTAAAAGATGATTACCCTCTTAGTCGTGATGGCCTGTATCAGAAACTTAAAGATAACAATATCTATGCACGTCGTTACTTTTATCCACTGATCAGTCAATTCCCCATGTACCGTGGAATGATCAGTGCGCAACCTAAAAATCTAGCGCATGCCTCGTCAATTTCAGAGCAAATAATTTGTTTACCAATTTATCCTGAACTAACTCAAGAAGAGCAAGAGAAAATCATTACTTTATTGCGCAACCAGTGAACACTTAATTTATGCCTGATACTCATAAAAAAACATTAGCCACAAACCGGAAAAAACGTATTTTAGTTTTCCCATGTGGCTCAGAAATAGGCCTAGAAATCCATCGCTCAATGCGCTATTCGACCCACTTCGAGTTAGTTGGTGCCTCCAGTGTTGATGACCATGGGCGCTTTATATATGAGAATTACATCGCCGATTTACCTTTTCATACACATACAAACTTCATTAATGAAACAAAAAAAATAATATTAGAACATAAAATAGATGCCATCTATCCAACGATGGATGCTGTTGCAGAGACCTTACAAAATATAGCTTTACAATTTAATATCCGAGTAATAGGAAGCTCTAAACAAACAACGGGCATTTGTGCATCAAAAAGAAAAACATACAGCGCTTTAGAAAACCTCATCCCAATACCGAAAATTTATAAAAGCATATCCGAGTTAAAACACTTCCCTATTTTCATCAAGCCAGATCGTAGCTATGGGGCACGAGGCGCTGCCCGTGCTGATAATACTGAATCTGCAAAACAGATCCTGGCAAACGCTGACAACCAAGAAATGTTATTACTTGAGTATCTTCCTGGCAAAGAATGGACTGTCGATTGTTTTAGTGATCGCCATGGCGAATTACGTTTTCACGGTGCACGCGGGCGCAATCGCGTAAGTAACGGCATCAGTGTTAATACCAAACCTTGCAAGGAATTCGCTCAAGAATTCGCTCAATGGGCAGATATAATCAACAACGTCTTAAAACCTCGCGGTGCTTGGTTTTTTCAAGCAAAACTGGACAGTACAGGCAAGCCTAAACTGCTGGAAGTAGCAGCCCGACTGGCAGGCTCATCAGGTTTATTTCGTATGCTTGGTGTTAATTTTGCATTGTTAAGCACCTTTGATGCATTTGACCAAGACGTAGAAATTCTGACTAATGATTTTCCTATCGAAATGGATCGTGCATTAGAAAGCCGTTTTAAAATCGATATCGACTATACTCATATTTTTGTTGATTTTGATGATTGTTTAATCATCAACGGAAAAGTGAATCATCAACTGGTTGGTTTTTTATACAAAGCAATTGGTGAGGGCAAGCATATTAGCTTAATCACTAGACATGCAGATAATCTGAGCAAGTCATTAGAAAAATACCGATTAACACAGATATTTGATCGAATTATTCATATTACTGACGGCTCACCAAAGTCGGATTATGTTGATGCGGAGAAGGCAGTGTTTATTGATGACTCTTTTTACGAACGAAAACATTTGAGTATTATTAAAAAATATACTTTCTCTCCTGAGCAAATAGACCTAAACAGCTAAGGTTAAAGAATGCCTCTCATATCTATCATTATTCCTACAAGAAACAACGAAGAGCATATAGCTGAAGCTATTACGAGCTGCTTAGATAATAAAAATAATGATTATGAAATAATTATTGTAAATGATGCTTCTACTGATCAAACATTAACAGAAATAAAGAAAATATTTGACATTTATCCACAGAAAACAAGTGTCATTACTACTGAAGAAAACATTGGTCTAGGCCCTGCAAGAAATTTAGGTGTAAGTAAAGCTAAAGGAGACTATCTGATGTTTCTTGATGGTGATGATTGGTTCGAACCAGGAGCCATAGATTGTGTTTCAAAAAAACTCCAACAAACACAAGCTGATGTATTAATGTTTAATCACCAGCGAGTATGGAATCACGAAACAAGGATACCAAATATACCTAACAGGTATATTGATCTAAACAACCAAGAAAAGAACATCAGCGAACCCACAGAAAGAAAAGGAGCTATTAGAAATTTACATTCCGCATGCAACAAAGCTTATAAATTAGATTTTATAATAAAAAATAAAATATCCTTTCCAAAAGGATTTTACGAAGATATCACATGGAGTTTTAATTCAGTAATTAAAGCAAAAAAAATTTATTTCATACCAGAAATCATATTCAACTACAGGCAAAGATGGGGTTCGATTACAAGAAGAGAAGATGATAGGCATTTTGACATTTTCGAAAAATATCGATCTATACTAAAACTTATGGCAGAAAAAGAGAATTATCGTAAATGGTATGGAGACGAAGCCTATGAGTATGGAAGATCACAGATATTCGGCTTATTTGAAACAGGCTATAGAATTCCAAAAAGAAGACAATCTGAATATTTAAGAACTTCCTACAAGCTCCTTAACGAATGGCGAAAACTGCAAAATATTAAATATTTTGACGCTAAACTAATAGCCGCCAAAATAAGCAAACCTACAATATATAATGCAGTCGCTAAAGTAATCAAATTTTCAAGCTCGCGTATAACGCGTTAGCTTTCTCTAAAAAAACCTCAGATTTAACTCGATCTACATTATAACTATCTTTCGCTCCTATCTCATAAGCCCTTGCAAGAGCCTGAATATAAAGAGGATGAGAGTCATACATATTTATTATATTTATTCTAGCCTCCTGCATATCATCAAACCTTAATGATGTATTATTTCCATGGCGCCTATATACAGAAAAAACCTGTTCAAGAAGATCAAGTGTTTTCCCTTTTTTAGTTAGCTGAAGCCACATAGACCAATCTTCAATAATATTATCTTCTAAATATAAGTTTGATTCTTTTATATCTGAAATTCTTAAAAGACTCGTAGGTGCAGGAAGATGGTGATTATGTAGAAAAATATCATCGAAATTATATTTTTTACTAGGCCAAGATAACTCTCTCGTATTTCCATCATTATACAAAACATCAATCCCCCCAAAAACGCCAGAAGCATTTTCATTTTTCAATAAGTACTCAACTTGGATGGATGTTTTATTTCTCTGATACATATCATCTGAAGCTATACAGCTTAGAAAAACCCCTTCACACCAACGAATAGCTTGATTGAGTGTAGCACCCAGCCCCATATTCTCACGACACAAAAACTCAAATCTCTTAAAGCGACTCCTACACTGAGGCACCAGTTCATTTATGAAAGAAACAGATTCATCTGTGGAACCATCATCAATAATAATCAGTTCAATATTTTCATAATCTTGATTTATCACGCTAACTATAGATTCTTTAACATACGAAGAATGATTATAAGAAGGAATAACAACTGAAACTAAAGGTTTGCCACTTAAATACATTCTACACATCCATTTAAAACAAATAATTATTTAGAAAAATAAACATTTATTACTATAACCTTATCACTCCAGAATAAAATACATAACTTTACAAATTCAAAAAAATACAGAACTTACCAGTCACACTCCAAAGTTTTCTTTAAATTCCGTTGTGCATGTAGGCCTTTTACAACATCTGGTTTAGCCGAAAAAATGTAATCACACATTTATTTGCAAAATGAATCGCCGCTTCTTCAGCGTATAATACGACTAAAGAACCACACTCAATACCTAATGGCAGGAAAAATTTAGCTGATTGATTAAATGCATAAACTGCCTCCTTTCTCAAAGCTTTTCATAACCTATCCTGTACAATAATTCATGTAGTATCTATAACGGTAATCATGTAAATAAATTATGAAAACCATCCTTACCTACGGCACTTTCGATCTTTTTCACATCGGCCATTTACGCTTGCTACAGCGCTTGCGAGCCATGGGCGACCGTCTTGTTGTCGGCGTATCTACGGATAAGTTTAATGCTAGCAAAGGCAAGCAAACGATTATCCCTTTTTCCGATCGAATTGAAATCATCCGCGCGTTAAATTGTGTTGATTTAGCCATAGCTGAAGATTGTTGGGAGCAAAAATCTGAGAATATCAAACAGTACAAGGTCAGCATCCTTGGCATGGGGGATGATTGGTGCGGACACTTTGATGACTTAAGCGCTCTATGCGAAGTTATTTACTTACCTCGCACACAAGATATTTCTAGTACGCAAATTCGCAATAGCTTGAAAATATTAAGCACAGAGCATGTGAACGAGCTCAAACAAGCATTGGATTTGATGTCGGCAATCGTGGAACGATTTGATTAATGGAATCTTTTAAACTCAAACCCTTATTTTTCAAAATAATTCATCCTGTCTGGCGTGCACTGGATTTCATACAAACTAAAAAGTCTGACTACTGGGCGTTCAGCACCCACCATTTGCATAAAGATCGTTTCATTGAGAATCAACGCGCTGTTTTTGAACAGGTCAAGTCGGATGCGCGTATTTGTAAACTGATTTTTTATCATGGCACAGCGGCAGACTGGAAAATTGATAATGCCATAAACTACCGTTTAGTTCGTCATGGTAGCCTTGCTAGTTTTTTCTTACTGGCTCGCTGTAAGGTTGTTTTTCTAACACACTCCATTGCAATGGATTACTCGCTACGTTGGGATGGTAAAGCTTTTAGCATTCTCAAGCTCAGCTCACGTAACAGAATCATTATAAATTTATGGCATGGTATTGCTTTAAAACGCCTGCTTTTTGCTGCTAATCAAAGCACGCAACAACATACTGATCGCGTTAAATACCGCACTAAAGAACGTAAAAAGTACTCAGGACTTGTAGCCTCATCTGATATCGACAGCTATGCCATGGCGGCTATGTTTTACCCACTCAATTATCAGAAAATTTGGCTAACTGGCTTACCACGTAATGATTTTCTAACTCAACCTGAAGAGTTGCTGCCCCGCTATATCACTGATTCCTTGCAGCTTATTCGTCAACTCAAGCAAGGTAAAAAACTTATTCTATACGCACCAACTTATCGACAAACAGCAGTCAGTGAATCCGCTCATTATTACCAGTTTTCTCAGTCTGAAATTGATTCTCTGAAGCAACTACTGCTACAACAAAATGCAATATTAGGCTATCGCCCTCATTATTTTAAAAACTCTAGTCAGTACTTTAATTTAGACAAATTTATTGATAACGAATTTATTTTTGATATGTCGCAAACAATTGTACCGGAGTACTCGGCTCTTGCTCGACAATGTGATTTATTGGTTACAGATTATTCTAGCGTTTATATTGAAGCACTGTATTTAAGCAAGCCAATAATTTGCTTTGGTTATGATATTGAGCACTATCATACTCAAGAAGATGGCTTGCTTTACGATATGGATCTTGCCTTTCCTGGCCCAGTGGTCAAAACATTCACTGCCTTACTACAAGCAATGCAAGAAAAGCTAACTGCTTGCCCAGCAGGCATAGCTAAAGAACAAGTGACTGCAAAGCGTATTTTCTTTAAATATAACGATGCTAACAATTCGAAGCGTGTAGTGGATAACGTAAAAGCTCTGCTGAGTATCAAGTAATCTGTCCCCATAAAAAAAGGCCGCTTAGAGCGACCTTTTTTGTGCTACTGAAAATTAACCAAGCAGACTAAGTACTGCTTGTGGTAATTGGTTAGCTTGCGCCAGAATCGCGGTACCGGCTTGCTGCAGGATCTGCTGCTTGCTGAGGTTAGCTGTTTCTGCTGCGAAGTCAGTGTCTTTGATTCGACCACGAGCAGCGGAGACATTTTCTCCAATATTCTGCAAGTTACCGATGGTATTTTCAAAGCGGTTCTGTACCGCACCGAGATCTGCACGTTGCGCATCAATCGACTGAATTGCTTGGTCAATAGTGATAATCGCTTCTTGCGAACCACGAACTGTACTGATGTCAATTTCTTGAACTGTTTGCTGTGTGCCATCTCCGAAGTCCACTTCAGTCATAGTAGCTGCTTCAGCAGCTGTTTTCACTTCCGCATCTGTCTGGGTACCTGTCGCAGCTGTAAACGCTCCAATTTGAATGTTAACACCGGTTGTACCAGCAGTCGCTGCTCCACCAGAAGCAACGCTGAGCATTTCTATGCCACCGCCATCTTTCACATAAGCACTCACACCTACGTTAGCATCATTAAGTAAAGTGGCTACAGCTTGATCAAGCTCGTCTTGATCGGCACCATCTTTTACCATAACGCTGTAAGTTTTATCTGTACCACCAGCACCTTTAACTGTAACCGCTATCGCGCCAGAACCTGTTCCTGCAGTGACAGTGGTTGTACCCTCAAATCGAGTCGCTTCCAACGACTTAGAGCTCATTTCGCTCATTTTAACACTAATCGTTTCATTCGCTGACGCACCAACTTGGAATGTCGTCGTACCAAAACTTCCATCAAGTAACTTTTTACCACCAAAGCTTGTAGTATTAGCAATCCGGTCAAGCTCTTTTTTCAACTCGTCGACTTCAGAACCCAGTGCTTTACGCTCTTCAGTGCTGTTTGAACCGTTAGCTGATTGCAGTGATAGGTCACGCATACGTTGCAAAATTGCTGTGGACTGCTCTAAAGCACCTTCAGCTGTTTGCGCCATCGAAATACCATCGTTGGAGTTTTTAACCGCAATATTCAAACCATTGATTTGACTGGTTAAACGGTTAGCAATTTGCAAACCGGCCGCATCATCTTTAGCACTATTAATACGCGAACCTGTGGAGAGACGCTGTAAAGAAGTTGCTAAAGCATTAGAAGAAGAGTTGAGATTGCGTTGGGTGTTTAACGCAGAAACGTTTGTATTTACTGAAAGTGCCATCTTGGAGTCCTCCATTGGACTAAGCTTATGTGCCTGACGCTGCGACTGCAGCTTGTATCAAGCAGCTACTGAGTTCGCATTCAATTAGTGTATCGGTGCCTCAGTAGAAAACTTTAGGACTCTTTAAAATATTTTGTCAGTCAACTATTAAGCGGTGAACCTGACTCAACTTTTGACCAGCCAAGCATCATGCCAGCGCTGCAGATTTACGCCTTCCAGCATCCATTCTTGGCGAACTTTAGCTTGCAATGCGTCACCAAGGCGTGCAGTTTCATCTAAATCGTATAAGTGCATTCGAATAGCATCTATCCAATCCTTATAGCGATTACGCACGCGCGTCACCGGAAAATCATTTTGATAAGGACGAATATTCGTGCAAATCACAGGTATGCCGCACACACCAAACTCTAATAAGCGCAAATTACTTTTGCACTCATTGAATAAATTCATTTCAAGTGGTACTAAGCCTAAGTCCAAGTTTAAAGAAGCCAGCTTCTCTGGATATTCCTCAATTGCAACCCCTTCATAATACTCATGAATATAAGGGCGCAGCTCATCAGGGCACATACCAAAAAAAATCCACTCCACTTCATCGGCTAAATCACGAACCACATCAGCAATTAACTCCAAGTCACCGGTATGACTGGAGCCCCCCGCCCAACCCACTCGTGGTTTTTTACCTTGCCGGCGTTGACTCTGCAATCCCTGCCACCAACTCACAGGTAAACGGTTTTCCATCACAACTATTTCACCGTGCAAACCGGTAAAAGCTTCGGCTAGCGCTTCAGTGGACACAACAAAGCGATCAACAAAGCTTAAGCCTTTGCGTAATGAACGCAGAATATCTTTTGGCATATGCACACGGTGTATGCTTTTTAATGGCAAGTTTGGTAAATAGTCATCGAGTTCGTAGACTTTAAACGCTTTAGAAAAACGCTGCATGCGCTGCATTGCTTCAATACGCTCATCACCAATCTGTCGCTGTAAAATAATCGTATCAGGATTGTAGCGCTCTAAATCTGTAACATGCATTAAGCCTGTAGAGATAGCACCATCTAAAAGCCCTGCTTGTTTCATTGCTAAAAACGGTTGCATAACACGATAATGACCGCAACCAAATAAATCTGCAGGATGCACTAACGCAACAGGTGTAGGACGGAAACCCTCTAAAGGTCGCCAAGAAATCTGACTGTCTGCTAACTTAAAACCACCTGGCATCGCCAATGAGAAGTTAGAATTGTAGGCTGGATCACAAGCCAACTGATGTAACCATTTGTCATACATAGCATTTTGTTGTCTGCTATTAGGAGCAGGTAAAATCTCTCTTTCTAGCATTAATTGAGCATGCGGTGTCCAAACAGTTAAGAACCCTGCCGCGCGAGCACGTAAGCATAAATCCGTAGATAAATACTGTTGCGCTAAGCTATTATCAGCAAAGCCCCCTAGTTGAATAAAGAGTTCACGCAACACCATAAGGCAATCACAACTAACCCCACTTAAATTTTGATCAACCTGTAAACGCTGCATATAACCAGCAGAGTCTATTGACTCACCAACAAAAGGGGCTCCGAGAGGGCCCTCTAAACCTAAAATATGCCCTGCATTAGCAATTGTTCCGTCTGCAGATAATAGCTTTGCACCCACAATACCTACTTCACTGCGTTGTGCATGATTGAGTAGTTCATCCAACCAGTCTGCAGAAACCACAGCCGTATCTGGAGATAAAAATAATAGATACTCACCAACGGCTTGTATTGCAGCTTCATTATATTGCTCAGATATCTCTATTGCCTGAACATCAATAATGCGTAATTTAGCTTCTTGCAACTCAGCTAAAGCAGCAAGCCAATCTTTACTATTTTTCGGCGTATCCACTTGAGCAAAAAGTAGGACCTCAAAGCGCTGATAATGAGTATTGCTTAATAAGCCTTCGACGCAGCGCTGTAATTTTTCGAGATTAGGGCCAGCAGCAAGTAATATAGAAATAATAGGTTGTTGCGAGTGGTTATAACGGACTTGGTAGCGACCAGGATTAGGTGCATGAACTTGCGCATTTTCATAGCCACGCTCATACAAATGAGTTTCAATCGCTATCCTCTCGTCGTCAATATTAGCTAACGTCGGCGGTTGAGTAATCACCAAAGGTTCAGCAATATGTGCAAGCCCGTCCAGGCCGCCTTGATTGATCAAGCGTAAGATCATCTCTAATTCAAGAGCGTCAGACAGCTTGGTATTAAAGCCCCCTGCATCGAGAATTGCTTGGCGATTAAACAACCAATGTCTAGCCATGCCAGCAGGAAAACTCAGTAAATAATCCAGATTAAAAGCTGGTCTTAGTGCTGCACCTAAATGGCCATCAGCGAAGCGATAAATCTCATCAAAACTGACCGCACGTATAGCCGGCTCTTGTGACAACTCAAGTTGCGCCATTAGCAAACCGCTTGGAGTAAATTCCACTCCAGCTTGCAATACTATAACCCAGTCACCAGCTGTAACGGTAATCGCCTGATTTAAGCATTCAACCCACTGTTGCTGAGTAGTGTTAATTTGAGCTATTTGAATGTCTGTATAAACAGTTTTATTTTGCTCTAAACTTTTTCTTGTACGCTTGCTGGCAAGTTGATCATGCAAATCATCAAGTATAAAAACACCTAGTTTTACAGCTGCGCTATTTTTCTGCATCTCTGCAATATAATGTTCTTGATGCTTAGATAGCGTACGAGCACTCAGCCATTGACTAACTGATGCTTCAGTTAATGCGTTGTATTGCTGCTTCTGTAACAACGCCTGCAGCAGATTGATAGACTTAAATGGTAGCGCAGAACCATCGCGAGCCAAACGCGCTACTTGAACCTGATCATTATCACTTTGTTGACGATACCAACCTAAATCCCGAATTGCTTGGCGAAAACTCGCATGACCTTTTTCACCAATGCCGGGTTGGTCTCTACCCATTTGACTGAATTGCTCAGTAGAAACACGAAACTGCGTAAGAGGCTTATTCAAGTAAACCAATTTACCTTGACGAAGTAATTTCGCATAAAAAGCCAAGTCGCCAACCCAGCTAATAAGCTGATCATTTAAGCGAGTATAGCTCTCAGTAAATGCTATTAAATCTTTCCTGCGGCACAATGTGCAGCTTGGCTCACCAATAAAGTTAATCGTATGGTCAGCTAAAAAAGATACCAACTGAGGCCCATCAACTAACACATCACCGTTAAATGGACTTGTAGTATAAAGATCGTCATCCATTAACAGGCTTTGTTCATCAATTTTCTGTCGTTTAGATGTTGCCAATGTAGCGGTAGGGTTCAATTCAAGAGCAATCACTAGCTCACGAATACATGTTGGTAGCAGTAAATCATCGTCGTGTAAAATTTTAATGTATGTGCCAGAGGCTAACGCAACAGCTTTTTCAACCGAACCAAACCCCCAAAGACGCTTTTCATTTTTAGAGTAGAGCACTTTAAACGGTCCGTCTTGATAGCGCTCAGAAACTAATTTATGAATTTTATCATCAGTACTGTCATCACAAATAATCACTTCGATGTTTGAGTACGTTTGTGCAAATAAACTGTCCAGAGCCTGATCAATATACTTATATTTATAAGCGGGCATTACTACGCTAACTAAAGGCTCTTTAAGCATGTTTTATTCCTAATATTCACATAAAAACAGCACAAGCTTAACCTATTTTATCAAACAAATTCAGCTGACTGATCTTCACAAAGCTCTGCTGTGCCGCTTCCAGAACAACGCTTTGGAAAGCAAGTTTAGATAAGGCTTCAGGGTAATCGACTTCGCGCAGTTCAGCTTGTAC
>Ga0265295_1005683_pt1 | contig 15669 bp, 11 predicted proteins | sample Munlansysbiofilm_FD_192503 | JGI IMG/M metagenome (GOLD analysis project Ga0265295, IMG submission 192503) | Leachate microbial communities from a municipal landfill in Southern Ontario, Canada - Methane capture system biofilm | ecosystem: Engineered > Solid waste > Landfill > Unclassified ... | reverse complement strand
GGCATTGATTACAAAACATAGTCATATTTTTTAAATTTATACAAAGTTAATCTATTTATTCTATTAGCTGGTTCGTCTCTTATTATTGTGGCTAACGGTTGAGTGTAGCAGCAGTAAGGGATTGCGGGCTACTTTCCTGTCCACAGACACCGAAGTTTGAGCGGGGCAGAATGCATGAATTACCACTGAAACCCTTATTGCTGTTACACTTTGTTAGCTGTTCGGCTTTAATTTTGTCAGCATTTCTCTTATAATTTTATCTACTTCTTCAAAATATGGAACGCTGATTTGTTTCGCAATCACTACCTGAACTAATCCTTGTATTGGCAATATGTCCTTCACCGCCAAAACTTCGTCTGAATCATTATCGAAAATACGTTTTAAAAGATTTTCAGGACTTTCTCCTTCGTTTAAGGATATAGTTTTACCTTTTACAGTAGTGTCTTTAAATATTTCTGACGTTGTTGCGTGTGAATACGGATTTCTAAATTCGTCCTTAAATTTTTTAAGTAGCTTTTTTTGCTCCTTTGTAATTAATCCTTGTGTACATGCACGATTAATTGTGTCGTCTAAATCAAGTTGGTCAAATTTTGTAATTCCCTCTTTAAAAGCATCTTCTAACTTAGTATCATTTTGTTTATTTGAAATAGAATGCTTCATTGCTAAACATTTTTTTAAGGAAGATTCCAATAAATGATTTGTTAGGGTAATAGCAGCTTGGTGTAGATTACAAATAATACATTTACAGATTTCATCCCTCAACGGGTCAAATTCTGGGTAACCATATTGAAAATTAAATATGACTTGAATCTGGTTGTAATTAGGGAAAATGTTTGAATTCAAATCTTCTATGAAGTATTCAAGATTAGTCTTATCCATAATATTTTTACCTTGAACGAATTTCAACAACGACCTCTGGTTCTCGATAATTACCCATTTTAATGAATTTCTCACATGAACCATATACTCCTCGTGTATCGGCAGCTGTCACTGTATAATTCTTTTTAGCAATTAATTTCCCCTCATAGAAAAACAAAGCAATGAATTCATCAGCCATTTGTCCTGTTTTGCAATAATGCCATTCTTCGACATTTTTATAAAAGTCACTTTTTACTGGTGCTCCCATTATTGCTTCGGCTTCTTGTTTAGTCATTCCTTCATGTAACTTGTATGAAACTGAAAGATTTTGTTGAACGCCACAAGAAACAAAGCTCAAAATTAGGCATGTGAGCATTGCTAAGACCAGTTTTGTTTTAATTCTTTTTGTCATTGAATTGAATTGATTAATAATATCCTACTCTTATGGCTTTTCGGTTTCGCCCCGTTTTTATTGGTCTCTGGACTCCATTAATGCACTGTCTCGTTTTTTAAGCTGACAGCTAACGTTTGGCGGTATGAAAAGTTGCCGATTGCGGGCGATTTCCTGTCAAGTTACACAAAAGTTGAAGCGGGCTACAACCCTTGAATAACCTACTGTCCCGGCAATTTTTTATACCGCGTGTTAGGCTGCGTTTTTATTTCAATTCAAATAGATACAATTTTTTGACATATTCTTCTCGTTGATACCAATCATTGAATACCAATTCCAATGAATCAACTACAAATGTACCAAAATAGTAATCTCTATACTTTTCCACTATATCCAAAAAACTCTCTTTATTCTCGATTTTTTCTTTCAATCTAAAAATTGTCGAATGAGCTGTTTGAATTGCATATCTTTTATCCATTGACTGTTCTAAGCCAGTGTCCTTAAAATCTACTCTTAGGTTATCCCGAATCTGGTTTAGAGTATTATTTTCTAAATATCCTTGTACCATTAAACAAGATGGGGAGGCAGTAAGTCCTATAAATTCTATTTTAAAACAATTCATCCCCCTTATGCTTTTCTTAATGGTTTCAACATAATCTTCAATTCTAATCTGGCTAAGGTTGAATCCATCGTAACAGGAAATTATTGACATTACTGTCACATGCAAATCAGAATCACGGTAAAAGTATTGGTTTGGTTCTATTGACCTAATCTCTGAAAGAAACTTTTGAATATTAGCCTTTACTGAATTATCAGGTCGTAATAAAAGAGTAATACCGAATCTTTTATCATTATCCGAATCAATTAACTTGTCAACCTGATAAGAGTCCGATTGTATTTTCTGAATCGAATCTTGATATAATTTGTCGTAATGCTCTTTCAAGTTCATTATTCAATCTTTGGCTAAAATTCTCACTGTACCGTTTTCGTTTTTAAAATGCGGCCTAACGTATGGCAATATGAAAAGTTGGGCATTCTGAAACACTAAAATTTCAATTTACTACGCTGTTTATTCATTTCTAATTAGTTCATATTTACCACTATCTGCTCAATTTTTTATATTGTGTGTTATAAGCTGGCTGTTTATTTCCAATTCATTGATCTCTAATCCAATTAAACTACTTTGTTCCATTGTTAATACAAGTCCAGATGCTTTTTGAGACTATCTAATAAGACTCTATTTTCAATGTTTATTATTTAGAAAAATAATAGTTTTATTGAATTACAATTTTATGAACTTCATATTCAGTATTGCTGAAAATTGATAATAAATAAATTCCTTTCTCAAGGTTTTGCAAATCAAGATTTGTATTATTTGTGAATTTTTTTTGTTGCAATACTTTACCCTGCATATCAAATAAAACTACTTTAGAATTATCAGAACCTTGTTTTCTCACTTCCACCGTAACTTTATTGGAAGCTGGATTTGGATAAATTAAATAATTGTTTTCCTGGGCAGCAATGTCATCAACACTAAGATTTATTTGCTTAACTATCGGGAATATTGCATTTGAAATAGTTAAATACCATCTTGGGTCTTGTGAATAAGAAGACCACTCATAATCTGTTTTTTGTGTCCAGCCCAAATTTGGGCCTGATTCCCCGTCTTTGTTTGTGAATACTGCAACTGTGTCACCTTCTGTTTGTGGCAGGAACACACCAATATAAAACCCATTCCCGACTTCAACAGGCTCTTCAAATTCAATACTTGAATATTGTTCAGAACTAATGTTTTCTACAATTGTTGAAAGAGGCAAGAATGTTGAAGTTATTAGACTTCCAGGAGTATTATCAATCCCTGAATTATCCCATATCCCGACTTTAACCTGGATATCGTCTTCACTTGTTTTAACTGCCTTGCCAAAATGAATAAGTATTTCATTAATTTCAAATAGCCTTAAGTCGTCATAAAAATATTGTGCCTTTATTAAATCATTGTCACAATTATTACCAGAAACAAATCCGCAAATACTACGAGCAACTTCATATTCATATATAGTATCATTTCCAAAATTAGCAATATTCAAAGTGTCGCTTTCAATAACAGTAACTGTCATAATATCAGAACCCTGATAATCAACTATGGAGTCTGTAACAGTTAGCGTAAAAATTTGTGTGTCAAATAGATTTACAGTTTGTGGATTTAAAACATATGGATCAATTAACAAACTGTCAGGCGACCAATAATATCCAATACTAGGGGAGCCACCTTGATAACTTCCATTAAGAATAGTGTCAGAACCTGACTGCATGGTCAAGTCATTACCGGCATCAACAACTAATTGGTTATAAATAGTTAATAGAACATTGTCGGTGGTCACCATACCGCACACATTTGTTATTGTGCAATAATAGTAACCGGAATCACTTAAGTTTATGTTAGTTAAAAGTAGATAATCCAATGTGTCTCCTAACAATATACCAGAAGGGCCATACCATTGATAACTTAAAGGTTCATCACCTGATACTTCAAATTCAAAAGAAATATCATTTCCTACATAAGCATATTTACCCTCTGGCTGCTGAGTGATTGTCGGAGGGGCTAAAACATTAATAAGCGCATTGTTACTCGATATTGTCTCACATGAATTGTTAACCAGACAACGATAATTCCCTTGATCACTTTGCTGGAGGTTATTTAAGATTAGATTTGTGTTAGTTTCTCCTTCCATATCTACATTGTCTTTTTGCCACTGATAATATAATACGGGAGATCCATCAGCTTCAATTTCCAAGGTGTATGAGCCTCCCTTGCAAATTTCTGTGCTAATTGGTTGTGTGGTTATTGATGGCGGGGTTAAAGGGAATCCATATTGATTCTCAATAGCTCCCATATCTGAACTAGAACCGTCAGGTTGCGGTCGTGTATTGCCAAGATAATCGATATTTGGAGAGTAATAAGTCGAATCGTTAAAAACAAAAGAAATAGTTCCTGCCCCGATACAAGGCGAACAATCGGAAAGAGAAATATCATCGTTAAGTAATGGATCATTCATAATATTTCCTTGACCATCAACAGGGATATTGTCAAAACGACAAAATTCAGCTTTATAGCCCAAACCATCATTCATATGAAATCCTACTGCTATTGAATTATAAACAGTAAAATGCGATGGTGGGTATATTGTTATGAATTCACCTTGTTGTCCACTTGAATTAATTATGGTATTGTTAATAAGGATTGGTGAAGATGCTTCCCATGACAAAAATAAAGCCTCATCTCCTGATGAATTATTTGATACTATAATATTGTTCTCAAGTATAGGTTTACACCCACCACGAAATTCAATAACATCGAACCCTTCAACCTGGGAGTCTTCAATATAGCAATTTCTCATTATAGTTTCAGTATTCCAAAACTGAACTTGATTCCCGTTTTCGTAATTGGTATTATTATAAATTTTACACCCTTCTACAATACCTCTGTTGTTTGCAATAGCTATTCCTCCTCCATGCCGACAATGGTTATTATAAATTTCACAACCTATAATATTCACAACATTATAATCCATGCCTGGAATATATCCGTTAATTGCTATTCCTCCTCCGCCTGCATCGGTTGGAAATGAATTATCATGAATTTTGCAAGAGTAGATGCTTGCATTCGCACCCGAAATAAGAATTCCGCGAACTCCATTAATGATGGAGAACCCAATGAGAGCTGTCGTAGAATCCTCGTTGTTAATTATTTGCACAACCTCATCCCACCATTGGCCGTCTATAATAGTTTGGTTTAGGTCGGCAGTATCTGCTGTAAAGAGAAACATAGAAGTGACAACAATACTTTTACCATTGAATACAATATTTTCTGGATACATACCTTGTTGCACTAGAACCGTATCACCGTTTGAAGATGCATCTATTCCTTCCTGAATAGTTGGGTAATCTTCTGGGATGTTAATGATTTGGGCATCTAAACTGTTAAGGAAAAATACCGCAACGATTGTAAGAATGGTTAATCTTTTCATAGTGCTATTATTTTAAATTATCTAATATTATTCTTTATCAATTGATAAATCTCTTTTTCTGTTTGATTAGTTCATTGTCTATCTTTTATACGTAGTGCTCAGTTCTGCCAGCTTGCTTATAACGTTTGACAATATGGCCAGTAAGGGATTGCGGGTGATTTCCTATCAGTGTACACGAAAAATTGAAGCGGGCTACAAACCTTCGCATACCACCGAAACCCTTATTGGCTATATTGTGTGTTGGCAACTGGCGATTTTTGATAATACAATTTGTCATCCTCAACTATTCTCCAAATCTTAAGCAACTTGGTCTTAAGTTCCGATTCTTGAGGGTTTTCAATTATTGTCCATGATAAAACTGTACAAGTATCATCAATTTTTACAACTGGTTCTTTAGAACTAGATATTTGTAAAATAGCATTTCTTTCACAACTATTTTTGTCAAATTTAGGTTCATCCGAATTTGTAAAGACAAATATCACCAGAATAGGTAAAAGTATGTACCAATATTTATGTCTATTTGAAAAATTACTCAAAATAAATATGGTCGTTTTTGCGAAAATAAACATTAAGCTTAGTGTTATTGGTATGATTGTATCATATCTCAGAATATAAGGACGATAGTTTCGATATCCACCAAGCGGCAATAGTAATATGTAAATCATTGCAAAAAAGCCAATCCATTTAAATGTATTCAAAAGTTTTTTACCTTCTATAGTCCTAAGTTTATAGCGAATGATTAATGCATTGATTGTTAAAATTAAAAACAAAATAGGAAATCCTAATTTCTGAGTAAACGAATAATATATTCCTTCTGGCAATCTTGAATATAAAACAGATAAAGGCATTTTATTGCTTAAGTCAACAGAATTATATCTCCCAAGAAATAAGGAATACAAAGAAAATGCAGATATAGGTATCAAATAGTAATAGTAATCTTTAGGAATATTTTGAATTGCAAATTTTAATCTAGAAAAACCATTTTTATTATCTGAGTTGCTTAAATTTTGAGAAAAATAATATATAAAAATTAATAGACTAACCACTAACGATATCCCTGGATTTAAAGGCCCGCTTAAGCTAGATATCAAAGCTAGTGGAATCCATAAATATTTTAGGTATTTCATTCTTCTTAATTCTAAACCATAAAAATGTTTTAAAAAAAGTGGGGCAAAATATATAAGAATTAAAATAGTAGGAAGCGCATAGAAAAAGGTATATGTGGTCGATGGGTCAATTATACCAACATAACTCCTATATCCGTTAGTCTGAAACAATGGCGTTATTAAAATTGCTGCAACTAAAAAATCGAACTTTAAAATACCTCCTGAGATTAAGAGAGAAAGTAAAAATATGATTATAACCTGAATCATTGTCTTGGCTAATGAACATGATAGGTAAGCACTATTAATTGGGCTTGTGAAATTTTGAATAAATAACGGAACATTATTGAAATATTCATAAAAACTCCAATGGCAAAAAAATCTATTCGGATTAGGATATGTGATATGCTCCTTAAAAATTTTCAATCCCAATGGACTATCAAGAATTGGTTTTACATCATCAGCAGGAACAATCCCACCTGCCATGTCACCATCAAAAGGTGTATAATAATTCTGTAAGAATGAATATCCAATATCAGCTAATAATAGTGTTATCAGTAATAATGTAAGTACTTTTTTTATCATTTGTTGTTCTGTTGTTAGATGGTTCTTTTCGCTTGTTGCCAACGGTTGGCGGTATGAAAAGTTGCCGATTGCGGGCGATTACCTATCAAGTTACACAAAAGTTGAAGCGGGCTACAACCCTTGAATAAGCTACTGCCCCGGCAATTTTTTATACCGCGTGTTATGCGGTCGGCTTTTTTCATATCTTATTTATCAATTTCAATGTTTTCAGGTCGTAAACGTGTATTTCGTTTTTATCTGTTTTGTCGTATTTATTATTGTTGTTTGTGTCGTAGTATCCAGTAATCACAATAGTTCCAGTCAACTTGTTAAATGTCCAAGTGCTTACAAAAAACTTGTTGTCTGTCATTTGAGTTTTTGTTTTTCCGTCTGGCGATAATATGATGATTTGTGTCGGGTCGTTCCAATCAATTCCGTTTTTCCCGTCCAAGTCAACAGTTCTGGCAGAAACAACAATTACATTAAGGTCTAAACTGTCAATTTTTATTTGTTCAATTTTTCCTATTCCTGCGTCATTTGGAAAGTCGACTTGATTTGTCTCGCCTGTCTTTGTATTAATGAATAACAGATATTTACTGTTTGTTGCAAGCATTTTCCCCCAGTTCTCAATTGAAGCAATTACAAATTCAGTCCCGACTACTTCAGTCAGTTTGTTAAAGTGAACGTAATTATATTTGTCCTGTCCGTAAGAGGTCAAGGTCAAAGTTGTCAGAACGATAAATAATATCCTTTTCATTGTCAGTCGGTTTTTATGTTGTTGCTGTCGTCTTTTAAGCTGCCGCATAACGGTCCGGCGGAAGCCGGCGTTTCAATGCGGTTTCCGCATTGTTCTGGGGAGTGCCTTCGGGCACTACCCTAACGCAGGGTTCCGCCGGACCGTTCAAGGGGAGCCCAAAGGGATTCCCTTGAACGGTTACGTGTATGGTGTCGTTTGGCGATTCGAAGCACGAACCTGTCAAACCGTTACAAAGTTTATTTGATGTAACGCTCTCGATATTAGCACTATCCGCCAAATGCACTATACACGATGTTACCTGCTGGGCTTTGTTTACAGTCATTATATTTTCAATTTTAGCACTATCCAAATTTTGTTTTCCGGGTCGGCAAAAAAGCGTTGGCAGGCAGACAAGCTCTTTTGCAATTTTTGGTTTTAGCGTTGGCATGTGCGAATTGCAAATGTGCTTGGCTGCGTGCGTTGGCTCAAATTCTTTCATTAATTTTTTTGTCAATATTACTAGTGTTTAAGTGATTTTCCTTTATCCATTTTTTAAGTATATTTCTATCAATCAATTCGATATCATTTTGTTGTGCTAGGTCAATGGCATTCTGTGTGTAAAAGCTATTGGAAACCACAGTTGGTATAAATTCCCTTGCATATTTACTTTTGTATTCTGGGATTGCATATTTAATTTCCTGACCAGAACTAATACCAAGTGCAGAACTGCTCTGCTTTACTTGTATCAAATAGTTTGCGTTCTCTCCAAAAAATACAATATCTGCTCCTTTATCATTAGATACTGGAGTCAAGAAAGAATTACCATTGAACATTTTTTCAAATAATATTGCCACTGCTGCTTCAAATGATAATGGATTTAATTGGTCTAAATCGTCTATTGAACTAATATCAACGGACATTTTTGTTGATGAATCAAAACTCATAGAGGTAATAAAATCATTTTTGCTAATCTCAATTTGTTCTGTAGGAAACAATGTCCTGGACGCAAGATGAGATTTTCTTTGTAATAATTCATCCAAAATAATATCAAAGGTTTTAATATTATTATTGGGAGCAACAGCTAATGGATAGTATACTTTCACAGGCTTCTTTTGTCCTATTCTATAAGCTCTATCTGTTGCTTGTTGCTCTTTTGCAGGATTCCAATGGCGTGTATAATGAATTACATGATTAGCTTCGGTAATATTCAAACCGAAACCTGCGGCAACAGGAGACATTATAATGACATTAAAACCTTTAACATCCTGGTATTTATCAATTTCTTGCTGTCTTGTTAATTTGGCTTTACTAAACTTGGCTTTACTTGTGGGGGTTTCACCATTAATAATTGACGGAATTATCTTGAAATATTCAGCTATTGTTTTTCTAAGTACTCTTTGCATTGACTTATTTTCAGTGAAAATTATCGCTTTTTCTCCTTTTTGATTTATATCAGATAATATCGAAATTACTTTTTTTAGTTTAGCAGAACTGTTTATTAATCTGTCTGTCTCAATTTTTTCTATTTGGTAATGTTTCAAATAAGGATGGTCAGAAATACTTCGCAAGTTGAAGATACCTTGTAAAACAGGGTTTGATGATTCGTTTTGAGATTTCAATTCTTCGATTGAATTTAACTCATTTAAGTAGGAATCGAATTGTATTTTAGGCATACTTTCTTCATGCTTCAAATATTCAATTGAAGGTAAATCTTTTGCGACATCAAATTTCATTCTTCTCAATAATGTTACTCCAATACGATTTCTTAAATCTTCTGAAATTTGTTCCAAATCCGTTTTTTCATTACTGAGCGGTTTTTGATATTGTTTTGAAAATTCTTTAGCGTTTTCAAGTAGGCCAGGGCTACAAAAGTCAATTATACACCACAAATCCATTAATGAATTTTCGACAGGAGTTCCTGTCATTGCAATCTTAAAATCTGCTTTTAATGCTTTTGCTGCATTTGTAACAAACGTTCCAGGGGTTTTAACTTTTTGAGCTTCATCAAGCACAACAACACCCCAGTTTATAAGTCCAAGGGGAATTTGCTGTTTTCTAAGTGTTTCGTAGGTTGTAAGATAAATTGCAGAATCACTCAGGTTGCTTATGGTTTGTTGCTTGTTATTTGGTATAATATAGTTCTTAACATTGCTTCCCCACAAAGTCAATGCTTTTAAACTAGGGGCTGGAAAAAATTTCTCATATTCATTTTGCCAATTCTCCAATAAAGAAACAGGAGCAATAATTAACACAGGCTTACTTTTATTAATTTGATTAAACCATTCAATAAAGTATAAAACCTGTAATGTTTTGCCTAATCCCATGTCATCTGCGAGAAGTACTCCAGGTAATGAATAAGGTTCATTTGAAAGAGTTTGAAGCCAAGCAATACCATTTTTTTGATGCTCTTTTAGTAGAATCTCAGATGACAAATTATTAATCTGCTGGAACTTATATCTTACATCTTCAGAAAAAGCATTTACTTCTGTATACTCATTTTCTTCTGCATTTTCTTTAATAATTAAAACCTTTGTTTCAGAATCCGGCTTTTCTCTTTCTTTTTCTATTGTAGTAATAGGCTTTTGGGGAGATGAAAGTTGCCGGTGTGCATTATCCAATATTGAATCAATATGTGTTAAATCGATATCTTCACCTTTGAATGAAACAGAACTATTTCCATTTTTTTTAGATTCATGGACCAAAAGCTTTAATTCTTCAAATTCCTTTTGATTTTTTATTGAAACATGCCTGGTTCCTTCCTTTTTATCATCAATTACAATTCCTGGTATCCATTCAGATTTATATGGGCTGATAAATGGGTAGAATCGCGGTTTATATATCCCAAGCTCTAAAACCCTTTTGCTAAAGTCATCTAAATCAATTAAATCAGAATCCCAAAAGTTGGTGAGGTTATTATATATTTCATTAATTTCATCTCCATTAAATATACTTTTTCGTTTTAGTTTTTGAAGTTCTGTCTTTAAGCTTTTGGATTCCTCATTTTCTTCATCATCAATTAACACTCTTACCTTTTTATTGTCATCCTTTATGCTGTATTCTGATTTTACTCTTGGATACAATTCAAATGAACTTTGAAATTTCTGAGAATTAACTTTCTCAACTATTGGTGAAAGTTTATACTTATTATTATCAATTGGTGTGATTTCAAATTTTATTTTTTCTGGTGTAACAATTGAGGTGTCAACCAGAATTTTTGAAAGAACCGCATTTGCTATTGTAGCAAGTTCTTGAATTTTTGATAATTCTTTTAAAACAGAAGTTGAATTTGAGAATTGAGATTGATTAAATTTTTCAATCGCTTTGATAAGAGTAAATTGGTTTGAGTTAAGCAAGAACTCTAGTTCATTATTAAGATAAGCTCCTATTCTATGCTTATTATAGAAAAGATTTTCACCAGACCCATTGCCATGGGAAAAATCCTGAAAATAGAACCGGATTTTCAAATTGACGTCTCTCAGCCCTCCACCTAAAATATCTATGAAAATGTCATACGGATAAGGTTTAGGAAAACCCAAAGTATCATACTCAAAACTATCAATTTGAGAAATGTCATCATAGTTTATTGAAACTCTCTTAGAGTCGATAAAATTGGCTATGCCATTAACTGTTAAATCATTAATAACATTGAAACAAGCTGGATTATCCATTACAGATAACCAGTTATCAAATTTCAAAATTTCTCCTGATGGAGTTTCAAGAAACAACTCTATATAATCGTTATGATAATTGAATTTAATCATAATAGTATTTTCTCATCCATGCATCGAATCGCGATTCCCAATAACCTTGATGCGTAATTCTACCTTCAATATCTAAATCTATATAACCGCTGTAATCTGAATTTTTGCAAGCATATTTATATCTTGACCACGTTTTAAGGTCTTCCATTGAATCGAGGGCATTAAGATTAACATTAAAACTCTGCTTTTTATAAATATACAATGCTCCTGTATCAGTGAACTCAACAAATACAAAGTCCTTAGAATAAATAATTAAAGCACAAGTGCTCTGATTACGTGATGTGATTTTATACCGGTAATCAACATATTTAGAAACACTTTCAATATTCTTGAGATAACGATAATTGGCTTTATTTCCACTGAATTTTATATCATCTATTTTATCAATAAATTTCAGCCAATATCGTTTACGCCTTTCATCTTGGACTAACCTTTCAAAAAATACCTTGATAAAATGTTTGTTTAGAAGAATATTTAACTTTTTTCTTGCCTGCTCAACTTGTTGTTGTTCTTCAGATTTGAGTTTAGAATTTCTCCATTCATGTATTTTAACAGGGTCACCAATAAGCTTTACAGTCTCCTTCTTAATTATTTCAACATTATTTGTAAATTTATCTTGATTTATAATTTGAGAACAAATCAGCATACTTGTTTTCTTTGAATTATGCTTTTCTAAGAATAGATAAATACCTGCTATCAATTCAGCATCTACATTTTTGTTTTCGGATTTATCTACGTAATTATTAGCGACATAAGCAAAATAATCATAGTTTAAAATGTGCTCCTTTAAGTTTATAAGCAAGTAAGCCTTAGATAAAGATATGTTATTATCAAGAAGTAGTGTTGCGTATTGTTCAGGCGAGTTCTTAGGTAAAAATAAATCAATACTTGTTGAAATTTTCAAAATGTCATTTCTGTTCTTATTGTAACGCTTACATTTTTCTTCAAGAATATTTGTTAATAAGTTACGATGCTTATCATAACTTAATAAGGGCTGCCAGTTTTTTAATAAAACATGCCACAAACTTACAATAAATGAATCCCTCCAATTCTGATTAATTAGATTGACAGCTGTTTCAAATTTATTTGAAAACAAAATTATTTCGCTATCAGAATTTGGTTGAAAATCTAATGCCCAGATTAAAATACGAATATCTCTTTTACTAAATGAGAACGCTGGTTCTTGAAAATTTCTGAAAAACAAATAATAAACATCCCTAATTAATTTTTTTTCAGGTAATTTTCCACCATCTGGCAATCTGTCAATCAAATTATTAAGGGATATTAAGGATTCTTTAACCTGCTGTTTAGTGTTCTCTGAAAACAAATGTTCAGCGGTGTATCTTAAATCGTTTGGTTTGAAATACCATTGCAATATGTCATTAGTTTTCTGCATATCGTAGCATTTCTCTTATTTGTTCCTCTGCATCTGTTTTTATTCTAAACTCAACCCTCCGATTTTGTTTTCTTCCTGATTCTGTTTGATTTTCTGCAATTGGCTTTACAGAAGATAATCCATTAGCAGTAGACCTATCTCGTGTCCAAGCTACAGTATTACCGTCTAATAAATTCAAGCAATATTGTAATACAGAACGAGTCCTATCTTGCGATAATTTCATATTATAGAAATATGCCTCTTGTTCATCCATTCCATTTCTTCCTTCTATAGATGTATGACCTTCAATCCTTATTTCTACAATATGTTCAATATATTTATCGTTTTGTAAAACATTGATGTATCTTGGGAAAAAATCATTTAAGATTTCTGCAAATGAAGATTTGAGATTTGAACTTCCAGCATCAAACAAAACATCTGGTTCTTTAAATCTTATCGTAAGTGTTGAATCAATTTCAGCATCCCATACCTCCAAGTCATCTTCAAATTCATCGTATAGGTCATTATAAAGCTCTAATTGAAGTTCTTTATATCGTTCTGCAATATCACTTTTACTATCAAATTCTTCCTGTAATTTTAACATGGTTCCTATAAGCAGTAGAACAAATATTAATAATAAAGCAGCCATTAAGTCTCCTGTAGAGAGGCTAAATTGATTATTGTCTTCTATTTCAATAATTTTCTTACTCATCTAACAGAAACTAATTTGTCTATTTGCTCAGATAATTCTTCATTAATCTCAGTCAAACCAGAAACTGTACTTTCTAAACCTTCGTGTGCTTTTGAAAGAGTAGTTGAAAATTCAGCCAAATACTGGTTTAAATTTTCTGATGTAGTCTTTTGATAATCTTTAAGCCCGGATTGAATTTGGTCAAAAATACTTGATAAACCTATTTCAATTGTTTCAAATCTATTACCGTATTCGTTTGCAATGTCTCTCGTTTTTTGCAATGTTTCTTCCTGATGATTAAGTAGATTTTCATTTCTGTCAATGAATGTATTTATACTTTGTCCGAAATGCGAAATAGAGGATTTAAGATTATCTGAGGTTACAGAAAGAGAATCCGAGTTGCTTTTAAATTTAGTTGATACATCGTCTATCAACTGCGCAACAATTCTAGATTTCTGAATCATTGAATCAAATTGTTGATTTACCTGACTGTTCTCAGAAAGAGTTGTTTTAATTTCATCTGTTAAATCGGATACCTGTTTAATATTGTCTTTTTGGGTTGAAAGTAATAACTCCATGTGTGCTTGGATATCTTCAACTGTTGATTTATACTCATTAGTAGCAGCTGAAAATGTCTCTTGGTTTTGCTTACTAATTTCTTGTGCTTGTGTTCGTGATTGATTTATGTTGTCAATTACTGTTTCTTTTAATGCTTCAATAACTTCTGTTACTTGAAGTGTTATGTCTGTCATCGAATCTGGAATACCTGAAAGAGCTTCGGAAACAACCATTAATCTTTTAATAAGTCCTTCCATTTCATTTTTAGTATCGCTCGTAACAGTGTTTTTAAAATCATCCATCATTGATTTCATGGAGTTTGCCAACCTGTCCACTGCATTTTCAATGACCTGGGTTCCTGAATCCTGCTTAATTTGTTTTAAATCTTCAAGCACTGGAACAAGTTTTTCTTCAATTAGCAGACTTATTTGTTCATTATTATCTGCTACAAGTTTTTCCATTGCCAAATTAATACTCTCACCTAAGTCATCAGAAAATGTTTGTAATGAAGCTGTCTGTTTTACAGATTCATCTAATAATTGACGGAAAACATTTTTGGGTAATTGTTTGCCTTCATCTGTATCGGAAACAAGATATTCGTTGAAAATCTCATTGATAATAGCTTTTTGCTTGTTCTGGTGGTAGTTTTCGAGGTCTTGTTGTTTTATTTTATACTCATTATCCAGTTGTAGACACAAATTCTGAATATTCTTTGTGATTTGAGATTGCCATATCTTAAATATGTTAGCAAAAATTAATGAAAGGCCCATTCCCCAAATTGATGAAACAAAGGCTGTTCCCATACCCGAAAGAAGATTATTTATACTCATTTTTATTGCTTCCGTGGTTTCAAAGTTGGAATCAGCAATACCATATGTTAACCCAACAAAAGTTCCTAATATTCCTAATCCTATAAGTGTATTTGATACATTATTTACAGCCCTAAGATTCAAAGAAGAATATAATATATTTGGCTCATTGAAATAATTTTCAGAGAATTCTGTTGTCTTACGTTTATCTCCATACTCACTAAAAGTCCCTTGGTAAGCATTCCAAATCTTTTGCAATTTCTTGCTACCTGATATTTGTGATACTTTAATATTTTTTTTGATTTTGAAGAAATGAATTAGCAAGTACGCTAAGGAAATTATAAATATGGCTATTAAAGTTATAACCCAATATGCGATAAGCGTATTTTCTTCAAAAACTTCCTTGCTTAAAAATGGTATCAATCTATCTGTAAAATTCATGCTCAATTCTCTTTAGTGGGTTGGCAAAATTGCACTCTTTTGCAAATTTTGGTCTGTGCGTCAGCTGGTGCGATTTGCAAATGTGTGCAATGTGCGCTGGCTTTCCTAACTGTCCCGAAGGGCAGAAGCGGGTCGGCAAAAACAAAATTTCTTAATTTAGTAAATCTTTCAATTATATTGTTTATTTCTCTTGTCAATATTTTCAATTTTCGTAATCTGTTTCATTTTTTCAGCCTTGCAGGTAACGGCCGAGGCTAAGCGCTGGCGGGCACTTTTGAAAATATATCATTCCGGCTAGCACAATTTTCAATAAATGTACAATCTTTCTTCTTACAACCATGTGCCCGATAGCGT
>Ga0265295_1005682_pt1 | contig 15670 bp, 9 predicted proteins | sample Munlansysbiofilm_FD_192503 | JGI IMG/M metagenome (GOLD analysis project Ga0265295, IMG submission 192503) | Leachate microbial communities from a municipal landfill in Southern Ontario, Canada - Methane capture system biofilm | ecosystem: Engineered > Solid waste > Landfill > Unclassified ... | reverse complement strand
CCCTAAATTATCCTACCTCAAAAGTGGCACTTCCAAATTGAAAACACATACCTCTTAACCAACGGGTTTTAGTCCAACATCAGGCATGATTAATGCGGCTACGCCGAATAATCATGCCTAATTGTTATGCACTGGCGGTTCTTATCTGTCCGTGTGTTTGAGTCAAATTGCACTTTCATATTAAGGTTGTCAAACGTTTCATTTTTCTTTTCTGTCTGTGTCGCCCGTGTGTTGGTGTGTTTTAATTTTTTCTTTAAAGAGGGGGAGAAAAATTTTGAAATTCTTCTCTTGGGCTGGCTTTGCAAGCTCTTTGACAAAGCTTTGGTTGTAGCGTTGGCTCGTGGGGCTTTGGCAATGTGCTTGCAAATTGGGCAGGTTATTATCCATTCATTTCAATTTTAATATCTGGCATTTCATCAGAGAATTCCTCGTCAATTAAGTGAATTTGTCTTCTAATAATTTGTCTTTTTTCTATTGCTGGGATTAAACAATAGTTTTTAAAGTCTTCTTTGTCAATCTCAGAAGTGTCATTTACATTTGGGAAAAGCAGTTTCAAATATGCAGTAGCTATTCTTTTAACTGCTGTAGTGTCTCTGGTGTCGGCTTTTGCAGGAACTTCCAATAGGTCGTTAACAATTGCAGAATAAATAGGTTTGTCTCGGAGTTCATGCATTATTTCTGAAAAATACTCAACATTTAGTGTCCATCCATTAATTTTTAAATCTTCATTAATCCTTGGTAACTTCCATCCTTCAATAAAACCATGAAAACGATCTAAAAGTGCAGATTCTTTAAATGTCTCAGGGAGTTCTGAAAAATATTTTAAACGTATCGGTTTTTTATCTTTTGAGAGAGATATGTTTCCCATGATAATCAGACCAGCTTGAGATACTAATTTAACATTAGCAACAGTTGTATATCCAAATTCGAGGTAACTTTTAAGGGCAGCTTGAATTTCTGCTGAATCGGAAAAAGTTATTGTTTGAATTTCGTCCATTGTAACAAAATCGTACAATGTAATTGCCCCCATTGACTTTTTTGTCATATCATAAAACAACTTTGCTCGTGTTACTTTACCGCCACTAATCATCCAACCATATTTACTTAGATTCCCAAAAATGTACGATTTCCCCGTGCCCTTTGGTGCTAACTCAATCAAATTAAGCCGTGGTTCAAGAAATATCAGAATTCTGCTCAGAAACATCAATTTCTGAGACAAAGATTCAAAACCACCTGGGTTGTATTCCATTGAACGTATCAGCAAATCAATCCATTCAGTGGTACTAAATTCTTTTCGGGCTGCTCTGAAATAGTCCAAGTCAACTTTATATGGTTTGAAAGCCTTATAATTAACAAGTTCAACAAATCCCTTTTCTTTGTCAGCAGGTGGCTGATATACTAAAGTAACAACACCCCAAAGTTCACCATCTTTTAATTCCTTATTTTTTTTAGCAACATGATCTGGTATTCTGCCTTCACTTGATTTTATGCTTAAATCAGGAATAGAGAAAAGCAGTTTATCATTTTTCAAATCTGTTTCAACAATAAATCTAGTTAATACGGTTACTTCTTCTCTGTGGGTGCGTAAACGATTCTTGAGATCATTATCCTTACTGGGAATATGATCTTCCAAAAATTTTAGAACTCCATTGCGGTCTAAATTACCATAACTGTCTGTATAGCGTTTTATTAGGAAGTCCTTAATAAATGAAGGTAGGTTTTTACCAGCAAAAACGCTATAATTCTGAGGAATCTTAATGACTGATTCGTCAGGAAAAGCTTGTTTTATTTTATCGTCAAGTGTGCTCAAAATAAGTCCTCCTCTATTATTCCAGAGATTATATTAATTGTAAATGTTTTTTCACTTTTACCTGATTTTACCTTAATCGGAATTTTGCCTGATAAAGATTTATCAAGGTTTGCTTCCCACTTTTGGGTTGTTTCATTAAAACTAAGTTTTGCTAATTTTCCCTTTATTTCAATATTCGCCGTAGCTGGTTTAGGAGTTATTGCAATTGAAATAATTGGTTCTTTTTTAGGTATTTCTGTCTTTTCAATTGTGATAGAATAATCAATTACAGCACTATCTTTCTTGTTAGAAATTACAATAAATGGAACCAACACTTCTTCAGGAGTTACTCCTCCATGAACTTCTCTTATTGGTTTTTTACCTAGTGAATTATGTTTTAATGCAATTAAATAGTTTTTTTGGTCAATTTCCGATTTATGAATAATGTAATCAGTATCAGGAATATGGTCTTTTTCCTTAACTTCAATAAATCGCCCCTCATGACTATCGTCTTTCCCATATTTTTTAGATACTGCAAGTCTGGACAAAGCAGTTAATCCATGATCAGAAACTATTGCAATTGTTTGATCTGAATCAAGAATAATGTAATTATCAATGATTCTTTTTATTTCATCAAATTGATTAATTATTGAGTAAGGATAGTTATAAGGATTTGAGTGGATATGACTATCAAAATCTTGAATATACTTTACGTCAGGAAATTTATTTTGGTCGGTACTTGTTGGTAGATTGGCAACTCCAACGCTTTTTTTAATTACATTTAAATCATGCTTTTGATTGATAACATAACTCTCAATAAAAGACACCCATTCAATCCCTATGGCATCAATCCATATTACTTTATCCACTTCATTTGAATGGAAAATGCTGTGAATTGATTCAAAACTATGATACCAATTGTAAAATGATTGGTCATTGGCATTCTTTAAAAGCAATAGTTCATTTAAACGGTTGGTTGTAGAGTCGTTTAATTTTGATTTCTTATACTCACTTAAATATTCTAAAACCCATTCATTTTCACTTTTAAGATTGTCAAATGAACATTCAGAATTGTAATATAAAATTTCAGGAAATCGTTGGGACAATATACCTAAATTATCAATTTCCCTTTTTGCAAATAATTCAAGAATATAGACTTTCTCGAATTGGAACATGCCTGTGGTGAGCAATAAAGCTTGTCTATAATCGGCAATCGTCTGAATATTAGAATTTAATTCGACAATCGTTTCATCACAAAGATAAGTTGGCTTAAGCTTAGAGAACTGTTGAATCAACTCTAATCGATCATTAATAAATTCCTCATTGATTTCCAGACTAAATATTCTTTGGTAGAGACTTTTAAGCAGGGTATGATCAGAATAATCTGGTAGTGATTCAAAAACTTTAAAGATATATTTCGTTTCTAAACAACTTTGAGTTAATACAAAGTGCTTTAAAAGCCATTTCTCAAATGAATCGTTTGACTTAAGCCAATGCTCCAGTAAGGTAAAAATTGTTAATGAAGTAACCTTGAAATAACCTTTTACAAAAGCTTTAAAGGTTGTAAAGTCTTTGTTTAAAAGGCTGAGGAATTTTTCCCAGAATAATATATCTGAATTAGCAAAATGAATCGGAACTTCAATATTGAATATCTTTTCAATTAAATTCTTTTGGTTATCAATCTGTTCAATTGTAAAAATAGTGTCGGGTAAAGTGTTCTCGTAAAATAAGTTTAGAGGTTTCGAATGACATATGACATCACAGGGGCTTGTTTTCTTCCAAAACTTGAGCCATTCTTCAGTATTGACAATAGTTTCATAATTGCTAATCTTTTTGGTGAGGGTTTGTGAAGTCAAATATACTTTTATTGAATTCGGAGTTTCTCTTGATATCTTCCAATAGGGTGCAGACTCATCTTTCCTTGTAAAATCCTGAAAAAATTCTTTCTCAAACCTTTCTTCAACTCCTATTAATGGTAAATAAATCCGTCTTGATAATTCAACATTTTCAATCAACAGCAACTGATTGAAGAAATTTTTAAAATCCTCTTTTGAATAAAACCTAACAATTTCTGAAAAAGGCACAACCGCTGTATCCTTTGATAAGTTTTTAACAATGCTAATTAATGTATCTTTTGTGATCCATCCATCTGGGTGAGGCAATTCCCTTTCAAGATGATAGTTTTCAATCCCAATTGAAGATAGTCTTTCAATCAACACCCTAAACGTTTCAAATCTTTGTAAAAAAATTAATCTGACAGGATAGCGTCTCAAAAGTATTTCATTTGTAAACTTGTCAGAATTAATTTGTGAAATCAATCCTTCGATACTTTCAAATTCTTTTATTTTTTCTGCCAATTTCATGGTTGTCTCTAGTTGAAATATTTATCAATCAAACTTAACAGTTGAGAAAAGTGTTGATTTTCTTCAACCATTTTCACAATTCTATTTTTAAGTTCCTGTTCACCATGATTAAAATTCCTGACTTTGAAAATGATTTTTTCTCTTTCAGGCGTAGGAGTAGGCGTGGGAGTATCAGGATTTTGAGGAGTGTCTGGATTATTTGGTGGTATTGGATTTGATGTTGGTTGATTTTTGTGTGTATGCCATTGATAAACTTTAAGCTTAACATTGTCTTCCTTCCACAGACCTATTTCTTCTTGCATACTAGAAAACAAATAATCTGTAACTTCGTTAAAGTTTTCATTTGTGATAGAAATTCCATCATCAACACTTTGCAAAAATGTTAGAAACCCAGCTCTAAAATTTTCATGCTTAAGTACTAATTTTAGTTCATAACGATAATCCTTTATTTTTCCTAAAACTCCGGAAATTAACTTAACATCTATATCATTTGTGGAATTATAAATCAGCTTTAATAACTCATCAATTGCATCCGTAATGTTCTTTCCTTCAGCACAATATTTCAATGCCCAAATAGGGTATTTTGCAATTGTTTTTACGTAATTTACAATTGCCCAGCGTGTATCGGTAATGCTATTAAAGTCTTTTAAATCAAACAGGTCAAGTAGTATCTTTTTTAGTTCCCTTTCTTCTTTAGATCCAAAACGTACATTCAATTTATTTTGATTTCTACCGTCCTGCCAAAAACTAAACATATAGCCGATTAAATCTCGCATTTCATCTTTTTCAATAGGTCTTCCCACATCAGCTACATAAAGTTCTCCAATGTATTTTCTAAGTACAAAACCCATAAGTGCCATATTAGGCATGTTTGTATAAAGGCCAAAAGGTGAATCTGTTAAATATTTTAATTCTTCACCAATATTGAAAAGTGATCTCTGTTTGAGCTTGGAAAATTTTGAGTCTATTTCTCCTTGAATAATATTTAAAGTGTGACTGGGGTCGCCATCTGTTTTCAACATTAAATTATCAGCAATGATATACTCGCCTTCTTTGTCTTTAACTAAATACTTAAGATAGACATTTGGGCCACCTGAGGTTTTTTCTTCAAGTTCTGTGCGGTCGTCAGCGAAAATAAAAATCTCCGCTGCCTTTATTGCTGTTTGAAACTTCCAAACGTTTGCGTTCCTGAATAAGTCAGAAATGTTATCGATACCTTTTGAAAAAATTACCGGACTGTATGAACGATTAATCACATTGCCAATTCTAGTGGCAAGATGTTTTTCATCTTTTTCTCTAAAGATGACCTGCATATATCTGTTCTTAATTCTAGAAAACCACTCTTTTACTTGTTCTTTTGCGTAATTTTCATAATTAGCAGATTGTTCGTCATAACTATGATTATCGCTTACCTGCTTTCTGGCAATATAATCAATAAACTTTTCGTGATTTCTTTCAGAGAATGGTTCTTCAACAATAACAAAAACTATATCCTGAAAATCTTCATCTTGCGCTAGTTCTTTAATTTTGGGAATGGTTGTTAAATGATCATAGTCCCCATTTGCTAAGAATACCGCACATTTCAGGCTGTATGGTTTCTGAAAAGCTTTGTTTAAACGATTCCTTAAAATATGTTCATTTTCAATATTGGTTGAGAATAAAGTAATTTCAGACTCTCTGTAAATATTGTCCTTGAAAATGCTCTTTTCTAAGTCCTTATCTACTTGGGCATACTTTAGCACATTGATAATATCTTTAAATTGATTTCGAACGCTTTCTTTTGCTTGCTCAATTTCGCGTATCGGTAAAGATGAAAACTCAATTAAAAAATCGCCACCCGGTGTCTTTGTAACAATTCCTTTTTCGTCAATAAAGGATAGTATTTCAGGTATTTCTTGCTCATAACCAGAGCCGTAAAAAAGAGAAGAAATATTCTCGGTTGAAGGAGTAACCGGACTCCCTTCTTCTCCAGTTACTTCAACTACTTTAAATAATACATTAAGAAGCAAAATTCCCTTAAATACCTTTGTGCAATTTACACTATGGTTCTGAACTCTTTGAATATTAAGACGATATTTATCAAGAACCTGATTAAACCTTGCTTCCTGATCATTTTCAAATGCATTGGCAAAGAAATCCCACAAATAATCAGCTGTAAGCAAGCGTTCTCCGTTTAGCTCCTTGTCTAAATAATTCAGAAAGCCAAATTCCTTGTCATATAAGAATCCAAAAATACTTCTATTGGTAGAACCTAAATTTCTGGCAATAAAGGTGGATAAATATGCTGAATAAGGATGAATCGGAAAAAGATCTTTTATTTTTGATTTTGCAGATGCACTATGGTTATTGGTCAGCAAATTAATTAAATCATCCCATTGTGTTGTGCCCTCAAATATTTCAGCTTGGTGACTGCGCCATTCTTCAACATTTATTTTTTTAATGGTTGCTGCAATAATATGGTACGTCGTAATAGGTTCCATTCGATACTGAATAATATGAAACCTGTCATTCATTCTTGATAAATCTTCTTTTGGTATAGAATGTTGGTGGGGTGTTCTATGGCTGATTAAGTATAAAAAGATGTTGTTTTTCTCGCTTAATTCGGCAATATTTTGTAGCTGGTTAATAATTCCTGAATTAATAGAATCCATTACTGAAGTAAACTCATCCCAAATGATAATAATTCCATCTGCTTTCTTTTGAGCTATAACCTCATTATTGACTTCAACAAGCCATTTCGTAATGTCTGAATGGGAGAAGTGAACACCCTCTTTATTTAGAGTGCCTTCAATTACATGAAAGAAATCAATATCATAAGCATTTAGTTTCTTTAAAATGTCAGTTTTGGTTGTAACATAGATACTCAGTTCATCATGCTTTTTTATAAGTGAATCCCAATCTATTAAAGGGCTATTTACCTTTTCAATCAATCTGTCAAAATCACTGGTTGTTACAATGCCTAAATCCCTAAAACCAGGTGAGGTTCTTACAGCTTTTTCAATTTGCAAAGCAAATGTTCTGCTATTTGAAATGCTTCCCAATCCTTTTAAAACTATAGGCATTAATTTATTTTTGCCTCGATAGTTCTTCAGTTTTGATTTTAAACTGGAATCATCAATATTCTCATCAATATAATTTTCAACCTCTGCATAATCATCAAATAGCATATGCTTAATCACAGAAGCGGCATGACTTTTCCCTGTGCCAAAAGTACCCTGAATCCAAATTGATTTTCTTAAACTCGGTTCACTCGTATCAATAGCTGAAAGTGTTTTTCGCAAAACCTCATAAAACTGGTCGTTTGGAATAAACTGTTTCCAATAGTTAACGGTCTCGTTTTCAATATTAAATACAGGGTGAAAGTACTCCTGCAACCCAATGATTTCTGAATATTTCATAATGCCACTATTTTTCGAGTAAAAGTTTAAGTACTTCGGTATAGGTTAAATCTTCGCGCAATGAGATATTGTCGAGACCCATTACTAAATCTACTTTTACAATTCCATTTATATTTTCTTGTAATGTTCTCAATATGTTTTGGAATCGTTCTTTTGATACTCCAAACTCCTTGTAAATGCCTTGCTTTTGTTCGGGTGCATATAATTCGGAAACGGTTAAATTGTACCTATTCTTATCATTGGCATAACGATAAATAGAATAGGCAACAGAAATTGAAGATACATTTTCAAATGGAGCTTTTCTGATGATTGTTTTAGAATTTCTTTTTTGAATTTCCCAAAATTTGAATTTTGAGCCCAAAGGAGTTTCAACGAACATGTTAATTAATGATGCCAACCCATTAAGTTTTGTACTGTCTTTTATGTCTGGGAAAGAGTTCTTTAAAATTGATTCTAAATCTTCTCTATTTAAAGCGGAGTTCCATTCAATATCCCGACTATACCACTTCACAATTGTCGAATTATAAATTAGATTAATCCAAATGATTTCCCATGCTAAATCATTACTATTTTTATATTGCTTTTGTAGCATCATTCCAATATCACTAATTCTTTTGTCCGAATTATTTAATATTTCTGAATCTTTTAACCAATTAAGGAATGCTGGAACCATTTTTATTCCTAAATCATTTTCACCATGAAAATAATTGTTTGGATTGATAAAATACTGATTAAGCCATTTATCTCTCAATCCAAATCTATTATATCTGTCAATACTTGTAATTTTTGTAGTCATGTTTTTCCCTCCTTCTAAAATGTTTAAAGATTTTGCCATCATACACCCTTTTTCAATGAAATCAATACACTTTCCGCAATGAATGCACTTTGTAGAATCAATTTTAACTCTAGGTTCTACAACTAAAGCTCCAGTTGGACATTCAACTTCACAAGCCAAGCAGTGATTACAATATGTTGCTTTATTAATTACTTTTTTTACATTGCCAAGTAATGTTGGATAACTGCCAATATTTTCAAAAGTTAAAATTGTTTTATTGTCATGATCAATAAGGGTCTCAAGGGTAAATGCACAAGCAATTTCCTTAAATTTAATTTCACCTTTTATAATTTTGTTGCTTTTATCAAAGAATAAAGGTCCTAAAACTTTAAGCCATTCTAAAATATCTTCCTTAGGATTTGTTAATAAGACTTTAAGGTCATTGCTTTGATCAATAATATCAATTCTTGAAACACCGGAATAATTGCTTTTTGAACCAGATCTCCTTTTCCATCGGCTCTCTTTAATGTAATCCTGTACATCAATGACACCTGATTCGATCGTTGCTTTCTTAATAACATTTAAAAAAGGTTCCATCTTTTCTGGATAAACTTTCCGTGCAATTCTTTCATTCCAATCAGAAGAAAATGGGCAGATAATACATCCAACCCTTGAAAGACCATATCTGTAACCTTGGTTTATAGCTAAATTTCTAGAAAATAAATAAAGAAAAATCTCCGTAAGACTCCAAGAAAATATTGGACGGGCGTTAATAACATTATTATGTTTAACTTGTTTTCCAATTCTATCATAGGCTTCTCTTTTGCTACTTTCTTCAGCTCTCACACCTTCGAAAACCAAAACATTTGGTTGCTTTCCATTACCATTAAGATGCTTTAAATCACGATATAAAGGGGCTGTTTTAACTACTGTACAGCACCACCTATGAATGCGGCTTGGCAAGCCAAATTTTTCCCAGAGCTCAACCGTATCTTTTTGTGGATTTTGAGCTAAATGGAACCTTAACTGAGGATAATTTGCAGTATAATATTTTTTTGTTTTTTCCCAAATTTCAAGTGATGGCGGGATTTCCATTCCAGTATCTGAATAGATTACCATAAAATCATCAGGTGGAATAACACGACTTACAAGGTCAAGTGTGACCTGAGAATCCTTTCCGCCACTAAAGGAAGCGATAAACTGGTCAATCTTTGTGTTCAGATAAACTGTTTTGTTATTTTCTTTTGCCAAATCAAGGGGCATAATATCAAAACTATCGCAGTCTTGCTTTACAACAGCATGTTTAATTTTTGTATTCTTTTCATGCATTTCAGCCAGCAATGCCCAATCAACTTCTTCATTTGCTTTAGCTTTTCTTCTTATTTTCTTAAGACTATAAGTACGATAGGTTTGTTCAATAAATTCAATGGCTTCCTGTTCAATTAGGAAAAGTAATTTCTGATTTTTTTCAACTACCTTCTGAATGTTTATAGGCTTTAGCTTTAATTCTTTCCCTGCTTCTGTAATTTCAATTTTCGGGTCGTCAAATATATTTCCACCTTTCACTTCAGCAACTAATTCCCCTTTGTAATAATATCTTCTATCTAAAGCCCATAATAAAGGGTCATTTGATTCATGATATCTCCAATTCCAGATTTTATCAAAACCAAGCAAGGTTAATTCTTCATGGAAAACAGGACGGGGTGAAACATTTAATGCTTCACCGTTTCCGTTTGTCGTAAGCAAAACCCCATTAATATCTTTGTCCCAGACTACTCTAAACATACATGTTAAATTAAAATGGTCAAAGATACTAAAAGGGTCGGCAAAATTGCACTCTTTGACAAAGCTTTGTTTGTAGCGTTGGCTCGTGGGGCTTTGGCAATGTGTGCAATGTGGGTCGGCAGAATTTCAAAATTTTTGTGCGGTGGGTAAAAAAAATTAAAACACATTCGGGTCGGCAATGAGTGTCGGGTTATTTGTCTGTCAGTTTCGTTTTTCATTCCAAGTTTAATATTACATTTTCATTGTCAATTTGCTGTGTCGTTGTCTTTTCTCCGCTTGTGCATAACGGATCGCAAATAGGCACAGGCCACATTTTTGCGATAAATATTAAAATGAAGGTGTTTTGTGGCTTGTGCTTATTTGCTGTTATGAGAGGGTTTGTTAATTTATTTTTGTAAGGTTTGAGTAGGGAATATCTAAGACTGTACCATTATCTAATTGAATCGTACCAAAACCACCTTTTAAGCCTAAAATCTTTCCTGTGTATTGTTTGTTTAACTTACCTTTAAAATTTCTCTTTAGTAATTTTCTTAAATCCTTATTATATGTAAATACAACCTTATCGTCCACAAGAAAGCCTTTGATATCATGATCACCATCTTCGATTCCCCACACATCTCCAGTTACTACATAGTCCATAGTAAATACTTTAGAACTGGATTTCATTGAAGATTCTGTTACGGCGTATAATCGGACATTGCGCAAATATTCACCACCAGGAACACTTTTTACTACATTATCAATTGCGTCTTGTAAACGGCTGGATTTATACGAGTTTATTTCTTTAATTATAGGATTCCTCCTTTTTATTATACCTTTCTTAGATGAAGAAATAGAGGCTTCGACATCTGTGCGTGAAATACCAGCATAATTTCTAAGTGCTACATATTCTTTTGAATCATCAATATTTCTTGTAGACGCCATTGTCAGTTCTCCTACTGGAACAACTCGATAAGAAGTACAACTCATAAAAAGTGTTGATAGCCCTATTAAGAACATTAGTTTAATTTTCTTCATTTTTTTAATTTAATTTAAGTTTATAAATAGACTCTACTCATTAGGTTTTTCGATTTCACCCCGTTTTTTGAAATGGGTTCTGGACTCCATTTTATTTTAAATAATTTATTTCTTTTAAAAATTGAACAAAACGATAGAAACTTTGAAAGATTCGGTGGCTCTCTCAATAGGTTACTGCCGTTATATTCAGTTGTTCTTAACTCTCTCATAACGGTCGGCGGTATGAAACGTTGGGGATTTCGGAGCTGCGAACCTATCAACCGATAAGAACCTTGCCAGCGAGCGATGCACTTGGCATACCACTTAAACCCCAATGTTTTATGACCGCGTGTTAGGCAACGTTAATTTTTTCTTTTTTCTTGTCTAAAACTGTAAATATTATCATTAGTATAGTAGCAATTAATGCCATTATAGAACCAAAATAAAATGGCGCATTTGAATTAACCTTATCATACAATAATCCTGCAATTAAACTCGCAGGTAATAAAGTAATTCCAAGTACAGCATGATAAATTCCAAATCCCGTCCCTTTTAAGTCTTTACTAACAATATCAGAAATCATTGCTTTCTGGCTACCATCAGTCAATGCACTGTAAAATCCATACAGCATAAACAAGAAAATAAAAACATTTATACTATTAAACCTACCGAAAAAATAATAAACAATTGCATATACTATAAAACCCAGAATAATCAATTTTTCACGACCAATTCTATCCGATAATTTTCCAATCGGTATGGCCAGCAAAACAGATACTGTATTAAATATCATATATACAAAAGGAATGTATGATTTATCTATACCTGTTTCGCTTGTTTTTACAAGCAATAATGCATCTGCTGAATTACCAAGAGTAAACACGAAAATTATAATAAGAAAGAAATAAAACTTTTTGGGTAAAAGTTTTAATGAAATCTTATTGGTGGTTTCTTTTTTTTCTGCCTTTGCTTCTTTTATGAAAATAATAATCGTTAATACACCAAGAATTGCTGGAATGGTTGCTAATAAAAATATGTAAGAATAATTTAATGGAAAAATAGATAACAATAAGAAAGCAATCAAAGGACCAACAATAGCCCCACTATTATCCATTGCTTTCTGAAACCCAAAAGTTTTACCAGCTTCATTTTTTTTAATAGAGCCACTTATAAGGCTATCTCGTGGTGCCGCTCTTAAACCTTTTCCTATGCGTTCAAAAAACCGAAAAAATAAAATCTGAATTGGTATTCTTGCTAATGCATATAAAGGTGTTATAATGGCTGTAATACCATATCCGATAATCATGAATGGCTTGTTTTTACCAATCTTATCACTCCAGTACCCCGAAATTGCTTTTAATAATGATGCCGTACTTTCTGCAATCCCTTCAATTAAGGAGATAGTTGTTTTTGATGCTCCTATCGACAATAGGAATAGTGGCATCACACTATATACCATTTTGGTAGATGTGTCTGTGAAAAAACTTGTTAATCCGGTGAAAAAAGCATTTTTCTCTAATCCAAATATTTTTTTCTTTTCATTCATTTTATTAGTCATTCCGCAGTGTCTTTTTAATGTTGCCTAACGGATTTGTCTTCACGACGTCCCCCGGCCCTAAGGCGATGACTGGGCCCTACATAGCTCTTATGTCAGGCCCGACCGAGCCGGATCATGCCTGACTTGGGCTGGGGGATGTGGCGCGGCATTCTCCAGCCCTGCCCAAAATTCGCGCCCCCGCTGAACTCTCTCATCCGCGCCGGGAAACGTGAAGACGGTGTTATGCGTCGTGTGGCTCCATGTTACCACGGATGGTAACCCGTCCCTTCTTCGCAATATTATATTATACCTATACCTTTAGATTACTCAATTAAGTTTAATGTTTTAAACATTTTTAGTGCATCGTTCAAAGCTCTCACATCATGAGTACGAATATAATCCACACCCAGATAACTTAAATAAATCTCTGTTGCCAAAGTAGCTGAACCTCGTTCATTGACTTCGCGCCCAACTATGGTTCCTAAAAACGATTTTCGAGAAACTGAAACAAGAATTGGTAAATTAAAGTATTCTTTTAAGCGTAATATATTTTTTAAAACATATATTGAAGATTCCGGATTGGAGCCTAAGAAAAAACCCATCCCCGGATCTAAAATTATTCTATCTAATGAGATACCTGAATTTTGAAGTGATTTGATGCGTTGTAAAAAGAAATCTATTATTTCATCAAGTACTTTTTCAGGTTTCGTTTCAATTACTGTAGCTGGACCTAAACGCTGAATAGAATGCATAACAATTAGTTTACAATTTGATTCTGCCAATTCAGGGTAAATTTCCGTATATGGAAATCCTTGAATATCATTCAGATATTGGACTCTACTTTTTAATGCGTATCGTTGAACATCAGGTTTGAAAGAATCAATAGAAACCGAAATATTTTTAGAAAGTAGATGATCAATTACCGGTTTTAAACGATTTATTTCTTCTTGAGGTTTAATCTCTTTTGAAGCAGGATTGCTAGAAGCAGCTCCCAAATCAATTATATCAGCGCCATCTTCTATCAATTTAAGGGATTTTGCCAAAGCTTTATCATAATTCAAATAAAGTCCTCCATCAGAAAAACTATCTTCGGTAATATTTACAATCCCTAATATTTTGGGCATATATAACTTCATGAAAATCAGTCCTTTCATAAAAACGGTTCTATTAAATAAATTTATCTCTAACATTTCTATAGCAGCCTTGGAGGACTGCGTCAAATGGAACCACATGACGTATAACGTTCTGCAGCTACAAGAAGTTGGCGATTTTTACCACAAATATTGATGCGGAGAACCAAACTTTGATTAACCACAAATGTGTCTGCGAAGCACTGAACCGCCAATTTCTTGTAGGTGCTGTTATGGGCTGGTTATCTGTTTTTTTGTTTTAATCAATAAGAGTATTTTACTGCGTGCCAAATTGCTACAAATTCTTCAATAGTAACGTAGCCATCAATTGTAAAACTGATGTCACCAGAATAACTTGAATTTCCTGTATATACTTTTCCGTCTCTTATTGTTGCAATCACATCACCACTGTAAGATGATGTTCCCTTATAAACCTTTCCGTCTTTTATTGTCATCACTATGTCTCCGCTATATGATGATGTTCCTTTATATACTTTGCCATCAGCAATATTATACAGAACATCACCACTATATGAAGATGTGCCTTTATAAATTTTACTTCCACTGACATTGCAGATAATATCCCCACTATAAGAGGAAGTCTTTTTGTAAACCTTTCCGTTAGAAATGTTACATAACACATCGCCACTATAAGAGGATGTCCCTTTGTAAACCTTTGTTTGTGCATTCATAGTTAAAGAAGTTAGTAAGATTGTTACCAATAGAATTAAATTTTTCATTTTTAAATTCATTCCTACTCATAAGGCTTTTCGGAATACGCCCCGTTTTTTAAAGTGGTTTTCTTGACTCCACTTTTTTGTCTGTCACTTTAGGTGGTCAGCCTGGCTTGAACCGCTATTTCTGTTTAACTTGCCCATAACGGTCGGCGGTATGAAACGTTGGGGGTTTCGGAGCTACTTCACTATCAAGGTACAGCAAATTTCGATGCGAGAATTGAAGCTCGAATAACCACTTAACCCCCAATGTTTTATGACCGCGTGTTATGGGCTGGTTTTGTAATCTAATTTATTTTACTTGGTTAAAGTAGTCGTCATTGAACCTGAGAAATTACCTGAAGCACCATTACTGTTATTCCAAGTCCCAGTAATAGAACTATTAATAGTGATAATATTTGTGCTTAAGGTTCCATTATCAGTACTTGTCCCTACAATATTTACTCCGTCATCTGTTTCGGATATACTTTGTGGGTCAGAACTCAAATGAGTATCACTAACAGTAAATGTTTTTCCATCAATTATTAAATCATTTTCTCCAGATTTTGTAATTGACATTGTACCGCTTTCATCAATTGGTGAAGTTCCTATACTTTGTCCATTTTGATAAAATGTTAAACTTCCTGATTGACTATAATTCCATGTTCCTACATATTGATCTCTTGGGTCAATTTCTTCTTTTTCGCAACTAGTTAATGATATCAGGTTTACTAGTAAAAAGCTAATTAATAATAGTCTAAAAATTTTCATGTCAAATTATTTTAAAATTTCCTAATCGTAAGGCTTTTCGGTTTCGCCCCGTTTTTTAGAGTGATTTCTGGACTTCACTTTATTTGAATAATTACTCTTTCACAAAAACAAATCTGTCAAGATGTATCAAATATCGGAGGTTCTCTTGTCTGTATCATTCCGCTGTGTTGTTTTTTAAACTTGCCCATAACGGTTCGGGTATTGCCGCAGTGGGGGATTTTCAGCACCAAAGTTCAATAGATGTACTACCGTTTGTTTAAGCACAAAAGTTTCATAGAAGCACTTCACCCCCCATTGCGGCAATACCTTGTTAGCGGCTGTATTTTTATCAAAGTTCAATTGTCCGTTCTATGTTTATTTGTTCTAAAAATGTTTCATCGTGCGACACAACAATGATTGTCCCTTGGTATTCA
>Ga0265295_1005681_pt1 | contig 15671 bp, 11 predicted proteins | sample Munlansysbiofilm_FD_192503 | JGI IMG/M metagenome (GOLD analysis project Ga0265295, IMG submission 192503) | Leachate microbial communities from a municipal landfill in Southern Ontario, Canada - Methane capture system biofilm | ecosystem: Engineered > Solid waste > Landfill > Unclassified ... | reverse complement strand
TAATTAAATATGATTGAACTGACAAGAGCTCATTTCACTTTATCTCTATAGCACTCTATAAACTTGTTAAAGAACAATTTTGACCCGCTCTTGCCGAGCAGGTTTTTTCACATTCCCAGAGGGGCTAAATTTGTCAATAGATATTTTGCATTATTCTGGGATGAATTGACGCCCGATATCCCTAAGTCTCTATTTTGCAAAAATATCAGAAAAGTAAAATAAATTGCATTTAGTGTTTTTAATGGCTTAAAGAGCGCTCAGACTTGCCCCCAAAAGACTGCTGCCGGCGCGGATTTGCCGTTTGCCAGCTCTGTAATCTCGCAAAAAATGCGTGATACCAGCATCAAAACCAGACAGGTCTCTCTTCCCAAACATCACTTTTTACTATACAGGCGTTTGTAATTGGATTCCTTTTGCTGCAGATCCCAGCGCTTGGCATTATCCAGGTGCGCACAAATCATATTGTAAATCCTCATTCCTGCTTTTGTCATATCGTTACTTTCGTTATGATAGGCTGTGGCAAACCAAGCCGCAGCTTCCACAAAATCACAGTACTTTCCTTCTTCCTGCAAGTAGCATTGTCCCAGCATGAATTGAGCCTCGGCATCCATATCCTCTTCCGCCAGCTCTCGCATCAGCTTCATGCCCAGATTTTTGGCAAGCTCAAATCTCTCATCATGGATCAAGGTCAGCGCTACAGAAAGCTTATTTGCGCCATCATCCATATTTGCCATTCGTGAAAACAGTGCTTCGGCCCGAACTTGATCCCTGGGTACTTGCTTGCCCTTGAGGTAAAGATGTCCAAGTTTTAGCATGGCAGCCGTGAGTTCTTTTTCAGCAAGATCCTCGATGACCTTTAGTGCTTCTTTGGGACGGGCATCCACACCCAGGCCATCCAGAAGCAATGTAGCCTTATAGAACTCCACAAGATCCGGGCTCGCAAGCTCGGCAGAATCCAAGTCTATACTATCCAGCAAGCGCTGGGCTTTCTTATAATCTTTTTCCACCACCCGACCCTCTATATAGAGCTCAGCAAGCCTCAGCCTGGCATCCTCTAAACCCTTATCTACTCCGAGCTGGTAATAGTCCACAGCGGAGCGTGCTTTCTTACCGGCGCTATAGCGGCGAATGTCTCCCATGCGGATGTAGGCAGAGTAATCCCCGTTTTCCACGGCCTTTTCATAGTATTTGAAGGCTTTTTTGGGGTTATATTTAGAATAGCCATAGTAGGTATAGATTTCTCCCAAAGAGATATAGGCCTCAGCGGAGCCGGTCTTTGCTGATTTTTCCAGATCCTGAATTCTTTCTTTGCTATAGTCCAGGCTGCGGTTTGGAGGTGGATTACCGGCATTCGCGCTTCCAAAGAAATCCACATCACTATCTTTTGCCAAAGGGGCTTTGGCTCCAAGCGCTGACAGCAGAATAATCAAAATACAAAGCAAAACAATCTTCTTCATGTTTTCCTCCCGGAAGTTCTTGTATTGCAGAAAATTGATTATGAGAAGTTCTGTCAAGCAGAACTTATTTTTGTTCTAATATGCCTGCAGACGGATCCCCACCGGCCGGTGATCGGAGATCAATTGATAGTAAGCCGAAAGGCCTCCCACGTGATTCTCCACTCTGATAACGCGGCAAATATTTCCCGCCAGGCTAAAATCTGCATAGAGTTCATCGGTGATCAGGATGTGATCCAGAATACTATTGTAAGAAGGGTAAGAAACCGTATTCGGCGTGGGATTCATGGCAATGGGCATCGTGGCAAAGCTGTATTCATCAGGGCGGTTCAGGAACGGCATAAACACATTGGTGGCTTCAGGCTCCTGGATCTGATCGTTCAGATCTCCCAGCATGATGACCCGCTCAGTACCCAGATTTTCGCGGATGTAGCGCTCTAGTTTGTCACTGGCTAGAAGGCGCCTCATCTCTTCATCCCAGGGATCCTGTGTATCGATATAATTATCCCCTAAAGCCTTGAAATGGTTGTTGATGATGAAGTAATTCTGATTGGCAAAAGTGATATCCAGGACATACGGAGGTCGCGGGAAGGGATTTGAATCCCCATTATAGATGGTATATTCATCATTGACTGTAATAGTGCGGGTATCATAGAGATAGGCCAAACGGTATGAGGAAGTGGCAGTGTAAATCCTGGCCTGATAGTGCGGCAACATTTCTGCCAGCGCCTGAAACTGGGTGTAGTCCATTACCTCCTGAAAGGCAATAACATCCGCCTTGAGCTGAGGGATGATCTCACTGAGCAGACCTACTGTATTGGCATTCAGGGGGAAAGTCTTAAGATTCCAAGTGACGATGTCCAGGGTGGTATCCGTGCCAAAAAGCAGTTCGGTATCGTCCCCTTCAGGGGGAGTAAGTTTTTGATTTTCTCCGCAAGAGCTGATGAAAAGCACTAGCAAAAGCAACAGCAGTAATGAGTAATATCTTCTATGCATTTTTATCCTTTAGAGTATAAGCGATTTCTACTAATATACAGTAATGCACAAAAGGCCAAAAGCCTGATATATGTCAAGGGACTTCTGTCTTTCAAGTCCTTCCTTTTTGCGCCAGAGCATAGGCTTGGGACAGATCTTCCCTGGTCCCGATTTCATTGCTGATACAGCGCCTTTAGAGACACTAAGCCAGATCAAGAGAGGCCAAACACCGGGAGCAAAAAAAAAGGAACCCCATAGCATAAGTGTATGGGGTTCCTGGAAAGACAGCTTAAGCTTATCTATAAGCTATGAGCCTTATTATTTTTTGGGTTTGCTACTTGCTTTTTTCAATACTTTCGTGAATCTGACGGTCAAATTGCCCAATCTTCCAGATTGTGCGTCGGTCATTTCCACGCCATCTGTCTTCTTTTTCAGTTCAGACAAATCAGTAGTTATTTTAGCCATATCTTTCATGCCCAGTTTACCACTGTCGGCAGCATTTTCGTATGTCACTATGATAGTCTCATAAGTGTTGAGCAGCTTATCAATTGAGTTTTCCACTGGTTTGGTGGGCTCAGTTGGCTTGGTCACTGGAGGTACATAGGGTTTGTTGGGAGTAGAAGGAGTGTTTGGAGCATTAGGATTGACTTCTTCAGCAATCTCTTCAGCAACTATGGGAAGCCTTGATTGAAGGACATCAATTCTGTTTTTAATATCTGCAAACTTTCTCTGCTGTTCTGGGTTACCCTTGGTCAAAATCATATATTGGTCCACGCCAATGGCCAAATCAGCTTTGTACTTATTTTCCACATCAGTTGGGATCACAAGGATTGATTCTCCGGCATCCAAAGATTTTTCATCATTTGCCACCGATAATTCAAGACCATTCAAGTATGTGTCGATTTTTTTGCTTGCGCTATTGCAACCTACTAAGGTAAGTCCGGCTAGCACCAGTATGGTTATCACAAGTATTTTTTTCATTGTTTCTCCTTTTTCTTGTTGTACTTTGTTTAGATTTCTGCTCTTATATCCTGCGCTCATATTTCTGTCAAGATTTATTATTAAAGGCATTTCCTGAATTGCCCTATTATCCTGAAATTACCGAGTTTAGAATAGCAGAAACCTATTCTTGATCACCCTCTTGCCAAAGCAATTAAGCACGGCAACAGACCCCGGCTTTCCCTTCTCCCGAACACGCTTTTAACATGGCTTGAGCTCGTATTCACTCGAGCCCTCGAGTCAGTTCGAGTGGAAACTGCGTTAAAACTGACTTGAAGCCCGGAGCGAATAGCATGGCTCTTCCCAGAGAGCTAAGCGGTGGCAGCAGCAAAGCAATACTCAGGAAAGCTGCATGGCACGAGAACCAAAGCAAAGAGGGAGCTTTGCAAAGCTCCCTCTTTATTATCGGTATGTATTATTTATTTATTTCAGCATCAGCATTTTGCGGGCATAGCTGGCCGATGGAGTCTCAAGACGGTAGAGATAGAGTCCGGTGGCGACATTCTGCCCGGAATCGTTTGTGCCATCCCAGACGAAACTATTGTTACCAGAGGAGATCGCACCCTTGTGCAATTCACGCACGAGCTGTCCCTTCATGTTATAAATATGAAGAGTGGCAGTGGTGGCAGCAGCGCTTTCAAAAGCGATGATGGTGCTGGGGTTGAAGGGATTGGGATAGTTGCGCAGATTGCTCACCGGCAGTGCAGCCACAGCATCTGCATTGCTCACATAGGTATCCGGAGCAGTGGTGGTGAAGCGAATGGCGCGTCCTGCTTCCAGGATGGAAGCCGTGGGCGGGTAGAAATTGGCATAAGTATAGGTAAGGCCAGAGAGCTGGTGATGATCTTCTATACCCACTGTGCAGTAGTTTCCTGTGGTGGCGGGGTTATCCACAGTGTGGTATTGGAGCACGATGTCGCCATCATCATCAGCTTTGGGATAGAGGATGATCTGGAATTTTTCCAGCGAGGCATCATCACCGGCCTGTATGGTGTATTGACTGTAGGCTTCATTGTATTCGATGATAAAGCGGTGGTTGGCAGCATCATACCAATACAGGATGCGCATATCGGCAAAGATATCCACTCCTTCTTCTGTGACGCCGATGATCTTGCCTTTGAGATCGTCCCAATATCCTGCTATCAAAGCATAAGGGCCCAGAGCGGCAGGGATATAGTGGTTATTGAAATAGCTCTCATCGGTATGGATAAATGAGGCCCAGCCATTGGAACTAATGCTGATGTGATCATAATCCTGACCAAAGAATCTGAAGGTAAAGGGCAGAGGAACCTGCTTGACACCATCATCCATAATCAACCAGAGATTGCCCGGGCCACCCAGGAGGGGATCCAGCTCAAGCCAATCATAAACAGGCGCCATGGGATAATCCACATCGGTATCATCATAGGCAAAATAGCCGTATTCACAAGGGCCGGTGGGATCATTGTTTTCAGGATTTCCTGCGGTGACGGCATAGTAAGACTTCCACTCGTAGCCGTTGTCATCACTAAAGACAAAGCTGAGCGGGATATTCTTCCCATCCCAGACATCGGCCAGAAGAGTGATATTTACATTGAAATTGGCTTCCTCTCCTGCGGCGATATTGCCTATTGTGATGGGAGTGGACAGGATGGTGGCACCCTCGGTGCGCGATAGGGCGATCACTTTAGCATTGCTCAAAGGAGCAGTACCGCTATTGGCACAGGTAAAATTGAGGGTAGAAGTCTGGCGCAATGCCAGAGTACCGGTGTGATTCCAAACAGCCAGCCGGGCCCCTCCTCCAGAGATCTGGAAGGTATGGGTACTGGCCGGATTCTGCGTATGGAAATCCAGGTTGATCACATCATCGGGATGGATGTTGTAATTTGCCACAATCCGGAAATTAAGCGTATGGGTAGCGCCGGCAACCAGCTCAAAACTGGCAGGATTGAGCGCGGTGATCTCAAGATTTTCATAATCCTGGATAGTGCCCGAAACGCCGGTATAGGTACTCTCGGAATAGTTCTTCACAGTGATGGCTATCTCCAGGGTTTCACCGGGATTGATGCGCTGATCGGCTCCGGTATTGGTCATGATGCCGATTCCGGCCTGGCCATTGACGGTGAGAGTGCGCACCAAAGGCACCCAATTGGGCTTGGACACTGTAAGGACGAGATTGCCTTCTTCTTCCGGATCGATGTTTAAGATCGCGATGCCATTCACGACTTTGGCATAGTTAAAGGCAATACCGTCTTTGCTGCCAGAGACTATGGCGCCATCCAGGTGGGGAGCATTGATGCGGATATGAGAATCGGATTGGGCAAAAGTAAGCCCGCCTTCAATGATGTTTTCTTGCATCACTCCAGGCTCCAAAATCCACATATTCATGGAAGGATCCGAGAGGATATTATAGACGTGGAAGTAGAAGGGCACGTATTGGCCGGCAGCTTGATCATTGGGATAATTTCTGTAAAGTTCCATCTTACCCTGTAATACAGAGGCAGCAAAGCCCCTCACCCCATAATCCAGAATCGAGCGGTAAGCTCCGCTGGAGATGGTATTGTTAAGACGAGTCTTGGTATGTAAATCTGAGGGGCCTACAAAGGCCACACAGCCACCCAGGTTCGCCGCAGTACCCATCCTCATCCAAGCTTCACCAAAGGAAGGATTCACCGTGTTGGCAAAGTCTCCGGTATTACATACTATGGAGTAAACGATGGGCATTTTGGCACCGTTGAAGGTATTTGCCAGATCCGGCACATGGAAACGGGGATAGTGCCAACCATTGGCATCTCCCCAACCTCTGTAACTGATGAGCTGTACGCCCCGATTGATGGATTGGAGGATGGGCGTGGTGCCAGGAAAACTGGGCGGATAAAATACTGTGTCCACAGCAGCATAGCCGTAATCCAGCAAGCGTTCACGCAGCCAGCGACTCATCCACACAGGTGTGGTGGGTCTGAGACTGCCTTCTGCATAGTTTCCGGCAATAGCCAGAGCGCGCTTCATCCAGGAAGTATCGCCCATAAAGGGTTCGCGTTCATAGCTAATCGTCTTGGTGGTCATCACCTGGAATTGCATGATATCATTAAAAGAAAAGCGTCCTACCAGCATTTCGGGGAAATAATCATCCCCATCCAGCAAGGTGTAATAGTGGTCATCCGCATCGTTCTCTGCATATTCCGGAGAAGGGAAGAAGTTTGTGGGAATGCTGAAACTGCCCACGGTATCACCCAGCAGCAGCAAATAATCAGTCTTGTGCTCCATGTAATGGTCCCGGATGGTGTTGCGGATAGCCTGCAAGGTATTTCCGGCCTCAGCTTTGTTGATCACAAAGACATCAAAGCCCAAAGAGCGTTTCCACTTGATAAAATCCTTTTGAAAATCGGCCAAATTGGGATGGCTGATGATCAGCATCTTGGGTCTGGCGACAGGGAGATTGCGCAAATAGGAAGTCTCCCAGTTATCAGCCAAAGCCTGGTATGCGTCTATAAAAGCAGGAGAAACACTCTGGGGAAACGTGAGCGTTCCTGAGCCCTGAAGCTCAAAATCCAGATTATCCAGGGTAAGAATCTCGGTTTCGGTCTCAAGCTGAGTTTGGATCCTCAGAGTCACACCGCGCATCTCTCTGAAGATGAAAGGCTGTGACAGCTCAAGAGCAGAATCTACAGTCTCCTGGCGGGATTGCAGGTAGTCTCCCTGTTTGGAAAACACCCGCCAAGTCATTTGATTCACCAGGAGCCCGGCATTTTCATAAGGAAACGCAAAGGTCCGTGAGATCATCGGGGTTTCGGGGAATTCATCGTCCCCATCATCTATGGAAATCTCCGCAGGCTCAAAAGGCGCAGTGCGCAGATTCTCAAATCGGGCATTGATCCCGGTTCCAGTATCCTGAAAGCGCTCCAAGGTGGCTGCACTTAGCAGGCTGATGCATAATATGCTTATGATTAAAATCAGTTTTCTCATTGGTCCTCCCAACATTATATTCTTATAGTAGATGCAAAAAGCGTTCCGAAATAATAAAAGCTCTTGCCACAGCCCCAAAACAGTGCTGTGCAGCGAGCTTTAAATCAATTGATAAAGAACCAGCGCACATTGGCGTGGATGGAAAGGGGGATGGGATACAGGCCATAGATGGAGGTGGAAAGCAGGTTTTTGACGCTGACATTGAAGTCAAAGAGCTTGCTGATCCGAAGGCCTGCGAAGACATCCAACGCTGTGGAAGCTTCGATCAGGTATGGTGTTACGGCATTGGTCAGATAGTACTCTGAATGCCCCTGAAGGCTGAAACCCGCCTGCAGCATATTATCATGACTGAGATAGCGATAGACCCTCTGCTCGCTGATGAAAGTGTATTCTGGAGCGGACATCAGGCTTTCATCATATTCCTGATAGCCCCAGCCCAGATTCGTCTTTAGCCGCCAATCGTGCCAGCGTTTGTCATAGGAGCCTGAAGCGCGCAGGATCATCAGCTCTCTGCTAAGATCATGCGTCATGGTTTGCTGTTGTTCTTTCTTTTGGCCCAAGGCCAGTCTCAGATTCAGATCACCAAGATTCACAGAGCTGTAAACTGAATTCTCCCAAGGACTATAAATATCCACTGCCGGCATCAGGACATCACTCAAAATAGAGGTCGCCAAATAAATCGCCTCCCGATCGCCCAGAATCAGGCGATTATGTACTCCCACTTTAAAGATCCCCAGCCCTTTACTGAGATCAGACCAGCTTTGCACGCTCTTCCAATCAAGCAGATCCGCACTGACCTCCAGATCCAGCAATGAGGCATGAGACAGCCTGAACTGGGCTTTCTGCTCATACTGCATCTGGTTATAGGCCGGTGCCGGAATGTAATTTTGCTCAAGATCGCGATATTCATAGCCCAGATCGAGCTGGGTATATGGCAGAACGAACGATCTCCTGGCAGCAAGTTGCAGGGATTTAGAGCTCCATTTTTCATTGATGCTAGCTCCCGAAATCTGGTCATTGATGTTGCTCAAACTTAAAGTGAGCCAGGGATGCTGAATGCGGCTGATGATTTGCGTGTATTTGTTTTTGACCTGGAAATTGCCCTGATGCCAGTAGGCGGGATTCAGCTCGTATGAGCCTGTCTCCTTCTGATATGAGCTGGCGTGAAAGCTAAAGAGAAAGTCCCGGAAGCGGTAGCTCAAATACTGCTTTACAGAGTTGCCGCTATTTGCATAATCCACCCAGTAGCCATTCACCAATCTGTAATCAAACTGCATGCTAGCGCCTTTGAAGCCAAAGAGATTGCCTTTGGCAAAGCTGAGCTGCACATTGCGAGAATCGTAGTCCCCCAAGGAGCCTTCCAAACGCGACAGGCTCACCGGATAACCATAGGCTAAGTGATAGGCATTTATACGGCTGCCCTCTTGTTCAAACTGATAAAACTGAGCCAGATAACCCAGATAGTACCAGGGTTGCAGGAAGGTATTCGGCAATTCAAAGCCACTGTTTTCGATCTGCAAAGGGGCATTTTGCAAGCCGGCAAAATCGCTGCCGAAGCGGTAAGTAAAAGAGATATCAGGATAGTTATTCGGGTCAAAGAGGCCGGCATCAGGGAAATCAACTTCCCGCAGAGTGTCGATATAAGCGATGACATCGGCTTTGGAGATGCCGGCAAGGATGTCTGTAGTAATCTCCTCAGTTTGGCCTATAGTCTCGTCTGGAACTCCAGTATTCAGGCTGTCTTCCTCTGCCGGAAATGGCTCTGGCATCGGCACAAAAATCTGCTCTTCCGTCAGTTCGAAACTCGGTGAAACAGGCTCTGCTCCCAGATATACTGCGCTCAGCAGCAGCAGGATCAGAGCCAGCCGTTCGATATATACCATTGGTAGGTTTCCTTAATTAATTCAGGCATTTGGGGTGCGGGATTCCAGGAAAGCAGCTCTTGGGCTTTTGAGCTATCCACCAGCCAGGCCTCGGCTGTAATCTCTTTATATTTCTCCAGATTCGTCACGAGAGGACGCCGGATGATTCTGCCCCATAAATCGCTGAGGGCAAACGCCCCATGAGCCAAAGCCTGGGGAACGATTATCTGACGATTTTGAGTAGCCATCGCCTGGCTAATATATTGAACCACCTGGGCCTGGGTATATATTTGGTTGTCACTGGCAAAGAAAGTCTCTTTGTTCACATCATTTTTAAGGATCAGATGCTGGATAAAGTCCGCCAATTGGCTCACATGGATCATATTCATCAGGCGTTCTTCTTTACCAATCTGCATACTGAGGCCCCTTTTGCAGAGTTTAAAAAGCTGTAAAAAGTCGCGATCCTGAGGACCATATATCGAGCAGGGACGCACGATGTTGTAAGCTTGTAGACATTGCTCGTGGATCACCTTTTCGGCCAGGGCTTTGCTTTTACCATAGATGGAAATAGGCTCAAAGGGATCGGATTCTTTGCGAGGAAGATCTGCTGTGGAGGGACCGGAGGCGGCCTGTGAACTCATATATATCAGCCTAATGGGGTGATCTATGTGGTTGATAGTAGAGACGATCTTTTGCGTGAGACCGATATTGGCGGCATACATTTCTGTATGGCTGAGGCTCTTGGTCATACCGGCGTTGTGAATCACTACGTCCACATCTGCTAAAGCTGCAGATAGTTGCTGGGGATTAAAGTAGTCGATTTCGCGTACAGCCACGCCCTGTGCATAGAATGATCTACGCACCAAAGCAATCGGCTTGAAATCATTTGCTTGCAAGCTGCTGAGGAGGGTGCTGCCCACGAAACCGTTGGCGCCTGTGATCGCTATTTTCATCGGTCTCCCGTGTGTGTTAAAAAGAAGTGGTGGGCGTTAAGGGACTTGAACCCCCGACATCTTGCTTGTAAGGCAAGCGCTCTCCCAACTGAGCTAAACGCCCACTAATATTTATATTTAAACGCTGGTCGGGGTGAGAGGATTCGAACCTCCGACACCTGGTTCCCAAAACCAGTGCGCTAACCGGGCTGCGCTACACCCCGCAGCAATTGACTCACCTCAATTAAAGAGGCTTTTTCTGTCAATCTTTTTTTTAGTCTGTCGGCTTTGGCTTTGATATATTTGCTGTGTTCTTCCGTCTTTTCATCGCGGGAGTAGCAACTATCCACCTCTATTACTTATGCTGAAGTTACCCTGTAGATAAGAGGATTTTTTCCTGCTATCTGCACGTCATCTCCACGACATCGAATGGGCTAGAGTAGCCTTGGCAGCAGTATATCAAAGTCTATCCCATTTGATCTTAGATAGATAGCAGAAACAAAATATAATAATGCTCTCAAACGTCATGAACAGTATGCTCCCGGCAGGCCAGAATTGCCTTGACGATAACCCTCACACAGATTAGTTTGTAAAATAAGACTTGAAAATATCGCTTTGGGAAGAACTATGATGCTTGATTTTGAGGCGCAGGCCATTTACAGGCTCGCGCAAGACTATCCTAACCAGATTTCTTACGAATGGGTTATCGCCATTATTAGGACAGATCTGCCCTGATGCTCCTGCGTAAAAAGCACCACAACAAGGCCGATGAAAGCAGGGAGCAATTGCTCTTGTGCGTGGTTTCACTATATCTATATATGTCTCGCAGTGCCCGGCACCGGGGCAAAGAAATCGCCTTTATCGATCGCCTTTTGCACAGCATGTTTGGCGCTGAGATTCCGCTTTATGAGATCGAGCAGGCCATGCTCAGCAAGCTTTCGGTAAGGGAAGCCGCCAACATCCTGAACCGTCTGCTGCGAGAGCCGGATAGGATCAAGCTCATTCTCAATCTCATCAGTCTGGCCTACCATCAACGCAGCCGGATTCAGGTCCTGGGCTCGGTGGAAATCGTGGAATTAACCGATCTATTGCGCCTGAATGTGAATGTATTGGATCCTATCTACGATCTTTTTGAGGGCAGAGCCGATAGCGTGAATTTGCCCACAATAATTACCCAAGACGGCCTGGGCAAAATCAAAAACTCCATGCATTGGGCACCACAGGGTGGAAACCTCAAAACCGGGAATGAGACCCTGCACTTTTTGATGATTGAGGGCCTGGTGCTGGTGCGCAATCCCGGCAACGGCATCTTCCAGATTAGGAGTGATAATGCCCCGCGGGATTTGACCGGAGACGACTATCATCTCATTCTGCCACATGAATCTCTGAGCTGCGAAGCCTGGAGCCTGGAGCACAAAGACCTCTGGCAAATCTATCGACAGCTCAGCCATTTGGACTCCCTGGACAGCTATCTGCAAAGGCTATCGGTCAGCCAAAACCAGAGCGAAGAGCATCAGCAGTATTTCGTGGAACTGATCGCCAACATGCTGAATATCTATCTGATCGAAAGCGAACGTAGCATCATCCGCTTCTTCAGACAGGATGGGCTTTGGCAGCTGGAGCCTCTGCAAAACATCGATATCCGGGTGAATATGCTGCCCTTGAACAAAACCCTCAGCTTCAGTCAAAATAGTGACACACTCACCATTTTAGGCCGCAATTACATAGTAAACCGCCATTGGGAACTCATCGAAATCCCCTTGCAGATATCCGAGCTGAAGGTACAGGATGTCTGGCACTATTTCACTGGTGAGACTCCAGCCCTACGGGGCATCTCTTTTACCCTGCAAAAGGCTAGCATGATGGCCATTATGGGTCCTAGCGGAAGTGGGAAAACCACCCTGCTGCAAGTAGTTTTGGGCGAGATCAAAGCCCGCCAGGCCAAAATTCAGTTGGATTCCAAGGACTTTAGGGAGTACTTTAGCTTCTTTCAGCCCTACATCTCTTATGTGCCTCAGGACGATCTGCTGTTTTCCAATCTAAGTGTATATGAGAACGTTTATTACAAGCTCAAGCTCTCTTTGCCCGGGCTCAAAGACCCTTCCGAAATCCGCAGCCGCATCCAAAACCTGCTGAGAAGCGTGGACCTTTACGAACAGCGCGACATGCTGGTGGGAGATGTGAATAATAAAAAGCTCAGCGGAGGACAACGCAGGCGGCTAAACATTGCGCTTGAGCTAATTTCCGGGCCGGCAATCCTGATCCTGGACGAACCCACTAGCGGGCTTTCTTCCAAGGATTCTGAGAGCATTATTCAGCTTCTGGGCGAACTGCGGGACCAGGGCAAAATCGTGATCAGCACCATTCATCAGCCTAACGCCAGCATCTTCAAGAGCTTCGATAAGGTCTTGCTGATGGATAAAGGTGGAGTGCAGGTGTATTTTGGTGATGCAGCGGCAGCTTTCGATTATTTTGATGAGGAGCTGCTGCAGCTTGAAGATCCGGCGCTTACCGAGAAGCTGACGCTCAAAATGCCCGATTTCTTCTTCGATCTCGTGGAGTATCGGGATGCATCTGAGGCGCGGGTATTCGATCCGGATTATTGGGACAAAAAATATCGGGATTTTAGCTTTTTACAGGCCTTGACTTGGGATAATAGCCCTGTGCAAAATGAGGAAGGCCCTTCGCAAAGCAAGAAAGGGGGCATCAGTCTCAGGAATCTGTCTATCCTCTTTAAACGCAACTTTTTGAACAAAAGCCGCAGTCTGCTCAATCTCTTTATGACCCTGCTGGCGGCTCCCATCCTGGCTCTGCTTACGGCCTTTGTTCTGCGCAGCTCCGATGGTTTGGCTGGCTACAATTACTATCAAAACCACAATGCCATCCTCTTCGATTTCATTGCTGTGATTATCTTTATCTTTATCGGCCTGGCCAATAGCATCGATGATATCCTGGGCGAAAAGCGCATCATCAAACGCGAACTCAAGATGGGCATCAGCGCCCTCAGCCAGCTCACATCGAAGCATCTGGTGCTGTTTTTGATGACCTGCGTACAAGCCTTGCTGTTTTATCTGGTCTCGGCTTGGGTGTTGGATATGAGAGGCTTTTTGCTACCCAAGTTTGTGTTCTACGTCCTTTCCGGAATGACCGGCTACAGCCTGGGTCTGCTCTTTTCCAGCATTATCAAAGACCGCTCGGCTGTAATCAATATTCTGCCGCTGGTGATCATTCCACAGATCATGTTTAGCGGCGTGGTGATCGAATTTACCAAGATGAATCCCATGCTGAAGATCAGCCAGGAAGCGGATATTCCGGAGTTTTGCCAGCTCATTCCTTCGCGCTGGCTGGTGGAAGGCTTGGTGATCGGCAGCGCGCAGCACAAGCTCCTGGCCCGCAAGCAGGTATCCTATAGCAGCAAACGCAAAGAGCTGATCGCTTCTGGAGAAATGACGGCAAAGCTTAGTCTCGCTATGGCAGACGATTATCAGGACTTTCTGGATAGACATCCCGAGAGCCGCTATGCCAATCAAAGCACTCAAACTTTAGTGAATATCAGCCAGGGACGCTATTCCAGCAGACAGGTTAATGCCTTCTTCAGCTACAGGATGCGCGTCTTGGGCAAAGAATTTTCCACCATTCTGGCGGATTTCTTTGTGAGCCTCCTGTTTATCGGCCTGGCGGCCGCACTTACACTGCTCAGAATAAAAAGGTACTTCAAATGAACATCTTCGTTCGTAGCCAGGAAAACGACCTCTTCAAATACCTCAGCGATGCAGATCTCGGCAAGCTGATGGCGAAATGCGAAAAGAAGAGCCTCAAAGCCGGCGAACTCATTAGCTCCAATACCTATTCCGCCATCCTGATCGTTTTGACAGGGAAGCTCAGCAGGTATTCCTCCACTGGTCGCAAGGCCGGCAGCATTTTCCCCGGAGAGATCGATCTGGAAGCAGGGCTTTTTGCAGAGGAAGCTCTAAACTACCACCTCAAATCAAACGGCCCCAGTGAGGTCCTGCTCTGTCCTTACTCTGTAATTCAAAACATCACCGAGCCCGAACTGCAGGCTCAAATCCAGGCTGCAATCAACGACAGCCTCTGCCTCAAAATTGCCAGTCTTACCCATAGAGGTCATGATGATAGTTCAGAATGAACACCCGCTGTACCGTTACCTGGATGAAGAAGAAATACGCATCGTAGAGCAAGCCATGCGCAGCCAGGTCTTTGGGCCGCAAGATATTATCCTCTCCACCGGAGACCGCAAACGCGACATCCTCTGCATAGATGAAGGACAAGCTCTGGTCTTCATCGAAAATGAAGCCGGAGAAAGCATAGAAGTCGCCATCTTGCAGTCCGGTAGCCTCATCGGAGAGATGAACTTCGTGATGCCCACCCATCGCACAGCAAATGTAAAAGCCCTGGGCGAAGTGAAGGCAAGCATCTATCCCTACCACGAACTTTCCGCCATCCTGAGCCAAAACTGCTGTATAGCTTACAAGATCTTTGCCGCTTTGAACCTGCAAATGACCCACAAGCTCCTGGGCATCATGAAATAAGGACTTGCCAGTGGTTCTATAGCTTAAGCGGATCACGCCATTAAGCTTATCCGGTCTCTAAGCCCAAGATCCTAATCTGTGTGAATCTGTCCAGTCCGCGTGACCATAGAATATTTTACCCCGTTCGCTAAATTTTCTTGACAAAAAAGCCCCGCTTCTGAACTTGGTTTTTACACTAAGTGCTGAAGTGGTGAAATTGGTAGACACGCTAGTTTCAGGGACTAGTGAGCGAAACGCTCATGGGGGTTCGAGTCCCCCCTCCAGCACCATTTTTTTGCCCGGATTTTCCAGCCTCTTTTCCTGCTCAAACCCTAGAGCAAACAAAATCATTGACGACTTTCCCCCTTTTCTGTATCTGGTAAAAGAAAGAAAAAGGGAGTGAGTGCCATGAGAGACTACCGCAGTATCATTGATCGGCTGAACCTTTTGCCCCATCCTGAAGGCGGCTATTACCGCAGAAACTGGCAATCCGTGCTGCAAGCTGAGACTCAGGATGCCAACGGCAAAATCCTGCATGCTCTGCGCAGCATCGGCTCTTCTATTCTTTTTTTGTTACCATCTCAGCAGGTGAGTATGTGGCACAGGGTGGCTTGCGATGAGATGTGGCACTATTATCATGGCAGCAGCCTGCGCTTGCACCTTCTCAGCCCCGCCACAGGATATTCAAGACATGTACTGGGTCTGGATTTGGAGCATGACGAATTGCCTCAGTTTATCATCCCCCGAAGCACCTGGTTTTGCGGGGAAGTAGTAGAAGAAGAATCCTTCAGCTTTTGTGGCTGCACGCTCTGGCCATCCTTCAGCTTTGCTGATTTTGAATTTGCCCGGCAGGATGAACTCTTGACTGAATTTCCCGATCATAAAGATTTGATCAAGCGCATCTTTGCTAAACAAAATAACACTTAATACGGAGACTTAATATGGAAAAGAAGATCTTTGTCCTGGATACCAATG
>Ga0265295_1005680_pt1 | contig 15676 bp, 14 predicted proteins | sample Munlansysbiofilm_FD_192503 | JGI IMG/M metagenome (GOLD analysis project Ga0265295, IMG submission 192503) | Leachate microbial communities from a municipal landfill in Southern Ontario, Canada - Methane capture system biofilm | ecosystem: Engineered > Solid waste > Landfill > Unclassified ... | reverse complement strand
ACCAGCCCGACCGCCGGCGGCACCGGGACCATCTATATTGACGACATCGGCTTTGGCTCGCCGATTATGGATGCAACCGAGGTCGCCCCGTAGTTTCCAGTGACGTAAACGGTTTCCATAGAACAGGGTGGGGCCTGTGCCTGAAAAGGCGCGGGCCCCACCCGTTTACGGGGCGGGTCGGCCGCGGTAGCGCCAGACGATATCGTAGTCGGTTCTCTGCCTGGTGGGTTGCCCGGCGAGGCCACCGTTGTCCTTCTGGTCCGGGCCGATGCTGTACAGATCGAACCCGGCGCCTTGTCGCCGGTACAGCAAACTGACTTGCGAGAAGGGATCGCGAACACCGTCCGGATCGAGAGCGCCAAGGGTCTCAGGGAAGCCGCCGTGCGTGGCTCGGTACTGCAACAGGACCAGCCCTGCGCGAGTGACACGGACCTGTGCGATCCTCCGCAAATAGACCTCCTTGACGCGGCCGAGCGCCGGCAGGAGGGTTCGTGTCAGCACATGCCGCTTGTGCGTCTCGAACAGCTCTCCGTCAAACGCTCCGGCTTCATTGGGATCGTACGGCTCCCTGAAGCGACTCGTGCAGTCCTGCATCAGCCGCAGGTACGCGGCGTGGTCCGCCAGGAAGAGCGGCTTGAACGACACCCGAAGAAACAGCAGTCGCGAGATGATGTCGGGCATGTCATCCTCGTCCAGCGTGTCGCGCAATTCCTTTCCTGGCAGACGGAAGGTCTGCTCACCAAAGACCAGCCGTTCGCCGTCTGTGGCCACGATCAGAGGGGTGATGTCGTCGTATCCGCCGAGCAACTCCTGAAGGTCGCGCAATCGCTGCTCGCTGGGGACCAGCATCTCACACAGTCTCTGAATGGTGGTGCACGCCAGATCGATCTGGGCGACCCGAACCAGTTGGCTGACGATCGTCGGCTCGGTTCGCAGGGCATCGGCGAACTTCAGTTGGATCAGGGCGGTGTCCCAGGCCTCCTCGGCCTGCCCATCCTTTGCGTGGAGCAGTGCCTTGGCCCCGAGGATCCGCGCCAAGGCGCGCTGCTCGGCGAGGTGGGACAGGGGCATCGAGATGCCGGCGCTGTAGTCGTTGTCGAAACGGCACGAGGGACGCTGCGTCCCCTGCGTGAGCATCGACAGCGCCTGGGCAATCACGTCCTGCCGAAGCAGGCTCTCAAGCTCGGCCTGTTCTTCCGGATCGAGCGGCTTGTCGCTGGAACGTCCCACGAGATTGCCCAGGTATGCCAAGAGGTCCTTTTCCGGCGCCGGCTGGGCCTTGAGCAGCAGAGCAGCGCTCTGGTACAGCAGGGCCGCGTTGTTTGCGTCGGGCACATTCGGCGGAATGACCTGGGCGACTTGTGTCGGACGCCCGGCCTTCTCCAGGGCGGCATAGGCCCGACGGAGCTTCGCGGCCGAAATCGCCACCGCCACAGCATAGGCGATGCCGAGAATGACCACGACAATCACGACACCCGTCAGGATTCGAACCGTTCTTCTGCGCATGAGAGTATCCCTTCGATCTGTCCTTATGAGTAGGAGCCGAAACCTGTCTGCGCCGGGATCACCCGGGTTTGCCCTTCGATAAGTGTAGACGCGTTCGCGCTGCCCTGGGTCTCGTCGAGGATCTGGCGGATGCGTGCGACGTGTTCACGCAGAGTCGATGCGTCGATGGCAGAGGGTCGGCCTCGCAACCTCAGATGCGCCGCCGCCAGATCGGCCGTGCCCAGCAAGGCCTCGAGATTGACGGGCTCCTGGATTGCGGCCGCGACGTCCCCGGATCGCCATGGCGAGACGGTGCGCTCGCCGTACCGATCGGCCAGGGTGACGATGATCACCGCCGCCGCGGCCGCAACGGCGAGACGCCTCAGGAAGATTCGCGCGGGAATGTCGATCGAATCTTGTCGCCAGGCCTTCTGCGCTGCCGCCATGACGTGTGCCTTCAGTGCGTCCGAAGGACCGGGCAAACCCGCCGCCTTCATCAATCGCTCGACTCTGTCCTGGTCTGGGTCCGTTCCACTCATGACCATCGCTCCCCCAACAGGGTTCGCAGCCTTTCCATTCCGTAGCGGTATCGGCCGGCCGCTGTGTTGAGCGAGATGCCCATGATCCGGGCAATCTCCTCAAACGTCTTGTCGCGGTATACCTTCAATACCACCGCCTGACGCTGGGACTCGGGCAGGCGGCTCAGGGCCACCTCCAGCAGCTCTACGACATCGGTGCGCTCCGGGCCGGCCTCCGACACCTCCAGCCAGGAGTCCTTGGCCGTCTCATCCTTTCGATCGCGGCGGCGCCGGCGCGTGTATGAAACAGCCTCGTTGCGAGCGATTCGGTAGATGTAGGCGTCCAGGCAGCCGGCTTTGGCCAGCTTGCGCCGTTTGCCCGCGATTCGAACGAAGACGGCCTGGAGGACGTCTTCGGCATCGTGGCGACAGCAGAGCTTCGTCACCAGATACGCCAGCAGGCTGTCGGCGTACCGCCGCCATATCAACTCGACCGCGGCCGGATCGTCCCGGCCCAGCGCCTCTCGTATCGCCTCATCGAGGCTGCGTTTGTCCAAGTTCTCTGTCCTCGACTCGGATGCTCATTCTCACGGTAAGACGCCCTGAACCCATCTGATTTGTATCCGTACAACAGAATCTTTCGTCCATCTTGACACGGGAAAGGACAGAAGGGAACATGGATGAACCGATTCGTAGGGGCGAGGCATGCCTCGCCCCTACCTCGTACCTCGGCGCGCTTCACGAGATACGAGACACGAGATCCGAGCTGCGTGGTCAGGGATGACGGAAAAAACAAAGCCCAAGACGATTCTGTTGAAGCAGCGAGCCATACGCCGGGTCCTGCTGGCTCTGCTGCCCTGCGTGGCAGGAGCGGTCTACTTTTTCGGCTGGCGGAGTCTGTTCCTGATCGTCTGGGCCGGCATCGTCGGCTTCGTGGTCGAATGGATCTTCGCGCGCCGACGCAAAGAGCCGGTCACCGAAGCGGTCTTCGTCACCACGACCCTGTTCGCCCTCGTCATGCCGCCCACGGTCCCTTGGCACGTTTTGACGATCGGCGTGGTCTTCGCCGTGATGTTTGCCAAGGAGATCTTCGGCGGTTTCGGGCGCAACATCTTCAATCCGGCCCTGGCCGGGCGATGCTTTGTCTACGTCTGCTTCCCCGTGGCCCTGACCGCCGCCTGGGCCCCGGCCGACGACGACCTCACAGGCGCCCTGAACCTCTGGACCACCGCGTCCAGCCCCGACGCCATCACAGGGGCAACACCCTTGGCCAATCTCAAGGCCGGCAAGATCGTACTGAGTTCCGATTCGTCCGCGACCTCTGAGATTCCGTTCGACGTCACGGAAGGGACGACGGTTGAACTGAGGCGGAGCGCCCTTTTCAGGGCCTTGGCCCTGGGGCGGATCAGCGGCACGATGGGGGTCACCAGCGCGCTGCTGATCACGATCGGCGGCCTGTATCTGTTCTGGACGAAAACGGCCAACCGGACGATCATCGTGACGCTCATCGTCACCTACGCAGCCCTCAGCCAGATTCTCCATTCGCTCGGCGTCGCGCCTGTGCCGGCCGGCTGGACGGCGGTGCTCGGCGGCGGCTTCCTGTTCGGCGCGTTCTTCATGGCCACCGATCCGGTCAGCGCGCCGAAGACGAACCTCGCCAAAATCATCTACGCGATCATCATCGGCGTCTGCACCGTTGTGATCCGCAACTTCTCGATCTTCAACGGTGGCCTGATGTTCTCGATCCTGATCGGCAACATGTTCGCGCCCATCCTCGACTACGCCGTTCGCGCACGTCAATCGGCCAGGAAAGCCGGGAAGGGGACGTGATGCGAGAGAAGCGCTGGTTCCCCATCCTGTATATGTTCGTCGTAACGGCGTTCTTCAGTTCGATCGTGATCGGCGTCACCAGCCTGACGCGCCGGCGCGTCGAGGCCAACGCGACACTGGCCTTCGAGCGGGCCGTGCTCGAAGTTGTGCCCGACTTGTTCGACGCGCCGCCGAGCAACGCGGAGGTTCACCCGCGTTTCGTCGAGCTGGTCGCCGAGCCAACGGCGTCCTCCGGCGGGGCCTACACCGTGACAAAGGACGGCCGGCTCGTGGCCTACGCGCTGCCGTTTCTGGGCCAGGGGTTCTGGGCGCCGATCGGCGGGGTCATCGGCATCGATGCAGACGCAAAGACCGTCACGGGAATCGCCTTCTACGAGCAGAACGAAACGCCAGGCCTCGGCGCCGAGATCACCAAGGCCCCGTTCCGCAGTCAATTCAAGGGCAAAGTGCTCACCGACCAGGGCGCGCCGCTTGGCATGAAGCGTCCCGGCGCCGAACTGGACGACAGCAGCGTCCACGCGATCACCGGGGCCACGCAGACCAGCACCCGGCTCGAAGGGATCATCAATGCGGCCCTGACCGAATGGCGATCCAAGATGGGCGAGGAGGGCACGCGACCATGACTCCTGCCGCCACCGAATCCGAGAACAAGAAGATCATCCTCGCCGGGCTCTGGCGCGACAACCCGATCTTCAAGCAGGTGCTCGGCATCTGCAGCACGCTGGCGGTGACCAACCTGGTGCTCAATACGATGGTGATGTGCGTGGCGCTGGTGTTCACGCTCTCGCTCAGTTCGGCCACCGTCTCGCTCCTGCGGACGCTGACCCCGCGCAATATCCGGATGATGGTCGAGACGCTGATCATCGCGTTTTACGTCATCATCGTGGACGTCGTGCTCAAGGCCTACTGGCCCGATATGAGCGGCAACCTCGGTCCCTACGTCGGTCTGATCATCACCAACTGCATCGTCATGGGCCGCTGTGAAGCGTTCGGCAACAGCAATCCGCCCGGTCGCGCGTTCCTGGACGGTACGTTCAGCGCGCTGGGCTACTCGTTCGTCCTGCTGATCATCGCGACGTTCCGCGAGGTGCTCGGGATGGGGACCTTCGCCGGGCTGGCGGTGCCGTTTTTCTCCGGGCCCGCGTGGGACAAGTGGATCATCATGGTCATGCCGCCGGGGGCCTTCTTCATGCTGGCCATCGTGATATGGGTGTTCCGATCGATCCAGATCGGACAGGAGGCGAAGAGCAAATGAACGTCGGAGCGGAAATCTGGCAGGCGGTGACGGTGTGCGTCGCGGCCGTGTTCACGCAGAACATCCTGCTGGCCTACTTCCTCGGTCTCTGTCCCTTCATCGGCGTCTCGCGCGAGGTCAAGACCGCCTTCGGCCTCGGGTTGGCGGTTATCTTCGTCATGACGGCCACGACGCTGCTGAATTGGCTGGCGTATCGCTACGTTCTTCAGCCCCTGGGTCTGGAGTTCTTCCGCTTCATCCTGTTCATCGTCATCATCGCAGCGTTCGTGCAGTTCGTGGAAATGGCGATCGAGCGGTTCTCGCCGTTTCTCTATCAGCAGCTTGGCGTGTTCCTGCCGTTGATCACCGTCAACTGCGCCATTCTGGGCGCGTCGCTGTTCATGGTAATTCGCGACTACTCGTTCATCGTCACCATCGGCTACGGCCTGGGCAGCGGCGTCGGCTGGTTCCTGGCGATCATGGCGATGGCCGGCATCCGACAGAAGCTCGCCAACGAGCGGATCCCCGCCGGCTTGCAGGGGCCGGGAATCACGCTGATCATCGCCGGCCTGATGGCGCTGGCGTTCATCGGGTTCACCGGCGTGCTCCAGGGAAGATGAAAGCAAAGGTAGGGGCGAATAATGATTCGTCCGTACGCCATCCGCCGAAGGCGGATTCCGCCATATTGATATTTGCATCTTGCTTTTTGGTATGGTGCATGGTGCGGGAGGCCAATGATAACGTCTACTCTCATCGCGGTCCTGGTCGTCAGCCTCATCGCAGGGGCGCTTGCGGCCGTACTGGTCGTTGCGGAATACTACCTGGCCAACTACGGGCCGTGTAAGATTACGGTCAACGACGAGAAGGAGCTTACCGTCGAGGGAGGCAAGGACCTGCTCGCGCTGCTGACGGCCCAGAAGCTGTTCATCCCCAGCGCCTGCGGCGGCCGGGCCACGTGCGGGCTCTGCAAGGTCAAGGTGCTCGAAGGGGCCGGTCCGCTGCTTCCGACCGAGGAACCTTACCTGGACCAAACCGAGCGGGAATCGAACGTCCGGCTGGCCTGTCAGGTCAAGGTCCGCAGCGACCTGAAGATCGAGATCCCCAAGGAGCTTTTCGCCATCCAGGAGTACACCTGCCGATGCGCGAAGATCGTCGAGCTGACGCACGACATGAAGCTGTTCCACCTGGAGCTGACCGAGCCGGCCACGATGGATTACATTCCGGGTCAGTACGTGCAGTTGCGAACGCCGCCGTATGGGAAGAGCCGCAAGGAAGTCTACCGAGCCTACTCGATCGCCTCGGACCCGGCCGAGAAGGGCATCATCGAATTGATTATCCGTCTGGTTCCCGGCGGGATCTGTACGACGTATTGCTTCGAGCACCTCAAAGAGGGCGACGAGATGCGACTCAACGGCCCGTACGGGGACTTTCAGCTCTCAGAGTCGCAGGCCCCGATGGTCTTCATTGCCGGCGGCTCGGGCATGGCGCCGATCAAGTGCATGCTGCACCACATGAAGAACACGAACAACGCCCGCAGGGCGGAGTACTATTTCGGCGCCAACGCGGTCAAGGAGCTGTGCCTGATCGATCTGATGCAACAGTTTGAGTCGGAGCTGGCCGATTTCCACTTTGTTCCGGTTGTTGCCTCGACGCAGGACAGTCCCGAATGGGACGGAGAGACTGGCCTGGTGACCGAAGCCGTTCGCAGGGGCCTGACCGATGCCTCGCAGCATGAGGCGTATCTGTGCGGCAGTCCGGGCATGATCGACGCATGCGTCAAGGTCCTGATGGACTTGGGCATGCCCGAGACGAGCATTTTCTATGACAAGTTCGCGTAGGGGCGATTCCCATGGAGAATGACCGATGAAACAGTCGCCCGACATGCAGAAACTCGAAGAGGTGCTCCGGTCGTCGGCCCTCACGGCCGGCGGTTTCATGGGCAGCGATGCGCGCAGCGTCACCGAGGTGATCGAGGCCGACGCCGCCGAGTTGTTTCGGCTCGGCGTTTCGCCCGAGCAGCTCGGCGCGCGGATGATCGAGATCACAACGGCCGCCGAGAAGGGGCTGGGAACCTGGGTCAGGATCGATGACGTTCGCGAGGCGGCCATCGACGAGGCGCGGGGGCAGATGGTCTGTCCCTGGCCGCACGAGGCGCGATTCCACAAGCGTGTCACAACGGTCCGCCGGACGGACTCGCGCCAGACCGTGCGATGGTCCGACCTGAACGTCCATCTCATTGCCGCCCACGGCTTTTTCGAGGGCAAGGGGTCCACCTTCCGCATCGATCCTGCCGGTCTGGTGCGCGTCTTGTTCTGAGGCCGGAGAATACGAAGCGCCTGTCTCTCAGTAGAAACGGGCCGTGGGTGTTGCCCACGGCCCGCTTGAACGACCCGAATTGTCCCTACACACGTCCGGCTACTGCGATACGGGCCGGCCGACAAGGATGTCGTCGATGTAGAACATGCCGATGCCGCCGGCGCTCGGACTGCTTCGATCACCGACGCCGATATACAGCGTACGGACCCGCGCCAGATTCACGCCGGCCGAACTGAAGGCCTCCAGCGGAACCTGCCACGATTGCCATTCCACGGCCAGAGCCGCCTCCGCGTCCCCGTACGAAACGGCTGCCACCTGTCCGTTGTTGTCTTCCACCGCGACGTAAAGCGTCGCGGGCGCATTGTCCGCCTTGCCCTGGAAGTACAGGGTCAGCGTATTGGCCGCCCCGGCGGTCCAGTCCTGGTCGGCACTCCACGTCTTGTACGCCTCCGAGTAGAACGGCGACTCCGTGTTGTCATAGGCCAGGGGCATGGACTGCTTGCCGCTGTGAACGATCTTCCGTTCGGCGAACGGCGAGTTCATATGGCCGACAATCGAGCCGGTATTGTTCGTCCACCCATCGATCCAGGTCTGGTAGATCGTCTCGCCGGCGTCGACGTCGTCGGTGTAGCTCTCGAAGTCCTCGACGACGGAATACTCCTGTGTGACAAAACTCCAGAGGGCGCCCGGCCACACAGACGGACTGGCGTCGTCGTTCCGTTCGTTGACCGCCCAGTAATACGTCGTCCCGAAATCGAGCGGTGCAACCGCGTAGCGATTCTCGCCCGTCGAGTCGAGCAACGCTGTTCCATCGGCGACGGCGTCGGCGTCCGTCCCGAAATAAACCTCGTGCATCGCCGCCTCACGGCCGGCACGCCAACCCAGGACGGTTTCGATGCTCACATCGACTGCGCCGTCGGCGGGCTCCGGGTTCCGCGCCTGCGTGGGGATGTACAGGAACCTCACCTCACTGAGACCGATCTGCGGCATGCCGCCCCAAGTGCTCTCGGCGGTCAGTCGGACGAAGCGCGCCGCTACGCCGCCCAGATCGACGATCGTGTTGGCGGCATATCCCGCCTGCGCGGTCGCCCGCGCGAATTCCATGTTGTCCAACAACGTCCAATTCTCACCATCGGCAGAGTACTCGATCGTGACATCCTTGAACCCGAACCCGAGGACCAGCTCGAACTCGACGTTGTAGTTCCAGATGAGCATCTGGTGGAGCTTGAGCACGCGGCCCAGGTCGTACTGAATCCAGACCGGCTCATCGCCAATCTCGGCCTGCCACATGTCGGTGCTCTTGGTCGAATGCCCATCGTTCTCATCGAGCCCGGAGCCGTCGATCGTCTTCTCCGGGCCGCTGCCCTCGGCCGAATCCACGTTGGTCGTGGCTACAATCCCTTCGGCGGCATAGGCGAACGGCTCGGTGACGAAGCTCCAGACGAGACCCTTGAAAACGGTCGAATCGGGCGCCGCGTTGACTTCATCGATGCGCCAGTAATACCTCTGGCCATATGCCAGGGGCTCGGCGGGCACATACGTCGCGGCGCTCTGGCTCTGGCTGATCAGAACGTCCCCCCGCGCGGCCCGGCTGGCGTCGTTGACGTCGTCGAATACCGTTCCCAGGTACACATCGTGCGTTGCGGCGTACTTGCCGGGCGTCCAACTGAGGGCCGTGTCACAGGCGACGTCGTTGGCGTCTTCGGCCGGACTGGGTTCGCCGGCCAGCTCGACCGGCGTCAGGCGCACGCCCTCCATGAGCACCTGAATCTCCGGCTCGCTCAGCGCCCGCGTGAACAGGCAGAACTCATCCATCAGGCCCGTGAAGGGTCGCGCGTTGTCGATGTTTCGTCCCACCCGTGCCCCCTGATTCCAGTCGGCGGCGATCTCGGCGCCGGCGCTGACGTTGGCGCTCTGGACGGCCATGCCGTTGATGTGCAGCGTCCCCCTGGCGGTCGCCTTGTCGTAGGTGCCCGCGTAATGCATCCATTCGTCCCATGCGACGACGCCGGCGCTGATATCGAACATCGTGGTCCCACCGGCCGACCGCAGCAACCAGCGGAAGTTGCCTCCGCTGCGAAACTCGGGATGGACCAGCCAGGTCGAGTCCCCGGCGCGGGCGTTGAAGATCGCATGGTGGTCGCCGGTATTCTCACACCTGGCCCATGCCGCCAGAGTGATCGCCGAGGTGGGGATGTTCTCTGGCGGGACACTCGGCCCGTCCAGGTCGAAGTACGCGCCGTTGGCGAACCTGGCGGCGCCGCCGTACAGGCCTTCCGGCTCGAACGTGACATCGCCCACCACGGTGCCGTCCCGACTGTGGCCGGAAAGGTCCGTCACCACATCCGTGAATTCATCGAAGGAGTAGTAGATCACCAGGGCCGGGTCCTTGCCCAGACTGGCGGCGTAACCGGCCGGGATCGGCACCAGGACCAGAAGAGCCAGAAGCATCAGTTTCTTCGACATGACAGTCCTCCTTCAGAAAAACACCTATGACCAGATCCTGGCTATGCAAGCCAACGTTGATGTCCCTGGTAGAATGGCCCCGCGGCAGACAAGAGTCATGGCATCGGGAATGGATAGACAGCAACTGTCATGCCCCCCCGCACAGTGCCTCGTGCTTCCTCGGTCTGTCATGCCCTGGACCGGCACGCTTTGCATCGAGACCTCCGACTCGAACGCGAACCCGGACCCGCCTCCGCGCCTTGTGGCAGCCGCGACGCCGTGCCACCAGGACACGAACGGGCCCCCGAAACGTACGCTCCCGAACTATCCAAGTCATATCACATGGTCCGCCTCCAAACAAGGAAAAAACAGCGATCCACCGCTTCTTCCGGCACGCCGAACGGAAGGCCGGGCGCCAAGGTGGTTTACATCGCGATTCGGATATGCTATCAACGACTCGGTTCAAAATGAGCTTTTACGCCGGGTCTTGCCGCTTATGGACAATGTGATCTTTGCCGATTCCTGGGAGGCCTACTTCGCCGGCCTGGGGCTCAGGAGATTCGACGACTTCTACAACTACGACGACGCAACGACCGTCAACCGCAACCGCAAGCGAAATGTCCAGCGGATGGTCTTCGGAAGCGGTCCCGACCGCCGGGTATTCTTCATGAAGCGATTCGAGCGACCCCACCTCAAGGACATGCTCGCAGCACGAGGCCGCGGCGACCGTCTGGTCTCTCAGGCGGGCGTGGAATGGCGGAATGCCTGGTACCTGCTGAACCACGGAATCGGAACGTATGAGCCCGTATGCGTCGGCGAGCGGACCGGCTGGGGTCTCGAAAAGGCCTCCTTCTTCGTCACGCAGGAGCTCGACGCGGTTTGCCTGCTCGACCTCGTTCTGGAGCGCTGGCACAGTCTCGATCGCCGCCGCCAGGAGGCGATCCTCGTCGCCGTCGCGAACCTCGCCAGAACCGTGCACGGTCTGGATATCTCGCTGCCGGACCTGCAGGTCTGGCATCTGTATCTGCACGCCGACGACTCGGCCGACATCGGCCGTCTCAGCGTGATCGACCTGCACCGCATGACACAGCGCGTCCGTAGCCCCAGGAAGAAAGCCCGGGACCTGAGCAGACTCCTCTGGAGCATGGTGCCCGAGTATTTCGACGAAGGGCACAGGCGTCTCTTGATGGAGACCTATCTCGACGGTCTCACGGTCCCCCGGAAACGAGCCCTGCAGGCCGCCATTGCGAGATACGAGGCCGCCCTGAACGCACGGCACACCGCGCATCGTTACTACAAGAGCATCCAGACCTCATCCACGTGACGGCGCCGGCCGACCCGACAGCCCGGCCGTTCCATGCGTCTTCGTTGCGCCCCTGCGCCGATCAGCGGATCAGCCTGATGATCGCGTCGAGATCGTTGGCGACCTCGACGGGGGCGTTGCTGAATTCGCCCAGCTTGTCCTTGTGGTAGTTGACGGTGACATTCGGGTCCTTCAGGACGTGGCCGGTCAGGACGCAGGCGACGCGGTCGTCTTTGGCGACCGTCCCGCGAGCCAGCAGGTGCTTGAGCCCGGCGATGGTGGCCGCCGAGGCCGGCTCACAGCCCAGACCATACTTGCCGATCAACGCCTTGGCGTCGCAGATCTCCTCGTCCGTCACCGCCAGGACGACGCCGTCGCAGACGTCGATCGCGCGGAGGCACTTCTTGAGGTTCACCGGCCGGGAGATTTCGATGGCGGATGCGCACGTGTGCGGCGAGAAGTGCCGCGCCGTCAGATCGGCATAGTAGTCGTCGATGATCCTCTGGTTCACATGGCCGCCGTTCCAGACGAGCTTCTTGTTGTTGACCAGGTCAGTCAGTGTATCGGCGCCGGTGGCGTTGACGATCGCCAGGCGCGGAACGCGGTCGATCAGGCCGAGCTGTTTGAGCTCCAGAAACGCCTTGCCGAACGCACTGGAGTTGCCAAGGTTGCCGCCGGGCACGACGATCCAGTCGGGCACCTCCCAGCCGAGGGCCTCGATGATGCGGTACATGATCGTCTTCTGGCCTTCCAGCCGGAAGGGGTTCAGCGAGTTCAGCAGATACAGCCCCAGTTCGGTGCACACCGCCTGCACCTGCCTCATGCAGTCGTCGAAGTCGCCGGCGATCTGGATCGTCTGCGCCCCGTAGTCCATCGCCTGGCTGAGCTTGCCGAACGCGATCCGCCCGCTGCCGATGAACACCGTGCACTTCAGGCCGCAACTGTGGGCATACAGCGCCACCGACGCCGAGGTATTGCCCGTCGAAGCGCACGCGCAGCTCGTCGCGCCGACCATCATCGCATGGCTGAACGCGGCCGTCATGCCGTTGTCCTTGAACGAGCCGGAGGGGTTCAGGCCTTCGTACTGGAGGTGCAGCGCATCAGGCTTCATGCCCAAGTGCTCGGCGATGGCGCAGTTCTGCTGGAGGATCGTCTGGCCCTCGCCGATGGTGACCTTCTGTTCGTCGGGGCAGAAGTCCAGCAGCTCGCGGAAGCGCCACACGCCGGACAAATCCAGGCGGTTGTCGCGCGTCGCCCACCGCCTGCCGAAGTCGCTCAGCCTGCCCGGCACGGCTACCCGGTCCCAGTCGTACTGCGCGTCGAGCAGGTCCCCGCACCTGGGGCACTTGAAAATCGCCTGCCCACAGTCGAACTCGGCCCCACACGCCGGATTGATACACCTCTGAAACGCCGCATCAGCCATATCCATTTCTCCAATCCAACAATAGCCCCGGCATTATAGCCCCCCCGCCCCGCGCCTGCCAGCCGCAAAAGCCCTTTGACACCGACGCGATTCGTCTGTAGACTCGATCCAGACGTGCGAAGGGACGCCATATGCCCCCAGAGGCCCCCACAACCCGGCAAATCCGCCCCGCGCCGCACCACGCGGCGTGCGACTGCGAATTGCGCTTCACCACCGGTGGCGACGCGGAGTGGTTCGCGCAGTCGGCCGAGTACTACGTAGCCTGCCCTGAGCCCGCCGAATGGGACAACGACGCCGCCCAGAGCGGGACCATCGGCTCGGGCCAGGAGACCTGGATGCAGACGACGGTCGTCGGGCCGGGGCGCATCCAGTTCCGATTCAAGATGTCCTGGGTCAGTGGCGACGGCCTGGCGTTCTGCGTCGATGAGGGCGTTGTGGCCAGTTGGGGCCAGAGCGATACCTGGGACCCGACGGGCTGGTTCGATATCCCGTCGGGCACGCACACGCTCAAGTGGAAGTACGTCAAGTACTCCGGCTCGACGGCCGGATCGGCCTGGATCGACGCCATCCAGTGGACGGGCGGCGTGCCGGCTTCGGGCGGCGGAGCCGACTGGCAGCAGATCACCTACACCTACGACCCCTCGGGCCGGCGGATCGCCAAGCTGGTAAGTCCGCCGGGTGGAGGAGATGTCGATGGCACGGTGACCAGGTACGTCTACGACGGAGACCAGTGCATCGCGGAATACGATGGCAGCGACAATCTCCTGCGCAAGTACATCCATGGCCCATGCATCGACGAGCCCCGTTCGACTTCGCTCAGGGCAGGCTCATTCTGCATGCTGGAAAGTCCGCCGTCAGGAGGAATCGAGGCGGCGGGCAGTTACGCCGGGACGTACTACTACCATTTCGACGCCCTCGGCTCGGTGGTGGCGCTCAGCGACGCCGACGGCGAGACAGTCCAGGTCTACGAGTACGACGTCTACGGCCAGCCGGCCGCCTCCGACCCGAACCATCCCAACCGTTTCATGTTCACAGGCCGCGAATTCGACAAGGAGACCGGCCTCTACTACTACCGCGCCCGCTACTACAACCCGACCGTTGGCCGCTTCCTCCAGACCGATCCCATCGGCTACGCCGACGGCTTGAACATGTACTGCTACTGCCATAACAACTCGATTCTCCTGGGCGATCCGTTTGGATGCGAGGGGAGTGCTGGCGACCCAGGGATCATCTCTCTTTGCGCAATAACAGAAGGTACATTCTACAACAGTTGGGGGATGAGAATAACACCTGATAGCTCGTATCGATGGCAGACTGGTATGAATTTCTTGGATGCCCTGATTTCCGCTACTACCACGTACGGAGAGATCGCGACACTCAACATATTTTCGCACGGATGGATTTGGAATTCAGAGCAAGGCTACCGGCATCGGGGGGGTGTTTGGGGGCAAGGCTACGAAGGCTATGAGGATTCTGGTTTCTACGGACAATCAAGGTCTTACGATCATCCGGAATCGAGAGATCTCGATGATTTGCAGGAACTCATTGACCAAGGGAAGATCAAGTTCGCCGAAGGCGGAACAATCTTCATGAATGCCTGTCATGCCGCGAACACAGGATACTTTGCCAGAGAACTTGCGATCATGACAGGGTGCACCGTATATGCGGCCACTGGGAAGGTTGCGGAGTATCGCTTGGGAGATGACTGGGTTCAGTGGCGAACTTTTGCGGAAGGTGGGGAGACTGAGCCGATAACGTGGAAGAAATTCCTTCCGGATGGTACGGAAGTCGATCTTGGGGTTACTGTCCTGCAGATATCAGAAGGTGACACGAGTCCGACCGTGCCTGTTCAACGAAGGGTAGCCACCAATTGATCAGTGGGAAGATCGGTGTGCGATTCGACAGAACTAGTGAGGTTTGAGAAATGAAGCATGAAGCGACTTTCAGTACACCTATTGTGTTGTCGCTGATGATGGTGACGGTATTATCTTCTGAGCATGTATATGCTGACGATGATCCATCATCGTCTCTGCGTACATCTGAAAATCCGATGAAGCTGGCGCAGCAAGACGTGAACGCGATATGCCTGTTCGGCAAAGAAATCGACACGTTTGCTACCGCTGAGTTTCCTCGCAGTCTGGTAAGCCTGCGCCTCTACAAGTGTGCGATTCGCGATGTTAACAGTATCCGCCTATTGAGCCGTCTCCGCGAGCTTCATATGCAAGGGTGTGGCCTTGCCAATATCGCATTTCTCAATTGCCTAAACGAGCTTTCGTACCTCTCCTTGGCAGACAACGAAATCACAGACATCGCTTCTTTGTCCAATTGTAGGGCATTGGCGTGGCTTGATCTGCGGCACAACAGAATCTTGAGCATTTCGCCTCTTCAGGTGTTGACTGAACTGGCATATCTAGACATCCGCGGTAACCCGGTTGGCGATACTCCTAAAGAGAATCTTATCGGGATCATCGCAGAAAGAAACCCCGATGTCGTGGTAATGTCGGGTCCAGACCCAGACCCGAACGACGTTCGAGAGGATTCGCTTCGTGAGCTACTGACAGCCAAGGCTAGAATCGCCAACTTTGCCCTCACAGCAGAATGGCGCTTTCATGACGAGTATCCGAATCTTCCACTCCTTTCGGACGAGATAAGACATGATTTGTTGCTGTTGCGTCGAGCAGGTGGCCGGGAATATCTGGCCGATGTCGCCATCCTGCTTATGAGGTATGCTACCTATATTCTAGCGACAACTCATACTGGCACCCTGCTCAATGGGGAGAATCCACTTGTAGCGGAGTTCCTGACCACGGTGCCGCGCCGCGAACTTGGTGGCGACGAGATTACAACAGGAGCGATAGCACATTGGGTATCTATCCACCGCAACAAGATTCCACGATCGGCTGTTCTTGATGTGTATATTGACAGATATCGGCGAGTAGAGACAGCACTTGAGCAAGAATGGAAGGAGATCAGGAGCAAATAATACCGGGACGGACCCAATCCTGTTCGGCACGAGAATTGCTGAGTCTTGAGGAAGCAGGATTCGCACTGTAGATTCTTTCATATTTTTGCTATTTTTACACTTGCGCCATGTGTCGGACTCGCCTAAAGTTCCGGATGTG
>Ga0265295_1005679_pt1 | contig 15681 bp, 16 predicted proteins | sample Munlansysbiofilm_FD_192503 | JGI IMG/M metagenome (GOLD analysis project Ga0265295, IMG submission 192503) | Leachate microbial communities from a municipal landfill in Southern Ontario, Canada - Methane capture system biofilm | ecosystem: Engineered > Solid waste > Landfill > Unclassified ... | reverse complement strand
CCCTGGCCGCACGTTCCACCCCCTCGGGCGCGATTCCCGCTTCCGCGCACCAGCCCGCCACCCGGCCGAAGTCCAGGTCCGCCTCGTGGGCGTGGGTGTTGGGCAGGCCCAGGGCCTGCTTGACGAGTTTGCCGAAGAACACCGCCCAGGTGATCCGGGCGAAGCCCTTCTCCGCCGCCAGCCGGGTGGCCTCGGCGAAGAAGTCGGCGGCCTGGACCACGCCCAGTTCCGGGGTTCCGGGCGCGGCCTCGCGCCACTGGCGTTCACTGCGCCGCCCGGTGGTCAGCACGATCTCCGCCAGCCCGGCGGCCCGGGCCACGTCCAGGGCCTCGGCGATGGAGGCCAGCCAGGAGTCGTGGCTGTAGGGCCGGACGATCCCGGCCGTGCCCAGGATGGAGATGCCGCCCAGGATGCCCAGGCGGGCGTTCATGGTTTTTTTCGCCAGTTTCTCGCCCGCCGGAACCTCGATGACCACCCGCGCGCCCGCGCCCAGGCCGGAGTCCTCCAGGGCCTCGGCCACGGCCCGGGCGATCTGCTCCCTGGGGGCCGGGTTGATGGCGGGCTGCCCCGGCGGCACGGGCAGACCTGGCAAGGTCACTCTTCCGATCCCTTTCCCGCATTCGAGAATGATTTCTCCATCCCTCAAGCCTGATTTTTGTTCCACGAAGGCATGAATTTCAGCCCCATCGGTCACGTCAGGGTCATCTCCAGCGTCCTTGATGACCACGGCCCGGGCCCCGCTTCCTTCGGCCCCGCAACGGGCCACGGGCACCGTGAGCCGTCCGCCGCCGGGCAGGGGCACGTCCACGCTCCCCGGCGCGCTCCAGGTGGCCAGGAACAAGGCCGCGGCCTTGGCCGCCGCGGCGGCCGCCGTGCCGGTGGTGAATCCCTCGCGGAGAGGGCGGACGCCGTCCGCGCTCATGAGGCTTCCGGCCCGGTGAGTACGCGCAGCCCGGCGGCCCGGGCCATGTGCGTGAGCATGTTTTTGAACAGGTAGGCGTGGGATGGGTAGAAGGTCCACCAGTAGGCCAGGCCCCAGAGGCCCCGGGGCAGGAAACTTGGGGTCATGGACAGCCGCGTGGGGCCGCCCTCCTGGCGGTCGATGCGGAACTCCAGCATGGCCTGGCCCGGGAGCTTCATCTCGGCCAGGAGCAGGAGGCGGCGCGGCGGGTCCACGGCCAGCACCCGCCAGAAGTCCAGGTGATCGCCCACGGCCGGGGTCTCGGCCGCGCGGCGGCCGCGGGTGAAGCCCGGCCCCCCGGCCAGCTTGTCCATGAAGGCCCGCAGCTTCCAGAGCAGGTCGCCGAAATACCAACCGGTGTCGCCGCCGATGCGGCGCACGACCTCCCAGGCCTCTTCCGGAGTTCCGGCCAGGGTCAGGGAGTAGGTGGTGCGGAAGATCGTGCCCCCGGCGTATGGGGCATCGCCGCAGGCCGCCCATTCAGGCAGGCAGGCCGATCCTGCGTCGAAGCAGCAGGAGGGAACGGCGTTCTGGCGGGTGCGGTCCAGGGCCGTGGCGATGGCCTCGCGGCAGGAGAGCAGTTCCTGCGGGACGAGTTCGCGGATGCGTTCGTCGCGGCAGACCACTTCGTTGGCCAGGCCTTCCACCAGGGGCCGCACCAGGGCCATGGGCACCGGCGTGACCATGTTCACCCACCAGGCCGAGAGCCGGGGCGTGAGCAGGGGCAGGGCCAGGATGAGCCGCGGCCTGATCCCGGCCACCTCGGCGTAGAGCCGGAACAGCTCCCGGTAGGAGAGCACGTCCGGGCCGCCGATTTCGTAGGTCTGTCCGGCCGTCCCCTCGTTCTGCAGGCAACCGACGAGGTATTCCAGGACGTTGCTGACGGCCACGGGCTGGCATTTCGTGTTCACCCAGCGTGGGGTGATCATGAACGGCAGGCGTTCACAGAGGTGGCGCAGGATTTCGAAGGAGGCGCTGCCCGAGCCGAGGATCATGGCCGCGCGCAGCTGGGTCACGGCGGCCGGGCCCAGGGCCAGGAGTTCGCCCACCTCGTGGCGTGACCGCAGGTGCTCGGAAAGGGCGGCGGAGTCGTCGCCCAGGCCCGAGAGGTAGATGATCCTGGCCAGCCCCGTGGCCTTTGCCGCCCGGACCATGTTGCAGGCCGCGCGGCGGTCCAGGGCGGCGAAGTCGCGGGCTCCGGGGCGCATGGAATGGACGAGGTAATAGGCCGCGCGGCAGCCGCGCATGGCCTCGGTCAGGGACGCCTCGTCCAGGGCGTCGGCCACGACCGGCTCCAGGTTCGGATGCCGTCCCCAGGGCCGGGAGCGGATTTTTTCCACCGAACGCCCGGCGGCGCGCACCCGGAAGCCGCGCTCCAGCAGGAGGGGGACCAGCCGTCCGCCCACGTAGCCGGTGGCGCCCAGGACCAGGATGGGGCTTTCGCTCCGTTCCATGCGGAACCTCCTCGCGTCGGGATCAGCCCGGTGAACTCACCGGGCCGCGCAGGATGCGCGCCCCGGCCGCCCGGGCCATGTGTTTGAGCATGGGCCGGAAGAGCAGGTGGTGCGAGGGAGCGATGCACCACCAATACAGCATTCCCGCCAAGCCCCGGGGTTCGAAGCTCGGGGTCATGCGCAGCTCGGTGCCGCCGTCGGGCAGGGGGTTCACGCTGAACTCCAGCAGGGCCTCGCCCGGGGCCCGCATCTCGGCGCGCAGGAGCAGGCGTCTCGGCTCGTCCACCTCGACCACCCGCCAGAAGTCCAGGAAGTCGCCCATGGCCACGGTGTCCGGGCTGCGGCGTCCCCGGCACAGGCCCGGGCCCCCGCACAGCTCGTCCACGAAGCCGCGCATCCGCCAGAGGAAGTCCCCGAAGTACCAGCCCGTGTCCCCGCCGATGCGCTTGACCACGTTCCAGGCGGTTTCCGGCGGCCCGGCCAGGGTGACGGAAAAGGTGTCGTGGAAGACCTTGGCCCCGGGCGCGGCCTGACCCTTGGCCCACTGGGGCAGGCGGGTGGAGCCGGCGTCGAAGCAGGACGAGGGCACGTCGTGGCGGCGCACGTTGTCCAGGGCCTCGGCGACGGCCTCGCGGCAGGAGCGCAACGGGATGGGCAGGATCTCGCGGATGCGCGTGTCGTGGCAGATGACCTGGGTGCGCATGCGCTCCACCAGGGGCTTGATGAGCGACACGGACATGGGCGTCACGAGGTTGATCCACCAGATGGAGAGTTTGGTGCTGCGCACCGGCAGGGTCAGGATGAAGCGGCGCGGCAGACCGGCCACCTCGGCATAGAGCCGGAAGAGTTCCTTGTAGGTGAGCACGTCCGGGCCGCCGATCTCGTAGGTCCGGCCGATGGTTTCCGGCTTCTCCAGGCATCCGGCGAGGTATTCCAGAACGTCGGCGATGGCGATGGGCTGGCAGAGGGTGTTGGCCCAGCGGGGGGCCACCAGGACGCGCAGATGTTCGCAGAGCGCGCGGATCATCTCGAAGGAGGCCCCGCCCGAGCCGAGCACCAGGGGGGTGCGCAGCTGGGTCAGGGGCGCGGCCAGGGAGAGGATTTCGCCCACCTCGTAGCGCGACCGCAGCTGTTCGGAGAGATGCTCGGGGTCGCCGCCCAGGCCGGTGAAGTAGATGATCCGGGGAAGCTTGGCGGCCAGGGCCGCGCGTACCGCGGAATAGGCCAGGCGGCGGTCCAGGGAGGCGTAATGGGCCGCCCCGGGCTTGATGGAATGCACCAGGTAGTAGAGCGCCCGGCAACCGCGCATGGCCTCGGTCAGGGCCTCGGTGTCCAGCGCGTCGGCCCGGACGATCTCCAGGTTCGGATGTCGTCCCCAGGGACGGGATTGGAGTTTGCGGATGGAACGCACGGCGGCGCGCACCCGGACGCCGCGCTCCAGCAGCAGGGGCGTCAGACGCCCGCCCACGTAGCCCGTGGCGCCCATGACCAGAACGGGAGAGTTGTCCTGATCCACGTCAGTCCTTCTTTTCCCAGCCGAGCAGGGTCAGACAGTCCTCGAAGACGCGCGCGCGGTCGGCCTCCGGCGCGTGCGCGGACTCGTCCCGGCAGGTGGCCGAGTCGGTTTCGAAACGCTGGTCCTCCTCACGGGGACTCGCTATGTACGGATGCGTCCATTCCTTGCCGCAGCCGGAAAGGGCCAGGGCGGCCAGCAGCAGGGCGGCGAAGGCGGTTCGGCTCATTCCTCCTCCTCGTGCTCGTCCTTCAGGCTGCGGTTCATGAGTTCCTTCACGGCCTGAGCCGGGGGCCGGTCCTCGTGCAGGATGCGGTGGACCTGCTCGGTGATGGGCAGCTCCACGCCGAGTTTCTTCGCCAGGGCGTGCATGGCCTCGGTGGTCTTCACGCCCTCGGCCACGGTGCGGGTTCCGGCCATGATCTCGGAGAGCTTCATGCCCTGGCCCAGCTTGAGGCCCACCTGGCGGTTGCGCGAGAGATCGCCGGTGCAGGTGAGCACGAGGTCGCCCATGCCCGAGAGGCCCATGAAGGTCTTGGCCCGCGCGCCCATGGCCACGCCCAGGCGGCTCATCTCGGCCAGTCCCCGGGTGATGAGCGCGGCGCGGGCGTCGTGACCGAAACCCAGGCCGTCGGCGATGCCCGCCGCGATGGCCATGACGTTCTTCACCGCGCCGCCCAACTCCACGCCCCGGTAGTCCGTGCTCGTGTAGACCCGGAAGGACGGGGTGGAGAAGGCCTCGCGCAGTTCGCGGCCCAGTTCGCGATCCGCGCAGCCGAGCGTCACGCTGGTGGGCATGCCCCGGGCCACCTCGAAGGCGAAGGACGGGCCCGAGAGCACGGCGTAGCGCGGGGAAAGCCCGGCCAGGGCCTCCTTCACCACCACGGACATGGGCTCCAGGGTGTCCATCTCGATGCCCTTGCTGGCGCAGACGATCACCGGCCGCTCGGGCAGGTGGCCGCGCAGGCTCTCCAGGGAGCGGCGCAGGAATTGGCTGGGGATGACCACCAGGACCGCCTCGGCCCCCTGGAGCGCCGCGGCCGGGTCGCCGTGGGCGGTCAGTTCCGGGCAGAGCTTCACGCCCGGCAGGAAGGACGGGTTCTCGTGGTCCTCGTTGACGGCCCGGACCACGTCTTCCTCGCGGGCCCAGAGCCGCACGGGAAGACCCTTGCGGCAGAGCATGTCGGCTAGGGTCGTGCCCCAGGCTCCCGCGCCCAGCACGGCGATGCGCATGAGATCTCCTTTTCGGGCGGGGGGGCGCCCCGTCCGCTTGTCTGTCCGTTTCGGTCCGGAGCCGGGGGGTGCCCCCGCCGCCGGACATGTCTTTTCAGAATACCCGTCGCCGCTTCCGGTTGCAAGGCCGGGCCGTTGCGGGTAGATGGACCGGTATGGAAAAGATCGTGTTCACCCCCCTGGAAGAGAGGATTTTGGCCCTGGCCGGAGGCGATCTGCCGGACTCCGCGACGCCCTTCGCGGACATCGCCGAGGCCGTGGGCACGGACGAGAAGACGGTGCTCGACCTGCTGCGCGGGCTCAAGGAGCGCGGCGTGATCCGGCGCTTCGGAGCCACCCTGCGGCACCAGAAGGCGGGCTACGGCCACAACGCCATGGTGGCTTGGCGCGTGGACGATCCGGCCGAGGCCGCCCGCGTGGGCGAACTCCTGGCCTCCCGGCCGGAGATCAGCCACGCCTACGAACGCCGCACCTACCCGGAGTGGCCCTACAACCTGTACACCATGATCCACGGCCGCAACCCGGGCGACAGCCTGAAGGTGGCCGAGGAGCTGTCCCGGGCCACGGGCATCACCGACTACGCCGTGCTCAACAGCCTGCAGGAATTGAAAAAGACATCCATGCGCTATTTTCGCGAGGAGGACGAGGAATGACCAGTTCCGTCGATTGGTTCCGCCGGGCCCAGGACGTCCTGCCCGGCGGTGTGAACAGCCCGGTGCGGGCCTGCCGCGGCGTGGGCTGCGACCCCCTGTTCATCGGGAGCGCCCGGGGCAGCCGCATGCGCACCGTGGACGGGCAGGAGCTCATCGACTTCGTGTTGAGCTGGGGCCCGATGATCCTCGGCCATTGCGACCCCGAGGTGATCGAGGCCGCGCGCGCGGCCGTGGAGCGCGGCTCGAGCTACGGCGCGCCCTGCCCGGGCGAGGTGGAGCTGGCCGAGGCCGTGCGGCGGCTCATGCCCGGCATGGAGATGATGCGCATGGTCTCCTCGGGCACCGAGGCCACCATGAGCGCCCTGCGCCTGGCCCGGGGCTTCACCGGCCGGGACAAGCTCATCAAGTTCGACGGCTGCTACCACGGACACAGCGACGCCTTCCTGGCCAGCGCGGGTTCGGGCCTGGCCACCCTGTCCATTCCCGGCACCCCCGGCGTGCCCGCCGACGTGGTGGCCCACACCCTCATCGCGCCCTACAACGACCTGGAGGCCGTGGAAGACCTCTTCAACCGTCACGGCCGCGAGATCGCCTGCGTCATCGTCGAGCCGGCGGCCGGAAACATGGGCCTCGTGCCCCCGGAGCCGGGTTTCCTGGAAGGTCTGCGCGCCCTTTGCACCCGCTTCGGCGCGCTGCTCATCTTCGACGAGGTCATCACCGGCTTCCGCCTGTCCCTGGGCGGGGCCCAGGCCCGCTACGGCGTTCGGCCGGACCTGACCACCCTGGGCAAGATCATCGGCGGCGGCTTCCCGGTGGGCTGCTTCGGCGGACGCCGGGAAATCATGGAGCACGTGGCCCCCGTGGGCGCGGTCTACCAGGCAGGGACGCTCTCCGGGAACCCGGCGGCCATGGCCGCCGGACTGGCCACTCTGCGCCGCCTGGAGGCCTGCGACTACGACGCCCTGGAGCGCCGTACCCTGGCCTTCGCCCGGGACTTGAAATCCGTGCTGGAGGAGAAGGGTCTGCCCGTGCAGATGAACCATGTGGCCTCGATCTTCACGCTCTTCTTCACCAAAACGCCGGTGACGGACTTCGACACGGCCAAGACCATGGACACCGAAGCCTACGCCACGTTCTTCCGCCAGATGCGGGAGGCCGGGGTGAATCTCGCGCCCTCGGGCTACGAATGCACCTTCACCTCCTTCGCCCACACCGAGGAGGACTTCGCGGCCACGCTGGACGCCGCCCGGAGGGTGCGGTTCTAGGACGGAAGGCCCCCGGAGGGCCGAGCGCATGCCGGAATCCATCGCGGTCTACGCCCTGACCCCGGGGGGGCTGGAGCTGGCGCGGCGGCTGGCCCCCGGCCTGGACGCCGAGGTCTTCGCCCCGGCCCGCCTGACCGGGCCGGGTGAGCGGGGCTTCGAAAGTCTGGCCGCCTGTCTGGCCGAGACCTTCGGCCGCTTCTCCGCGCATGTCTTCGTGGCCGCCGCCGGGCTCGTGGTCCGGCTGATCGCCCCGCGCCTGCGCGGCAAGGACCGCGATCCGGCCGTGCTCGTCCTGGACCAGGAGGGACGCTTCTGCGTCAGCCTGCTCTCCGGCCATCTGGGCGGGGCCAACGCCCTGGCCCGGCGCGTGGCCGGGCTCACCGGCGGGCAAGCCGTGGTCACCACGGCCACGGACTCGGCCGGGCTGCCCTCGCTGGACCTCCTGGCCGTGGAGCGCGGGCTGGCCATCGGCAACCTGTCGGCCGTGAAGCGGGCCAACGCCCTGCTCCTGGAGGGCGGCGTCCTGGACGTGGAGGATCCGGGCCGACGGCTGGGCGACCTGGACCCGGCGCATTTTCGCCGGGTGGACTCCGGCGGCCGGGTGCGCGTGGACTGGCGGGCCGCCGCGGGTGACGAAATCCTGGTCCTGCATCCGCGTGTGCTCTGGGCCGGGATGGGCTGCCGCAGGGGAACCCCGGCGGCCGAGATCAGGGAACTGCTGACGCGGGTCTTCGCCGAGGAGGGCTTGGCCCCGGCGAGTCTGGCCGGGATCGCCAGCGTGGCGGACAAGGCCGACGAACCCGGGCTGCTGGAAGCCGCGCGGGAACTCGGCGTCGAAGCGCGGTTTTTTTCGCGGGAGGAACTCTCCCGCGTGGCGGTGCCCACGCCGTCGGCGCTGGTGCGCAAACACATGGGTCTGGAGGGAGTATGCGAGGCAGCGGCGATGCTGGCCGCCGACGGACCGCTGGTCGTGCCCAAGCGCAAGACCACGCGGGCGACCCTGGCCGTGGCCCAGGCCGACTGAGCGTGGTCGGCCTGGGGCCGGGCGACCCGGGGCTGCTCTGTCCCTTGGCCCGGGCTGCCCTGGCCTCGGCATCGGCCGTGGTCGGCTATTCCGGCTACCTGGATCTGCTGGAGCCGGAGGTGCTGGAGGGCCGCGAGGTGGTCTCCACCGGCATGACCGGCGAGGTGGAACGCGCGGGCCGGGCCGTGGACCTGGCCCTGGCCGGGCGGGACGTGGCCGTGGTCTCCAGCGGCGACGCCGGAATCTACGCCATGGCCGGGCTGGTGCTGGAGGTTCTGGAGGAGCGCGGCCTGCTGGAGCGCGTGCCCTGCGAGGTGGTGCCCGGGGTTCCGGCCCTGGCGGCGGCCGCGGCCCTGCTCGGCGCGCCCTTGACCCACGACTTCGCCTGCGTGAGCCTCTCGGACCTGCTGACGCCCTGGGAGGTCATCGAACGGCGGCTGGACGCGGCCGCCGGGGCGGACTTCGTCCTCGTGCTCTACAATCCGCGCTCCAAGCGCCGGGCCGACCATCTGGAACGGGCCCTGGCCGTGATCGCGCGGCACCGCGGACCGGACACCCCGGTGGGTGTGGTCTGCCGGGCCTTTCGGCCGGGGCAGCGCGCGGAGATCGCCCGGCTGGCGGACGTGGACTGCGGCGGCGTGGACATGCAGACCATCGTGGTGGTGGGCGCTTCCTCCAGTCGCGCGGCGGGGGGGCGCATGCTCACTCCCCGGGGCTACGCCGGGAAGTACGATCTCGCCGGAGGAACGCGCAAGGTCCGGCAAAGACTTGCCAACACGCGGTCAAAAGCGTAAAAGACAAAATGCGCAAAGGGAGTTCCGGCGGAAGACCGGCTTTCGCGCAGTGGATGGAGAAGTGGTTTCGAGTTGTCTGGCAATTGGAAAGTGGAGACAAGGAGGAACGAGGAGAATGAAGCGCATCGTCATCATCAGCGTGGTCTGCGCGGCCCTGGTCGGCTTCGTGGCCCTGCCGGTCCTGTTCGCCGCCGACGCCCCCAAGCAGGACATCGTCATGAAGTCCCCCGGCGCGGCCACCCAGGGCACCGTCACTCTCAGCCATGCCAAGCACGGCAAGCAGAAGTGCGAGGAGTGCCACCACAAGATCAAGGAAAATCCCAAGGACTACAAGTGCGGCACCTGCCACAATGACCTGAAGGCGAAGAAGGGCGACAATTCCTACTACGCCGCCTTCCACGCCCCCACCAGCAACCACAGCTGCATGGGCTGCCACAAGAGCATGAAGCAGGGCCCCACCGCCTGCAACAAGTGCCACGCGAAGAAGTCGTAATGACCGGTTGACCTGGGGGCCGCCTCGGCGGCCCCCAGCGTCTTCAAAATCCCCGAGGTGCGCGTATGTGTCCGGCCAAACCGGAAGCCCCCCGCGATGAAGACCTGCTCGATCTGAGCGACATCGCGGATGAAGGGTCCGCTACCTCCGCCGACCCCATGGATCCCGACGACCTGGACGCCAGCTTCGAGCAGGAGCTGGAGGATCTGTTCGCCGAGGATCTGGGCGAGGACACCAAGCCCGCCAAGACGCAGGCCCGGACCGAGAAGGCCGGATCCTTCGACGACGCCCTTCTGCTGGAGGACGACGACGCGGGCGCGGCCCTGCCGGACATCGATCTGAATCCGCCGGACGATGCGGCGGGGGGCGCCATGGACGCCGCCGGGCTGGACGACCTCATCGACGGCCTGGGCCCCGGGAGTCCCGCCAAGGCGGCCGCGCCGGACGAGCCCGAAATTTCCCTGGACGACGCCCTGATCCTGGACGAGGACTCCCTCGCTGCCGAGGCGGCCCCGGAGGTCGCGGCCGAAGAAGAGGAGACGATCCTCAGCCTGGACGACCTGGTGGCCGAGGAGGCCGGGGACGAGCCCCTGACTCTGGACGAGCCCCTGACCCTGGACGACACGCTGGTCGCCGAGGCGGTCGAGACTTCGACCGTGGACGGCCCCTTGGACCTGCCCGAGGCCGAGATCGTGCTCGACGAGGCCGCCGCGGTGGAGCCGGAGATCGCCCTGGGCGATGTCCTGGAGGAGCGGGACGTCGAACCCGAGATATCCCTGGACGATGTCCTGACCGAGCCGGAGCCCCTGGCCGAGGCGGAAATCTCCCTGGACGACGTCTTGGTCGAGCCGGAGCCCCTGGCCGAGGCGGAAATCTCCCTGGACGATGTCCTGGCCGAACCGGAGCCTCTGGCCGAGCCCGAGATTTCCCTGGACGGCGTGCTCGCAGAACCCCTGGCCGAGCCGGAGGCCGAGCCCATCGAAGCCGAGGGCATGACCGACGCCGAGATCGCTGCCGACGATGCTTCCGGGCCGGGTCTGGACGAGATCGACGTCTCGCCGGATGACATGCCCGTGTACGCCCCGGCGGCGTCCGCGTCAGAAACGTCTCTCGCCGAGCCCGAGGGCATGACCGACGCCGAGATCGCTGCCGACGACGCATCGGGTCGGGGTCTGGACGAGATCGACGTCTCGCCGGAGGACATGCCCGTGTACGCCCCGGCGGCGTCCGCCCCCGAACCGTCTCCCGCCGAGTCCGAGGCCCTGCACGAGCCCGGAGAGTCCGTGCTCAGCGAAGTGCTTCTGAGCGGGGAAGCGCCCCTGTCGTCCGTTCCTGACCTGAGCGGGATGCCGGCCGAGCCCTCGGCCGACGCCGCGCTGCTCGGCCTGGACCTGGACGAGTCCGGTGACGAGTCCGTGGACGTGGACGCCCTGTTGGACCAGATCGGCGACGAGGACATCCACGCCGCCCTGGTGGGCGCCGAGACCGAGCCGGGAGCCGACGCGCCGGAGCACATCCTGACCCTGGTGGAGGAGCGCGTGGGCGTGCTCACGGCCGAGTTGCGGGAGACCCTGCGCGCCGAGCTGGCCGCCGAGATCAAGACCCTGGTGGAACAGGCCGTGCCCCGTGAGGCGGCGCGGATCATCCGCGAGGAGATCGCGGCCCTGACCCGCGAACTGGCCGCCGGAGAGGACTGATTTTTTCGAGGTTCCGGTTCGCCGGAGACTTTCGAGCCGAGCGGTGGGGAGCCGTCGGGAGCCTTCCCGGCGAGTCCCCGCCGCTTGGCGTTTTTGGCCCGGCGTCCGTGTTCCCGGCCGCCGCCGAACTCGACGGCCGGGGGCCTTCGTGCTAAGGGAGCGGGAAAAAAGAGGGGGGCTTTCCGGTTCTTCTCTTTTCCCGCCCGGCGTCCACGACCATGGGGGTCGAGGTCATTTCCCCCCGGGCGGGTTTTTTCCGGCCCGGACGGGCCGGGACATGGGGGTGCATATGGACAAGCTGGAAAAGCAGGCTCTGCAGGTGGCCAAGGAAGTGGTCATCAAGTTCATCGAGGTGGGCCGGGTTTCACCCAACGGCTTCGGCGAGGTCTTTCAGGCCATCTACCAGGATGTGCTGCGGGCCGTGAAGAGCGGCGGCGGCCTGCCCGAATCCGGGGACGACGCGTGACCGAGGCTCCCGCCGAGGCCCACGGCCACAAGGTGGCGGCCATGTTCGGCCGCATCGCCCGCTGGTACGACTTCCTCAACCGGCTTCTGTCCCTGGGACAGGACGTCTGGTGGCGCTACCGCCTGGTGAGGGCCGTGAACCCGCCGCCGGACGGGCTGGTCCTGGACCTCGCCGCGGGAACCCTGGACGTGTCGGTGGAACTTCTGCGCCAGCACCCGGACCTGCGCGTGGCGGCCCTGGACTTCACCCTGCCCATGCTGGCCGTGGGCCGCGAGCGCAAGCTCAAGGGGGCCCGCGTCGAGCGGATCTTCCCGGTCCAGGCCGACGGCCGGGCCCTGCCCCTGCCCGACGCCTCGGTGGACGCCGTGACCATCGCCTTCGGCATCCGCAACATCAAGCCGCGCGCCGAGGCCTACGCCGAGATCCTGCGCGTGCTCAAACCCGGCGGGCGGCTCTGCGTCCTGGAGTTCGGCACGGGCAGCCGCCGGGTCTGGAAGGGGCTGTACAATTTCTACCTGGACAAGCTGCTTCCCGCCATCGGGCGGCTGGTCTCCCGCGATGAGGGGGCCTACCGCTACCTGGCCGACACCATCCGGGCCTTCCCGGACGAACGGGCCCTGGCCCGGGAGCTGCTGGAAGCCGGGTTCGCCAAGGTCTACCATCTGCCGATGCTGTCGGGCATCGTCTTCCTGCACGTGGCGGGCAAGGCGGACTAGAACGAACGGCCGAAGGAGACCAGGAGCACGCCCAGGATGATGGCCGTGAGGCCCATGATGCGCAGATGGCGCGGCGGCTGCCCCGCCAGGGTCAGCAGAACCCGCGGCATGCGTTCGGCGAAGAGGAAGTAGGGCAGGCCCTCGATGACGAAGGCCAGCCCCAGGGCCAGGAAGAAGAGCGTCCAGTCGAAGTCCATGAATCATGGTAGCCCGGCGGAGCCGGGTTGTCCACAGACGCCGCGCATCGCGGCCGAGGGAACGAGCAGATGGTGACTTTCGAGGCGATCCGCGACCGCGAATCCCGGGTGGCGGTGGTCGGCCTGGGCTATGTGGGCCTGCCCCTGGCGGTGGCCCTGGCCCGGCATTTCGATGTTCTGGGGTTCGACATCTCCGCGCGGCGGGTGGAGGAGCTGAAGGGCGGCAGCGACCGCACCGGCGAGGTGGACCCGGCCGATCTGGCCGCCACCACCGCCGAGTTCTCCTCCGACCCGGCCTGCCTGTCCCGGGCCGGGGTGATCATCGTGGCCGTGCCCACGCCCATCGACGAGCACCGCAATCCCGACGTGCGCCCCGTGACCGGGGCCAGCGCCACGGTGGGCCGCCACCTCGCCCCCGGCAGCGTGGTGGTCTATGAGTCCACGGTCTGGCCCGGCCTCACCGAGGAACTCTGCGTGCCGATCCTGGAGCGCGAGTCCGGGCTGGCCTGCGGCCGCGACTTCCAGGTCGGCTACTCGCCGGAGCGCATCAACCCAGGCGACAAGAAGCACACGCTCGCCACCATCGTCAAGGTGGTGGCCGGGCAGACGCCGGAATGCACCGAGCTGCTGGCCGGGGTTTACGGCGCGGTGGTCGAGGCGGGCGTGTTCCGCGCGCCGAACATCAAGACCGCCGAGGCCGCCAAGGTCATCGAGAATACCCAGCGTGATTTGAACATCGCGCTCATGAACGAGCTGTCCATGATCTTCGGCCGCATGGGCATCGATACCCTGGACGTGCTGGAGGCCGCCGGGACCAAGTGGAACTTCCTGCATTTCCGGCCCGGGCTGGTGGGCGGCCACTGCATCGGTGTGGACCCCTACTACCTGACCTTCAAGGCCGAGTCCCTGGGCTTCCACCCCCAGGTCATCCTGGCCGGTCGGACCATCAACGACTCCGTGGCCAAGTATGTGGCCGAGGCGGCCATCAAGCGGCTCATTCAGAAGGGCGCGGCGGTCAAGGGCGCGCGCGTGGGCGTGCTCGGCCTGACCTTCAAGGAGAACGTGCCGGACCTGCGCAACACCAAGGTCGTGGATCTGGTGCGCGAGCTGGAGGAATACGGCCTGGAGGTTCTGGTCCACGACGCCATGGCCGATCCGGCCGAGGCTCACGAGGAATACGGCCTGCGCCTTGCTGACCTGGACGAGCTGCGCGGCCTGGACGCCCTGGTCCTGGCCGTGGCCCACGACCAGTACCGGAAGATCGCCCCGGCCGAGCTGAAGACCTGGTTCGCCCGCCCCGGGGAGGCCCTGATCCTGGACGTGAAGGGCTTCTTCGACCGCGCCGAGCTGGCCCGCCTGGGCGTCGACCTCTGGCGCTTGTAGGCCGGGAGAGCCGTCATGCCCATCGCCCTCGTCGCGGCCACGGCCAAGGAGATGCGCGGGGCCCTGGGCTTTCTTCGTGAGCCGCCCGAGGTCGAGCCCGGGCGCGAGAAGCTTTTCGTCCTGGCGGGCAGGGAGATCGTGCCCTGCGTCACGGGCCTGGGAGTGGTCAACGCGGCCCTGGCCCTGGGCCGGATACTGTCCCTGCCGGGCATCGAGGGCGTGGTCAACCTGGGCGTCGCCGGAGCCTTCGACCTCCGCGCCCTGCCCCTGGGGACGGTCTGCGTGGTGCGCCAGGAGATCTGGCCGGAATACGGGCTGTTGGGCCCGCACGGCGCGGACCCCCGGGCCCTGGGCTTCGCCCTGGGCGAGGCCGACGGGGCCACGGTCTGGGACCGTCTGGACCTGCATCCCCGCCAGGCCGCCGCGCGTCTGGACCTGGGCCTTTCCGGGCTCTGGCCCGAGGCCGTCTCGCTGACGGTCAGCGGCGTCACCGGAACGCCCGAGCGCGCGGCCGAGCTGGAACGGTCCTTCCGGGCCGACGTGGAGAACATGGAGGGCTTCGCCCTGGCCTACGGCTGCGCCCGGGGCGGCGTTCCTTTCGTCGAGGTGCGCGCGGTGTCCAACCGGGTGGGGGCGCGTCCGCCCGTCGACTGGGATCTGGATTTGGCCCTGTCGCGGCTGGGAGCGGCCTGCGCCGCGCTGTTCATGAACCGCTGAGGAACCGCGAAAGTGCTTGCGCGACGGCGGAAAATCAGGGAAAGTACTCCGAGCCCATGAACGACCTGCTGGCCTATTTCGAACAGGAGCTTCCGGTCATCAACGCCTTCCTGGAGGTCGAGACCGGAAAGCTGGACGGCTTGGTGCGCGACGTGGCCCGTTACGTCCTTCTGGGCGGGGGCAAGCGCATCCGGCCGGTCTTGACCATTCTCTCGGCCCGGGCCCTGGGTTACCCCGGGGACGATGTGGCCCCCCTGGCCTGCGCCCTGGAGATGCTCCACTCGGCCACGCTCATTCACGACGACATCCTCGACGGAGCCGAGACGCGCCGCCGCAAGACGGCCGCCCATCTGACCTTCGGCGCGACCGAGACCATCCTGGCGGGCGACGCGCTCCTGGCCCTGGCCAACCGCCTGGGCGCGGGCTACGACATCCCGCGCATCAACTACCTCCTGGCCGAAGGCATCATGGCCACGGCGGCGGGCGAGATCCGCGAGATCGCGCACGTGGCCGAGGCCCGCGCCGACCGGGGGATCTACCTGGAGATCATCATCGGCAAGACCGCCCGGCTCATCGAGACGGCCTGCCGTTGCGGCGCGGCCCTGGCCAGCCCCGAACGGGAGCTGGAGGACGCCGCCGGAACCTACGGCCTGAACGTGGGCGTGGCCTTCCAGCTGGTGGACGACGCCTTGGACTACATTTCTCCGGAGTCGGTGACGGGCAAGCCCGAAGGCGGCGATCTGCGCGAGGGCAAGCTCACTTGGCCGCTGCTCCTCTTCCTGGAGGAGGAGCCCGACGGCTCCGAGGTTCTGGCCCGCATCCGGGACAAGTCGCTGGACGAGGCCGCGCGCCGGGAGATCGTCGCCCGCGTGCGCGACAAGGGCTACGCCGACCGGACCCGCGCCGAGGCCGCCCGCTACGTGGGCGAGGCCAAACGCGCCCTGGCCGCCCTGCCGGGCAGCCGTGAGCGCGAGATCCTGGTCCAGGCCGCCGATTTCGTCCTGGCCCGCCGCAAGTGAGGCCGGGAAGGGGACGCCCATGACCCTGGACCAGGTCGTCGAATCCCCCCAGACGCTGCGCCGTTTCAGCCCTTCTCCCGTGGTTCTGCGCCTGAT
>Ga0265295_1005678_pt1 | contig 15681 bp, 15 predicted proteins | sample Munlansysbiofilm_FD_192503 | JGI IMG/M metagenome (GOLD analysis project Ga0265295, IMG submission 192503) | Leachate microbial communities from a municipal landfill in Southern Ontario, Canada - Methane capture system biofilm | ecosystem: Engineered > Solid waste > Landfill > Unclassified ... | reverse complement strand
ACCCAACACGGCAGCAAGAAACAGATGGTTAGCGTCTTATAATTGCTATTGTTTCGCTAGAGGCACTATGTAAATGGTGCAGTAGATTAATGCTATCACTACAAAACTCGGCTTATGCTGTGCCTAATACCTCATCAACAGCTTTTTATTTATTCTAAAACTCTCCGTAAATCTATAACTTTTCAGATATTTGACGTTTTATTTGTTCTTTTTGTAACTATTTTTTGTTATGTTAAGATTCATTTTTGGATGTTCGTGTATAATTTTTTTGCATTCAAGGTGCTTGTGTAACTATATTGATATTAAATACTTTGAAAACACAATAAAAGAGGGTTGCAATGAGGGTATTTCTTGCCGAGGATAATGAAGATAATTTTAAAGTGATTCAATCGAATCTGAGAAAATCGACCGAAGAGGTGGAATTGTTTTGGGCGCAAGACGGGGTAAGCGCGCAGGAGATGTTAAAAGATTTGGGGGATATAGATCTTTTTCTTATCGATATAGAGATGCCCAGAATGGACGGCGTGACATTGGTGGGATGGATCAGGGAACAAGAGCAATTTAAAAACAAATATATCATTGCTATTACGGCTTCCGTATTTGCCGAGATGAAAAAGCTTTATCTCGAAAAGGGGTTTAATGCAATTTTAGAAAAACCTTTTTCGAGAAAAGAGCTTTTAAGCGTAATTGAGAACAAGGTTGGAAACAATGTCTGAAAAACCCGGTATTCTTGTAGTAGACGACAATGAGGACAGCCGTTTGGCGGTGATTGCGGCTTTGCGGAAGAAAGAGTATCTTTTTTTTGAAGCGGTTGATGGGGAAGAGGGTGTGGAGATGGCACGAAAACATCTTCCCGCAGTTATCATCATGGATCTCAACATGCCAAAGCTTAACGGGTACGAAGCGCTAGAACTGATAAAAAAAGATCCTCGAACAAATCATATCCCCGTTGTAATTGTTACTGCGATAGGTTCTATGGACGAGAAGATTGTTGCGTTGGAAAAAGGGGCAGACGGGCTATGGTGCAAACCTTTTGACCGTAAAACTCTTCTTGAGCAGATTGAAGCGTTGATGAAACTTCGTAAGCTCAAAAACGAAAACGAAATCGCGGTTGACAATGCAATTTTGCACCGCCAGAGTCAAGAGCTCATCTACTACTATTATACGGACTCTCTTACATCCCTGCCAAACAGAAGCCAGTTGATCAAAGATATCGGTCAAAAAACGGAATGCGGCTTAATCCTTATAGACATTGACAGTTTTAAAGATATCGTTTATTTTTACGGTCATCAGATAGGAGACGAGTTTCTCAAAGCGTTTGTTTTGCGTCTACGTTCGATTTTACAGGGAAACAAATACAAGTTTTACCGTATTTCCAGCGATATATTTGCCGTTGTAGTGAAAAATGTTCTCGGCGTCGAGGAGGTATCGGAGGTTATGGAGGTAATTAAAAAGAATTTTACCCACATACCTTATCTTATGACGCAAGAGCATGAGATTTCTGTTCGTATTACGATGGGGGGATCGGTTTTTGAAAAAGAGCTTTTGATAAGTGCGGAAAAGGCTTTAAAAACGGCAAAAAAAACAGGACGGGAAACCCTTTTGTACGATGAAGAGAGCGAATTGTTTCGAAGTTACGAAAATAATATCGTGTGGGTCAATAAGATCAACGAAGCACTGGCGGACAACCGCATCACACCATTCTTTCAACCAATTGTCAACAATAAAACGGGAAAAATAGAAAAATACGAATCTCTCGTGCGATTAATAGAAAAAGATGGAGGTATCGTCTCTCCGTTTCATTTTCTCGAAATTTCCAAAAAATCTCGCCAATACGGTGCTATCACAAAAATCGTCGTCCAAAAAGCGTTTGAAATATTCAGAGACACTCCTTATAGTTTTTCGATCAACCTCTCGGTTATGGATATGCTCGATAGGGATATATCGGGGTATATTTTTGAGCAGTTGCGTGCATTTCCCGAACCGCAAAGGGTCATTTTCGAACTTTTGGAATCGGAGGGGGTTGAAAACTACAGTGAAGTTTTCGGTTTTATTGCCAAGGTTAAAGAGTTTGGATGCAGCGTAGCTATCGATGACTTTGGCAGCGGGTACTCCAATTTTATCCATCTGGTGCAGTTGGACGTAGATATCATAAAAATCGACGGTTCTCTTATTCGCAATCTCGATACGAATCACAACGCCTTATTGGTCGTAGAAACGATCGTATCGTTTGCAAAAAAACTCAATATACCGACGGTTGCGGAGTTTGTACACTCGGAGGCAATTTACGAGATAGTAAAAGATCTTGAAGTAGATTATTCTCAAGGCTATTTCCTCGGTCAGCCGACACATGCCATACTTTAAGAGATATACCTATGCAATATAATTCTATTTTATTTAGGGTGATGCTCCCTCTAGGCGTTATCGTAGCACTCATTATGATCGTGACGTTGTTTGTAACGGAAAATTTTTTAAAACGAACCGTCGAAGAGGTGTATATTAAATCGGAAGTGAATCACCTCAAATCAACGGTAAACAGTAAAATCGACAATCAGCTGATGCGTATTATCCGTGACAGTATGGTTATAGCCACTTGTCCCGATACGGCGGCATACTTATCGAGCCCACATGCCAAAGATGGGATTCTTTCGCAGGAGATGAAGGCAAAACTTCGGTATTTTAAAGAGTTTTATCATTTAGAGACCGTTTACATTGCAGAGTTGCAAACACGTAATTATTTTAATGAAACTGGGTTGGTCAAGGTTGTCGATTTAGAGGATCAAGAAAGTAAATGGTTTATGCAGACACTTCAAAACAGATCCCCCTATACGGTGAACGTAGACAGTTTTTTAACGGGTGAGATGACGATTTGGGTCGATGCGATCGTGCATGAGGGGCACAGAAAAGTAGGACTTGCCGGAGGCGGTATGAAAATAGCGAATATTTTACAGCCTATACAATCGGTTTTGTCCCATCTTCGCGCAGATGCTCTCTTTGTAGATCAAACCAAAACGGTGCGTGCGGCGACACGTAAAGATATAGAACTGAATCTTTCTTTGGAACAATCAAGTTTAAAAGATACAAAAAAATACAAAGTGCTTATCGATGCGCTTGATACGAATAAAGAATTTGTGTCGTACGAAGGGGAGGGCGGCGAGCTGCATCACCTGCTTTTGATCCCCGTAAACAGTTTGGAATGGGTCGTCGTGATCGATTTTCCCAATACCACTTTTTTGGAACCGCTGCAAGGGGTTTTAAGCCATATTTTTACGAGCGGCGTATTGATTTTAGTCTCGATTATGTTTTTTGTATGGGCGGCTTTTTCTTATATGGTTGCAAGACCTCTCAAAAAAATCAGTCAAGAGCTTGAAGCGTACGACTACCATTCCGAATTTCAACCAAAAGGGTGCGTCGGTATGGGGTACGAGGTAGATACGATCTGCAAAGCGTTTCAAAAGAGTGCGTCTCTTTTGCGCAAGACCCTACAAAATTACCGTGAGAGCGAAGAGCTTTTGCGTAACGTAACCAATGCTACGGATGATTTGATCTTTTACAAGAATAAAGAGAAAAGATATATAGGTTTTAACAAAGCGTACGAAAAATGGACCGGAAAAAAGCATACCGATCTTTTGGGGTTTAACGATTATGATTTTTATCCCGAGGATGTGGCGCAAAAGCACGACCAAAGCGATACTCTCGTATTGGAAACGAAAAAGGCGGTGATGATCGAAGAGGAGCTGCTGAGTGCGTCGGGGGAAAAAGTTTATTTGCATATCAACAAGAGTCCTCTTTGGAACAACGACGGAACAATCAACGGTATCGTAGGGGTCGCAAGAGATATTACCCATATAAAGAACCTAGAAAAAGAGCTTCGTGAACTTAATGCCAATTTGGAAAACAAGGTGCATGAAAAAACCGAGGCGCTGCAAATATCGGTGAGTAACCTTCAATATTTAAACGGGGAGTTGAAAAAAGCTAAAGAGAGAGCTCTTAATGCGGCACAGGCACGTTCCAATTTTATCAGCAGTGTTTCCCATGAGCTTCGCACCCCTATGAACGCCATTATAAACTTTACCGATCAAATCCTTGAGGATTTCGATGAAATTTTGGAAGATGAAGAGCTGCAAAAAGAGAGCAAGCATTATTTGGAAAGGGTGTTGGTAAATGCAAAACATCTTTTGCACCTTATCAACGAACTTTTGGAATTTACCAAAGCGGAATCGGGCAAGATCGATTACGATATCCAGCAGCACAATATCAATGAGGTTATAGACACGGCATATACAAATACCTATTCGTTGTTGATCAATACGAATATCGAATACAGAATCTCGTGTGCAAAAGAAACGCTTCTTGCTTCGGTCGATTCCAGACGATTGTTGCAAGTATTGTTAAATCTGCTTTCCAATGCGATCAAATTTACCAAAAACGGTTTTATAGAGATACGCAGTTTTGGGGAGGATGAGTTTGTAGTTATCGAAATTGAAGATACGGGGCGCGGAATCTCTCAGGATAAGATGAAAATCATTTTTGATCCTTTTGTGCAGGCAAATCGCGACGATGCAGGAACAGGGCTCGGTCTAGGGCTTGCAAAACGGATGTGTGAAGATATGGGAATTGTTTTAGAAGTTCGATCGCAAGAGAACGTCGGAACGGTTTTCACGCTTCGTCTTAAAAGAGCGCTCTAGCGCTTTGTATTTTTTTCAAGAGAATTTACATTATGTTAACCAATGGTGATTTTATAAAGTCTGATATGGTAAAATGGCACGCTTCTTTGGCATGCCAAAAGAAAATTACAGATACGGACAATAAAGTAACATGAGTACGAAAGCACAACTTATCGAAGATATACAAAATCTCCTTAACACCTACGAAGGGATCCAAAAAACATCTATCAATCCCGACCTTTTGGAATTTATGGACAATAATACGCTTATAAGTATCATCGACTCCCTTCTTATACAAAAAGAGGATTCTCAAAAACCTGACCTGCAATGGCTTGAGAAATTTAAAAAATATACAAATTAAACAAAAAAAGTTTTTCACGCAGAAAAATATTCATAATTTTAAATATGTTTTTTTCTGCCAAACTCCCCTATTCTACGCGTTTTCCGTATGAAAAAAAACAGATGTTTATAAATGTTAGAAAAATTTCTATTATTTACTGTATAATTGCATCACAATTTACAAAAGAAGGAAAATAACATGGCAAATCTAGACTTAGTTCAATTAACGCAACAAACAAAAAAACTTACTGCGATGGTCGTAGAAGATGAAAAAGTAACGAATGAGCTTTTAAGCTCTACTTTTAAAAACTTCTTTTCCGATGTGTATTCTTGCTTTAACGGCGAGGAAGCGCTTGCTATTTATGAAAAAGTACAGCCGGATGTTATTTTCGTAGATATTATTATGACAGGGATCGACGGTATTAAGCTTTCTCGCAAAATCCGTGAAATGAACCCGGGTCAAATCATTATCGTTATCTCTGCAAGCAACGATATCGAAAAAATCTCAGAATCGATCGAGGTCGGTGTTAACAGCTTTATCCAAAAACCTATCGATACGAAAAAAATTATCGAATTGCTTAACAGCGTCGTTGCTATGGTAGCTAAAAAGAAAAAAATCGAAACAAAAACGTTTTCGATCTCTTTACCGTTAGATCTTTACGAAGTGGTAAACGATAATGCAAAAGCGGAGAGTATCTCTAAAAACGCTGTAATCATCAGAGCATTACGCAGTTTTTACGAAGACTAAGAGTCAAAAAATTTCTTGTCCAACATTTGTTGGCAGGAAATTTTACATGTAGAGGTTTTTTTATAAAACTTTAAGAATAAAATCTATATAATTTCGGCTCAACAAAGCAAGAGCTTCTAAAAACTCTTCTTTTTGAAACCAACTTTCTTTAAATGGCCCCATCGTCTAGCGGTCAGGATCCCAGGTTTTCATCCTGGTTACCGGAGTTCGAGTCTCCGTGGGGTCACCATTTAAATCAATCGCAAAACTCTCTTCCACTTTATAACAATCAAGCAAAACATCAGCATCATTTCGACAATTCTATTCAGCACACTATCGACTGCGTAGGTGTAGCAACTCACGGATCAAGACCGGCATTAAAACCGATCTTGCATCTTGCTTATTTTAGTTTTTCACTCACAAGCGTGTTCACAACTTGCGGATTTGCCCTGCCCTCGGTAGCTTTGAGAACCTGACCTACGAAAAAACCGAAAAGTTTCGTATTGCCCGCTTTAAACTTCTCTACGTTATCTTTATTTTTTGCGATAATCTCGTCGATAATCGGCTCTAGCAGTGTCGGATCACTTATTTGTACCAGCCCTTTGGAAGCAACGATATCAGAAGGGTTTGCCCCGTTTTCTGCCAGCTCTTCAAAAACCTCTTTGGCTATCTTATTTGAGATGGTGCCCTCATCGACCATCTTGGCAAGTTCGGCTATTTGAGCCCCGCCAAACTTGATTGCACCGATATCTTTTTCTTTAAGTTCCCTTGCTACTTCATTGGCAACGATATTTGCGATAGTAAGAGGTGCGTTATGCAAAAAGAGGGCTTCTTCGTAAAAAGAGGATAGCTTTTCGTCTCTGGCCAAGATATCCGCAACCATATTGTTGAGTTTAAACTCGGAGGTGTATCTATCAAACAGAGCTTGTTCGCGCTCGCTCATAGGTGATACGTCCCCTTCTATGTGCACTTTTTTTGTTTGCGTCGTCGTCTCTTTTTGTTTCTCTTTTTTGTTCCATGAATCTTTTAGACCTACGATTTTGTTAAATACGGGATTTGCATCGGTATAATCGATCGGATCGGCATAAAAATACCCTTCTCTTTCAAACTGGAACCTTACATCAGGCTTCTCAAGAACAACCGCAGGCTCGATCAGCGCATCTTTTATAATTGTAAGCGAATCGAGGTTGAGATCTTCGATTCCGTCGGGGTTTTCGCATCCATAAAGCCTATCGTAGAGTCTCACCTCCACTTTCTTGGCAGATGCGGCATCGACCCACTGGATGGCGCTTTTTACTTTTATGCCGCTTGTATCGGATCCGCTTTTGGAATTTGGGTTATACTCAGCAATGATCTCGGTGATATTTCCGTTCGCATCTTTGAGAACCTCTTTGCAGGTGATAATATACCCGTGTCTAAGGCGTACGGCTTGCGTCGGTGTGAGACGGTAATACCCTTTTGGAGGATTTTCTGAAAAGTCTTCACGCTCGATATAGATCTCTTTTGAGAAAGGCACTTTTCTTGAGCCCTCTTTTGCTACATCTTCGGGATAGTACGGCGCATCAAACTCTTCGCTGCCTTCATAGTTTGCTATAGTTACTTTAAGCGGATCGAGTACACACATTACGCGCGGCACTTTGGGATTAAGGTCATCTCTGATGCAAAACTCCAATTGCGCCACGTCTACGGTGGAGTTTGCTTTTGCTATCCCTATGGTGTCACAAAAATTGAGTATCGATTCTGGGGTGTAGCCTCTTCTTCTAAGCCCTGCTATGGTCGGCAGACGCGGATCATCCCAGCCGTTGACGTAATTTCCCTCTACAAGCTCTAAAAGCTTTCTTTTGCTCATAACCGTATAGTTGATCCCAAGACGTGCAAACTCGTGTTGGTAGGGGCGAGGCGGCTCTAATTTGAGGGTCTCTAAGATCCAATCGTAGATATCACGGTTGTTTTCAAACTCTAAAGTACAAATGGAGTGGGTCACCCCCTCGATGTAATCGGAGAGACAATGCCCGAAGTCATACATAGGGTAGATCGCCCACGCATCCCCTGCTCTATAATGGTGTGCGTGGCGAATGCGGTATAAAAGCGGATCGCGCATCTTCATATTTGCCGCACCCATATCTATTTTGGCACGAAGTACATGCTCGCCGTCTTTAAACTCACCCTTTTTCATTCTCTCTAAAAGGTCAAGGTTCTCCTCTACCGAACGCTCGGCATATTTGCTTCTTTTGCCCGGTTCGGTGACGGTTCCTCGGTATTGTCGCATCGTTTCTTCGTCTAGGCTGTCTACATAGGCTTTGCCCATTTTTACAAGTTCGATCGCCCATTCGTAAAGTTTGTCAAAATAATCGGATGTATAACGAACATCCCCTTCCCATCGAAATCCTAACCACTCTACGGCATCTTTAAGAGCTTCAACGTATTTGGTGTCTTCCGTGGTGGGATTGGTATCGTCCATGCGAAGATTACAATGACCGTTGTAATCGCGTGCAATACCGAAATTGATAGCGATAGACTTGGCATGTCCGATATGGGGAAAACCGTTGGGTTCGGGAGGAAACCGCGTAATTATTTTGCTGTATTTACCCGATTTTAAATCTTTTTCGACAATAGTGCGTAAAAAATCTTTATGCTCACTCATTATTTTGCAACCTTTTGAAAATGATACTTTTAATGTGGATTGCATTCTAGCCAATATGAGCTTATAAGATTGTTTACATAGACTCTTTGATCGGCTTTTTTCTAAGCATTGTATTTAGTAGGCTATTAGGTAAAAGTTGTTAAAATTCCGAAAATATATTACGCAGGAATAAAAATGCTACGATTTGCTTCTCCCCCTACCCGTGATATGACTTTGAGCGATCTAGGGGTTGCTCTTTTGAACTTTGTCGTTGCCGCGCAGCGCAAAGAAAATCTTATAGTCAGAATTGAAGATACGGATAAAGAGAAAAACATTGAGGGGAAAGATCAAGAGATTTTGGATATTTTAGCTCTTTTTGGGATTGAATACTCTCAGGTGAACTACCAAAGCCAAAACTATCGCTTTCACTCCGCAATGGCACTCGATCTTTTGCACAAGAAAAAAGCGTTTAACTGCTTTTGCCCTTTAAGGGAGTCGGATGAGAGGTATGACGGTACATGCCAAGAGCTTCCTGCCGAACTTGTTATCGACAACCCGAACCCTTTTACCGTGCGCATCAAAACATCTCGTCCCGATACAACGGACAGTTTTATAATTTTGCACCAAGATAAAACCCCGACCTATGATTTTGCCTCTGCGGTAGATGATATGTTAAGCGATATCTCTTTGGTGGTTTTTCAAGACTCATATAAAACGAATGCTCTCAAGCAAGAGTGTATCAGAGAAGCGTTAGGGTATGATAAAAAGATAGCCTATCTTTACATGCCAAGCTTTTTAAATGAAACTCCAAGCATCAAATCGCTTTTGGAGGAGGGATTTTTACCTTCGGCGATTTCAAATTATTTAATATCATTCGCAAGCAAGACCCCTACAGAGATTTTTACGATCCAAGAAGCGATCGAGTGGTTTGGTGAGGAGATGCTTCGCGATACCCCCGAGCGTTTCGATAAAGAGAAGCTTCTATCGATCAATCGCGAACATCTTAAGATGATGGATCCCAAAGAGCTTTCGCGCTATGTGGGTTTTGCCGATGAGGAGATAGGGAAACTTGCACGTTTGTATCTCGAAGAGGCGGCTACCACAAAGGAGCTGCGAGAAAAAATGAAGCCGATTTTTGAGGAAAAAGAGATACCCAAAGAGCTAGAAGAGAGTGCGCAGAGGGTTCGCTCGGTGATCCAAAAAGCCCCCTACTTTGAAACGTATGATGAGTTTAAAAGCTACGTAGCCAAAGAGACGACACTTCAAGAGGAGCATCTTGTTAAAGTATTACGACTGCTTCTTAGCGGAGCCGAGCACGGACCCGATCTTTCACAGATCTACGCACATGGTAAAAATTATTTAGGGGAGATAGTCAAATGAATTTTATGAATGAGATTATTCTAGGGCTTGGGGGGATTCTCTCGGGTCTTATCAATATCTATATTTGGGTCGTTATTATTGCCGCGCTGCTGAGCTTTGTCAATCCCGACCCTTATAATCCCATCGTTCAGTTTCTTTATAGAGTAACAAACCCCGCGTACGCCTTGGTAAGAAAGTATATGCGTACCAATTTTAACGGGATCGATCTTGCACCCCTCGTGATTATCATCGGGTTGCAAGTTGTTTTGGTGGTCATAGCCGCACTCTTAAAAGCTTTGCGTTAGAGAGGGCTCTCATTTACTCTTCGTTTTTGCTATAACGCAAAATCCCCGAAGAGATCCCTTCTCCTTTGAGAAAAAGACGTAACGCATTCTCTTTTTCCTCTTCAAACGCTACGAGATAGTAGCGGTTCCACGTGCTTTGCGAAAAAATTCTTGTAACGATCGCTTCATCTTTTGAGAGTTTTTTTATCTTTATCGGCATTTTTTCGTTGAGCGTGATCTCGATCCCCTCTTGTAAAAAGCTATTGGGGTCGTTGAGCTCTTTTTTTGCCTTGTTGTAGATACTGAGGAGAAAATATTCGTGGGTATTGTAAACGTTCGGATCGACCTCGTTAAGATACACGAGCGACAAAACACCCTCCGTGGCACCGTTTTTGATGATTTTACTGCTTTGAATACTGTTTGCGCTGCGCTCTTGAGAAGGTTCCATTGCAAATTTGCTAAAGCCGTTTTGGTGGGAGCATCCGCCAAAAAGCATGATGCACGAGAGTAGCGATAAAAGGTTTTTCATACTTTGTCCGTCTCAATTAGTTGAGGAATTATAGCTTTATTAAACAACTTTTTAAAGACTCTTTTGTATAATCCCTCAAATTTAAAACAAAGAATTCGGCTTGAAAAAACGATTAGCAGTTGCCTTTACCGGTCCCTCAAACAGCGGCAAAACAACCATAATACTAAAAGTTGCCAGAAAATTGATCCATGAACATGCCAAAGATGTTGCCATTATCAAGCACGATCCCAAAGATAAAGCGCGTTTTGACGTCGAGGGCAAAGACAGTTATAAGTTTTCCGACACGGGTGCGGAGGTGATCGTGACCTCCCCTACTCGTACTACCTATTTTTCTCAAAGACATAAAGAGCTTGATGAGATGATCCGCCTTTTTGACAGGTTCGATATTTTGCTCGTCGAGGGGCTTAAAAACCTTCCTCTGCCGAGAATCGGGGTGTTTCGGGAACGTTTGGAGAAGGATTATTTCGAGTATATCGATGCCTTGGCGATCGATGCGACGATCGATGTGCAAGAGTACGAATTGCCGCAAAGCGTAGATGTTTTAAACCTAAATGACCCCGATGCGGTGATATCGTGGATCTTAACTAATGCAAAGGAAGTGTAATGAGAGATATATTTGATGCGATTCAAAGAAGTGCCAAAAGAATAAAAGAGGCGATAGATACGAAAGATATCGGGTATTCCCAGCAAGAAAACAGTTCGGGCGAGACGCAGCTTCAGCTTGATATTAAGTGCGATATGATCATCGAAGAGGAGTTCTCGCGTATCAAGTCGATCCACACGATTGCCAGCGAAGAGAAAGAGCATCCGATGGTGATGCACGAGGATGGGAGATATTACGTAGCGTTTGACCCGCTTGACGGTTCTTCCCTTATCGACGTTAATTTGAGCGTCGGTTCTATTTTCGGTATCTACGAGGGCGGGTTTTGTGCTTCGAAGATGGTTGCGGCATGTTACGTCGTGTACGGTCCTAGAGTCGAGATGGTTTTTACGGAAAACAAAACAAAACTCTACCTTTTGCAGGCGGGGGATTTTGAGTTTGTCAAAGAGATCCATCTCAGCGAAAAAGGCAAACACAACGCTCCGGGCGGTACGCAGCAGTATTGGGCGCCGTATCATAAAGAGCTTGTAGACAGCTTTTTTGCCGAAGGGTACCGTTTGCGCTATTCGGGCGGCATGGTTCCCGATCTGCATCAGATGCTTCTTAAAGGGGGCGGACTTTTCAGCTACCCGGGAACGCTTGACAAGCCTGAGGGAAAACTGCGTAAACTTTTCGAGGTATTTCCTTTTGCCTATATCTTTAAAAAATCGGGCGGCGCAGCGATTGACGGTTATAACGACCTTTTAACCTTGGCATGTAGCGATATCCACGAAACGGCAGTATGTTTTTTCGGATCCAACTACGAAATAGCAAGAGTGAAAGATGTCTATGCAAAACAAAGATAGGTTTGAAATCTATCTGGATGAGATGATCGAAAAACTGCAGGCATGCCAAAAGGAAAAAGGGGTGAAAAGCTGCAGTGATTGCGAACTTTTTTTAAGCTGCGAGCTTCGCAAAGAGTATGTCAACGCAGTTTACAACAGCATGTCCAAAGGCGAGACAGGCGGATTTGAATTTTAAAAACGAGGAAAAAAATTGAGCAAATATATCACGACACCTATCTATTATGTTAACGGCGAAGCGCACATCGGGCATGCCTATACCACTTTTATTGCCGATTCGATGGCGCGTTATGAGAAGCTAAAAGGGGAAGATACCTACTTTTTGACGGGAACCGACGAACACGGGCAGAAAATAGAGGAATCGGCACAAAAAAACAACAAACCGACCCAGCAGTTTGCCGATGAGATCAGCGCAACATTTAAGAACCTTTGGGACGAGTTTGGAATCTGTTACGACAAATTTATCCGTACAACCGATGAAGAACACAAACGCGGCGTGCAAAAAGCGTTTGAGGTGATGATGGCAAAGGGGGATATCTATAAAGATTTCTACGAGGGGCACTACTGTGTCAGTTGTGAGACCTTTTTCCCCGAAACACAGCTAATTGATGGTGTATTTTGTCCCGATTGCGGCAGAAGCACCAACGTAGTCAAAGAGGAGAGCTACTTTTTTAGGCTCTCCAAATACCAAGACGCTCTTTTAAAACATTATGCCGAGAATCCTGATTTCATTTTGCCGCGTTCCCGTGCAAACGAGGTGATCAATTTTGTCAAAGGCGGTTTGCGCGATCTCTCGGTTACGCGTACCTCTTTTACGTGGGGTGTGAAACTTCCCGAATCGATGCATGATGACAAACACGTGATGTATGTTTGGCTCGATGCCCTTATGAACTACGTGACTGCGCTAGGATACGGTCAAGAGGGCGAAAAGATGTCTTATTGGCCCGCTTCGGTGCAGTTTGTCGGTAAAGATATCCTCCGTTTTCATGCGATCTACTGGCCGGCATTTTTGATGAGCCTTGATCTGCCGCTTCCAAAAACGATCGGTGCACACGGATGGTGGACGCGCGATGGGGAAAAGATGTCAAAATCCAAAGGCAACGTCATCTCTCCCAAAGAGGTAAGCGATGCTTACGGGGTGGAAAATCTGCGCTATTTTATGCTTCGCGAGGTTCCTTTCGGGCAAGACGGAGATTTTTCGCAACGCGCTTTTATCGACCGTATCAACTCCGAACTCAGCAACGATTTGGGAAATCTCCTAAACCGCATCATCGGGATGAGCGGGAAATATTCCGACTTTTTGATCGATAGCAAAGACGTAGAGCGTTACCATGCCAAAGAGCTTGCCGCAATGGCGGGCGTGCTTGCATCGCTTGATGAGTATATGGAAACACTTCAAACACACCGTTACCTCGAAGAACTATGGAAACTCTTTAGTATCGGCAATAAAGCGATCGAAGAGTACGCTCCGTGGGTGAAGATGAAAGAGAATAAGGCCGATGAAGCGCTTGCAACGGTGGCACTTGTGGCAAATATCTTGGCAAAAGCGGCACTGATGCTCTCCCCTATCATGCCAAAGACCACGGCGGTGATCGCCGATACGCTCGGATTTGCGATTGACAATGCAAACTACCGCGCGCTCGTTTGCGAAGGGAAACTTTTGGCACCTTTTACGATCAAAAAAACTCCCCCTCTCTTTCCTCGCATCGAAGAGCCTCTGATGGCGGAAGCCCCTGCGGCAAAACCGAACGAAAAAGAGATAGAAGTCAAAAAAGAGAAACCAAAGGCGCAAGAGAAAAAAGAGGAAACGACGGGGATTATCGAGATTGGACAGTTTTTTGAAACCTCACTCAAAGTGGGAACGATCCTCGAAGCCGAGGCGGTGGAGAAAAGCGCGAAACTTTTACGATTGCAGGTTGATCTAGGCGAAGCAAAACCGCGCCAGATCGTAGCGGGGATCAAAGAGTTTTACACTCCCGAATCGCTTGTGGGAACGCAGGCATGTGTCGTAGCCAACCTTAAACCCGCAAAACTGATGGGGATGCTCTCGGAGGGGATGCTGCTTGCGGCAAAAGATGAGGACGGATTGTGCCTCGTGCGCCCTGAAAAACCTAAAAAAGCGGGCACGCCGATTGGATGAGACTCGAAAATATCCTCGCACTCACACATGCCAAGCTCGTTAACGAACCGTTTGTCAATAGTTTTGAGAATGTCGTTTTAGAGGTTGCAAAGGTAAAAAGGGGTGACCTTTTTATCGCCTTTGATCCGCTCGATATTCCTCAAGCGGTTTTAAGCGGGGCGTACGGGATTATTTTTGATAAACCTACGCAGATAAGCGACAGCGAGATCGCGTGGATAAAGGTACACGATACCCACGATGCTCTTTTGCGTCTTCTTCGATTTCGTTTAATCGAAAAAGAACCCCTGGTTTATGAGTGTAACGAGATCATTTTAAAACTTGCCATGCAGGTGATGACCGAGTCGCGATTTATTGCTCTTCATGGGGATATAAAATCGGTTTTTAAGATGTTATGGCATGTAGAAAAAAATGCCGTACTTCTTTTTTGCCCTGCTCTGCTTAGCAAAGATATTTTTACCAACACCAAAACCTTGCCAAAAACCGCTATCGAGCCGATCGAAGTGATGGAGCAGACCCTTTTTGAAACCTCGTTTATTTACGATAACACTTTTTACGAAAGGCAGTCGATCTCCCCTTTTTTTATCCCTTATTTGGAAGAGTTGCTTCACCTTTATAAAACGCTTAAAATCAATTTTCGGTTGAGAAAATTCACCCCGATCGAGCATTTTGAAGCGGTATTCGTGAATAAAAATTTCGAGATCAAAGAGTTCGGTACAAGCGACAAAGTGATTATTTTCGAACCTAATACGGCGCTGATCGAAAAAGAGATGAAGTTCTTGCAAAAATACGCCAGATGGGCAAAAACGATCTATCTTCTTCCACATGCCATGGCGCATGAGGCGGCGGAGAATATCTTTTTTTACGAAAAAGAGGAGCAGATTGTTCCTATGCTGCAAAATAAGCAGTTCCATTTTGCCCTGCTTGTGGGGGTCGATAAATCTATACTGAGCAAACCCATCACCCAGCCTATCCAGCTCACGTTAGAGTTTTAAGAGGAGTATCTATGAACAGAAGAGATTTTTTAACTACGGCAACGGCGCTTTCGGCGGGTTTTGCCATCAGCGGATGCAACGAAAACAACCGTCAGGCGATCGATTACTCCAAACACCCCCAACCAAAAAGCGGCGAGACCAAAAACGTCAACGTCAATAAAAACAAAAAAAGTATCATCAAACTTGCAACGAGCTGGCCTGCCCACTTTCCCATTATAGGAACGGGGGTCGATCGGTTTGCCGAGCGCGTTAAAACGATCAGCGGCGGTTCGCTAGAGATCAAGCTCTATTCAAAAGATACTCTTGTTCCCGCCTTGGCGGTGTTTGACGCTACAAGCAGCGGACAGATCGATGCGTTCCATTCGGGACCCTATTATTGGAAAGGAAAAAACCCCTCTTTCTCCCTTTTTAGCGGTATTCCGTTTGGTTTTAGCGCCGAAGAGATCAGTTCGTGGATGGCTTTTGGAGGCGGGTATGCGCTTTGGCGCGAGCAATACGCCAAATATAACCTCTACCCGTTTATGGGGGGCAATACCAATATTCAGATGGGGGGATGGTTTCGCAAGCCGATCACCTCG
>Ga0265295_1005676_pt1 | contig 15684 bp, 8 predicted proteins | sample Munlansysbiofilm_FD_192503 | JGI IMG/M metagenome (GOLD analysis project Ga0265295, IMG submission 192503) | Leachate microbial communities from a municipal landfill in Southern Ontario, Canada - Methane capture system biofilm | ecosystem: Engineered > Solid waste > Landfill > Unclassified ... | reverse complement strand
GGATTTATTGATTTGAAGATTTGAGGATTTGATGATTTGAGGATTGTCCTAACGGGTTTTCTTCCAACCTGATAGGTCTGGGTGATTTGTGGATTTATTGATTTGAAGATTTGAGGATTTGATGATTTGAGGATTGACCTATTAGGTTTTCTTCCAACCTGATAGGTCTGGGTGATTTGTGGATTTGTTGATTTGAAGATTTGATGATTTGATGATTTGATGATTTGATGATTTGAGGATTGTCCTAACGGGTTTTCTTCCAACCTGATAGGTCTGGGTGATTTGTGGATTTGTTGATTTGAAGATTTGATGATTTGATGATTTGATGATTTGAGGATTTGAGGATTGTCCTAACAGGTTTTCTTCCAACCTGTTAGGTCTGGGTGTCCTTGTCTCCCCGTCATTTATACAAAAACAGGACTTAGGAGCAGTAAAAAACGTCCCCTGTCCCAATTGAATTAGTTAGAAGTTAGAAACAAGAAGTTAGAAGTGAGTAGCTTGCCTCTCAGTTCTAACCGCTCAAATTTCAAATCTGCAATCCGCAATCCGCAATCGCATCATCTCCTTGTCCCCCCGTCCCCTATTCGCCATTCCTCTCCTTACCAACCCAACATCCAAGCGAAAATCAACGGGGCAACGATGGTGGCATCACTTTCAACGATAAACTTCGGGGTATCAATATCGAGTTTTCCCCAGGTAATTTTTTCATTGGGAACGGCTCCGGAATAAGATCCATAGGAAGTGGTAGAATCACTGATTTGGCAGAAGTATGCCCAGAAAGGTACATCTTTCCATTCCAGATCCTGATACATCATGGGAACCACGCAAATAGGGAAGTCGCCGGCAATGCCTCCACCAATCTGGAAGAAGCCTACACCCTTACCGCCTGAATTTTTGCGATACCATTCTGTAAGAAATATCATGTACTCAATACCGGTTTTCATGGTGGAGGGCTTCAGTTCACCTTTGATACAATAGGAAGCAAAAATGTTTCCCATGGTGCTGTCTTCCCAACCGGGAACGATGATGGGCAGATTTTTTTCGGCAGCAGCCAACATCCAGGAGTGTTTTGGATCAATTTCATAATCTTTCTCCATTACCCTGCTGTTCAATAGCTTATACATGAATTCATGGGGAAAGTAGCGTTCACCGGCTGCTTCAGCATCTTTCCAAATCTTTTCAATATGGTGTTGGATGCGACGGAAAGCCTCCTCTTCTGGAATGCAGGTATCGGTTACCCGGTTCATGCCTTTTTCCATCAGTTCAAATTCCTCCGTTGGCGTGAGGTCGCGGTAGTGCGGTACCCTTTTATAATGGCTGTGGGCTACCAGATTCATAATATCCTCTTCGAGGTTGGCGCCGGTGCAACTGATAATTTGCACTTTATCCTGCCGGATCATTTCAGCAAGAGAAATACCCAACTCAGCCGTGCTCATAGCTCCGGCAAGGGTAATCATCATTTTTCCGCCTTCGGCTAAATGTTTCTCATATCCTTTGGCGGCATCCATTAAGGCTGCTGAATTAAAATGACGATAATGATGTTCGATAAATTGTGAAATCGGTCCGCGGTTCATAGTATTTAGGGTTTTGATTTTTGCTTTTTTGCAAAGGTAAGATTTTTTTTAGATGCCCTTTAGCCGTTGGTCTTTCTCGTAATCGCTTCGCTCTCCCTGGACAAGTGGTCTTTTGGTTTTAGTCATTGGATTTGTTGGTAATTTCAAACTCTTAGGGGATTGAGGTGGTATTTATAACCGGGGATTTAGCTATGAGTCCAAATGTCGATGGGTAATTTGGCTCCCTTCCCCTTGAGAATATAGGCAGAAGATGAGGTGATTGTGTAATTAAACTGTGCGAATTAACACTGTTAAAATAATCCTCATAAGTTTTGGAGTTGGACATTTGACCTTAGTCCCGATAGCTGTCTGGAATAGATCTTTACATTCTTTCGAGATTTTATTCATTTTGAGGAAATTGCAATAAAAAAAGCCCCCTAAAAAAGGGAGCTTTTCAAAGCAATAAATCAAAAAAATTAATTCTTAATCAGTTTTTGTACCAGACGTGTTCCATCTTTTCCATAGAATGTAACAAAATACAATCCGTTGCTTAGGTCGTTGGTATTGATGGTTGTTCTCCCGTTGTTATTTAGCTGCCAGGTGCCAATTTTCTGTCCCAGCATCGAAGTAATGGTTACTTCTTTAATGGAAACAGTTGTATTGATAATCAATTCATTGCTAACTGGGTTGGGGTACATCTGAACTTTGTCAGTGAGTGGGTTTTCAGCTACAGATAACAGTCCCTGAACGCCCCATTTGTAAGTAATGTTTGCTGGTTCAGTGAAGTCATATGCCCTGTTACCCGCATCAAGTCCTGGCATTTGCACAGGATCACTGCCTGTCCATCCTGCACCCTTGAAAAACTTTAATTCAAAGGCTTTGTAGTCCATTTTCAAGGTTATGGAGTAGATTTTATCGCCGTCCGGATCAAGCATTTCATTGTTAGGATTTGTTCCAGGCTCATTCCATGTACCATAAAGGCCACCCATATCTCCAGATAAAAAAACAGGTACGCCATCCATAGTGCCCGCTTCGCTCATGTCAACATTGATTGTTAGCTCTGGCAACCCTGTAAGCGAATTAGAATCGTTATTGAGAATGAAATCGTCAAAATAAATAACGATATCTTCTGTCAGGGCCAAAGGATCTTCAAAGTCAGGCATAAATGCTATCGTGGGCTGGAGGCCAGTATACGCGGAAAGATCAAAAACCATATCTTCCCATTGTTCTGTAAGCGTTTGTGGTTGAGTACTGAGAATTTCCACCGGTCCGGCAGCACCGCCTTCAATTTTAAATTTGATGGGGCTGATACGGGGTTTCCACACTTTTACGTGCATGAATTTGTTGGTGGTAACGTCGAGCGGGGTGGGCAATGCTGACCAGAAACCGCCAAACGCAACTCCATCCTTATCACGTACAAATTCTATCACATGATCACTCACATTGATACCGGATTTGTCAGGATTAGCAACGAGTTTCAAGGTGCTCTCATCCGGAGGATTGGCATTGCCCATGTAATTCATCGTAATAATCTCATAGTCTTCCATCATCTGAACGGGAGCACTTCCAACAGTGGGATCGTTGTTTGCATAAAGATCATCAAAATAAAGGGTAATGTCTTCTGTTAAGGTTAAAGGGGTCTCAAAATCAGGAATAAGTACGATTTTTACATATTCACCACTTACTACGCTCATGTCAAAAACAAGCTCTTCCCATTGATCAACGGTGGCTTGCGGTTCAATAGGAAATACATCGCCAGAGTTTACTTCACCTTCGAACTTGAAGGCAACAGGGCTGATGCGGGGTTTCCATACTTTTATATGAACGTACTTGTTGGCAGTAACATCGATTGGAGTATCGAGGGTGGCATACCAGCCAGCCCAGGGATCACCGTCGAATCCACGTACCATTTTTACTACATAGGCACTGGTGTTGACGCCGGTCGGGTCGGGATTGGGCACTACAGATAAAGATCCGTTGGTCCCTTGTGAAAAGATATTCATGGTAAGGCTTTCAAAATCTTCAATGGTTTGTGCCATCGAAAAGCCAAAAGTGAACATCAAAGCAATTAAAAATGTAAATTTTCTCATGGTAGATTGGTTTTGTTTAACAATGAAATGACCTACAAATATAAACATAATCGCACTAAAAAGCTATTATTATAGTGGAAATTATTTTAATTCCTTCAAACTAATTTCCTGCTCATCAGATTACATGGATAATTGATCTGGTTTTAGAAGGAGTTATGAAGAGTTTTCTCTTGCATGGTTTAAACAGCATTTAGTTTGCCCACTAAAAAAGAGAATTAAAAATGAAATTTGCTTTAAGCAAGGACTTCAGCTTTCTGTCTTCAAAACGCAATCACTGAGCGAAAGTCCAGAGTCTCAATATCCATCAAATTTCCCAAAATAACCAGGTTTATTTCCGCACATGATTAATAGTACCTCAAAATGACTATAAATTATCAACACAAATGCGCAGTGCGACCGATATTTTTTTAATTTTGGCCAATAACGTCACGAAGGCATTATTACCTCAGCGTTTTCTTGTTTACATGCAACATTTCGCCCGGATTTTTTTTTGGTTCGTATTACTGTTTGTTTACGGTTCAGTTTTGTTTCCTGAAGAAACCCGGGCACAGGGCAATAAGGTAACTGTGCAGACTCAGGAGCAATTGGCTTCAGAGCTGGGCAACCGCTATTTTGACGCTGTTGATTATCTGATAAAGAATAGTTGGATGGCCGATACGCTGATTGAACAGAAAATCAATCCGGCTTTGGCTTATGGCATTATTTTTCCGGGCCTGGTGCGTTATTCTGCTTTGCGCGATATTATGGAAGCAGGAGCATACCGCACGCTATATGTGCAACGGGGAAGGAAGTATGCGCATTATACCGTAGGCCGCTTTCAGATGAAACCCTCTTTTGCCGAATTAATTGAGCGAAACGTTACCCGTCAGAAGATGACAAGCTTTGATTTCGATCTTAAAAACAATCCCAGGGCCAGAAGCTTAAGGGCCAAACGCCTTGAAAGTCCTGAATGGCAACTACGTTACCTGGTGTTTTTTATTCGCATCATGGAAAAGCGTTTCAATCATATAAAATGGAAATCAGAAGACGATAAAGTCCGCTTTTATGCCACCGCTTTTAACGTTGGCTACAACCGGGATGAGCGTACCATCCGCCGGATGATGAATCCCCGCACCCCCAGATATCGTAAAGCAAAAAAGACAAAGGCAAAAGATCGCCACGGCGATGTGGCAGCCTATTTCTATAACCTCGACGGGCACCGGTTTACGGTTAAAAGACTGGAAGATGAAAAAAGTGACCCGGAGAAAATGCACATTGAGTGATTTTGGGAGGTCTCGTCATTTTGGACGAGACCGAAATATAAAAAGGTTGTGAGTTTTCAGCAGGCCCTGGTTAAACCCCACCAGGGTTTGAGGCTACTAGTTCGCAGTGCACCCCCAATGCAGCGAAGCGAAATTGGGGGTTATTCATAGTATCGCCCCTCCGGGGCTGAGAAGACAAAATGACTTCCGCCTAAGCTATCATTACTCATCGGATCAACAAAATTATCAGTTTCATCTTCCGGGATATGATTACTGTGTATCAACCAAAAGATAGGTGGCATATTCCATTCCGCGAAAACCATCCGAACTTACCCGGGGGGGCACGGCCACACAGGTATGTCAGCCCTGGAGGGGCTGAACAAGATTCTTATTTGTTTTTATTAACGGGTCTTTTATCAGTTGATAATTTAGCCCAGTAGAATTTCCCCTATCGAAATTCAAATGTTTAAACAGAAAAATAACTTTAGATATCGTCAATGCAACAACAAAAAAAGGGCCACCTTCCGGCAACCCTTTTTATTATCACATGATTTCTGATTTATTTCTCAGAATTGTACATCAACTGAATTTCAGCTTCTGACAGTGGTTTGTGGAAAATGCGCACATCGTCCATTAATCCTTTAAAGTGATTGGCATCCGGGAAGTCATAACCACCCCAGGGTTCGTTGTCCCAAAGTGTGCCGCCGCGTGACTGCACAAAGCCAAAAGCGAGTTCAGGCAGTGTTTCTGGAGGTGTACCGTTATACTTCAGGCCGGTAATTCCACGCTCGGGATATGGATTTCCATCATCATCGTACCACAGATTGTGATCCTGGGCAATTACTTTTTCACCATTCAGGAACATGCTGCGAATTTTAGTTACACTATTGTAAACATACACTATATGGAACCATTTATCCATAAGAATATCGGGTAATGAAGTATTTTCTTTATTGTAGATGGTACCTCTCCAGCCACCGTTGTCCTTCGTTTGGCCATCACCATTGTATGCAAAATCACCGCCTGTGCCACTTGTGCCATCTCCATAATCAAACTGAACCGGCATTTTGAAGCCATCAAATCCGCCAAACAATTCGAATTGGAAACCATGAAATGCAGCCAGGCCCATAACAAATTGGCCATGTCCTGCATCCTGAGCCTTTACCCAGAAACTAAGGGTAAAATCTTTGGTATTCATCAGTTGGTCTGCACCTGGAACTTCCATAATGGAAGTGGTACCGTTAAACTGAGCGGCTTTGCCGGCTGCAGCTTTGCGGGAATCCACATAGTTGATGTCAATGGCATCACGTACATCGTAGGAGTCAATTTTATCTTTACCATCACCGTTAAAATCCCAATAGGCCACCATGCCGCTTGGTGCAAAGAAACCATCGGTTGAGAATATGCGTTCAACGGCTGTACCCAATGCCGCACCATCAGTGGATTTAAGGCCGGCACCCAGGGTTAATTTATGCATAGCCCCGGAAGCAAGTGTTTCTGAGGGTGTAATGGTAACGGTGGAACCTGACGTTGTAATATTCAGCGGAATGTTTGTATTGTCGTAGTCACGCTTCAGGGTAATGTTGGCTGTAGTAGCCGTGGTGCCATCTACTCCTGTAGAAAAAGTAGCAGTAATCGAAGGGTCAATGGGAACATTATTGGGTGCAGTTGCCCCGTTCAGATCTATCGATCCAGCGGTAAGTGTTGACAATGATAATGCGGTTGGATTATCATCATCGTCGTTATTGCAACTGGTGAAGCCCAGGAGGAGTGCTCCCGATAGCAGCAGTGCAGTTGCTTTAAGCCATTGTTTTTTCATTGTTTGGTTGGTTTTTAAGTGATTGATTATTGATTTTAAAAAGAGTTTACCAATTTGGATTTTGCGTCAGGGCACCTTGTGAAAGGTCTATTTCGTTTTGCGGAATAGGCAGTAGTTCATGTTTTCCGGCTACAAATCCAAGCGGTCCGAGTACCTGTGCAGCTCTGCCGGTGCGGACCAGATCCCAGAACCTATGCCCTTCCATGGCCAGTTCACGTCGGCGTTCAAGGAGAATAACACTTCGCAATTCATCTTTATCGGTGGTGGTTACATCCGGCAGTATAGAATCATCGCCCTGGCTTGCGCGCAAGCGTACCTTGTTTATATAAACGAGGGCCTGCCCCGGTTTATTGTTTTCGTTGAGCGCTTCAGCAGCCATAAGAAGCACATCAGCATAGCGGATTAAACGACGATTGTGCCCAAATTGGGAAGGTACGTCATTCCCGGGGGTCCAAACTTTGCGGTTATAAGCTTCCACCTCAATAATGTTGCCATCCTCGTCGGTGGTTACATCGGGGGTTGGTCCATCGCCAATTATGGTAATGCCGTCTATTACATCACCCAGGTCAATGATGGTACCTTTTAGGCGGGGATCGCCTTCCTCAAAAGTACTCCTTAGGTTGGGTGTTGGCCGGTTAAAGCCCCAACCGCGATTGGGTGTGCCGCGTACTCCCTGAACGTTGGCATATTGGTTACCCGGAGGAGCCTCCTGTCCGGCAGCCCCGATTTCAAATACCGATTCCATGCCATGTTCCCCGGCTACGCCATTGGCATCGGTAAACACGGGTTCAAGACCATAAACGTTGGAGTTGATTACCTCCAGCGCATATTTTTCGGCATTGATATAGTCTTGCTGAAATAAGGCCACCTTTGCCATAAGTGCATTGGCAGCACCACGGCTTGCACGACCAAGCTGATCTGATGGGTAAGCTGTTTTCTCAGGAAGATGCTCTATCGCGAAAAGCAGGTCGGATTCGATCAACTCATAAACTTTTTCAGGTGTTGACCGATTTAGTTGCAAAGAAGGGATAAGTTCCGTTACCAGAGGGACACCCCCCCAGGCCCTTACCAGGTCAAAATAGTATAATGCCCTTAAAAAATGGGCTTCACCGAGATAACGGTTTTTAAGGGTAGCATCCATGTCAATGTCAGCCACCTTATTAATCACTACATTGGACATCTTAATGGCCTGATACAGGGTTGTCCACCACGATGCCAGTTGCTCGCTGGTAGTAGTAAAGGTAAAGTTATCATATGGACCAATGGTTGAGGCTGCATCATTGGGATTACTGCCTTTACGCGCGTCATCCGACATGATGTCGAGAATGGGAAAGGTGCCCGAATGAAAACTGGCAAAGCGCATGGGTGCATAGGCGGCGTTCACTGCAAGTAAGGCATCCTGGGCCGATACAGGAAAATTTTCCTGGTTGAGATATCCCTGTGGATTGCTGTCGAGAAACTTCTCACATCCCGTAAAGGTTACTGAAAAAAGTGTTATCGAAATAAAGATCAGGTTTTTTATTGTTTTTTTCATGGCTTCAGAAGGTTAAGTTCAATCCAAATGAATAAATGGAAGCTACCGGATACACCCCGCTGTCAATTCCATTGTCAATGGGGCTTCCGCTGCCTATTTCAGGAGTATAGCCTGTAAATTTAGTTAAGGTATAAACATTGTCTCCCTTTATGTAAATTCTCAACTGGTCGATACCAAAGCGGCCAATGAGTTTTTCCGGCAGCGTATAACCCAGCACAATATTGCGCAGCCTCAAAAAAGAACCATCCTGAAGGAAAAAATCAGAGGGCACATAATTGTAACCACCAAAGCTGGGCCTGGGTTCTGTATTAGAAGTTCCTTCGCCATTCCAGGCATCGTTCACATGGGCTTCATAATTATAGGCATCAGGGCGCACTATTTCTTTGGCATTCAATATTTTATTCCCGGTTTGCCCCTGAAGACTAAAAGAAAAATCAAAGTTTTTATAACCCAGTTCTACATTGAAACCAAAAATGAAATCTGGCAGGGGAGAACCGAGGTAAGTCCTGTCCTTGCCATCTATTTTTCCATCATTGTTCACATCAACCCGGCGCAGGTCACCAATGCCTGCCTGGGAATCATGTGGATAATTGTCCAGCTCGGACTGGTTCTGGAATATACCATCAGTTTTGTATCCCCAGAAGGCACCGATGGGCAGACCTTTCCGGCTTTCGGTAGTGGCTCCGGAAACAAACCCGCCATACAGCAGAGAGTCAACCCCGGTGTTTCCACCCACTTTCAGCACTTCGTTGTGCAGGAAGGAACCGAGTACGCCAATGCTATAGTTGAACTCGCCCCGCTGTTCGCGCCAGTTGAGGTTAAACTCAAATCCCCGGTTTAGCATTTCCCCCGCATTATAAAATACTTTCTGCCCCTGACCGTTGCCCATGTGCCCCGGCGTGGAAAGTGCAATTAGAATGTCGGAAGTAACGCGGTTGTAATAGTCAAATTCTCCGGTAAGTCTATTGCTCAATAAACCAATTTCAAGCCCTACATCAGATTGGGTAGTGGTTTCCCACTGTAAATCCGGATTGCCATTTTTTGAATAGGTTACCCCGGGATAGGAGATATCGCCTAAACCAAAGACTCCAAGCAGATTCTGGGTAAGTGAAAACCGGCTGCTATAATCAATTTTTTCATTACCGATTTTTCCCCAACTGCCCCTGAGCTTCAGGTTTGAAATGGTCCGGATGTCCTGCATAAAAGCCTCATTGGAGATATTCCACCCCAGTGCAAAGGATGGGAAATTGCCATATCGGTTGCCTTTGGAAAATTTGGATGAACCGTCACGGCGAAAGGTAGCCGTAATAATATATCTTGAATCGTAAATGTAGTTTGCCCTGAATAAATAGGACAGCATGGAGTAATAGTTATTCTGATCTACTCCATTATTGATGTCACCGAGTTTGTCGATTTTATCTTCTACATAAACGTAGTTACCGTTGATGTACCAGAAGTCCTCGTTATCACGTAAAATATCTTCTCCGGAAAGGTTGAGGTATTCAGAACGGACTTGCTGCATGGTGTAACCTGCCAGTCCCTGTATGGTGTGTTTACCAAAGGTCTTATTATAATTGAGGGTGTTCTCCCAGAGCCATGACAGGAAATCACTCTGTCCTTTGTAAAGGTCGCTGAGCAGATTGTATTGCATGCTGGGGCTGCCGTCGTAATTTAATACGGAGTATGCGGGCGTAAAATTTTCAGCTTTGCTATAGCTGCCATCGATACTCAAACTGGATTTGGCGGTGAAATCCTTCATTATATCAGCTTCGGCGTATAAATTGCCCACTGCCCTGATTCCTTTGCTGAAATTGTTGGAATAGGCAAGACTGGCCAGCGGGTTACCCACGCCGGGCACGGCGGAAAAACTGCCATCGGGCCGGTAGGCATAAAGCAGTGGCAAAGCCCGGTAAGCCTGGAAGGTTACATCCGGTGCATTCCGTTGTTTATAGGGAGAAATGCTGAGGTTGTTTCCAAACCGGAAAAAATCGGTCATGCTGTAAACGTTATTTAGTTTGAGGGTAATGCGTTCAAAACTAGATTTATCTACAATACCATCTTGTTTATAATAGCCTACACCGATATAATATTGTGAAGCTTTGCCGGCACCACTGGCCGAAAGCTGGTGATTGGTTACCATGGCTGAACGGAAAATCAGATCCTGCCAGTCGGTATTGGGAACCGCATCCACATTATTGTAACTGCCTGGCCGGATGCGGTTGGCAATAATGGCATATTCTCTGCCTGTGAGCAGGTCGATTTTTTTGGAAAGCATCTGTACGCCTACTTCACCGGAATAGTTGAAGATGGTGCCCTCCTGACCTTTGGTACCTGATTTTGTGGTGATAAGAATTACCCCATTGGCGCCTCGTGAACCATAGATGGCTGTGGCTGAGGCATCTTTAAGCACTTCCATGGAAGCAATATCGGCTGAGCTGAGAAAAGAGATGTTGTCGGTAATCGCACCGTCAACCACATAAATGGGGTCGGCATTGTTAAAAGTGCCCACGCCTCTAACCCTGACTACGGGTGCTGAGCCCGGTGCACCCGATGGTGAGGTGATTTGTACCCCGGTAACTTTTCCTTGAAGGGCCTGGGTCGGATTCATGGAAGTGATTTTGACAAGGTCTTTTGCCTTTACCGAACTCACCGAACCGGTCAGGTCGCTCTTGCGGACGGTACCATAGCCAATTACTACAAACTCATCAAGGAGTTGGGATTCCACTTCAAGGGCCACATTAATTAACTGCTGATCACCCAACGTTACCTCTTTGGTGGTATAGCCGATAAAACTATACTGGATTATGTCCGAAGGCGCAGGTACGCTCAGTTCATAATGGCCATCAATGTCGGTGGTGGTGCCCTGGGTGGTACCCTTTATCAAAACATTCACCCCGGGAATGGTGGTGCCATCTTTGGCATCGGTAACCGTACCTGTAATGGTTCGCACCTGAGCGGATGCTGCCAACCCTAAAGCGACAAGCAAAATAAAAAGGTGTATTTTTTTTCTCATAATAGGTGTGATTAATGGTTGGTTGATTTAATGATCTTCACCGTATTGACATGCCCGGCTTCCGTTTTTATCTTTAGCAGATAGAAGCCGGAAGGGGCAGGGAAATTATGGATATCGAAATTATTCATACCGGCCTTAGCTGAATAGCTTATTCCGGACTGGATTTCTTTTCCTGAAGCATCGATGATGGAAAAGGTAAGGTTTTCCGCAGCCGGTAGGGTAAAGTGAAGGGTGAAACCGTCTATGGTTACCGGATTAGGAGATACAATGATGTTTAAATCAGTTGACTTTGATGGCCCAACGGCATTTGGATCATATACAAACCCTATGGCATCCATCATGGGCTGAATTTCAGGATTGGCCATGAAGTTGTTCCAAAGTAACTCGCTCCGGCTGTTCTCAATCATACCAATAATGGGACCCTGATCAATGGCCAGATAGCTGTTTGCCCACCAGTTGCGTTCCTGGTTAAATGCGTCATAAAAGCCCATCCAACCCCAGGTTTTGTCGCCCAGCTCCCGATAAAAATGCTTCAGGGTAGCAAGGGAAAGCTCCGGCGTGTAAGGCATGGACGACAATGCTGCGGTGGGTGTAATGGTTCCATTGTCGCGATCACTCGTGGGTTCGTGAACCTTATAGCCATCGGGATCATCACTGGCGGTGAATCCCCAGCAGTTATCACCATAACCCGCATAGTTTTTGGGATTATCAATACAATAAGCGCGGTGAATTAAAGTGTGATTCCGATTCAGATTAAAATAATTGGTGTAGCTGTCGTGCAGGTTACGGGGGTCAAATCCAAGAAATGAATATTGAGCAAAGAAGAGCGGACCGCCGCGGTCCCAGCCCACGTCAAGTTTGTAACCATAAAATGATTTTCCGTTGGTATAATTCGGGTTGCCTGCCCAGCCATTTTCCCAGTAGGAAGCTGGAACAGCATGCGTTGGCGAAGCAATGGCCAGCATGTAAATGATGGCTGCCTCGTTCCAACCCCTGATTTTCATATTCATTTGCCAGCCCACGGTGGGTGACCAGTGCCAGTAAAGTGCGCCCGAATTGTCGCGTGAATACCAGTCCCACTCCACCGATTCCCAAAGCGCGGTTATGCGACTTGCAATGGCGAGTTCATCGGGGTTTTGGCCATTGAAATACTGGCGCGCAACCAGCAATCCCTGCACCAGTAACCCGGTTTCCACCAGATCACCGCCATTATCATAGGTACTGAAAGGGATCGTCTTACCGGTATTTCCATCCAGCCAATGCGGCCACACTCCGTGAAAACGGTCGGCAGTTTCGAGGAAATCAAGTAAGGTGAGCATGCGCTGAACACCTTGCTGTCGTGTGATAAATCCCCGTTCTATGCCTACGGGCAGGGCCATTATTCCAAAACCTGAGCCTCCGGAAGTAATGGTATTGTCGGAGGTATTGCGTTCGCGGGCCATGCCGGAAGCCGGATGGGCGAAGTCCCAGAAATACCTGAAGGTATATTCCTGCACCATATCGAGCATCTGTTCATCGCTAAAAACCGATGTTTGTGCCCATACGGTATCTGATGGTAAGGATGGCTCATTGGCCGAATTCAACGCCTGGATGCGATAATCCGCTTTAACAGAAATACCCAGACTTCGCACCCAATCCAAATAGTGAGTTGTATTTTTAGGTACCACTGCTACGGTTTCCCATAAGTTCCCATCATCTGTTGAGCGCTGCACCTGATAGCCGTTAAGGTAACTTTCGGGATTTGGGTTCCACCGAAGTTCTATATGGCTGTCGTATCCTTTTGCCGTTAAACCGGTGGGTGGGCTAACGGGTGGTGAAATGCCATCACCTTTAAAAACACGTATATCATCCACATACATTTCGTGGTTTATGCCATCAGGCTGATTTTGGGCAAACCCAATGGTTTTTATCCGGGTAAAATCTACTGCATCACCCTGGTTGAGAAAGAGGCTCATGGGGACGGTCACTTTCTGCCATGCATCAGCATTTAGCGTTAAGCACCATCTGCCGAAAGGGTGAAGGGTGGTCTTTTTATTGGCCGCATCTTCCATAAAAATCAGGGGTAAAGCCGTTGAATCCATGGCTTGCTCCGCCCTTAGCCAGCATACCAGGCTATCTGTCTCGCTGAGGTTCTTTTCAGTCCAGTTCAAGCCTGCTGCTATGGCAAACCAATTTCCTTCCGTTTGGGAAGTCCAGTTCAGGCGAAGGCAATTTAATCCCTGTGCTGGCGGTAGTTCTGATTCCACCGGAAAACGCCTCATGTCCGTACCAACGCGTTCCAGTTCACTGCCTCCGCTCACCTCCATCCAACTGAATTCATATCCCGTTGTGGTGGGACTGTCCTGAAAATAAAGGTAAGTCTGCCCCAGCAAAGCGGTAAAAGGTGACAATAATCCGAAAAGGATTAAAAGCCGTATGGTTTTCACAATGAAGCGGTAAACAGGCATAGTAAATTCGTTTATTTAAGGGCAGGCCGGATAAAGTTGCCCTTGATGGCATAAAAGAAAATATACAGGTAACAAATGGCCGGAACAATAAATGCCCAGGTGTATCCGTACCTGTCAGCCACACCACCCATGAGGGGCGGTATAATGGCACCTCCAAGTATCAATGCATTGATAAGCCCGGAAGCACCGCTGAGTTCCGCGTTATCCAGGTCTTTTACAGCCAGGGTAAAGATGTTGGGGAACATAATGGAGTTGAACAATCCAATGGAAATGATGGTCCAAAGGGCAATATTGCCGGTGGTAAAGGTGGTGGTGAGATCAAGCAGGGCAGCAATCAGAGCAAATACAGCCAGTGTTCTGGCTGCTTTTCCTCTGCCAATTTGCATGATAAAGAAATTAATGGCTGCTACCCCGGTAAAAATCAATCCAATATTCCAATTCCATTCTGTAACAAATGACCCTGATATCAATGCCAGTACTAAAACCGGAATTGCATAAATGTACTTGTTGGTAGTTTTCATGTCAGAAAACATGAAGGAACCAAAGAAACGGCCTACCATGGCACCACCCCAATAAATAGCAGCATAGGTTGAGGCTTGTTCGCCCGAGAACTGGAGGCTGGATGATTTCAGATAGTTTACAATAAGTCCGGCATTTCCTACTTCAGCCCCTACATAAAAAAAGATGGCAATGGCGCCAAGTACCACATGCGGATATTTCAGGATGCTCTTTTTTTCTTTTTTCTCGGAAACAATCACCGGTAGTTTTATGGTGAATATGATAACGGCGACCACAATTACAATAATGCCCATGATGATAAAAGGCAGGGGTACCCTGTCGGCAGCTATTTGAGCATCTGCCGGGAAAGTCAGGCCTTTAAAAATGGCTACTGATATAAGCCATGGCGCAATCATTGTAGCAATAGAGTTAAGTGCCTGAGTAAGATTGAGTCTGCTGCTGGCAGTACTTTCTGGTCCAATAGCGGTAACATAAGGATTGGCTGCGACCTGAAGGAATACTACACCGGTTGCCAGAATGAAAGTACCCAGTAAAAATATGGGGAAGGAAGGAATCTGTGCAGCCGGAATGTAAATAAAACTGCCCAACGCCATCAGCAACAGACCTACGATTACAGCCAGTTTATAGCCAATGCGATCAATAATCCTCGCTGTGGGAATGGACATGATGGGGTAGGCAATGAAAAAGGCCGAGGAAAGTAGCTGGGCCTGAAATTCGGAGAGCTGAAAGATTTCCTTTACCGGAGCGGTCAGCGTGACGATAAAGGTAGTGGCAAAGCCGAAAATAAAAAAGATGGAACCGATTACAGTCATCCCCACCTTGTAATTGCTTTGGTTACTCATAAATCAGTAAGATTTTGTTTGTGAATAATGGTTTATTGTGTTGGTGTTGAATCAAATAATACAATACTACAAAATGCAATTCAAAGTAATCTGTTCTGCGCAGCCTTTAAATAATAGCCCATGAGTTCGAAACATAAACAAACGACTTCCCAAACGGTTTGTGGCTTTTACACAAAACGGCATAAATACAGTGTATTTGTAACTTTTTAACCTGAATTTCTTATTAGGTGTATAAAGTACACTAAGCCTCTGTAAAAGTAAAGTGTTTATATGTAAAATGCAAACGTGCCTGGAAAAAAATGTTGAGTTGTTGAGTTGTTGCCTGTCCTTCCGCCTAAGGCGGACGGAAGTCGTTGAGGAGATTGAGATGGTTGAGCGGTCAGAAAACCCGTTAAAGTTTCTAACTTCCAACTTCCAACTTCCAACGTCTAACATCTAACTTCCAACTTCTAATGTCCAACTTCCAACTTCTAATGTCCAACTTCCAACGTCTAACTTCCAACTTCCAACGTCTAACTTCTAACATCTAACTTCTAACATCTAACGTCTAACTTCACCGGCGAAGCCACCAAAAACAATCTACGGTAAACTTCTTCGAGTCGTTGAGTCGTTGAGGAAATTGAGGA
>Ga0265295_1005675_pt1 | contig 15685 bp, 16 predicted proteins | sample Munlansysbiofilm_FD_192503 | JGI IMG/M metagenome (GOLD analysis project Ga0265295, IMG submission 192503) | Leachate microbial communities from a municipal landfill in Southern Ontario, Canada - Methane capture system biofilm | ecosystem: Engineered > Solid waste > Landfill > Unclassified ... | reverse complement strand
TCCAATCAGACAATGTTGATGGAGCAATACCAAAAACATCATATATCTCTCTTGTTTTCATAAGCACCCTCCTCTTTTTTAAAATTATACGATATTCGGATAAATATAACAATTAAATACCAATTCTAAATAACTAAACTTTCGCATAGAAATGTTTTAAGAGAGTTTTTATCATGGCATGTACGATACCAAGGTTTTAGAGTTTTTTGACTACAATAAACATAAAATTCATGGCATGTAACAACAAAAAATTGAGGGATAGATATGGAACTGGTTTATTTGTGGGTTGATAGTTATAAAAATATACAAAATCAGGGGTTTAACTTTTCGCCGAGGTTTACATGCCGGTATGATAAAGGCACAAAAGAGCTTACGATAGATGAAAAAAAAGAGCATGTGAGCATTTTTCCTAAGAATATCAACGTCACGGCGATTGTGGGGGAGAATGGGAGTGGGAAGAGTAATCTTTTGAATTTACTATATTCTGGAGTATCACCAAGCTCTGCATACTTTTATATTTTTGATCTTGGTAAAGAACTGATTGTTAAAGGGATTAACATATTAGAACAGCCTAGTGATATTATAACTAATAATAAAATTAAAAAAGTATTATTTGAAAATAAAAAAACAATAACATTAAAGTGCGATAGTATTGAAGGAAATCTGAAATTAAATATCAATAATCTTTCATTTGTCTATTTTAGCACTTTTTTTGAGCCAATACAAAATATTGAAACCAAATGTATTATTGGCAATAGTGATACAGATAAATTTAATTTCTCTACTTCTCACTTGATTAATTATTACGCAAACCGTGAGTTTGAAAGGAATAACAATAACCATCATTTTATTTCTTATAGTAATCAGTATCAATTGTATAAGAACAAAAATATACAAAACACTATTTCTATGCTTAAAAATAATATGATTAAATTACCTATTCTTACTCCAACAAAAATATATCTTCGCATCAACAATTCCAATCTTAATAAATTTTTTTATATAGAAAAATTGGAATATTTGTCTCAAGAATTTTTTAATAATCAAACAGAAGTTCCATTAGAGGATTTATCATTTATAGAAAAAGTAAAAAAAAGTATTCTAATAAATTTTTTAGATTATTCACTGAATACTTTTCCGTTCAAAGATAAGTTATTAGAACAAATCTATATTACAGATAAAAAATCTATAGATAATATTTTTCAAGCCTTTTATGATGTTTTTTCAAAAGAACACTTACATGATGGCGCTCAAATAAATCCATACATACAAGATTTTCAATCTGCAAAAAAATTAGTTTTATTTATTGAAGAGTATGAAGAAATTCATGGACATATTGTTTTAGATATAGCTAATATAAGTGATGAATTTATTGAGATATATCAAAAACTAGTATTGGTTGGATTAGATTTTTTGCATTTTGAATGGTTTCCAAATTTAAGCACTGGACAAGAAAATTTATTATTTCAATTTGCAAATTTTTATAGCTTAACATTGGATAGGATTAGTAACAGAAAACTAAAAGATAATGTTTTCATTTTTATTGATGAAGGAGAAAATACACTTCATCCAAATTGGCAGAAATATTATGTTAAGTATTTGATAGAATTTTTTAGTAAAAACTTTCCTCAAAAAATAAACTTAATTTTTTCTTCCCATTCTCCATTCATCCTCTCAGACTTACCAAAAGAAAATGTCATTTTTTTAGAAAAAGATGAGGTAACTGGTAACTGTAAAAATGTGACTAGTACAACAAACATCGAAACCTTTGGGGCCAATATCCACACTCTTCTTTCTCACGGCTTTTTTATGAAAGATGGACTTATGGGAGAGTTCGCGAAAGAGAAGATAAATGAAGCCATTAAATATCTCAATCAAAAAACACTCACAAAAGAACAGATAGATTATTGTGAAAATATTATCTCCATCATCGGCGAACCGATTTTAAAACGACAACTTCAAAAGATGTTGGATAGTAAACGACTTATAAAAATTGATGATATTGACCAGAAAATAAGAGATATGGAATATGAGTTATCAATTCTAAAAAAACATCAAAATAAAGCTACTAACGATGAGCTAAAAGATAGAGCCAAACGAAAATATAGCAAGAAGAAAATAGATGATAAGAATTAAACGAAACAATTTAGAAGAGTTGGCAGAAAAACACTATCAAGCAATTTATAGCTATGTCAATAAGCCCAGCGTAAATAGTTTAAAGAAAATTAATATTGGCATAAAAAAGTGTTTTGGAGTTGATTGGGATTTTGAAAAATTAATCAAAGCAAAACCAAAAGAACTTGATATATTGGCAGATAAACTTAAATCAAAAAGCTGTGTAGTATGTAAATTATTTGAAACATACTACGGTTATCTGAATAACTATAAAGAAAAAAAATTTCTTACTAATAATTCCAAACCCTATAGAGCATATGAACTCATAAAATCTTTGGATATAAATACTTGTCCTTACTGCAATAGAAATACTATTTACAATCTTAAATATTCAAAAAAACGGACATCTGAACTAGACCATTTTTATCCAATAAGCAAATATCCATTTTTTGGTCTCTCGTTTTATAATCTTATTCCTAGTTGCAAAGTTTGTAATAAAATAAAATCAGATAATACTGATAGAGAATATATAAATCCATATGATGAAAGATTTGATTTTAATAAAAATGCAAAATTTGATTTTAAAGTTAAAGGTGTGAATTTTTATCGCTCAAAAGAAGAAATTAAATTAACATGTAAAATAAATAAAAAAATTTCTCTTGAAGAAAAAAAGAGAATTAAAAACAATATTCAAGATTTTAAACTATTTGACCTTTACCAAAATCATAAAGATATCGTCATAGAATTAATTCAAAAAGAATTTACCTACAACGAAACCTACTTAGACGAACTGATGAAAAACTACGAGGGAACCCTCTTTAAAAACCGCGAAGATTTGATGCGGCTTATTACCTGCGGTTACGTAAGCGACGAAGATTTGCACAAACGCCCACTTAGCAAACTCATCAAAGATATATCAGAGGAGCTAGAACTATTATGAGGGATTCGCTTCTATGCCAATAACACTAACAAACCTCACATGCGGCTATACCAACACGCCGCTTTTAGAAAACATCACCCTCAACATCGAGTCGCATCTAAGCATCTTGGGTGCGAACGGGAGCGGCAAGAGCACTTTTGCCAAGGCGCTTTGCGGTCTCATCCCTTTTAGCGGCAAGGTGGAGCTTTTTGGGCAAGATGTGCGAGATATTGCGCTCAAAGAGCGGGCGAAACTCATCTCCTACATCCCTGCAAAACTCGATATTTACGACCCTTACATGACCCTTGAAGAGTTCGTGCTTTTGGGACGTTTTGCACATAAAGAGAGTTTTAAATCTTATAGCGCCGAAGATAGTAAAATCGCCTTGGCATGTATCGAACTTTTAAGAATCTCCCACCTTTTAGAACACACCGTGGCATCTCTAAGTTCGGGGGAGCAGCAACTCGCGCAAATCGCCTCAGCCCTTGCCGCGCAAAGTGGCATCATCATCTTTGACGAACCCACGGCAAACCTCGACCCGCACAATGCCAAGATCATCGCCGAACACATCAAAGGGCTCAAAGAGTACCACCAGATCATCCTCATCACCCACGATCTGCACTTGGCATGTTACGTCGATAATCCCGTCGCGTTTGTCAAAAACAAAAAACTTACATGCCATGGCAGAGAGTTTTTCGACGATGCTACCTTGGAGGCGCTTTATGGTGTTGCCTTTACAAACTTGGCGGTGCGCTATGCGTAATAATTTACCTCTTTTCATCGCTTTGGCGTTTACCCTTTACTCGCCGTTTTTGGGTGCGATTCCCCTCGATTTTGCGGCTGTGTTTGAACCCTCTTCGCTCGAACACAAGATATTTTTCGAGATTCGCTTGCCTCGTCTGCTCTTTGCCTTTAGCGCGGGAGTTATTCTCTCACTTAGCGGGTTAGTGTACCAAACGCTCTTTCGCAATCCGCTTATGACCCCCTACACGCTCGGGATCTCAAGCGGTGCGGTTTTGGGCGCGGGGATCGCCATAAAGCTCTCTCTGGGCACGCTCGTTTTTGGGATCGGAATGGTGAGTATTTTTGGCTTTTTCGGGGCGATGGCGACGGTGTTTTTACTCCTCTACCTCTCACGCTTCTTACATGCCTCGCACCAGCAATCGCTTCTACTTTTGGGCATCGCTCTCTCGCTCTTTTACACCTCGGCGCTTATGGTGGTTTTTTATCTTGGAGATGCGATGCAAAATGACATGCTCATACGCTTTACCATGGGTTCACTCTCCGTTATCGGCTGGCAACATCCCCTTGTTTTGGGCATTATCGCCGCCCTTTTTACCATCGCGGTGATGCTGTGGCGTTTTGAACTTGAACTCATGGGAATCTCTGAACAAGGTGCACTTTTACGTGGAGTCGACACCAAACGCCTCACCCTTTTACTCTTGCTCGTCTCTTCGTTTGGCATCGGCGTCCTTGTAAGCATCAGCGGTCCCATCGGGTTTGTGGGGCTTATCGTACCGCATATAGTTGCAAAGCTCTATCCCGTCTCACTCAAACACCGCATCTTAAAAACGGCACTCTTCGGCGGTTTCTTCTTGCTTTTTTGCGACACCCTCACACGCGCACTCCCAACCCAAAGCGAACTCCCCATAGGGATCATCACCGCACTCTTTGGCGCACCGTTTTTTATCTATCTGCTGATTGCGAAGACGAAAAACTAAAACTATGGTATTATGTCAGAATCTTGTCACAAAGGGGTACCGATGCAAGCAGTCAACTACACACATGCCAGAAACAACCTCAAAAATATTATCGAAGAGGTATGCGATACAAACGAAGAGGTAATCGTCACCACAAAAAACAATAAATCGGTCGTTATTCTCTCGCTCGATGCCTACAACGCGACCCATGCACAACTCAAAAAAGAGGTACGCCAAGCGATGCAAGAGATAGAAAAAGGGGATTTTATCGACATCGACGAAGCGTTTGCACAAGCCAAAAAAGCCTACCGTGACTAAAATTATTTTCTCTAAAACCGCGTCGTCGCGCCTTATGGAACAAGCACGCTACATCTACGAACAGACGCAAAGCACCGATCTTGCCGATGCATACCTCGAAGGGATGCACCGCTTCATAAAAGAGACTCTCTCGCACTTTCCAAAATCGGGCAGACCCACACCCGAACTGGCACAAGATACAAGAAAACTTGTCTATCAGGGCTACTCGATTATCTACAAAATCGCAGATGCGCACATAGAGATATTGACGATTTTCAAAGAGAATCTTCCAAAGCTTTAAATGCTATACTTCCCTTTCAAATACAACACAAAGAACTCCTATGAATCTCCTCTCAAAAGATGCACCGCTAGAGACCACCTTGGCAAAGATGCGCAAAAGCCTTAAAGATGCGGGGTGTGAGACTACATTTTCGCAAGAAAAACACCCTTTGGCAAACTGCTACTCTATCAACATCGCCTCTGCCGAAGCGCCGCGCCACATCTACGCAAACGGTAAAGGCTCTTTGAGCGATGCCTCTATGGCGAGTGCTTTGGGAGAGTACATAGAGAGGTTGCAAACCAACAATTTTTTCATAGATTTTCATCTGCCAAAGCGTCACTACTATCCCGATGAAGTAGCGTTTGATTTTGATGGCGATTACCTAAATGAGGAGCTTTTAGCCGTTTACGATCCCAACGAAGAGCTGACTTTAGAGGAGCTTATCGATTTCAACAGCGACGAAACGGAGCAGATTATCTCCCTCCCTTTTCACAGAGTGAGCGACGGTGCAAAGACCTACTTCCCTATCAACATCCTCTCAAACCTTTACGTGAGTAACGGGCTTGCAACGGGAAATAGTCCAAAAGAGGCGCAGGTTCAAGCACTCAGTGAGATAGTTGAGCGGCATGTTAAAATCGAGATCATCAAAAACGGCTATGCGCTTCCTGCTTTTGATGCGGCGGAACTTACATGCCATGAAAAAGTCTTTCAAGACGTGCGCAATCTGCGGGAACTCGGCTACATCGTAGAGGTGCTTGACGCTTCGCTTGGAGGTGTTTTTCCCGTAGTTGCCATCTCGCTAATCAACCCAAAAACCTCTACACTTTTTGTCTCGTTTGGCGCGCATCCTATCTTTGAAGTAGCCCTAGAGCGCACGATGACCGAACTCATGCAGGGGCGTGACTTAGATAACCTTGATAGTTTTGAAGTACCGACATTTGACATGAGTTTAGTAAGTGACAGCTTCAACCTTGAATCGCACTTTATCGACTCCAACGGCAAAATGGGGTTTGGTTTTCTCTCTTCACAAAAAACTTTTACCCACATGCCATGGAGCTACAAAGGTACTACGACACAAGATGAGTACGACTACCTCGTAGGTATCTTACATGCCATGAATAAAGAAATATATCTACGTGAATACAACTACCTCGGCTTCTACTCATGCCAGATAATCGTGCCCGATTTTTCGGAGGTTTACCCCATAGAGGACCTCATCTATAACAACAAAAACCGCGGCAAAGAGATCCGCGATATGGTGCTGCATTTTGATGCGTATGATGCCGAAGATATCCTCACGATGGTCGAAAATCTTGAAGACTCATTAAACATGGAGAAGTACATCGGGGTGATCTTTGCGCGCAACTTTAGCATGGCGGAGTTCAAAGTACACATCTATCTTGCTCTTGGCATGTCCGATGAAGCACTCGAACTTCTCCCCTACACTACAAACCCCCTCACCCCCGTTTTAAGCGAACTTTTAAAGATGCGCGAGGCGGGTGCAAAGCTTGAGCATTACACCCAAGCGCTGGGAGATATTTTCGGCGCGGCAAACCTTGCCAAAGCGCTTGATGTTTTAAAAGGGGAACAAAATTTCATCGACACCACCCTGCATGAGGACTACCTCAACATGCTTGCGATGTACGATAGGCTCGAAGTACATAAGGCAAGGATGGCGACATGAGTTACATCGCTTGGTTTGAAGCACATGCCAAGAAACACCGCAAAATCGTAGAGAAACTTTTGGCATGCGGCATGGGCAAAGAGGAGATCATCGAATATTTCGTTTTTGAAAATATGGTGGGGAAAGAGAGAAATTTTTGCCCGCTCTATAGCGAGGGTAAAAAGTGCCATGACCTAGAATATCTCAGCTGCTACCTCTGTGCCTGCCCCAATTTCCGCTTTAACGATGCGGGGATAGAAAAGGTTGATGGAAAAACGAAGTACAGCTTTTGCGCGATCGATTCAAAAGAGGGGAAGCTCGGAGTTTACGGCGACGCCATCCATCAAGATTGCTCAAAATGCGGCGTGCCACATGCCAAGGAGTATGTCGTAAAACATTTTGACCTAGAGTGGAAGAAGATGATGCAAGAGTGCATCAGTGCGACCCCTAAGCCTAGCGGGAACTAAGCTCTTTGTAGCCGTCGCATCCGAGTTCGAAGTTGTTGTCGCACGCTTTTTTATAAAGCTCTTTGGCTTTGTTGTTGTCTTTTGGCACCCCTTGGGCGTTGACGTACATCACCGCCAAAACGGCGCACGCTTGGGCGTTGTTTTCGTTATGGCATGCGGTCTCAAAAAGCACTTTTGCTTTTGCATAGTCGCTCTTTTGGTAGGCATTTTTCCCTGCCTCAAAATCACCCGCGCCCGCCAGCGTTGCCGCCGCTATTACCATACATGCCATACACTTTTTCATAGAACCGCCTTTTATTTTTTATTTGTTAATTCCACCAAAAGTTCGCACCCTTGTTTGTCTCCGTCGTGGCACGCTTTTGAGTAGTACTCTTTTGCTTTTGAGGTGTCTTGTTGGACGTTTTCGCCGTATTCATAAATGATGCCCAGATTCATACACCCTACCGTATCGCCCGCGTTACATGCCTTGGAATAAAGTTCGATCGCTTTTTTGCCATCTTTTTTCACTCCCTCGCCCAGATCGTACATCCGTGCAAGTCCGCGGCACCCTACCATATTGCCCCCCTCGCAAGCTTTTTGCAAAAGAACAAATGCTTTATCGGAATCTTTTGGCATCCCAAACCCCGCAAAATAGATAAATCCAAGCTCACTGCACGCTTTAAAATCGTTCTTTTGGCATGCCGTATCGTAATCGGAAGCTATTTTGCTAAAATCGTGTTTTTTATGTGCATCGACCCCTTGGTCAAACCCGTTTGCCGCCAAAGCAACCCCTAAACCTAACAGTAATAAAAAAGATAGTACTCTTTTCATGTTTTTCCCCCGAAAAATAAAATTTGATTACTTTAACAAAAAAATACTTAATCTAATAAAAAGAACTCTAAGAATTTGATTTTATTTTCGTTTTACCCCAAATTTCGTTCCAAAGGTGTACAATTCTTTTTATGAATTCACTCAGCATTTTCGGAACAGGCAGCGATGCCGGCAAATCGACTCTCTCATTCGCGCTCACCTACCTGTTGCACGAGCGCGGTATCCGCGTTGCTCCGTTTAAAGCCCAAAACGTCTCAAACAACTCGCAAGTTACCGACGATGAGGGGGAGATAGCCGTTGCACAGCACTTTGCCGCCGAGGCGATAGGGATCAAAACCACCTACCATATGAACCCCGTTCTCATCAAATCGGGCACGGGCAATGCCGCACACCTCATCGTCCACGGCAAAAGCGTAGGGGAAAAAGAGGTAGGGGAATACTACGAAGATATCAATGCCCTCAAGCCTTACGTCAAAAAATCGTTTAAAAAACTCCGAAAAAAATACGACTGTATCGTCGCCGAGGGTGCGGGAAGCCCCGTAGAACTTAACCTGATGGAAAAAGACCTCTCCAATATCTACGTCGCCGAGGAGTTTAACACCAAAATCATCCTCGTTGCCGATATTGAGCGCGGCGGCGTGTTTGCTTCGATTTTCGGCGTCTATGCACTGCTGCCCAAAAAACTCAAAAAAAACGTGATCGGGGTGATTGTCAATAAATTCCGCGGCGATCTGGGATTTTTCGACGACGGGGTTTCCATTATCGAGGAGCGTTTCGGGCTTAAAGTGCTCGGCGTGATCCCCTACAAACCGTTTAATTTGGGGTTTGAAGATATCCAATCGATCACGGGATACACCCAAGACACCACCAAAGCGCTCATCAAGGTCGCCGTTATCAAACTCCCTCATATCAGCAATTTTAACGATTTTGAGCCGCTCATAGCCGACAAAGAGATCGAACTCTGCTTTGTTACCTCCCCCTTGGAAGCTTCACTGTGCGATATGGTAATTCTTCCGGGAAGCAAAAAGGTCGTGGATGATTTGGCATGGCTGCGCGAGCGCGGGTTTGAGCCTCTTTTGCTCTCAAAAGAAAAGTTTATCTTCGCTATCTGCGGAGGGTATGAGATGATGCACGAACAGATACTCGACCCTTGGCATGTAGAATCCAACGTCAAAAAAACGCTAGGGTTCGGGCGCATCAAGGGGGATGTGACGTTTGAGAAGGAAAAAACCCTCTCCAAAGGCACCTACCAGCTGCTCGAATGTATCGTCGATGGGTATGAGATCCACCACGGCACGGCGAAAAAACGCGCCAAAAAAGGAAAAAATTTCTACGGAACCTTTCTGCACGGCATCTTTGAAAACGACGCCTTCCGCGAAAAACTCTTTAGCCAAATCAACCCCAAATACAAAGGGTACGCGTTTAAGCCCTATAAACAAAACGCGATTCGGGAGTTCTGCGCCCACGTCGAAGAGCACATAGAACTCGGCGTCATTCTTGATCACGTCAAGTACGATGCCTGAAGCGATAGATTTACAGCAGATAGAGGCAAATATCCTCGCTCTCTCGCCGTTTGTGCGCGCAATCAAACTCTCGCGCCGCAACGACGCACTCCACGCCCTCGTCACCCCCGATTTTGAAGCACTCGCACAAGCGCATATCATTAATATAGAAAATCAGATACGTTGGTACGTTTTGGAGATTTATAATTTTGACGCGCCAAAAGATGCGAAGATACGCTCCTATGAGATAGCAAAACCCCAACATGCCAAAGAGTTTGCGTTCGATGTAAAAGAGCCGCTTTATGGTGTGCTCACCGATTTCTTAGCCTTACATGCCAAAGAAAAAATCACCCCCGCCTCCCATCTCGAACTCGATCTCGGACTTGATTCGCTCGATTTTGTGGAGCTGCTCGTATTTATAGAGGAGAGTTTTTGCATCAAGCTCGATGAAGCGACGTTTGCTTCACTGCTCGTCGTGGGGGATCTGTACCTCTATCTGCACACCCATGCACCATGCCAAACCGCCAAGCAAAAAAGTTGGAGAGAGATTTTAGAGCCAAAAAAGCCGATAGAGTTGCGCTACAGCCCTTTTATTATGTTTTTGTACAAAACTCTTTTATACCCCTTTTTTCGTCTCTATTTTCGTTTGGAGCTGCGCGGCAGCGAAAAAATCCCAAGCACCCCCTGCATCATCGCCCCTTCCCACCAAAGCATGCTTGATGGTTTTCTTATCGAAGCGACGCTCCCCTATTCTATTCTCAAACGCACTTTTTTTCTCGCATTTGAGCTTGTTTTCGGCACCAAGCTCCTCAAGCCTATAGCCGACAACGGACAAACGATCCTTATCAACCAAGACAAAAATCTTCTTTATGCCCTGCAAAAGACGGCACAACCGCTGCGCGAAGATGCCAATATCGTGATCTTTCCCGAGGGTGCGAGAACCCGCGATGGCAACCTTTTGGAGTTCCGCCCTTTTTTTGCGATTCTCTCAAAAGAGTTTAACGTCCCCGTTGTTCCCGTCCTCATAGACGGAAGCTTTGAAGCACTGCCTCCTGGCAAACGGTTTTTTCGCCCAAAAAAGATACGGGCGCACTATTTGGAGCCGATTTTTCCGGAGGATTTAAGTATTGAAGAGATCGTAAAACGAACAAAAGAAGCGATAGAGAAGGATGTTGCTGCGGAAGCAGCGTAACGCAGACTTGAGTCCGTATAAGAAGTTTCAAGAGTGTCTTACAGGCTAAAGCCTGTGTTACAGATGCAGCACCGCAACACGGGCTTGAGTCCGTGAAAGTGCTGCAAACCACAATCTGTTGCTCATGTTATCCTTGCAGCACTTCGCGTCTTTTTTTGTCAAGACGGATGCGGTCTTGGAAGAACTTGCTTTTGTCTCTGGCGAGAATCTGCATGTCGTCCACTTCGTCGCGCTCATCGACGATCTCGACCCCCAAAAGGGTTTCTATAACGTCTTCTAGCGTGATAACCCCGCTTGTCTGCCCGTAGGTATCGTGGACGATAAAAAGGTGGGTGCGCTTTTTAATAAAAAGGTCGATCAACGCCGCAACGGGGGTGTTCTCTCCCACGAGGTGAGGCTCTTTGGAGAGTTCGCCGAGGGTCATTTTGTCGTTGTCCTCCAAACTCTCCTCTAAAATCGTCTGGTTGATGACGATTCCCGTAATATGGTCGATCGTCTCTCCGTAAACGGGGATACGCGAATGGATATAGAGTCTATCCTCCTCCACCGCTTCCTCTACCGTCATGCTCGAAGGCAACGCAAACACCACGCTTCTCGGGGTCATAACATCTTTAGCCTTGATGTTGCTAAGCTTTAAAAGGTTTTTAAAGAGATGGCTCTCTTTACTAAGAATTGCTCCCTCTTTTTCCCCCATCGAAACGATCTCGATAATCTCTTCACGGGAAAAGTTGGCATGTTGCTTTTTCCCTTTGGAGATAAAACGAGTGATAAAGGTCGAGAGCCACACAAGCGGGTAGCTCACTTTGATCATAAACGCGATCACGTATGCCGCGGGGATCAAAAGGCTTTTCCAGTAGATCGCCCCTATGGTTTTAGGGATGATCTCGGAGATATAAAGGATCAACAGGGTCAATACCACCGCGATAAGCGTCTGCCACTCATCGCCAAAAAGCAGCTGTGCCTGCGCTCCCACGCCCGCAGCGCCCATCGTATGGGCAAAAGTGTTAAGGATCAAAATAGAAGCGATCGGCTTGTCGATGTCGGATTTAAGACTTTTGAGTATAGAAATCGCGTTCTCTTTCTCTTTGGGAAGCGTTTCGATGTAAGAATTTGTACTTGAGAGTAAAACCGCTTCTAAAATAGAACAAACAAAAGAGATAGCAAGAGCGATAAATAGGTAAAAAAACAGCAGCGTCATGAGAGATCACTCACGGTTACGAAAGTATGGAAACACCTGTCTCCACTAGGATGAGAGTTCAAAAAATCTTCCTTAAGTTAAAAAATGTTCCGCATTATAAACCATAATCACTAACAAAACGCTTTTTTTTAGTTTTTTAATGCCCCCCGCACCTCACATGCCACCTTTTTTTCATCCACGAAATAGAGCAAAATCGCTCCCGCTATGAAAAAAACGGCGACCGAAGCGATGGCTACTCGGGAGTTTTGGGAAAAGAGCGCGACGAGGGCAACAAGAAGAGGTCCCAAGATAGCGGCGAACTTGCCCAAAAAGTTGTAAAACCCGAAAAACTCCGCGGCGTATTCGTGGGGAATCATCTTGGAGTAGTAGGAGCGGCTGAGTGCTTGGATACCCCCTTGAACAAGGGCTATCATCACCGCCAAGATATAAAAATGGCTCTCATCCCTCATCATCGTCGCAAAAACTACGATGCAAAGATAGACGCCGATGGCGATAAAAAGCATCTTTTTGGTCTCCCACACTTGGGCGATTTTTGCAAAAATCAAAGTCGCTGGAAACCCCACAAACTGCACGATCAAAAGAGCCAAAATCAGCCCCGAACTATCAAACCCCAACGCCATGCCGTAATCGACCGCCATGCGGATGATGGTATCGACCCCGTCGATGTAGAGCCAGTACGCCGCCAAAAAAAGCAAAAGCCCTTTGAGGGAGGCGATTTTTGAAAAGGTGTTTTTTAGACGCATATATCCCGCTAAAAAGGTCTCTTTGGAGCTTTTGCTATTCTCCCGCTTCTCCTCTACGAAAAGAAAGATCGGCAATGAAAAAACCGCCCACCAAATAGCGACTAAAATGAATGAAACCTTGATCGCTTCGACCTTGTCCGCAAGCGAAAAAAAGTGGGGGTCTTGCACCATCCAGACATTGAGCGCAAAAAGCAAACCTCCGCCGAGATACCCAAGCGCAAACCCTAGACCCGAGACGAAATCGACATCCTTCTGGCTTGAAACCGAGGTCAATAACCCGTCGTAAAAGGTGTTTGAACCCATAAAACCTATGTTGGCAAGCACGTACACAAACGCCGCAAGCTGCCACTGCCCCTCCCCCACGAGCGCCAAGCACGCGCTCATCAAAATCCCCAAATAGGCAAACAAAAACAAAAACCTTTTTTTCAGCGACGCTCCGTCGGCTATCGCGCCCAAAAGGGGTGCAAGCAACACCACGATAAAGCTTGAAAAAGAGTTGGCAAACCCCAAATGTGCCGTACTCGTCGTCGCATCGAGGTTGGCGGCGTAATAAGATTTAAAAAAAAGGGGAAAGAAACCCGCCATAACGGTGGTAGCGTAAGTAGAGTCCGCCCAGTCGTACAATGCCCAAGCGTAAATCGATTTTTTATTTTGCATTTTTGTAACCGCCAAAAGTAATGATATATGATACAATAAATCCATGAACTTTTTAGAGCTCTACAAAAATCCCCACCTCATCGGCGCTCACAGAGGGGCTTCGTGCCTCGCTCCCGAAAATACCATGGACGCGCTCCAAAAAAGCTTGGGGCATTGCGATTTTATAGAGATCGACGTACAGCTCACCCGCGACAAAGAGGTTGTGGTTTTTCACGACGACACGCTTTTGCGTACCACCGACGTTGCCAAGCATCCCGAATTTCATTCTCGAACCCCTTTTAAGGTGAGCGATTTTACCCTTGAGGAGCTTGCCGCACTCGATTACGGCAGTTGGTTTGAACCCAATCCCCATACCGAGCCTGTTTTAACCCTTTATGCAACGCTCAATTTCATCAAAAAACACCATCTTTACCTCAACATAGAGATCAAAAACATGCACGGGGTGTTTGAGGATACCCAAGCGGTTGCAAAGGTGTTAGAGATGATCGAACAGACCAAAACCTCCCATCTCATCCTCCTCTCTTCGTTTTACCACCCTTATCTCAAAATAGCCAAAAAACTCGCTCCCCATATCCCCACCGCAGCACTCACGGAGGATAAACACCCTTGCGAAACGATGGAGGAGCTGCTGGAATATCTGCGCGATTTGGAGGTATGTACCTACCATATCGACCTCTCCCTTGCCGATCGTTACGCTATCAAAGAGCTTAAAGAAGCGGGATTTCGCGTAGGGGTCTATACCGTCAACTCCCCAAAAAAAGCGAACGAACTCTTTTTTATGGGGGTCGATGCGATCTTTAGCGACGATGCCTAAAGTGCGTTTTTATAATTATGCACTTTATGAGCAAAGCCCCTAAAGTGGCAGGGACAAATGTCCCTACAACCCCCTAAAGCTACCCGTATCTTATGGATACGGGAGAAAATTCGATAAAATACAAACAAAAAGAACCTAAAAACTATGCAAACCTTCAATCTTTTTACAAACACCCCCGATTCGCTCCCCCAAGGCAAAGCCGATTTTTTGTTGGCATGTAGCGTTACCAAAACCTGCGAGATCGAGGGGATCACCCAAGCGGGAATCCCCGGAAAAATCCCGCTCACCCCCACACTCGATGCTGAGTTTTTACTCCATCAAAAGGTATTTTCCCTCCCCGAAGTCGCCGAAACACCGACAGGGGTGCCCACCCCCGCACTCATCACCAAAGCCGTTGCCAACCTCGCCCCTTTAGCGGCGCTAGAAATACTCGACTTGGGACTAGAAACGCCCCCGCAAAACTGTAGCACGCACCGCTTTAAAATACCCCCCAGCCTCTCTATCGCCGAGGGTGCCGCGATTGAAGCAAAAAAAGTTTTTGCCGCGGGGATGGAGTTTGGCAGAGGTTACGAGCTCAAGGGAAGTTATCTTATTTTGGCGGAAACCACGCCGAGCGGTACCACCACCGCCGAAGCTTCGGTGCGCGCTTTGGGGTTTGAGGGGGAGGGAGCGTTTAGTTCAAGCTTTGCCGCCAATCCCACCTCCATCAAACAGCATACGATTGCCCAAGCGCTTTCTCACATCAACGACACTATGACAAATTTTGAAAAACTCTCCTATGTAAGCGACAACATGCTCCTTTTTTGTGCGGGTTTTTTAGTCGAGGCGACGCGGAGATTTCACGTTGTTTTGGCGGGCGGTACGCAGATGGCGGCATGTTTGCTTATCGCCGACAAACTGCGCGAAGATATACTGATGCGGCTAAAGTCCGAGAATCTCACCCTCGCCACCACCGCGTGGGTCGCAAAAGATCCTCATGCCAAGATAACAAAACTCCTCGCTCAGCTCAGCTACACGCCCCATGCCCTCTATACCGACTTCTCTTTTGCGGATGCCGAGATAGCGGTGCTGAAAAAGTACGACGAGGGGGAAGCCAAAGAGGGTGTGGGTGCGGGAGCCGCGCTTGCGTATGCCGCGGCAAACAACCTTACAAATGCTCAGGTTCTCAATGAAATCGAGCTTATACTTTACGGGATGTAGTGATGAAAACACTTTTTATAGGGGGGATCAAAAGCGGCAAATCGAAAAATGCCGAAGCCTACGCCCTCGCACGGACAAAAGAAAAACCGATCTACCTCGCAACCACCGAGTTTATCGACAAAGAGATG
>Ga0265295_1005674_pt1 | contig 15687 bp, 11 predicted proteins | sample Munlansysbiofilm_FD_192503 | JGI IMG/M metagenome (GOLD analysis project Ga0265295, IMG submission 192503) | Leachate microbial communities from a municipal landfill in Southern Ontario, Canada - Methane capture system biofilm | ecosystem: Engineered > Solid waste > Landfill > Unclassified ... | reverse complement strand
TGTCATTTTGACAATCGTGTTTCTCTATGGCAAATTATTTGATAAGGATGCCTTCTTATAAGGAAGTTGAAAAAAATAAAAAAGATTATATATCATGGAAAACAATCAGAAAAAATCCAGAGAGATGGAGGAGTTTGAAGACATAAGGATTGATGAAAACCAGGCAGAAGTGCAGACTGAGAAGCAAGAAGCAGCTGATGACGATCAAAAACCTTCCGAAAACACGAACAAGAGAGGCAGAATGAGAAAAGACAGAAAGAAACACGAGGAAGATACCGTGAGCAAAGAGGAACTTGATACACTAAACGACAAATACCTGAGGCTTTTCTCTGAATTTGACAATTTTAGAAAACGGACACTAAAAGAAAAAATTGAACTGAGCAAAACGGCTTCTGAAGAAGTGATTACTGCCTTATTGCCAGTTTTAGATGATTTTGAACGTGCCATTGTAGCACTCGAAAACCTGGAACATGGAGAAGTTAAAGAATCCCTCGATGGTATTTTACTAATCTACACTAAGTTTCTGAAAACCCTTCAGCAAAAAGGACTTCAGGAATTAGAAGCAATAAACCAAACTTTCGACACCGATTTTCATGAAGCAATAACCAATATCCCGGCTTCCAAACCTGAGCTCAAAGGAAAAGTGGTTGATGTAGTTCAAAAAGGCTATCAACTTAACGGAAAAATAATCCGATTTGCGAAAGTTGTTGTTGGCAACTAACCAAACCCAAAGTATAAAGCATGTCTAAAAGAGATTATTACGAAGTATTAGAAATAGAGCGCAACGCTACCGAAAACGAAATCAAGAAGGCCTATCGCAAAATGGCCATTAAACACCATCCTGACAAGAACCCGGACGACAAATCTGCCGAAGATAAGTTTAAGGAAGCTGCCGAGGCTTATGAAGTGCTGAGCAATCAGGATAAAAAAGCGCGCTACGATCGTTATGGCCATGCCGGTATGGGCGGTGCAGCAAGTGGAGGCGGTTTTGGCGGCAGCATGAGTATGGATGATATCTTCAGCCAGTTTGGCGACGTTTTTGGCGGTGCTTTCGGTGGAGGTTTTGGTGGCCAACGGCAACGTCGTCGCGTCAATAAAGGTGCTAACCTGCGCGTGAAGGTGCGCCTGAACCTGAAAGATATTGCCAACGGTGCCGAGAAAAAAATTAAAGTAAATAAATACGTTTCCTGTAAGCCCTGCAATGGCTCCGGTGCCGATAGCGGAAGCAGCTACTCAACTTGTTCCACCTGCAATGGCAGCGGACATATCACTCAAATTACCAATACCTTCCTGGGACAGATGCAAACATCTTCCACCTGCCCGAGCTGTGGCGGAGAAGGCCGCATGATAACAAAAAAGTGCACCCATTGTCAGGGCAATGGCGTGGTGCGCGATGAAGAAATCATCAGCCTCAACATCCCTGCAGGTGTGGCCGAAGGCATGCAGCTTTCAGTTAGCGGAAAAGGTAACGCAGGCGCCAGAGGCGGAATTCCCGGCGACCTGATTGTGCTCATCGAAGAGGAAAAGCATCCCGAACTGGAAAGAGATGGCGATAACCTGATTCACAACCTTTTTATCAGTTTCCCACAGGCCGCCCTCGGCGATCAGGTGGAAGTGCCAACAATTGATGGAAAGGCGCGGATGAAGATACAAGCAGGCACGCAGTCAGGCAAAGTATTTCGCCTAAAAGGCAAAGGATTGCCTAATGTAAATAGTTATGGAACAGGCGATCTGCTGGTAAACGTAAATGTGTGGACGCCTAAAAATCTCAGCAAAGAAGAATCAAAGACTCTGGAAGGATTTACGAATTCAGAAAACTTCAAACCCAATCCCTCAGCCAGCGAAAAGAGTTACTTTGAACGGATGAAGGATTTTTTCCATTAATAGACCTTATAACAGATTAAGCAAACATTTATGCAAGCCTTCCTGTCGGTTAAAGAAGTCACGAAAAAATACGCCAATCACCTGGCAATCAATAATCTCAGCCTGGAGGTTCCAAAAAACAGCATCTATGGCTTGCTTGGACCGAACGGTGCCGGAAAAACTTCTTTGATCCGTATCATCAATCAAATTACCGCACCCGACTCAGGTGAGGTGTTTTTTGACGGACAAGCACTAAGGCCTGAGCATATCTCCAGAATTGGTTACCTGCCCGAAGAACGCGGCCTTTACAAAAAGATGAGAGTGGGCGAGCAGGCTTTGTATCTGGCGCAACTAAAAGGCATGTCGAAAACAGTTGCCCGTCAAAAACTACAATACTGGTTCGAGAAATTTTCCATCGAAAACTGGTGGAACCGCAAAGTGGAGGAGTTGAGCAAAGGCATGCAGCAAAAGATTCAGTTTATCGTCACCATCCTACATCAACCCGAACTGCTGATTTTCGATGAGCCATTCAGCGGCTTCGATCCCATCAATGTAAATCTGTTGAAGTCGGAGATTTTGAAACTGCGCGATCAGGGCGCTACCATTATCTTTTCTACACACAATATGGCCTCGGTGGAAGAGCTTTGCGATAATATCGCACTCATAAATAATGGCAACAAAATTTTGGAAGGCAAAATGAGCGATATACGCGAAAATCATCGCACAAACACCTTTGAGTGCGAAATAAAAAATCCGGTCGCCAACTTTGAAACGCACATCAATAGCCTTCCATTTAGCGTGAAAAGTTTTGAGCGTAAACCAAACGAACAGCTTTCACTAACCCTTGCGGCTAACGAAAGCTATAGCGGCAACGACTTATTGCAACAGCTCCTACCGCTGGGCGAGATAACGGCTTTTAAGGAATTATTGCCTTCGATGAACGAAATTTTTATTTCACATGTAAGCGGCTCAGCTTTAAACACCCTTTCCCATGAATAAAACTTTACTCATACTCAAACGGGAATACCTTACTCGGGTAAAAAAAACCAGTTTTATCGTGATGACGATTTTGGGGCCGCTTTTGATGGCTGCACTGATGATTGTGCCAATAATACTGGCAACAATGGACAGCGTCGGTAAAAAAAGCATTGCTGTGATTGACGAAACAAATTGGTTTCTCGGTAAGTTTGAAGACACCGACAATATGACTTTTCAGTACATTTTCGTGTCGGTTGACAGCGCCCGAAAAGCAGTACTCGAAGGCAGCTACGATGTCTTACTTTATGTGCCGCTGCCCGAGTTAAATATTCCGGCCAATGCCGAGATATACAGCAATCGTCAAGTTCCTATGACCACCGTTTCTTATATCCGCAACACCATGAGCCGGGAAGTGGAAACCAAGAAGTTATTAGCTTCGGGCATTGACCCTGCGGTAATAAAATCGGCAAAGGCCACCATCAATTTGGTTACTTTTCGACTGGATGAAGATGGCGAGTCAAAAAAATCTTACACGGCGGTAAATGTGGTGCTGGGACTTGTTACTTCCATCATGATTTACTTTTTCATCTTTATTTTCGGCTCGCAGGTGATGCGCGGCGTTATCGAAGAAAAGACCAGCCGAATCGTAGAAGTTATCGTGAGTTCGGTACGTCCTTTTCAGCTGATGATGGGAAAAATTACAGGAATTGCATTGGTCGGTCTCACCCAGTTTTCACTTTGGGTGGTGCTTACTGCGGGTATTTATGGTGCTTTTATGCTCATCTACAATCCTGGCGAAATGGCTCAGGCACAAATGGGAGCCGACACCATGATGCAACAGACAAATCCGTCCATGGAAGGCTTGGATCAGGCTGCTGTTACAAAAGTTTTTGAAGTGGTTGAGGCCATCAATTTCAAGGTAATTATCGGTAGTTTTCTGTTTTACTTTTTGGGTGGTTACCTGCTTTACGGCGCACTTTTTGCGGCTATTGGCTCGGCTGTTGACAACGAAGCCGACACCCAACAATTTATGCTACCGGTATCCTTACCTTTAATATTAGGACTGGTTATCAGCAATTTTATTGTAAATAATCCCGATGGTTCTTTGGCTTTCTGGCTTTCAATTATTCCATTCACATCGCCGGTGGTGATGATGGTGCGCATCCCATTTGGCGTGCCTTATGGCGAACTTATCCTTTCGATGTCTTTATTGATTGCAGGATTTTTATTTACAACCTGGTTTGCGGCTAAAATTTACCGCACAGGGATATTGATGTATGGAAAAAAAGTGAGCTATAAAGAACTTTGGAAGTGGCTTAAATATTAAAACCCCTGTATCTCATCTTCATTTAATTATTGATTTACACTAATTTAAGTAAATAATTAAAGCCATATAGATTATACAAAGCATAAGACGACAAGGTCTCATGTTTTATCTGTTGAATAGTTGTGAGTTGTCAAATATTATTCTAATTTTGCACCCTCTAAAAATATTCAAGAGAGTAGGAAGAAGTTAATTTAATTTACAATTCAAATGCAGAACAAAGGAGCAATCAAGGTATTTGCCATCGCCTTTGCAATCGTATCGCTTTATCAGCTGTCATTCACATTTATAAGTCAAAAAATTGAACGTGATGCTAAAGCGTATGCCACCAGCAATGTAACAGAAAACCTGGCAAAAGAGCTTGCAGAAGGAGATGAATTGATGTACGGTCATTATATCGATTCGATCACAAAAGCACGCCAAACCTATTATCTGGATTCCATGGATAATCAGGTAGTTTATAACATCTTGATCGACAAGTACACATACCGGGATGTTAAAGAGCGCGAAATCAATCTTGGTCTCGACCTTAAAGGTGGAATGAACGTTGTGCTGGAAGTGTCGGTTAGCGATATTATCCAGGCTTTGTCAGGCGAAAGTCAGGATGAAGTTTTTGTGAAAGCCATGGAGATGGCCAAAGTGAAACAACGCAACAGTCAAGAAGATTTCGTAACACTATTTGGTGAGTCGTTTAAAGAGATAGACCCGAACGCAAGTCTGGCCTCTATTTTTCTTTTTGAATTTAAGGACAAAGGAATCACTGTAAACTCTACAAATGCTCAAGTTCTTGCTGTTATTAAAACGGAGGCCGAGGGTGCTATCGATCGTTCATTCCAAATTCTACGCACACGTATCGACCGTTTTGGTGTATCCCAGCCTAACATCCAAAAGCTTGCCACCTCTGGCCGCATTTTGGTTGAACTGCCTGGCATTAAAGACCCCAAACGTGTTCGTAAACTCCTTCAGGGAACTGCACAGCTCGAATTTTGGGAAACCTATAACTTCTCCGAGCTTTATGGCTTTTTTGATGAAGCCAATCAGCGTCTTGGTGAAATTGAGGCTACTGCCGACGCAAAAAAGGATTCCACTGCTTCAGAAGCCGATGAAACCCAGGCCAATGAAGCCGCAGAACAAACTGCTGATGAAGCTGTTGCTCTGCAAGAAGATACTTTAGAAGGCAAAACAGCAGACACCACTTCACTGATTGATCAGTTGGCTGACGACAAGGATCAAATGGATGAAGCTTCCTTCGAAGAATATGCAGCTAAAAACCCTTTGTACGCCTTCCTGATGCCCTCTTATGTGCAAAATGAATCAGGTCAGTTTTTTCCCGGAAATACTGCCCGCGTAGGTACAGCAGCAGTAAAAGATACAGCCCGCGTTAACAAGATGCTCAGTCGTGTGAAATCTATTTTCCCACGTAATATGAAATTAGCCTGGACAGTAAAACCACGGGCTGCCGGCGAAACTGAACTGATGGAGTTGGTAGCACTAAAAGCTTCGCGCGACAACAAAGCAGCCCTGGGCGGCGATGTAATTGTTGATGCCCGTCAGGACTATAACCAAAATGGTGGCGTAGAGGTTACTATTCAAATGAATAGCGAAGGTGCTAAAAGCTGGAAACGCCTTACCGGAGAAAATATTGGCAGACAAGTAGCTATTGTACTTGATGATTACGTTTATTCGTATCCTGTTGTTAATGATGAAATTCCTAACGGCAGATCATCAATCTCAGGCGGCGAAATGAGCATTAATGAGGCACAAGACCTTGCAAACATTTTGAAAGCCGGTAAACTTCCTGCTCCTTCCCGCATTATGGAAGAAGCCGTAGTTGGTCCGTCATTGGGACGCGAAGCGGTTAGCGCCGGCTTGTACTCGTTTATCCTGGCCTTCGTACTCGTGCTTATTTATATGGCCTTGTTCTATAATAGAGGAGGACTTGTTGCAGACATTGCTTTGTTTACAAACGTCTTTTTCCTTTTAGGTGTGCTGGCCTCACTGGGCGCGGTGTTAACACTTCCCGGTATCGCCGGTATCGTGCTTACACTCGGTATGGCCGTGGATGCTAACGTAATTATTTACGAGCGTATCAAAGAGGAGTTAAGGGCCGGGAAAGGGGTCAGATTGGCCATCACCGATGGGTATAAAAACGCCTATTCCGCTATTATTGACGGTAACGTTACAACACTGTTAACCGGTATTGTGCTTTACACCTTCGGAACAGGTCCTGTACAAGGTTTTGCTACCACACTTATTATTGGTCTGCTTACCTCCTTGTTCACCTCAATCTTTATTTCGAGAATGATCTTTGTGTATCTGCTCGATAATAACAAGAAAATCACCTTCGACACCAAAGCAACCCGTAACTTCTTGGTTAATACCACAATCAACTTCCTTGGGATGCGTAAGAAAGCCTATATCATCTCAGCAATATTGATTGTTGTCAGTTTGGGATCACTTACTTTCCGCGGACTTAACTATGGTGTAGATTTCACTGGTGGACGTAATTATCTGGTTCGCTTTGATAAGGATGTTACTGTAAACGAAATCCGCGATGCGCTGGACGTACAATTTACCGAAGCTACCCCGGAGGTTAAAACCTTCGGCCCTTCACGCCAGGTGAAAATCACGACCAAATTTATGATTGAAGACGAAGGCAAAGAGGTTGACTCTATCATCCAAACTATGCTTTATTCAAGCTTGTCTCAGTTCTATGCTAGTGATATTTCATACAACGATTTCACCACAGATCAGGAGGGCATCGACAAGTTTATTGGTATTTTGAGCTCACAAAAAATTGGACCTACCATTGCCGATGACATCAGAAATAAGGCTTTAACAGCTATTATCCTCTCCCTGTTTATCATCTTTGCCTATATCGCTGTACGATTTAGAAAATGGCAGTATGGTCTGGCTGGTATTATTGCTTTGTTCCACGATACAATTGTTGTGCTGGGTGTTTTCTCACTCTTCTACAATATCCTGCCTTTTAGCATGGAGATTGACCAGGCGTTTATCGCTGCAATCCTTACCATCATTGGATATTCAATCAACGATACTGTAATTATCTTCGACCGTATCCGTGAAAACGCGGCACTGCATCCGAAGAAATTACTTCGTAGCAATATCAATGATGGCCTCAACAGCACCTTGATGCGTACTTTTAATACTTCAGGAACCACCTCTCTGGTGCTTATCGTAATTGCCGTTTTTGGCGGTGAAGTGATCCGCGGATTTGTTTTCGCTTTGTTGGTAGGTATAGTCGTAGGTACTTATTCCTCCGTATTTAGCGCAACACCGCTAGCTTTCGATTTACTCAAAGGCCCAAAACAAGAAAAAGAAGCTGCTGAAAAAGCCGCTCTTGCTCCAAAAGGTAAAAAGAAGTAAGCTTTTATAGCTTAATATATAAGACCGGTCAACCTAATATTTGACCGGTCTTTTTTTTGTGGGTTAGCCCTGAAACGGCCATCAGCAGTTTAAGCTGTTCACCAAAAAATTCTATTCCATTTCATGTTCTAATATTTTCTATTTTTGTGGTCTGAACAAAGGACAACTATGACACTGCTATTTTTTAATTTTGGAACAGGTGAAATACTCCTGATACTGTTGGTTCTCTTTGTTGTTTTAGGCCCAAAAAAATTACCCGAAGTAGCGCGTACGCTCGGAAAAACCATCAATGGGATGAAACGTGCTTCTTCAGGTTTTAAAGACGAGATAAACAAAGAAATAAATCGCATTGAAAAAGACGTCAAGATCGACGACATAAATCTCGATGGCAAAAAAAAGTCAAAAGCTGTAGTGCATGCGCTGCCCGACGAACAGTCTGTGGCTCAAGGCAGCAATACGCCAGAAGTAGATCAAAACGAAACAAGATCAGACAATCAATAATTGTTAGATTTTTTCGTTGTATAAGCAATTACCGACATCAAAAACCTATGAAGATAGTAGCCCGAATTCTTATTCTAATCATTTTCAGTAGCATAGCATCAAATAGCTTTGCGCAAAGGCGTAATCCTACCAAAAATGCTGATGAAGCCTTCGACAAGAAGCAATACACCATTGCTGCCGAAGCCTACAAAAAAGCCTACAACAGGGTAAAGAAAAATCCTGAAGAGCGCAACCGTGTAAGCTACAGAATGGCTGAATGCTACCGACTTACCGGCCTTTTTAAGCGCGCCGAAGCCACCTACAAAAGGGTTCTTCGCACAGATTTCCCATTAACCAATCCCGAGGTTTACCTGCATTTTGCCGAAGTGCTAAAAACCAATGAGAAATTTGAAGACGCCATAACCTATTACGAGCTTTATGCCGAAGCTGTACCCGATGACCCACGCGGAAAGCTGGGCGCAGAAACAGCCGCAATGGTTCAGGAATGGATGGAAAACCCATCAAAGTATGAACTGACCTTAGTCAAAAAACTTAACTCCCGCGAATCGGATTTTGGCGTAACCTGGGCTAGCTCTAACTATAACGAAATCATCTTCACCTCGACCCGTGACAATGCCACCGGCAAAGAAAAAGACGGCTACACCGGAAACGATTTCAGCGATTTATTCACTTCCCGAATCGACAGAAAAGATGAATGGAGTGCGCCGGTATTGCTTGAAGAAAATGAAGTAATAAACACCAAAGCCAGCGAGGGCGCGCCCTTTATGAACAGCGCCTTCAATAAAATGTATTTCACGCGCTGCAACAACGAAGCAAAACGTGTTTCGGGCTGCCAAATTATGGTGAGCGCACGCAGCGGTCGCAATTGGGGCGAACCCGTACCAGTAGAAATTATCGGTGTTGACACGCTCGATATTGTAGGCCATCCAACACTCAGCGAAAACGAACTCATCATGTATTTTGCCGCCGAACGCAAAGGCGGATTTGGCAAGAAAGATATTTGGGTCTCCTTGCGCGACGACAAATCACAGCCATTCTCGCGCCCACTGAATATCGGGCCGGCAATTAATTCAAAAGGAAATGAGGTATTCCCGTTTCTACGCAACGATACCACGCTCTATTTCTCTTCCGACGGACATGGAGGCATGGGCGGCCTCGATATTTTCGTGACGACAGAAGATACCGCCGGAAACTGGGGCCCGCCTGTAAACCTGAAATATCCCATCAACTCAACAGCTGATGATTTCAGTATCATGTTTCATCCCGATGAGGAAAGAGGGTTTTTGGCCAGCAACCGCGACAATGTTCGAGGAACGGATAACCTGTATTATTTTATCGAACCTCCCGTTTTGTTTACCCTCGAAGGAACCGTGAAAGATGTTAAAACCCTGCAATTTGTATCGGGCGCGACCATACAACTTGTTGGTTCAAACGGCATGAGCGTAAGTACGCGGACCAACGAGAAAGGTTATTACCTGTTCTCAAACAGCCAGATGAATAAAAATACCACTTACGAGATTGTTGTGGACAAGGACAACTATTTCACAGCAACCGCAATAATAACAACCGTTGGTGTTGAATTTAGCCGCGATTTCGTGAAGGATTTCGACCTCGAACCCATCCCTCAAGAACCCATTGTGCTACCGGATATTTTATACGACCTGGCGCGCTGGGAACTCAAGCCGCAATACGAAGATTCGTTGCAAGGCCTGATCGAAACCTTACAGCAAAACCCGACAATCACCGTCGAGCTGGCTTCACATACCGACAGCCGCGACACCGACGAACGCAACGATGTCCTTTCACAAAGAAGGGCACAATCTGTTGTTGATTACCTTATTATCAGAGGAATAGACGGTGCACGGCTAATCGCGAAAGGTTATGGTGAAAGTTCCCCGCGCAAACTCACCAAAACCATCAGCACAAACGGTTTTAGCTTTAAGGAAGGTACAGTACTTACCGAAGATTATATCAATTCGCTGAAATCCAATGACGAAAAAGAAGCCGCCCATCAGCTCAACCGACGCACCGAGTTCAAGGTTTTGAGTAAAGATTTTGTACCTAAATCAAGTGCGCAGGCTATCAGCGAAAATGTGGCTATCCGGCTAAATCCTGCGGATAATCAAGTGCCATTTATCCAAAATACCGCAGGCCTTTTTGAAGTGCCGTTTAACCTGGAAGGCTATTCCGAAACCTTTGTTTACGACAGCGGTTCAGAGCCAACCATCTCACTGAAAAAAGCACTTGAACTACTCAGCAAAGGCATCATCAACAAAGACAATTTCAAAGGTGAGATTAGCCGGGTATTGGAAGCCGGAAATATCGCTGACCGCGCGGTGATTGTTTTCAAAAACCTGCGTGTGGCCAACCGCGATCTCGAAAACGTTGAAGTAACGGTATTTCACAACAGCCGCTACGACTTTACGTTTGGTCAAAAGCTGTTGAATCAATTCGGAGCTTTCGAGTTCAATACGCAGAAAAAATCCCTGATATTCAACTAAGCTATGAGTGATCAGCGCTATCAGCAACGCGGCGTTTCGGCCGGGAAAGAAGACGTGCATAATGCCATAAAAAACCTGGATAAGGGACTTTATCCCAATGCTTTCTGCAAAATTATCCCGGATATTCTGGGTAATGATCCCGACTACTGCAATATTATGCATGCAGATGGTGCTGGCACGAAATCAGCACTGGCTTATCTGTACTGGAAAGAAACCGGCGACCTGAGCGTCTGGGAAGGCATTGCCCAGGATGCTATCGTGATGAATACCGACGATCTGTTGTGCGTAGGCGTTACCGATGGCATATTATTGTCCTCGACAATTGGTCGCAATAAAAATCAAATTCCCGGCGAGGTTATTGCCGCGCTGATTAATGGCACAGAAAAGTTCCTAGAAAACCTGCGAAACCTTGGAGTCGGAATTCATCTCACCGGAGGTGAAACTGCGGATGTAGGCGATCTGGTAAGAACCGTAATCGTTGACAGTACCGTTACTGCGCGTATCAAACGCGATCAGGTGATAGAAACAAATATTCAGCCCGGCGATGTCATTGTTGGTTTGGCCTCTTTTGGGCAGGCCAGCTACGAAAGCAGCTATAACGGCGGCATGGGCAGCAACGGGCTTACTTCTGCCCGGCACGATGTTTTTAGCAAATACCTCGCTGAAAAATACCCGGAAAGTTTTGATCCTAAAATCAATTACGACCTGATTTATAGTGGAAAGCATAAACTAACCGATCCCACTGAAGTTGAAGGCGTAAATGCCGGACAACTGGTGCTGGGGCCTACGCGCACTTACGCTCCCGTGATGAAACCCATTATCGAGAAATATCGGCAGAAAATCAATGGACTGATCCATTGCAGCGGAGGTGCACAAACTAAAGTGCTTCATTTTGTTGATAAGCTGCATATTATCAAAGACAATTTATTTGCTACTCCTCCCCTTTTTCGCCTGATACAAGAAAGCTCCGGCACAGATTGGCAGGAGATGTATAAAGTATTCAATATGGGCCACCGGATGGAAATTTATACAGACACAGCATCTGCGCTGGAAATGATTGAGATAGCCAAACAATTCAAGGTGGAAGCACAAATAATCGGTCGTGTAGAAGCCGCAAAACAGAAAAAGCTGACCATTAAAAGTGCGCACGGAACTTTTGAGTATTAAATGTGAATGTACGTTCTATACAGGGTGCATGTAAAAATCGCTTTTGAAAATAAATTTTATTTCAAATACTTTGAACATGTTATCTTTTAAGATAACTTTGCCGCGTGGTCAGAAAAATAATATTTCACGGTTATTATTTCTTGGATTTTTATAAAAACCTTGATATTAAGGTTAAAGCGAAAATCCAATTTGTCTTTGAACTGATTAAGCAAGTGGATAGTGTTCCTAATAAATTCCTCGCTCCAATTAAAGGTTACAAAGGACTTTTTGAGATAAGGATTGAGTATCAATCAAATATTTACCGTGTTTTTTGTTGTTTTGACAAAGGTCAATTGGTTGTTTTATTAAATGGATTTCAAAAAAAGACACAAAAAACGCCAAAGGATGAGATTGAAAGAGCGATGCGTTTAAAAAACGAATATTTTCAAATTAAAAAATCATGATTATGGATAAGTATAGTGGAATTAAGACATTTGATGAGTTGATTGAAAAAGAACATGGAAAACTCGGTACTGAGAGCAGAAATGAATACGAAGAACAAGCACAGATGTTTATTATTAGTGAAATGTTGAAACAAGCACGAAAAGAGGCAAATATGACACAGGATCAATTAGCTGAAAAATCTGGAACTAAAAAGAGTTACATTTCAAAAATTGAAAATGCAAAAGGAAATATTCAACTTTCAACATTAATAAGAATCTTTGAAAAGGGATTAAATCGTAAGATAGGATTGACATTTTTATCATAATAATTACGCAACCTAACAAAAGCTAAGGGCCTGTTCTCAAATAGACTTTTTTAAAAACCTAAATTACGCATTGAATTTATTAGTTACTGTTATATGGAATAGTGATGTTGGAATCACATCACTCCAAAACACCATTTTCAACTCCTATTGAATAATAAATCTCCGCGTAATTAAAGCTTCGTTGTTTTGAATTTTCACGAGGTAAAGTCCGCGCTCTAATCCTGCGACATCAAGTTGTATAAATTGGGATTCATGAGCAGATTTTGAGATCATTCGACCATTGAGATCAATAATTTCGATTATAACGTCCTCAACTGTATATTCATCAGGAAGTTCAATATTTAGTTTGGATATTGCAGGGTTTGGGAAAATACGCACCGAAACATTATCATATTCCCCGATAGCAAGTGGATTAAATGGAGACCAGTAATAGATTGTCTGTTGGTTTAATGCCCAATCATTTGCTTCCCAGCTCTGAGTGATCGATTCCGTTTGATTATACCTTTCATCAAAAATATTTACGATTCTATATGCATATTCCCAATCGTTTAGTTCTAAATTCCAGCGTTCAGATTGCGTTGTATCAGGTTGACCCTGAATGTTAAACGATTGGAACTGTCGCCTACTTGGAATCCAGGTATCATTTATTGTGTCTCCTATAAAGCTTATAGTTGTATTATCTAAGCCGTTATAATGATATTCATATTTTGCGCTATTTTGCCACTTATGCAATGCAGCATTAAATTCCTTTATTATCATTTCGCTTCTAATATCTGATGTTTCATATTTATAAGTACTCAATCTGTCGTAAATGAATTTGTTTTCTTCTTGACTCCAATTATAGATTAATAAGGTGTCAATCTGCTGATCAACATTATAAGAATATTGAATATGCCCTGCGCTGTCCCATACTGATGAATCTGCATTCCAGGAATACTCATAAACATCCGTAATATTTGATAATTCATCAAATTGCCGTACGCTTTTTTTCTGGTTCTCCCAAAGTGCTGTTTCATTATTCCAGACTGTGGTGAACGACAAACTTATATTCCCAAAGTCATCATACAAATATTCTGTTTTTCGGGTGGGCAACCAACCGTCATTTTCCGGAACATACTGTTGATATTCTATTATTGAAATCAAATCATCCTCAAATATGTTGAGTAACCTTGAGCCGGAATAATATTGGTTATCGTATGCACTCCAACCTTTTGAATAGGATTCTAATAAATCACCATTTGGCCCAATTAATCTATATCTATTATCCATCCATACTTCGTCAAGCGAGTTCCATCCAAGTGTTTTAATGCTATGTAACTCGCCTGTACCGGCATAATAAAAAACAGAATCTAATTCATGATTCTCATGAGTTTGTTGTAAAAAATTTAATCGCTTGCGCAATGCCGTCAATTTGTTCCCCATTTCATCCCGACTTTTAATCGTGTAAGTGCTTGTTACCCTTAACACGTCATAATCAAAGTGATAAGTATGACTGGAATCCATTACCCATAAGGTATCTTCAAAAAAATTCATTTCCTGAAGTTTTAATGAATCCGGCAAAATCAATTCTGTATTTACATTTTGCGCATAGAAGGCCTGATAGACGAATTGAAAGACAAGGACTAAGATTAATTTTTTCATTGCTTGGATTTTTTTGGTTTGACCGCCTAAAGTTTTACTCCGAAATAAGTGCTTATTGATTCCATGAGCCGAGACTTAAAAGCATTCACATCAAAGCATAAAGGTAGTAAATTCATCGGGAAAATGAAGGGTGCTTGGAATTTATTAGTTTGAGTAATGGAATAATGGAGTGATGGAGGTTTGCAACTCCATCACTCCACCTCTCCAATCTTCTATTGAATAACAAGCCTCCGCGTAATCAACGCATCGTTATTTTGAATTTTCACAATATAAAGCCCTGGCTTTAATCTTTTGATATCCAGTTGTGTTGAATGGGAAACAGGCTTTGATCGCATCCTGGTTTCTCCATTTATATTTATGATTTCAATTGTTGAATGCAGGACATCATAATTAGCAGGAAAATCAATGTTCAACACTGATTTGGCGGGATTTGGATAAACTTTTACATCCACTGCTATAGCTGAAGTTTCGGCTATACTAACCGTGGTATCTGAAACACCAAACACCCAGTAGTTTTTCTGTGAACCAGGCAAGAAGTTCGAGCAGTTTACATCGCCCAGAGGGCTATATAACATTTCTCCTGCAACTGTGTATTTGTAATCGCTGTGTTTTACAACACCATGAACCTGTTCTCTTGCATTGCTACCAATACTCTGTTGCCACAGTAATTCACCAGAACTGTTAACTTTAAAAATCCAAATTGAAGGATAGTCAGGGTTGATTGAGGAATTACCAACTACATCACCATCAGTAGATTGGGTATCGGCAAAAACTACAAAGCCACCGTCTGAAGTTTTAAATATTTTCTTCGGGTAATCATCATTACTCCCCCCAAAACACTTTTGCCAGATTATATTACCTTCAAGATCAATACGGATAAGCCAAACATCATGACCACCGTGCCAGCCCGAACCTGTGAGATCACCATCACTTGATCCTCCACCAGCCGCAATCAAATAGCCATTATCAACTTCTAATAACCTATTCACTGCATCAATACCGCTCCCACCATAACAACGATGCCATTCAGGATTACTATTTGAGTCCATTTTAAAAACAATTGCGTCAGGAATTTCAGTTGATTGAGTTGTACAATCAACATTACCGGTTCCTGCCCCTTGTGGTGTTCCATATAATCCAGCTAAATAACCGCCATCAGTAGTTTGAATAATACAACTTATGTATTCAGTATAAGTTGATGATCCAATAGTAAAATCCCAATCCGTATTACCTAGGCTGTCAAGTTTTACAACCCATCCATCATACCAGCCATGCCAAGTGGTTATGTCTCCACCTTGAGAGTCGATTTGTGCCGTCGCAATCACCCCACCATCGGCGGTTGACTCACCATACTGGTCGCTATTTAATATTCCAATGGTATTGCCAAGTGTGCGTTCCCAAATAATACTTCCAATACTGTCAATTTTCGCGATCCATAAATTATAAGTTCCAAGATAAGGCTCTGACATTGATCCTCCAATAAGATAATAGTTGGGGCTGTTTATGGCTTTTATTATTCGGTAAACATCAGCTTGTTCATAACATTTTTGCCAAAGCAGATTTCCCGAATTGTCAAT
>Ga0265295_1005672_pt1 | contig 15693 bp, 11 predicted proteins | sample Munlansysbiofilm_FD_192503 | JGI IMG/M metagenome (GOLD analysis project Ga0265295, IMG submission 192503) | Leachate microbial communities from a municipal landfill in Southern Ontario, Canada - Methane capture system biofilm | ecosystem: Engineered > Solid waste > Landfill > Unclassified ... | reverse complement strand
CAATATACCTGAGTTTTTTGTTGCCATTAGTTCAGTTTCAACGCCCGTTAAATTATCAGCTCTTGAAACCAACCGAAAACGCAGCTCCGAAGAAATTCACCAAGTTTTTTCAATTGCACAACCCGAAAGGGTTCCTCTATATAATAGATTTATAAACCAAAAACCACTATCACTATGAAAAACGCTTTTTTTCAATTGTTTGCACTTGTAATCCTGGCTGGTCTGATGCTGCACGGATGCCAAAAAGAACCACAATCCGGTGATCCTGCCGGGCAATCCCATGAAATGGTTTACACACCCAAAGCGGCCCAATTGGTAGCCGATATCAACAGCTTTAAACAAAAAATGACTGCTGTGCGCGAAAACCCCCACCTCAAAAGTGGCGAAGTGATAAGCAAGGAAGAAGCCCGCTGGAACATTGAAACGCTTTTTAATGTTACCTATGGTTTCCCTGATCTGAGCTACAGCAAAACAATTACCGATACTGCCCTTGTTTACCTGCCGGTGGATGCCTCCGGCAATGCCCTGCTGGAAGATGTGGTGGCGGTTTACGAAGAAGTGCTGGCACTGGTAACCGACTTTTACCTGGCAGCCAATTTCGATGAAAAAGGCTTTTTGTTTATGCAGCTTAAGAGTGGGGAAGTAGTCAATGGACAAATGGAGATTTTTGTAAGCTCAATAACCGGCGAACAGCGCTCTACTCCACCCGACCCACCGCAAGAATGGAAACCTTTTGAAGAAGGAGATGAATGGTGGTATGGCGAGTATAAAGGCGATTGTGATTGGAATCAAGATGGCACTGATGCCGCCAAAGAATTAGAACATTATCTGAACACTAACAAGCATGTACCACCCCCACCACCTACCGGTTTTAGATATATATATGTTGACCATGAGTTTATTGAAAGATTTGGTGATGAATATCTCGATGATGATGGCAATTATCTAATTTATTATATTGAACGAGAAGCCGGTGATTTTACTATTGATGAAAAATGTCTTAATTGGGAAGAATTAAACTTTCATTATTTTGGGCAAAAGGAGGTGATATATAACATCATACCTGAGGAAGAAAACAAACCTGAAAATTGGAAGTTTATGTCTTGTGAATTAACCGGAGAGGAAGCTGATGGACGAATTACAATTCACCCTTGTTTGCATCATAAAAACGAACTTACCTATGCTTACCGCTATCTGGTACCAATTTGTGATATTCCTTTACCAACGGAGTTTTAAAAAGCAAAAAACCCCTGTATTGTGAAAACAATTTATAAAACATATAAGTATCTTCTGTTTTTAATTATTTTATTGTGTTTGATGCACGATAAAGTAATAGGACAACAATCTTTCGAATTTCTTTACACTACCCCAGCAGATAATGTTATTTCGAATGGAGTAGTTGACCATTTCGGCAATGCAATACTTGTGGGACATATCGGAGATGCGGCTTACGCCGGATCACTTGATGGTTTTGTGATGAAGGTATATCCTGATGGTACCTACAATGCAAAGCAATTTGAATTATCTGACTACAATAACTCTTTTCATTCAGTGGTTGTATTGGACAATGGGAATTATATGATTTTGGGATCTAAAGGAGATACCAATCATATTTATTACCGTAAATATTTATGGGTATTGACGCTTGATCAGGAGCTTGAAGTACTTAGTGATAAAGCTTATGAGATTGATGATTATTATACTGGTGTAGGTGCTACAATGAAAGCCATTCTGGACAATGAAGGTAATATTGTAATCGCTGGACATGTTTTAGAGAGAGTAAATGAGTATCAATACTTTGGTGATTATGTTATGTATAAACTAACCCAACAAGGTGATACGCTGTTAAGCCGCTATTACAATTTCCCTTACACACAAGCTGCTGATGAACTGATGCGAATCCCTGAAACTGATCATCTGTTATTACTTGGCGATCGCATCACAACAAATGCAATTCCAAGTGTTTTAATACTTGACTCTGAAATGGAGATACTTAACAGCTATTCCTTTCAAATATATCCGGCTCCTTTATCACAAAGTTTAAGTGCGGCCAAATGGCTTAACGAAACAGACTTTCTGATGGCAGGCACCAGACAGTTACAAGATGAAAGGTATATTGACAATTACATCGCCGTGTTCAGAATGAATACTTCTGCCGAGCTATTTGAAGAGTTGGTGCTTACTGTACCTGACACAAGCATTTATAGAGCATGGAACAGGAGCATAACAGAGGCTAACGATTCAACGATATATGTTGCAGGATTTCAAGCATTTGCTGATATATCTACCCCTAATGCGGTTTACCTCTTTTTAATTGACAGCCAAATGAATCTGCTTGGCAAAAAAAGCTTTTACATTGGAGATGACCAATACCAGGTTAGGGGAACCTTGGCTATGCCTGATGACGGATGCCTGATGACGATTAGTAAGATGCGTATCAGTGACCAGGGATATTTGGAAAGGGATGTCTACATCAGAAAATACCTTCGCGAAGACTTCGAGATCATCACCCAACTGACGGATCAGCCTGCAATGGCATTGAATAGCATGGCCTGGCCCAATCCTGCCGACAATCTGCTACATATTAGTTTGGAAGGCCTTGAAGCCGGGCAGGATTTTCGTCTGCGCATCTACAACCCAACCGGTCAGAAGTTTCTGGATAAGGCACTTACATCTAGTGGAAATACCGTGCAGTGCCGAATTGACGTGCTGCCCGCTGGTACTTATGTATATGAAATAGAGGCTGCCAGTCAGCACTTCCTCTCTGGAAAATTTATAAAAAAGTAGAAAATTAACAACAAAAGAAAAGCCTAATGAAAACCATGAATACATTAAAAGTACTTTCTCTGATGCTGCTTCTGGCAATCTGGCAACCGCTCAGGGCACAGGAAGCACCTACAACAATCAGACAAAGAGAGGAGAATCAGGAACAGACATCATCTCCTGATAATAGTAGTATTAAAGAAACCTACTGGATGCCCTCTATTGTTGGTAGAGGGATTTACTATCTAGGTTTGGTCGGCATCAACACAACGTCACCAACCCACGAATTGCACGTAGTTGGGAGTGCCTATGTCAGCTCTTTGAATATAAACGGTCAATACAATCTTCCAACCACCAGAGCCACAGCCGGACATTATTTAAATGGACTTGGTGAATGGACTCCCATGTCTATTGGCGGTGGTACCGGCTTTTGGCAAGGATTAACAGGTGATAAGGGTATTTTTTATAATGGTGGCCTTGTTGGGATAAATATAGGTGCAGACATGCCACGATACCAGTTACATGTAAATGGTTCAGTAGGTGTGCGATCCCTGGAAATAATAGGAGAATATTCCTTGCCGGGTAAGGCTGGTAAAGAGGATGAATATTTAAACGGATTTGGTGAATGGACACCTATTGAAGCGGGAGATTCATTCTGGCAGGGTGGCACAGGCACAGGCATTTATTTTAACAGAGGTGCTGTAGGTATAGGTACGACAGGTGCTAACGCCAATGCATCCTTGCAAGTTGTTGGCAATATGAATGTTGGCAACAACCCACATACAGGTATTCTGATAGGTGAAAATGCTTTTGTGGGTGGGCAAAACAGTATTGCCTCCGGCAATTATTCTTTCGCCTTTGGGCGAGAATCAAAAGCTACACATATGAACGCTGTTGCAATAGGATTTAAGGCTGAAGCAACAAGCGAAATGGCAGTATCAATAGGATATATAAATAAAGCGAGAGCAGAATCAACTTACCTATTTGGGGAGCGTTTAAGTGCTGGTTCAAGTGGTGCTTTTGTTATAGGACGAGGTGCATCAAGTGAAAATAGCCTTCAAAACAATGTTAATAGTAGTCTAATGATAGGTTTCAACTCCACTGTACCCACCTTCTTTGTAGGCCCTTCAGAAGGTGCTGGCACTACCGGCAACATCGGCATTGGCAATTTGACCGATCCTCAGGCCAAGCTACATATTTATTCAGATGTGGATAAGGCAGCCACCTTAAAGCTGGAGCACCGCACTACCGGAAAAGACCGTTATGCCGAGATTGGTCTGGGTACACACCGCATACGGGCCGGTAACTTCGAAAACATGGTTTTTAGCACACCTGACGCCAACAAAGATTTTGTGTTTGAGAATGGGAATGTGGGGATAGGGGTTAGTACCCCCGAAACAGAAATGCACATTAGAGGGGATATAACCGTTTCGGGGCTAGCCGATGATAAAGGCGATCAAATTGTGGCAAGCGATAGAGATGGAAAGCTAATACTTATCCCCTCCAATTCTATAGGCGATAATTTAGGGAATCACATAGCCACGAGTAATCTGGTGATGGGAACACATAGTATCCGTAATGATATGGGCGGGTATCAGCTGAGAGATGACAGAACCAGATTCAGTGCCGGCCTTGTATTTGACCTGGACAATAGTATGGTACTCGAAACTGGCAAAAAAGCTGTGTTTACAGCGGTTGCCGCGAGCAACAGTATTTCCGGTTTATGGGCGACAAACTGGTCATCTGGTGGCTATGGGCTTGTGCTTAATGCTGACAATCGTACTGGTGGTATTTATTATGATAATAACAACCCCAAAGTGTCCATTGGACTTAATAGTAACAAGGTTGGAATAGGGCTTATCCCGCCTTCAGAGGGAGAATTCAGTCTTTATGTTGAAGGTGGCATACTTGCCGAAGAGGTTAAGGTTTTAATGAAATCGGCCTGGCCCGATTACGTGTTCAACGCCAATTATAAACTTCCAAGTATTAACGAGGTTTCTGAATTTATTGAAGCCAATGGGCATTTGCCCGGAATACCCAACGCGGCCACTGTAGCTACCGACGGGATAGAACTGGGTGAGATGAACGCGCTGCTGCTTACTAAAATTGAGGAATTGACTTTGTATGTGATTGAATTGCAACAGCAATTGAACGAGCTTAAAAAGTAATTTCACATTTTGCAAATCCCTTATCGTTATGAAAACTATTAGAAATATTATCCCCTTGCTGGCTTGTTTTTTCTTTTCAGCAACATTATTTGCGCAGCAAACCGTGGAGTTTGAGTATGATGAAACGGGCAACAGGATATTGAGGCAACTCTATATTGGTAAGAGTACAGATGCCGTAGTTGATTCCCTTTTTAAAGATATAAATAACCACCCCACAATGATAGGTGATCACTTGGTAAAGGTTTACCCCAATCCTACCATGGGTAAAATCAATATTGAATTTCTGGAAATGAGTGAAGAAACGACAACATATTTTATCACTGATCAAAATGGCAAGCAGATAATGAATGGTGAAAACAGTAAGCTACTAAACATCATTGATGTTACCCACCAGGGAGGAGGCGTTTATTACTTGGTGATAAAAGCACCTGAAATATATCAGGTTTACAAAATAATTAAGCAATAAGAACAAGCGTAATTTTCAGATAAAGCCGTATGCTATTTCGGCTTTTTCTGAAAACAAGAAAAGGCATACTTAACTTAACAGAATTTTGGCATGAAAAAATATTTCTGGTTATTTTTGGTGGTCGCATCAAACATGCAACTACTTGGACAGCAGCAGGCATCCAATTTTACTTTAGACGAACAGTTATACGGGCAGCAGGAGTACCAAGCCAGCGAATACATAGATATGGTACACGGTTTTGGTCACAAAGCAAATACCCAAAGCGATGTTTTTCATGCCAAAATAGATCCATTTATGTTGTTTCCACCTGAGGATGGGGAGATTGGAGGGCCTTCTCCTGGTGATCAGGGAGTAGTTGGAAGTGTTGCCGGAGTGTTTGATGTTAATGAGTTGGGTGTCGGTATTTATACAATACCGATAAGCTTGCCACAAGGAATTGGTAATAATGTACCCCAGTTATCCTTAGACTATAACAGTATGGCTGGTAATGGTATTATGGGGGTAGGCTGGAGCATTGGCGGTACTTCTGCTATTAGCAGAACAGGTAAAACGATTTATCATGATGGCTACGTAGAAGGAGTGAAATTTGATATTAACGATAATTTTTTATTTGATGGAAACAGAATGCTCTCCGTTAATAGCAATACTTATACTACCGAGGTGGAGGAGTTTGCTAAAATTTCAGTAATGGAACAAAATGCCAACGGACCGGTTTGGTTTGAAGTTAGAGCAAAGAATGGCAAGATACTACGATATGGGGAAACCACAAATTCAAGGCAGAAATTGGAAGGTACGGAAAATATTATTTCATGGCGTTTGAACAGCGTAGAAGACTTAGCGGGAAACATGATTACTTATGAATATGAATTGAAGCAAGGAAACTTGTTATTAAAAAGGGTAAATTATGGAGGTAATAGCAAAACAGGTCAGGAGCACATATATGAAATAATATATAATTACACGGATAGTAGAATAGACCCCTATTCATCCTACATCAATGGTTCTGCTATTATTACCAATTGTCTTCTGGAAGACATCTCGATACAATATGTGCCTACAGGACAGGCATTATTTACTTATATATTTGAGTATGACATTACAGCAAAAATTTTTACCAGACTAGATAAAGTTTCCATAAGGGACGAAAAAGAACAAATTAGTATCAATCCAACCACTATAGGATGGGGAGCAGCTACGGATAATTTTAATTTTGAATCAACTAATATAACCCCAAAGCCTGGATTCCACGCCGATCGAATTTTAGGCGACTTTAACGGTGATGGGAAAACAGATATTTTACTTGCTTATCGATCTAATAATAAAGGAGTTGCAGGTTACGATTCATATTCTATTTATTATCTTAATCAGGCAGGTAATCTTTACAATGAAGTGGTAGTAAAAGGTTTGCCTGTTGAGGGAATTGCCAATATTGTGGCAGGCGATTTTAATGGTGATGGAATAGAAGATTTATTTTTGGCTTATTATGTTACCGGAGGTTCTAAAGGCAAATTTTATATTTCAGATGGCAATAATCATTTTACGCCTGGAGCTGAACTTTCATTGATGTCACCAAATCATTATATTAATATAACTGATATGAATGGAAACGGGATAAACGAAATTCTATTGGTTAATCTGTTATATGAGGATAAAACCATATTTTTTTGTTACGAACTTGACCCTCTAAATCACCTAGAAGCAAAAAGTTTGTTTTATCAACCGAATATAACAAAAGAGGGTTATGTATTTTTTCATGAGAAAAAAACATTATTCCAAATTAAACCGGGCGATTTCAACGGCGATGGAAAGACGGATTTATTGGTTAACATCGACTCTGATTCAACTACAATATTTTGTTTACATCCCACAGAACGAATATTGGTTGAGCTTACCTCAGAAAGGTTCGGTTACCCAAACAGATACCACCGTGTTTACACCGGCGATTTTAATGGTGACGGGATTACCGATATTTTAACTTTTGCATGGGCTCATCCGCATATCAATTGGGAATTAAGATATTTTGACGGAAAAGGGGAATGGAAGATTGCTGACTGCCCATTATCAGGTAGTATTGACCCTGGAAACCCAAACCATCCAGACCGGTATATATATACAACCGACATAAATGATGATGGAAAATCTGATATCCTTGATATAAACTTTAAACATGATAACGGTGGGATTGTGGGGTCTTATTTTGACATTTATTATAGTAAAGGAGATGGCTTTAAAACAAAAGAAGGGCAGTACTTTACTGCTTTGACTCCACATTTTAGCCACATTCATAACTTTTTTGACTTTAATGGTGATGGCAAAAGCGAATCCTTAATTTGGACTACTACCCCCTATAGTCCATTGCATATCATGTCGTACCATAAAAATGAAAAGAGTAATCTTGCTGTCTCATTTACTACCGGTTTGGGCGAAAAAACCTCAGTTAGGTATCTGCCGCTGACAAATGCACTTGTATATTCTAAAGATGCTCAGGTTCAATTTCCACTCTGTAATATTCAGCCTCCTACTTATGTAGTTAATGCCCGTAAGGATGATATTGGTAATGCTCATATTTCGACTCAAACTTATAGATACGGCAACCTATTGTTGCATAAGCAAGGCAAAGGATTGCTTGGCTTCAAGCATAGAACTATTCTCGACAACCAAACCGACATAAAACGTGTAATTACAAATGATATCTACACTTATCAGGATAAATTCTATTTTCCATACCAGAAAAAAATTGAAATATACAACCAGGCCGACCAAGTGTTCTTAGAAACAACAAATAAATTCAATCATATAGGATACTCGTCCCCTTTCAAGTTTTTCCCCTATATCGAAAGCTCCCATTCATTTGAAAAAGAAATTTCATCAAATGAATTTATCAGAACAAAACGTTCTATTTTTAATTATGATATTTACGGTAATTTGACAGCACAAAAGATACTGGTTGACCCCGCTGAGAAACCTTCGTCTACCCCACATTCACAGTATATGCACGAAACAAATACGAGCATTACCCCTAAAGCACCTGATCTAACAAATTGGATTACTGGATTACCCGAAGAAATAACCGTTAAGGTAAGGTATATTTCTGAAGAAAAAGATGAAGCTACCACAGAGCTAACCTATTATGAAGCAGATGAACCTAACTTCACACGTCTTAAAGAAAAAAATGTCTATCCCGGCAATAATCTTACAAGTAACTTAACAACAAAAGAAGTTTATACTTATGATGTATATGGCAACATGAAATCCGTAACAATTGATGCACCTTTTGCGCAGCCACCTTTGGAGGCACGGTCTTCAGGCAGCAATTACAGTGATGTGTATATGAGCCGATTTCCTACATCCACCTACAATGCAATGGAACAAGTTTCAACAGCAACTTACGACCCTGTGTATGGAAATATGAAAACCTCAAGCGATCCCAATGAGCTTACTACCCATTATGAAAACAATCCGATGGGGAATTTCAAAAAAACAATATCGCCCACAGGTATTGAAACGATAGCGGTTACACGATGGGCAGAGGGCCACCCTCATGCACCCACTAATGCGCTTTACTACACCTGGCAACAAAGCTCAGGCACGCCCGAAGTCCTTGTTTTTTATCATAAAACCGGAGTTGAGCTTCGAACGGTTACCACTGGCTACGATGGTTCGGTAATGTATGTGGATAAAATATATAACTCCAAAGGTCTGTTACATAAAGTGTCTTTGCCACACAATCAAGAACCTACACCTGCATACACCGAATATCTTTACGATGACTACAACCGGCTTGAAACTGTTATTTCACCCGATGGAACCACCACCACAACAACTTACGGTGCCAACCAAACTTCGGTTACCACTATCAAAGATGACATATCCCGCACGGCATCCCAAAAGCTCAATGCCGCCGGATGGCTGACTGAAAGCACAGACAATAGAGGTAATGTGGTAAAAAATGAATATTTTTGCAATGGTAAGCTAAGTAAAACATATATCATGGGGCAGGAAAACACCGCCATCACATTTGATTACGACGAAAGGGGCAACCGCAGCTTGCTCAACGATCCCAACTATGGCCCAATGACAAGTGTTTACAACGCCTTTGGCGAATTAGAGCAGCAAACCAATCCGCGTGACGAAATTACCAGTTATTCCTATAATAAACTTAGTCAAGCCATAAATGAAACAAGCATTGAAGGCACAACTGACTGGCTTTATTCAACAGCACCACGCAGGATTGGCACCCTGGAAAGCATAATCAAAAATAACCACCTCACAAACTATCGCTACGATGACGCCCTAAGGCCTATATCAATAACAGAAACAATTAGCGGTAAACCCTACACCACGAGATTTACCTATGACGAACTGGGAAGGCTGGAAACCACCACCCACCCAACGGGTATCACCATTAGCGAAGGTTATAACCAATGGGGTTTTCACACGAGCGTAAAAAAAGAACACAACACCTTGTGGGAAACCCAAGAGGTGAACCCTTTAGGGATGATAAACCGTTTTAAAACCGGCAACGGCCTGGTTACCGACCAAACTTTTCATCCACTCAATATGCGGCTTCAAACGGTTAAAACCCTCCTACCGGGGGAAACTCCTGTACAAGACCATACGTATAACTGGTTTGGCCTTGGGAATTTAAGACAACGGAAAAAAGGCACGCTTACCGAGAGCTTCACCTACGACGACCTCGACCGCCTCAAAAGCATAAGCCTCAATGGTGTTCAAACAGCTAATCATGAATACGATACATACAATGGCACTCAAACTACGGCTTTAGGCAATATCACCAAAAAAAGTAGCGATGGCCAAGTTGTATTTAGTGATGCAACTTATGGCGGTAATGACTTAATTACTTTTGGCCCTCATGCGCTGAGCACGGTTGTTACCTCAAATACGCAGCTCACAGGCCCAAAACAAGACATATTCTATACTGGTTTTGACAAGGTCAAACAAATTCTGGAGGGCGACCATATCCTTGATATACAGTATGGCAGCCACAAGCAGCGTATTTCGCAGCAATACACCGATGGCGTGAATACGGTGGATAAAGTGTGGGCAGGAGCTTGCGAATTCATCTCCAAAAACGGCCAGCTTTACAAGCATACCTATCTCAGCGGGCCAATGGGCGTATTTGCGGTACACATTATCAATCCCGATGACACCGAAGAGATAAACTACATCCATAAAGACCATCTCGGCTCATGGAACACCATAACCGATGAAAGTGGCAGTCGAATACAGGAGCTAAGCTTTGATGCCTGGGGAAACAGAAGAGACCCGGCCACATGGCATGCCTTCGCCGACACACCGCCTGAACCGTTATTTGACAGAGGTTTTACCGGACACGAGCATCTGTATGCCTTCAACCTCATAAATATGAACGGCAGGGTATATGACCCCATAGTCTCGCGTATGCTTTCGCCTGATAACTTCATCCAGGCACCTGGTTTCTCGCAGAGCCTTAACCGCTATAGTTACTGCTGGAATAACCCGCTAAAATATACTGACCCAAGCGGCCAGGAATTAGGCGTAGAAAATAGAAATAATTGGTTCTGGTGGGAATATCGTGGAGGTTCTAATTCTTCCCATAGTATTGGGCCTGGTAGTGGGAATCATTGGAGTGATAAATACCGAACACCTTGGGGTAATTTCATGTTAGGAAACAGAGCTTCAGTTTATAGGATGCATGGGGAAAAAGCTTATGAATATTTTATGGATTATTATACTGGAAATAGCGAAGCCTATGTTTGGAATCCATTAGCAGGCGATGAAGTGTATAGGGAAACATCTGGTAATAATGTATATGTTTATTATTCTGGTGATTGGAAAAAATCCAAACCCAATTTGAATGCTATTGTTGGTGAGGATAATTTGTTGGGGGATGCTGACCAAAGCGGTGGGGGTGATCTTATACAAACATTAAATGATGTAAGTAATTATACGGGCATTGTTCTATCTGCTGCACAACAAACCATACAAAATACTAAAGTTGGATCCAATGTTGCTTATTGGTTATCAGGAAATACGAAAGTATTAAATGGTATAAACAATACGTTTAAATACACTCCTTATGTTGGATTAGGTATAACAGTTTTAACAGGGACATACCTTTCTACTGAAATCAATCCCAAAACTGGTCAACCATATCAATCATGGGCTGAAACGGGGACTGATATTGGGGTGAATATTGCTACTATATATATGGGAGCTCAATATGGTGGCTGGTATGGAGCTGGAGCTGCAGTCTTTTATCTTGGTGTAAAAACAAATGTTCAGTATCAAATTAAGAATGATTTGAATCCAGGTATGATTTTTATAATGAATAAAGAGTAATTAAATAACTATGGAATATTTATACTATAGGCTTTGGCAATTGTTAGTAGGTAAATCTGAAGAAGATATGCCACCTTTTGGTGCTATGATGATTTTTTGGATGCTTTTTATTTTTAACCTTAGGACAATAGAGTTGTTAATAAATCACTTTTATAACATTAGTTTTATCCACGCTAACAAAGAAGAGGTTATATTATATTCATTAATTCCAATTTTCTCAGTATTAATATTTAATATTTTTTGTTTTTTTAGGAGAAGAAATAAGATTAAGCTGAAATATGAGAATGAGAGTTTGCGTAGAAAGATAATTGGAACTATCATTTTGTTAACATATGCAATCTTATCAATAGTAATTTTATTTATAGTTGGTAATAAGTATCCTATTGGTTAGAATTTAGTATCCCCCCCCCGCTCGGCATAGTCTGTGACTATGTCGACCCAACTGGCACCGTTTTTCACCCGTTATCCGTTTTGCCCCAAAATACACTAAAACCCAATACACCTGACCAAAAATCGCCTACTTTAGCAACCCAAAAATGCATCAAACCATGATTAGCGCACAGTTCGGCATTTTAACCAGATGGCAATATAGCCATAACACTACAAAGACCAGCCAGTGCAGGCCACTGGGCGTATTTGCCGTACACATCATTAAACCCGATGACACCGAAGAGATAAATTACATCCACAAAGACCATTTAGGCTCATGGCACACCATAACCGATGAAAGAGGTAACCTAATACAGGAGCTAAGCTTTGATGCCTGGGGCAACCGAAGATACCCGGCCACCTGGCGTGCCTTCGCCGGCACACCGCCTGAACCGTTATTTGACAGAGGTTTTACCGGACACGAGCATTTGTATGCTGTCAACCTTATCAATATGAATGGTCGTGTATATGACCCCATTGTAAGTCGCATGCTTTCGCCCGATAACTTCATACAGGCACCTGGTTTCTCACAGAGCCTTAACCGCTATAGTTACTGCTGGAATAACCCGCTAAAATATACCGACCCAAGCGGTAATGAATTAGGTGTAGAAAACAGAAATAATTGGTTCTGGTGGGAATATCGTGGGGGTTCTAATTCTTCCCATAGTATTGGGCCTGGCAGCGGGAATCACTGGAGTGATCCCTACCGTGATAAAGATGGAGATTTCATGTTAATGACTTCAAGGGTGCTTGATAATAAACATGGACATGGAGCCTGGGACAACTATTTTAAGGAATGGAATAAGCATGCAGGTGATGAGATGAACAGGAAATATACAGATAACGGAGTAGAAATATCCTATAGTGGTAAATGGGTTAGTCATAATACTTCTTATTATGGTGCTGAAAGTGAGGAGAATGACCAAACTGGTGGGGGTGACCCAGTTCAAACAGTAAATAATGCAAGCAATTATGCTGGTATTGTTGTTTCTGCTGTACAACAAACCATGCAAAATACTAAAGTTGGATCCGATGTTGCCTATTATTTATCAGGAAATATGAAAGTCCTAAATACCATAAACAATGCGTTTAAATATGCTCCTTATGTTGGATTAGGTACAACAGTTTTAACAGGGACATACCTTTCTAGAAATATAAATCCTGCAACTGGTCAACCATATCAATCATGGGCTGAAACGGGGACTGATATCGGGATGAATATTGCTACAATATATATAGGAGCTCAATATGGTGGATGGTATGGAGCTGGAGCAGCAGTCTTTTATCTTGGAGTAAAAATAAATGTTCAGTATCAAATTAAAAATGATATTAATCCAGGAATGAATTTTATACTGTTTAAAGAATAATTAAATAATATGCAATACTTATATTATAGACTTTGGCAATTATTAATAGGTAAATCAGAGGAGGATATGCCTCCTTTTGGTGCTATGATGATTTTTTGGATGCTTTTTGTTTTTAACATAGAAACCATAGAGAGTCTACTTTATCATTATTATAATATTGGATTCGTTCCAAAAGATAGAGATGGTGTAATACTATATTCGTTAATTCCAATTTTCTCAGTATTAATATTTAATGTTTTTTATTTTTTTAGGAGAAGAAATGAGATTAAGCTGAAATATGAGAATGAGAGTTTGCGTAGAAAGATCGTTGGAACTATAGTTTTGTTTACTTATGCAATCTCATCAATGATAATTTTTTTCATTGTTGGTAATGAGTATCCTATAAGGTAGTGTTTATTCTATTAAATCAGAAAACAAACATTTCTCTGGTTGGCCAAACTGGTGAGGGTGGTCTAAATGCAGGGCATGTCAATTGGTTCTTAGGCAGCACTGCCGGAATATTAGGTGGCAGAAACGGGATAAACGGAGTCTTAAATAATCTAAAAAGTTTAGCAGCACAATACCCCCCCGATAACTATCGGGAGACCAAATTAACTATAAATGGATAATACATGTGGTTTAAAAGCAAGAGGAATGGTAATGGCACGGATTACAAACCCGCGTCAGCGTGGGGACACGTTGTAAAAGGAAAACATTTAGTCCCAATGGTAGGTGTTTTCAACATGGAGGGGATTGAGGTTAAAAATTATTAAAAGTTTTACTTATGAGAGAATTGTTTATTGGTTATCACAAAAAAGATAAAGAAGAAATCAAATTACTTTGGGAGGATGCTGTTTTTGCATTTGATACAAATGTATTGTTAAATCTTTATCGTTATTCTGATGAAACAAAGAGTACTATTTTAAGATTAATTGAAAAGCTTTCTCACAGAATGATTTTGCCTCACCAGGCAGCTTTTGAATACAATAATAGGAGAATTGACGTTATCTATGATATAAATAGTGGGTACAAAGAATTTCTTAAAAGGATAGAATCTATTCAGGAAGAAATAAATTCTCAATCTAAAATACCTTTTCTGTCGGGTATAATTAATACCGAGTTTAACTCAGTACTAAGTAAGGTTACTGAAGATATTAATCGTACAATAAAGAAATACGAAAGCTTTGTAGATATTGATCATATTTACAATGAGATTTCCGAATTGTTCAGTGGAAAAGTTGTTGGCAAATTTTCTAATGATAGGCTAGATGAATTATACAAAGAAGCGGAGAAAAGGTTTAAGCTTCATATTCCACCAGGATATGCTGATGCTGCAAAACCTATTCCTAATCGCTATGGAGATTTTTTAATATGGATGCAACTCATGGATTTTGCCGCAGAGAACAAAAAGAATATTGTGTTTATCAGTGATGACAAAAAAGAGGATTGGTGGTGGAATCTAAAAGACAAAAAAATATTTGGACCTAGGCAGGAGTTAATTGAAGAGATGAAAGAAAAAGCAAACATAAATTTCCATATGTATACTTCAATGAACTTTTACAGACACGGTCAAAAGCATTTTAAGCTTGTTATAGATGATAAAGCACTAAAGGAAATAGAACTTACTGGAACTACTTATAGTGCATCATGGTCATCTCCAGTTGCTGTTCAAACGGAAATATTTGATGAACAAAACAGCAAAAACGAAAAAATTTATTCTACTAATGAGGAAATTCAATTTCTGAAAACGAGAACAAAAGAATTGCAAAAAGAAATGATTGACTTAGCAGAATTAATGGCTCAATCTGATACTACAGACAAGAACTTACTTGAAAATTGGAAATTAGCTGGAGAGGAGCTCAAATATCTAAAAGATTTAGCGGATAAGAAACGTCAAGAGCTTATAGGGCGATTAAAATCAATTGGTATTTAAAGATTGTATTATGAGTGAATACGTTAGGTATTGTCCACACTGCAATTCAGTGATTAACAGTTCGGATAAAATAACTGCATTCCATTATCACTGTGATAATTGTGGTTTTGATGATATAGAATATGCTCCTAATGGAAATTGCTGTATTTCACCCGATATTATCACTGTTAGAGATTATTCAGATGAATTCGAGGCACTCCAAAATTCTGATGACTATCGTGTTTATAATCAATGTCAACATTGTGG
>Ga0265295_1005668_pt1 | contig 15696 bp, 7 predicted proteins | sample Munlansysbiofilm_FD_192503 | JGI IMG/M metagenome (GOLD analysis project Ga0265295, IMG submission 192503) | Leachate microbial communities from a municipal landfill in Southern Ontario, Canada - Methane capture system biofilm | ecosystem: Engineered > Solid waste > Landfill > Unclassified ... | reverse complement strand
CCTCGTCAGTCCTGAGGATTGCCATATGGCTCATATGTTTAACCCCGACTATGACACCAAAAGCGAGCATCATCACTACATCGCTCACCTGATAGTCTGCATTAGGCGCACGTTCGATGGTGAGGTGGTTGGCCAATATTTTTGGAAGGCCTAATTTTTCAGAGAACCTGCCAAGATTGATCAGTCCAGCGTTGCCAGTAAGGTTTTTTTCGGTAAATTGCGTATGAAACGTCCTCATCATATCGATGCCCTCCATAAAGTAGTTGCTTATAGGGCTATAGTACTGTATTTATAAGAAATATGGAAGCTTTTATGCAATAAAACCATATATCGCTTGCAACTTTTAGGTATTATTTAACTGGGTGTCAACAATTGTCATACGGTACTCAAGGGGTTTGCCGGATTTGTCCGGGACAACCGAACTTTTCAGTTGAACATCAATGGGAGTGCCATCCTTTTTTTTCATGCGCAGTTCACACATCAGTTTTGTTTCTGATTTACACATTTTTTTCAGGTGGAGATAGTAAATATCCTGGTCTTTAAAAAGATTTCTTTTGCCTCATAATGTACTCTTTTCCTTTGTCCAGAGAATGTGTTCTTTTCTCAAAAAAGAGATTCCCAGGGCTATGCATACCTTGTTTTTTCTGACAAAACACGGTCCAAAGTCTTTTTATGTAATAAAATGTTGTTCAAAGAAGGTCAAGGGATTCATGGACTTTTTCGCGTTCCGGTCAGGATAACCAAAGGGGGCTATAAAGCAAGCCCGGGACATCACTTGTCGGAAGGCTGCTGTTCGTGCAACGCAATTCCCGCCAGGAGATCGAGGTCTGCGTCCGTTATCGATGGAAGAAAGCGCTTTCGATAAAGTTCATCATGCATAATGCTCACAATTGCAACAAGGGGTGCCGCCACCAGAACCCCCAGCACACCGAAGGCAGCCACACACAAGAGCATGGAAAAGATTACCGCCAGGGGGTGCAGTCTCATTTTGTGTGCCATGAGGAAGGGCAGGATCACATTGTTCTCCAATGCCTGCACGGCAGTATAGGCCAATATGACCCACAGCGGGGTCATCCCCCCTTTCCCTAGGGCGAGCAAGAGGGCGGGCAAGGCGCTGAGGATTGGACCAAGAAAGGGAATCGCTTCGAAAATCCCCGCCATAAGTCCCAGGACCAGCGCATCCATTAAACCAAAAATCGGCCACATGAGCACAAATACCAAAAAGCCCATGATCAGCATTCCAAAAAGTGTTGCCCCGGCCCAGGCAGGTACAAATTCCCCTATACGGCGCAGGATGATCATGGCTTTGTTGTGGTGTTCCTCGGGCAACAAGGAAAATATTGCCCCAAACACGGGCCTGGGATTCATGAGCATAAAAATGACTCCAAAAAATACCGTTACCAGTACAACCAGTATTTGAGCCCCGTTAAAGGCCACTGCAGTGAAACTGCCGAGCATATCCTGAATCATCCCATTCAGACGGGAGCGAATAGAATTCGAGTCTTCAGAAGGGTTAGACGCCAGTGATGCATTCTTTTCAGCTACTGTTTCGGGCTTACCCTCACCCTTGTTTTCCCGGGCGATTTCCGTACTGACCTCACTCTGAAGTTTATTCTCGAAAATAATTGCCTGCTGCTCCAATTTGATCAGGGGTTTTTGCAAATTTTCCCAATATCCAGGCACTGCACCTGAAATTTTTATGATGGAGGCCTTCATTGGTCCAAACAGAGACCAGCCTGCCAAAGCTATAACCGCTATCAATATTACCACGACCAACCCTGTCGGCTTTTTTCTTCCGCCTGTCAATCCCCGCATTTTGGAAATAACCGGATTAACCGCAAGGGAAATCAGCATTACCAGCAGGAAAGATAGCAGAATGGGAGAAAGCAGCGAGAATGTTTTAATAACGACAAATAACGTCATTCCCAGTATTACATAGAATGAAATGGAGTGTGGCGCAGGTTTTGCGCTAAAATTTTTTGACATAACATTTTCCTTGTTTTTCTGGCCGCTGTTTGATTCTACTTGCTTCGATATATTCAAATATCATGCCTGGATTAATAGAGCCTGCACCATGTCTTCCAGGTCGCTGGTTTGTTGGAATAAATTCTTGTAATGATCTTTTCAGAGTCCACCACACACATTCGAAAAAAAGACACATTTAAGCATTTTATATGGTTTTTTCAATATTTATTGAGAAGTTACGTAAATTGCAGACAAATGGCCATATATGACATAATGGTCAAATATGACCTTGTCGATATCTGCTTATCGGGTACTGATTTATCACTGATTTTTATTTTGTTTCTTTTTATAAATCAAAAGGATGCGCAATGAAAAATCAAATGTTTGAACTATGGCATGAAGTTTGAAGTCTTATAAGACTAGTAAATAAATTCGCAGATGATGGGTCAAATGGTAAAGATCATTGTCTGCGTGTTTTTGTCAAAACCATAAAGATTTGAAATCGTAACCTCATTAAAGGGATATTCATGGCTGAGATTGAAATCATTACAGTGGAAGGCGGATCTGAGTTAACCGATTTCATTGAACTTCCCTGGAAGATCTATGGGGATTATCCCAACTGGGTCCCTCCGATCAAAAAAGAGGTCCGCCGAATGCTGGATCCCCTAAGGCACCCTTTTTGGGAGAATTCAGAACGCATTCTCTTTCTGGCACGACGGGGTTCGGATACCCTGGGAAGGATTGCCGGTATTATTGATGGCCGGTACAACCAGTTTCATAATGAACAAATGGGGATCTGGGGATTCTTTGAATGTATTGATGATCCAGAGGCTGCTGCTGCTTTGTTTTCTTCTGCGGCCTTGTGGGCCCAGACCAGGGGGATGAGCTTTATCAGAGGTCCGCTCAATCCGTCGACCAATCACGAAGCAGGGCTGCTCATCCAAGGGTTCGACTCTCCGCCCTCCCTGATGATGACCTATAATCCGCCTTACTATCCGGCGCTGGTCGAAACCTGCGGTTTTACCAAAGAAAAGGATCTCCTGTCTTTCCTGATAAAACGGGAATATAAGCTTCCGGACTGGATGGATAGTATTGCTGAACGGATTGCCAGAAAAAAAGGGATTCGCATCCACCACTTCAAACCCAGAAATGCAGACACTGAGATTGCCTTGATCCGGGAAATCTACAACGATGCATGGGCTGACAACTGGGGTTTCGTTCCCTTGAGTAAGAACGAGATGCAGGATATTGGAAAGGCCATAATGGAATTTACAGATCCAGACATGGCTTTTTTTATCTATTTAGAGGATGAACCCGTAGCGTTTTGCCTGGTTTTTCCCGACTTCAACCCCTTGATCAAGCGGTTCAACGGTAAAATAGGCCTTCTGGGACTGCTGAAGTATTTTTTGTATCGCCATGAAGTCCTGGGACTGATGATGTTCATGTTCGGGATCAAGGAGAAATACCGGCAAATGGGACTGCCCATGCTGGCCTTTCACCACATCCTGGAGGTTGTGAGAGGGAAGAAAAAATATCAGCATATGGAAATGGGCTGGACACTTGAGGATAATGAGGGGATAAACTCTTTGATAGAGGAAGCCGGTGCAAAAGTGCACAAGAAATATCGAATATACAGAAAACCTTTATAACCGGCACGGCCGGAACGAGAGATGGCATCCGGCCCCAAAGAAGGATGAAACACGATAGCCATTAGCCATTAGCTAACAGCTAAAAGCTGTTTCTTATAAACTTAATGAGATCAAGAGCTTTTCGGGGACGCCCCTTAGTTAAAGCAAAGGACATAAAATATGTCAGTTGACTATCAAGATTCCACCATCGGTTTTGTCTGGAGGCCTGAGGAACTCACCCCGGCGGTGACAAAAATGGCTAGGCAGAGCGGCAGTGCGGCTGTTTTTGATTGTTCCATGATGGGGATGGATCTCTTGGGTCCTTTCCTGCAAAGGGTTTCCCCTGCAGGGGGCATCAGGGATGTCAAAATTTCTGCCGCTGTGTTGATGGATCCTTCCCTGGGACAGCTATTAAAAAGAGCAGAGGTACATGGCCTTTGGGTAGAGTGTTTTCCTGAGTTTTCCCAGGGAGATTCCCCTTTATTACAGAGATTGATGGATCTTTCTAAAAAGATTCGCTGCTTTCCCATCATCACCGACATGGGTCTTTTGGAAAAGATTGTAAAAAACAACTCCGGCATCGACCGCATTGTCCTGAAGGGATGTGAAGCCGCAGGATTCGTCAGCAAAGAAACAACCCTGACACTCTATTCCATGGCAAAAGAAATACTCCGCTCATCTTCAACCCCTTTGGATATTCTCATCTGGGGAGGTGTTTTCACCCCTGAAGCTGCAGCGGCCTTCCTGTACACCGGGTCAGCCGGCATCATTTTTGAGAGCCTCCACTGGCTCACAGACATGGTTGCCATTGATGATCTTCAACGTGAACGGCTCTTGAAACTCCGCCTGGATTCCACAGACCTGGCCGGTCTGGGCCTCGGAGTCCCCTGTCGTTTTTTCAATAAGGGAAATTCGGTTGCGTTCAAGGAAATCAGGAGAGTTGAGGACTCTTTGTACGAAGAAAAAACCAGGGAGGAAAGTCGCCAGGACTTCATAAGCCGGGTGAATGCCAAGGCGCTTCATCCCCTGACCAGCCTTTTCAGCCCGGAAGAACTTATCTTCCTGGGTGTGGAAATCGCCTTTGCCGAGATGTTTGCCAGGCGTTTCGGGAGCAAAACCGAGGATGCCGTAAAGGCCTTTATCCATGAAATCCATAAGTTTTGCGGCCTTGCCGGGGCAAAAAAAAATTGTTTTATGGACAGCCCTGCAGCCAAAGAAATGGGAACCGTGTACCCCTTTATCCAGGGTGCCATGTCCTGGATTACCGATGTTCCGGAGTTTGCTTTAAATGTTGCCCATGCCGGTGGACTGCCCACCATCGCCCTTGGCATGATGGATGCTGAGACCCTTGATAAAAGACTTGGCCACCTGCCGAAAACAATGGGTTCACACCCCTATGCAGTCAACTTTATCGCTCTTTCTGAAAACCCTTTTAAAAACATTCATCTGGCCTGGATAAAGAAACACAGGCCCCGGTTTGTCGTAATCGCAGGCGGTGACCTTTCGCCCATAAGAGAATTGCTGGAGTGCGGTATCGAGGTCATGTATATCGCTCCGGATGAGGCCCTGTTGAGGCTTGCCCTGAAAGCGGGTGTTCATTATGTTATCCTGGAGGGGTATGAGGCCGGCGGCCACGTGGGGACCCACAGCACACTGACCCTTGCCCAGATGGTGCTGGGTATGAAACAGAGCTCCCCATCCCTGTTTGGGAACTGTCGCGTGATTCTTGCCGGAGGGATTTTTAACCGGGAAACTGCATTCATGGCCGCCATGCTCGAAGCAGACGCGATCCAGATGGGTACAGCCTATTTGAGCTGTCGGGAGATTATTGAAACAGGTGCTTTGACCCCCCTTTATCAGCGGATGATTCTGACATCGCCTTTGGGCGGAACCATTGTTTCCGGTCACTCCACAGGACTTCGGGTGCGAGCATTGAAGACACCTGTAACAGAGGCTGTTTTGTCCCTTGAGAGGAAATTTGCAGCAGGCCGCAGGGACGAGACGTCGTTCCGGAAGCAAATGGAGACCATGGCCGCAGGAAGCCTCTTTACTGCTGCCCGGGGTATGGACAGGCCGGGGTCAATGCCTTTGGATGAACGGGCCTGCCTGGAACGCGGGCAATTCATGGGCGGGGCCTGCGCCGGACTCATCCGTGAGGTCCATGATCTATCGTCCTTTCACCGTGAGCTGGCCCAGGGTACTCTTCTGATGCATCAACCCCATGTGAATTTGATGGAAAACACTTTGGAGTCCCGGACTTCCAGGTCTGGAATGTCGTCCAGGCAAATCGCCCCAGGAAGGGAGGATCGTGATCGGATAGCAATTACCGGGATGAGTATTGTCAATACCCTGGGGAAGAGTCCTGGGGATGTCTGGGCAGCAAGCCTGGCAATGGAAAGCGGTATCATCCAGGTTCCGCCTTCCCGGTGGGACCAGGCACGTTTTTATGATCCCCGGCCAAACTCTCCTGATAAAACCTATTGCAGGGTGGGCGCTTTTCTGGATTTTCATGTGGACCGCAAAGAACTTGGAATCTCCCCCCACGATTTCAGGAGCATGACCCAAGCCACACGGGTTACCCTCTGGCTTGCGCACAGGGCCATACGGGAATCCGGGATTCTCTCGTCCAGCATTCCGCCTGAACGGATCGCAGTCCTTGTCTCCCAGAATTCAGGAGAAGCCTCGGGCATGCTTACCAATACCCTTATCCGGGCATATGTCGGCGACATCCTTGGCAACATCAAAAGAGCCGTGAATCTCACGCCGGACCAGGAAAGGGCAGTCGAAGAGCAGATAAAGGCCGGACGAATGGCGCCGGACGACACCACGCTTCTGGGCAGACTCAACTGCGCTGCGGTGGGTTTCATCTGCAGCCGGTATGGGTTTATGGGGCCAAGTTATGCAGTGTCCGCAGCCTGTGCCACATCCCTGGTGGCGGTTCACAGCGCAATCCAGATGCTCAAAACCGGGATCATAGATGCAGCGGTGATCGGAGGGGGTGAGGAAAATCTTTCCCATATGCATTTCATGGAGTTTTCAGCTCTGGGCGCACTTTATGGACTGTCCGGCAAACAGAGGCCGCCCCACGAGACATCCTGCCCGTTTGATGCCCAAAGGGACGGTATGGTCCTTGGCGAGGGCGGGGCAATGATCGTCATCGAACGGGAAAGCCTTGCCCTGGAACGGGGAGCTCGTATTCACGCCCTGATTACCGGAGTGGGGGCGAGCAACAACCATCTGGGCATTGTGGAGTCTGCAAGTGACGCCCAGGAAATGGCTATCCGTGCCTCTTTTAAGGAGACATCCTATGGACCAGATGCCGTGGATCTTGTGGAATGCCATGGGACCAGCACCCGGCAGGGGGATGCAGAGGAGGTCATTGCCCTGAAGGCGATTTTTAATTCATCCAGGCCCACAATGCTCAGCGCTTTCAAATCCCAAATCGGTCATACGCTGGGGGCCTCGGGTATCAGCAGCCTCATTAGAGGCGTCACAGCCATGAAGGCTGGAATTTTTCCGCCCACCCTGAACTACAAACATCCTGATCCGGAAATCAAACTCGAACAGTCAGGCTTTATTGTTAACCCGGAACCTCTGGATTGGAAATCGAGGAACGGAGATCCCAGACGCCTTGAGGTCAACGCTTTCGGATTTGGCGGTTCCAATTATGTGGTACAGGTGGAAGAGGCCATGGAAGAATCGGGTTCGATTCTAGTGGCTCCGCAGAAAAATCCTGACTTCCAAAAAGATCCTGATTTGCAAAAAAATCTGGCCGAAGAGAGGATGCCTCCTCCGACTGCCGATCTGCCCGGGGATCTCTTAATGTTCAGGGCCGAACTGGACAACCGTAATTTTCGGGTGGCCGTTGTGGGTCAATCTAAAGCCCAGGCCCTCAGGCTTGTCCAAAACTCGGTCTGCCCGGGTGGGGTTGATATTTTCCCGAAAAAGGACCAGAACTCCCTGGCACGCCAGGGGATATTCATGCAGGCTGAAGAGCTTCAGGTTTTGCCCCTTGCCTTTGTATTTCCCGGACAGGGAACACACTATGCTGGAATGGGGCACGATCTTTACCACTCCTTTCCAGTGATCAGAGAGTGGATGGATCGGGCAGCGGCTGTTGCAGACTTTGATCTTCTTCATCTGATGTTCCACGATCAAGAGGAAAACCTCCGTAAAACCCGATGGCAGCAGCCTGCCCTGTTCGTCATGGAAACGGCCATGGCCCGGTATCTTACAAGCCTCGGCATCTTTCCCGTGGCCATGGCCGGTCACAGCCTGGGCGAATTGACGGCCCTGTGCATGGCCGGGGTCTACTCTCTGGAAGACGGGTTTAGAATCGTCAACAAGCGGGCGCTGTGCATGGATAAAGCCGCCGCCGCAAATCTTGATCCCGGTGTCATGGCAGCCACGGACGCCCCCCTGGAGCTGTTGAACAGGATGCGCAAGGGGTGTGATGATGTCCACATCGGCAATATCAATTCGCCGAACCAGATTGTTTTGAGCGGCAGCACGGAATCAATCAGGGATTTCTGTTCCCGATTAAGGGAAACGGGTCACAGAACCACCCTTTTGCGTGTCAGCATGGCCTTTCACTCTCCTGTCATGGAGGTGATCCATGATGAGCTTGCAGGGTTCATTGCCGAAATTCCATTCTATTCCCCCAGGATTCCGGTCATCTCCAACACAACCAGGATGCCGTATCCGTCAAATCCCGATGGAATCAAAAAAATTCTCATGGCCCACCTGGAATCAACGGTCCATTGGATGGACAATGTCCGGACTCTCTGGAACAATCACGGGGTGCGGCTTTTTGTGGAGGTGGGTCCAGGGGACGTCATCAGCAACCTCACGGAAGACACACTTGCCGAATCTACAACTGTTCAGACCTGTCTTTCTTCAGAAGAGAGCCTGACCTTTAAGCGCAGCCTTGCCCAACTTTTTGTTCACGGTCATCTAAAGGATGAAAGCGAAGCTGGAATCGTTTCCATCTCGGCAGCCGGAAAAGCTGCGGTAGCTGATCCAATTGAGCGTGCACCCACGTTGCAATCTGTAACGCCACAGTATGTAACATCAGGGCATTCGACCCCTGATCCCAGGGAGTTGATTTTTCAAAGGGAAATCAACCGATTCATGATGGCCAAATTCGGTTCTTCTCTTGAGCCCAACATTCTTAAAGCCTTCCGTCAGGAGCTTGACCCGGAATTTAAGGAAGAGGATCTGTCAGGGGTTATCACATCCATACTCAAGGGTTATGATCTTGCTGAAAGCCCGGTAAAGGTTCCTCCTGCAGCCCCTGGGGCACCTGAAGGAGGCCTGGTTCCTGGGGACGATGATGTTATGGAAAAACTGATTTACATCATCATGGATGCCACAGGATTCAATAGAGACGAGATCGAACCTGACATGAATTTGAGAAGTGATCTCTCCATTCGATCCAGCCGGCTTCCCATCATTATGGATGCGGCTGAGCGCCAATTCAATATCATTGTTGAACTGGAGGATTTTATCGATGTCCACACAGTAAAGGACATTGCCCGGACAATTTCCAGGATCATGGCCGGACAGGCAGGAGGTGTTCTGAAATCTTCCGGCCTGGCGGTTGATCAGGGCGCCCTGCACCATGAAACCCTGGAACCGGAAGAGGGTGAGGAGAGTTTAAAACGGCTTGTATTCACGCACACCACCGTGGAATTGGAAAGGTCTGTTCCAATAGAGCTCAACCCGGGCGGTTCCGTCATGATTCTCTCTTCAGAAAATCATGATACGATTGCCGAAAAAGCGGGGGAGATCCTCCGGATGGACTATAATCTCAGCACCTCCTTGATGGCATTTCTCCAGGACAGTGCAGGTCTAGGCAAAACAGGCCACGACATCCGAACCGAAAAAGGGGCCTTACAGGTGCAGGATATCATCGCAGGTCTCTCCTCTGTTTCCGGGTTGGTTATTGCCCTCAGCCCCGGCGGTCTGATTGGCAAGATAACCATGGCAGATGTTTCAAAGCTTGTTCAAGGCTTTTTTCTTGTTGTAAAGGCATTCCTCAGGTCACCGAACAAGAAATTTGTGGTTTTGGTTCATTCCAGGCAGGAGCTTGACATCCCCCAGGAGCTTTTGGCAGAAGGGATGCTTGGTCTGTTCCTGAGCGCAGCCCTGGAATATCCGTCGGTTCAATTTAGAACGGTGGAAATAGAGCCGGATACTGATCTTCGCCGGGCACTGGGTAACGCTCTTGACAGGGGAGCCACCGTGGTGGAGATGATGCATCGCAAACAAGAGCTCTTCACGTCAGAGGCTCGCCTGGCTCCCCTGGATTTCAGCGCTTTATCCGGTATGAATACAGGTCTGAATCTGGGTGCAGGAGACGTTGTGGTCATGTCCGGGGGTGCAACCGGGATCAGTGCCCACCTTGCCCGTTCCCTTGCGCCCTTCGCACCTCACCTGGTCTTTCTGGGAAGGACAATCGTGGATTCAGGTTTTACCCCTGCAGCATCAAATCCCGAACAGCCTTCTTCAAAAGCGTTTATCGTTGAGTCCCGGGCATCAGAGATTGCAAGGACTTTGGCGGAGCTGCACACCTCGGGGATAAAAGCCACCTACCATACCTGCGATGTGACCGACCCCGAAGCGGTCAAACAAATCCTGGGTGAGGTGATAACACGCTACGGTAAAATTGATGGGATCATTCACAGCGCCGGAGTTCTCCGGGACTCTCTTTTGAGCCATATGATTCCGGATGATATCTCCATGGTCACTGATGTCAAATTCCTGGGGGCCTGGAATCTATATTCCGCTGCAAAGGATGCGGGCCTGAGATTTTTTGTGGGTCTCTCTTCGGCAGCGGCGATCCAGGGAAATCCCGGCCAGGCAAATTATGCTGCGGCCAACCGGATGATGTCTGCCCTGCTCAGAACCCTTGGCCGGGAAAATAGTGCCATACGGTTCAAAGCCATAATGCTTCCCCCGGTGGAGGGAACGGGCATGGCAAGTGATCCGGAGATCAAGGCAATGATGAAGAAAAAAGGTGTGGTTTACATTCATATGAATGAACTTACCGGGCTTTTCTGTCGGGAACTCTTTGCAGCCCCGGCTGAGGACACCTGGGTGATGTTCATGAAACGTCTGCCCAAGGTCAGTGGCGCCATGCTCAATGACCGGGACCGTCCGTCCCCGGGCGGAGGTCTGAACACCAGCATAGTATCCTTCAGACCCGGTGACTTTCCCATGATAGAAACAATTGTAAGTCTCGACCTTTGCCGGGAAGAGCTGGAAGCCTTAAGATCCTTTTCCCTGGACAAAGACCTCTGGATCACGGACCACAAGCCGTTCAAGTTCATCAAACATGCCATTGTATCAGGGACCATGATTCTGGAAACATTCATGGAAACCGCCCTGATGCTGTATCCCCACCTGCAGGTTCGCGGTGTCCGCAAGGTTCGACTCATGGATATGATTCAATGTCCTCCGGGGATTCCACGGCCGGCCAGAATTTCCTGCCGCAGGTCCGGCGGGCTTCGGGAACCCGTGTGCGACGTTTTTCTTGCGGCCCAGGAGATTTCCCCGGCTGGAAGATTGACGGATCGCTTTACCCCCCAATGCAGCGGTCAGGTGATCCTGGACGGTGGAGAGGGCTATCTCGGTGAAGAGTTTCCGGATTTTCCAGTCCGGATGAACGAACTTCGGACAGGGCCCATGGATCACAAAAAAGTGCTTAAATGGTACAAAAACCGCAGCGGTTTGGGGGGCAGGTATCGTGTTATAGAATTCCTTGACGGCGCAGGCCCCAGGGTAGTACGGGGCCAGACAACCTACCCTTTTACCAATGATTTTGCAAACCTGCACAACCCTGAGTATCAATACCCTCCCTATCTTTTTGAGGCATTGTTACAGCTGGTCTGCTGCCACAGTGCGGCAACCGATCCATCCGAACGCAGATCCATGATCCCCATGGAGATCGGGGAGATGCGATTTTTGCGGAAAATCAAGGTAGGCGAAAAAATTACCCTGGAGGCTCGAATGCGGGCCCAGGATGACAAAGGAGTCACATGGGACACCCGGGGCCTTGATGATCAAGGCCGAACACTCATGCAGATTTACGGGCTCAGGATGCAATGGGTCTCGGATTGAACCTTTGCGCGTTTAAAAGGAGCGATGCTCCAATTGGAGATTGAAAACCATGAATATGCTGGCAGACAGGTGGTTTAGTCCCCATATTTTAAGGAGGGTACATTAAGATTTATGACGATCAACACCCCATATGCAATTGAAGTCGACGGCCTGACCAAACAGTACAACGATTTTCTGGCGGTGGACAACCTGTCATTTACCGTCAAAAAGGCAGAGGTGTTCGCCCTTTTGGGGCCTAACGGCGCCGGTAAAACCACCACTGTCGAGATTATCAATACCATCCTGAAACCAACGTCGGGAACCGTGACCCTTCTGGGAATGGATGTCACCCAAAAAAAGTATGACATCATTCCCCGCATCGGCGTTCTTCCCCAGGGGTTCAGCTCCTTTGACAGGATAACGGTGAGGGAAACCCTGGAGTATTACTCCCGGCTTTTTGGATGCAGAAAAACTGACATCAAAGGGCTGATAGCGCTTGTCAACCTTAATCACAAGGCAGACGAGCAGTACAGGAAGCTCTCAGGGGGATTGAAGCAGCGCCTCGGCATTGCGGTTGCCCTTGTGAACGACCCCGAGGTCATATTCCTTGACGAGCCTACCACCGGTCTCGATCCCCGGGCGCGGCGCGAGGTTTGGGAGGTCCTTCTGGACTTGAAGAAAAAGGGTAAAACGGTATTTCTCACCACACACTATATGGAAGAGGCAGAGGTCCTTGCCGACACCGTCGCCATCATTGCCAAAGGTAGGATTACCGCAATGGGCTCTCCTTTGGAGCTGATAGAAAACAACGTGAATTACTTTACAATGACGCTCACGTCCGTGGATGAAAACATGGTTGGAATCATCAGGAAAATGGGATTTGACCCGGTCCCCAATGCCTATGAGGACACCCACGAGGATACCCAGGAGGACAACCACGGGATTTTCAAAATCCATCTTGAGCACACGGATGATGTTCGCAGGATACTCAACGCTGCCAACGACGGCAAGGCTTCATTTATAAGCCTGGATATCCGCAAGCCCAATCTTGAGGAAGTTTTCCTTAAGCTTACCGATGACCCGCTCCGTCACGACCTTTCCTCCATGAAGGAGACCGTATGAATCTGAAATTCATCAATGCCAATATCATCAGGGCTAATATCATTGTGAACATCAAGAGCTTCTACCGGGATAAGACTGTCGTATTTTTCAGGCTTGCCTTTCCGGTGATCCTGATACTCGTGTTCGGCACAATTTTCATGGAGAGAGACAATGAGATCTTTGATTTGAACATTCAGGATCTCGACGGGACTGCGTCGTCCGAACAACTCATCACAGCGGTCGATTCGAGCAAGCGATTCAAGATTACAACGGTTGACCCGGCGGTGAATGCAAGGCCATATGCCATGGGCGGCAAGGCCAACCTTGTCCTGATTGTCCCCAAAGGCTTTGAAATGTCTCTCATGGAGGAAATGTCCGCCGAAAGTTCCGGTAAATCCGTAACCCTGACCACTCTCTACGACCCCAGCTCCTTTGGGGTGACCACCAAAATGGGGGTGCTGGAACTGGTACTGGCCGGAATAAATCAGAAAATGTCCGGAAAACCCGCACCCATAGACCTTACGGAAATATCGGTATTAAAAAAGAAATACCGCTTCATCGAATTCTTTGTTCCGGGGATCATTGCAATGGCTGTCATGACGGCGTGCCTGTTCGGGTCGGTCAATTTAAATGCTGAACTTCGCCAGAAGGGGGTCTTAAGAAAACTTTCCACTACTCCCATCACCCGTATAGACTGGATCTTGTCCAATGTCCTGTACCAGTTCATTCTTGCGGTTTTATCCACCCTGGTGATGCTGGTGGTGAGCTACTTTGTCTTCAACGTAAGTCTATCGATAAACGGATGGCTCCTGGTTTTTGTTGCTCTGGATGTATTTGCCTTTGTCGGGCTGGGGATGATCCTGACCAGGGTTGCCAGGGAGGCGGAGAGTGCAGCTGCCGCAGCAGACGCCCTGATGTTTCCCATGATGTTTCTATCTGGGACATTTTTCCCTGTGGAGATGATGCCCGAATTTTTGCAAAAATTTGCCAGGGTACTGCCGCTCTATTATGTGAACGAGGGACTCAGGGCATCCATGGTATTTGTGGATCACATGGCCTCCCTTAAAAATGCTCTGTTCATCGGCGTTTTTGCCTTCGTGGTCTTTGTTATCGGGACCATAGTCACAACATTCAATGGAGAGAGGACATGATTTTAAATGCCCGGGACAGGATAACCCGAACCCTGTTGTCACTTGCCAGAACACCGGTCATCTTTTATCCGTACTATCGGCACCATTTTCCATTTCCAGCCGTGATCATGATCGAGAATACAAACTGCTGCAACGCCCGGTGTGTTATGTGTCCCCGGGAGACCCTGACCCGGAAACGCGGTTTCATGGACTTTGGGTTGTTCGAGAAGATCATACAGGAGGTGGCAAAGGCAAAACAAAAACCTGTGGTGCATCTGCACGGGTTTGGAGAGCCATTGCTGGATAAATTATTGCCGGAACGGATCAGGCTTGCAAAGGACCTGGGGATAGAGCAGACGTATATTGTGACCAATGGATCCTTGCTGTTTCCAGAGACGGCCCGAAAGATTATTGATGCAGGGTTGGATGTTATGAAGATCAGTTTTTACGGCACCGATTCTAAATCCTATGGTGACACCATGGGAGGGCTTGATTTTGAGACGAATCTGAACAATATCAGAGAATTTTTGAAGATAAGGAAGGATATGAAAAAAAGAACTCCGAAATTGATTCTTCAATACCTGCCCCAGGAGACCAACGGGGCAGAAACCGAGGCATTTAAATCGATGTGGAGTTCTGTCCTGGACAAAAAAGCGGGCGACTGCCTGAATTTCAGCTCTTTAGACAACTTTGGCGGTGGAAGGGCATACAACCGTGTGGGGGAAAAAATAGTGTCGGTCTGTTTTTATCCCTGGTCCGCCATGTCAATACTCTGGGACGGAAGGGCCGTTACCTGCTGTGTGGATTACAACGGGGTTCAGGACCTGGGGGATCTCACCGTTCAAAGTGTCCGTGAAATCTGGACCGGGCCGGTGTTGTCCTCAATGAGAGAAAATTTTGGGAAGCGAAACTATAGCGCTTTTCCCACCTGTCTTGCCTGCGACTGGCTGCACAGGCGGTAAGCAAAGGGCCATGATGAGAAAAAGAATATTTTTCATATGCGGTTCCATGAACCAGACAACCCAGATGCACCAGATTTCCCAGCACCTGGGCGACTTTGAGCATGCCTTCAGTCCTTTTTACGTCGACGGGTTTGACGAGTTTCTCCGAAAACTCGGGCTGATCGAGTTCACGATAGCAGGGAACAGACTGGTCAGCCGCTGTCGGGCTTATCTTCAAGAGCATGGCCTTCCCATTGACGATAAGGGGCAGCGTCTGCCCAGGGATCTCGTAGTGACCTGTTCGGACGTGTATCTGCAGAAGAACATTTGCGGTCAGAGAATAGTGCTTGTTCAGGAGGGTATCACAGACCCGGAATCCATGATGTCCCGCCTTGTCAGTAGATTCAGGTTTTTCCCGTTGTGGTTCGCAGGCAATGCATTGACCGGGCTCAGCAATGCCTATCAGGTGTTCTGTGTCGCAAGCCAGGGTTACAAAGATTTTTTCATAAAAAACGGTGCCCATCCTGAAAGAATAGTTGTTACGGGAATTCCCAATTTCGACAATTGCCGGAAATACTGCAGCAACAACTTTCCCCACAAACACTACGTGCTGGTCTGTACGTCCCCGGTGAGGGAGACAACGATCCAGTTCGAGGATCGTAAAGCCTTTATTCTTAGAGCCGTCGGGCTTGCAGGCAAAAGACCGCTTATTTTCAAGCTTCACCCAAGCGAAAAAATCATGCGCGCCACCCGGGAAATACACAGATACGCACCCGGAGCAATGGTGTTCACCACTGGAAATACAGAAGAAATGATCGCCAACTGTGATTG
>Ga0265295_1005667_pt1 | contig 15696 bp, 10 predicted proteins | sample Munlansysbiofilm_FD_192503 | JGI IMG/M metagenome (GOLD analysis project Ga0265295, IMG submission 192503) | Leachate microbial communities from a municipal landfill in Southern Ontario, Canada - Methane capture system biofilm | ecosystem: Engineered > Solid waste > Landfill > Unclassified ... | reverse complement strand
CCGCCACTAGCGCCCCTTTGGGGAAATTCATCGATTTCAGCGGCACATCGATGTGGGAATTTCCTGCCATGACCTCCATCTCCAGCACTTCGGCGTTGCTCCCCTCGACGGTAGAGATGGACACCACGCTGCCGGAGCGCACATATTTGAGCATTGCCCCAGCCGCCGCCATACGCGGAGACACACATGCGTCGATCCCCAACCCTGGCGCAAGATTCAGCAGCTCCGGTCGATTTATCAGCGCCAAAGCACGCCCCTGCGCCTGCTGCTTGTACAACAGGGAGCACAAAATGTTGGTTTCATCCGAGCCCGTGACGGCAATAAACAGCTCCGCCTGCGCCAGCCCCTCTTCCAACAACGCCTGCATATCATTACCATCGGCCTGAATTACCGTGGTTTTTTCCAATTTCGCCGCCACCTGCCGACATCGGCGCAGTTCTCTTTCCACCAGACGCACATCAAAATTAAGCTGTTCCAACTGTGCCGCTATCCGCACTCCGACCTGGCTGCCGCCCAGGATAAACACCCGTGGTGCGCCGCGTTTCTTCTCCCTTTTTTTCTCAAACATATACTGAATGGCGGGCAGGTCTTGCTCGCGGGCGATAATATAGATACGGTCACCCTCTTCAATGCTATCGTCGCCTCGAGGGATGATGGTTTTATCCCCACGGGTAATGGCGACCACCACAAAGTCGTAGATGCCACGTAATTCCCCTAGTTCCTGCAGGGTTAGGCCACACAGGGGGCTTTGGGCATCGATATGATAGCCGAGGAACTGAATCCGCCCTTCCACAAATTCGGCGACATCGAAAGCACCACTGCGACAAGCAATCTTGGCCATTTCGTCCGCCACTTCATCCGCCGGATTGATCAGCAGGTCAATGCCGAGTTTCTCCTTGGACAACACCGCATCCTGGCTGCTGTATTCGATACTTTTAACCCGCGCCAGCCGCTTGCCAACCTTGTATTCGCGCGCGAGCAGACACGCCAGAATATTGACTTCGTCCATGTCGGTGACCGCAATAAAGATATCGCTGTCTTTGATATTGGCCTTTTCAAGCACCTCGGCGCTTGCCCCGTTACCCCCAACGGTCATAACGTTAAGATCTTCCTGTACTCGCTTAAGATGGCCTTGATCCTTATCGACCAGCACCACCTCGTGCCCTTCGCTGCACAAACGTTGGGCTAAAAAGCACCCCACTTGACCTGCACCGACTATCAAAACCTTCATATGTGCTCCTGTTCTACTCGGTATGTATCCGAGGCAGTGGTCTCTAAGCAGCCTACGCTGCAATCTATGGGCTGTCTGCACATAGATATTCGCACTCAGGTACAAAAAATTCACGTACCTTGTTTTAAGTATAGGCGTGAAAAAAATCCAGCATAAATTCAAAGCGGGCTCTCGATGTCCTTGTATTCTGGCCCCTGGCTGTGCCATCATCGGCCCTATGCATATTTTTACCGATATCCCGGAAGAACAGCTGCGCAAAGAACGCGAGAGCGCACGCAAACTGCGTAAAAGCCAGTGGTGGCAGAACCGTATAGCCAAGGGAGTCTGCTACTACTGTAATGGCGTAGTGAAACCCAAAGAACTCACTCTGGATCACATCGTCCCGCTGGTACGCGGTGGACGCAGCGCTAAAGGGAATTGTGTCCCCTGTTGCAAGGAATGCAACTCTAAAAAGCGCGATCTGCTCCCTACGGAATGGGATGCTTACTTGGAGAAACTCCAAGCACAACCCTCGGTAGAAACGTCCACACAGACATTTTAATCCCCCTGGATTCTCTACGCCTTCAACCAGAAGCCTCGGCACTATGAACAAGCCCTACCGCGAATATTCCAAACACTTGAAACAGCAATTTGGCCATCGGGTGCATAAAATCTCCCTGGATGCTGGCTTCAGCTGCCCTAACCGAGGACAGGGACGGAGCAACCCTGGATGCATCTTCTGTGATTCCGATGGTTCAGGCTCCACTGGCATTGCTAGACCTCTCACCATCACTGGGCAACTCGAACATGGCAAAGAGATCATGCGGCGTAAGTACAAGGCCAAAGAGTTCATTGCCTATTTTCAGCCTTTTTCCAACACCTATGCCCCTGTTGAAACCCTGCGTTCCCTATATGATGAAGCCCTCGCGGTTTCGGATATGGTCGGCCTGGCCATCGGCACTCGCCCCGACTGTGTGGGCAGGGAGGTGCTTGATCTACTTGGGAGGTATAATCAGCACACTGATTTGTGGCTGGAGCTGGGGCTACAAAGTTGCCATGACTCTACCCTCAATTTTCTGCGCCGCGGCCACGATTATGCGACCTTTGTGCAGGCGGCCGCCGAGGTACAACAGCGCAATATTCCCCTGTGTGTGCATGTAATTCTGGGACTGCCGGGCGAAACTCGCGCGCAGATGCTTCAAACCGCAGATGAAATGGCGCGCCTGAAGGTGGATGGCATTAAGATCCATCTCCTGCATATTCTGCGCGGCACAGCATTAGGCACCATGTACACCGACGGTGAAATTGAGGTGCTCAATCAGGATGAATATGTCAATCTGGCCGTGGATTTTCTTGAACGCCTGCACCCGGACACCCTGATCCATCGCCTCACCGGCGATGGTCCGCGTGACATCCTCCTGGCACCACTATGGTCCTTGAATAAGTGGGAGGTGCTCAACGCCATTGAGGCTATATTCAGTGCGCGCGGAAGTAGGCAGGGCAGCAGATGCCGCTACCTGTGAAGCCCGCTTTTTAAGGGGCACGGGGAAAGATATCTGGCAGGGGGCAAACAGATTTTACTTTGAGGTAATACTAGGTAAGGAAAAATTAAAGCAAAGAAGAGAGTAGATTCGCGAAAATGAAGAGAGAAACGTAAACCTTTAAAATGATACAGCTATAGTGCAGACCACTAAGTGACTGAAAACATGGAAAAGCTCAGGAGCGTGGGTCCGACTGCACCACCTCAGCGGCGGTAGCTGTACCCATACTGGCCTGGGGTTCATCCCAGGAAACAAAGACCAGCGAGGCCCACAAAATGCTTACAAGTAGAATAATAATTCTAAACATGGCGATTAAACTACACGAACCCTTGCAATAAAAGCAAGACCTTGTTTTACTTAATGCTATTTTTTATTAAAAATCTGCGCGCAGCCAGCTTGATTTGAAGTCAGCTCTGGGGAAAAACCACAAAAGAGGCCACAAAGGGCCTGAGTAAGTCCATTAAGCAGGCTAATAACAAGGGATACAGATGCTACAGCTCAACCCCCCGCAACAACAGGCAGTAGAACATACCCAAGGTGCGCTGCTGGTTCTGGCCGGAGCCGGTTCGGGCAAGACCAGGGTTATTACCAGTCGCATCGCTAGATTGTTGCACACCACCGAAGCGGAAGCCATCGTTGCGCTGACCTTTACCAACAAGGCTGCGCGCGAAATGCGCGAGCGCGTGATTGAAGAAGTAGGACGCAAGCGCGCCAAGGGAATTATCATCTCCACCTTTCATTCCCTCGGGGTGCGGATTCTGCGCCAGCATATAGAACGCTTAGGGTTTAAAAAGAATTTTTCCATCTACGCCAGTGCAGACCAAATTCGCCTGGTGCGCGATTTACTCCCTCAGCGTACCACCAGCGACGGTAAAAACATCGATGCTGAACTCGTTCTACATCGCATCAGTGCGGCTAAAAACAGCCTTCTTACCCCTGAACAACTGCAAGCATCAGGGCATGATGAATACGCCAACTTTGCAGCTTTGACCTACCCACGCTACCAGCACGCTCTCAAAGCATGCAACGCCATCGATTTTGACGATATTCTATGTCTGTGCATTGAACTGTTCCACTCCCACCCAGCAGTATTGGAACAATACCGCACCCGCTTTCAATACATCATGGTGGATGAATACCAAGACACCAACCACGTGCAATATCGTCTGCTGCGCGAACTCTGCGGTCCACAAGGCAACCTCTGCGTTGTTGGCGATGATGACCAGTCCATCTACGGCTGGCGCGGTGCGCAGGCGGGGAACATCCTGGATTTCGAGCACGACTTTGCCGCAGCACAGGTGATTAAACTAGAACAAAACTACCGCTCCAGCGCCAATATCCTCGCGGCGGCCAACACCCTGATCCGACATAACTCCACCCGCCACGAAAAACAGCTTTGGACCAGTGACCCCCCCGGTGAGCCGGTGCGCTATCTATGTTGCGACGATGGTGAAGACGAAGCCACCACCATCATCGATGAGATCCACGCCCTGCGTTCACGCTTTAAATACACCCACCGCGACTTTGCCATCCTGTACCGCACCAATGGCCAATCGCGGGTATTTGAAGAACAGCTGCGCTACGCCAACATCCCATATGTCCTCATTGGCGGGCAGCAGTTTTTTGATCGCCGTGAGGTCCGCGACACCCTGGCTTACCTGAAGGTGCTGGCCAACCCGGACGATGAAGTCAACCTGCTGCGGATTCTCAACTATCCACGCCGCGGCATCGGCGAAACCACCGCACAGCGTCTTATCTCCCTTTCCCTCGAACAGGAACAACCTCTGTGGGAGATAATGCAGCAACCGGAGCTTATCCAGCACCTCGGAGACAAGGCCACGGAACGGGTTCAAGCCTTCATCCACCTGATGCTGCGCTATAAACGTCTGTTCAATTATCCCGATCAACTGCTGGCTACGGCGCAGAACCTGTTTGAAGAGATCGGCCTCGAAGAGGAACTCTACCGCCAGGCGGACGACCCTAAACAGGCACGCCGCCGCGTGGAAAACATGCACGAAGTTATCAACGCCCTGGCTTCCTATATCGAGCGCGAGGGGATCGCGACCTTGGGAGGATTCCTGGAAAAGGTTTCCCTCCTCGATCGTGATGAACCCGACCGCAACACCAAGGATGAAAAGCTGAAGCAGGATGCTGTCGTCCTTATGAGTCTGCACTCGAGCAAGGGCCTTGAATTTCCGTGCGTTTTTCTGGTGGGAATGGAGGAAGGGACCTTGCCTCACTCCCGGGTCTTAGAGGAGGGTGGTGACCTCACCGAAGAGCGCCGCCTGTGCTACGTCGGCATCACGCGCGCGCGTGAACACCTGCTCCTTACCGGGGCGGCCCAGCGCAAGCGTTATGGACGCATGCATCCGCAACAACCCAGCCGTTTTCTGCAGGAACTGCCTCAGGAGATCACCAACATCGAGGAGCCTGAATCCGATCCGCAGGAACAAGATCAGCGTGCCTCCGATTTTTTCCGCCAGATGCAATCCATGCTTAAGTCAGATTGAGCAATCAACCTGCCAACTTATACTAGTAAATTTGGCAAAGATATCTTGTCTGTGGTATCCATTGCCTGTGTAAGTATCCATTTTGACCAAAAAACTAACCCCCACAACCAGGGCCACAACCATGAGCGCCAACAACAAAACAGGAAACGAACCCGTAAGCGCAGCCGCAAACGAAACTGTGCTGGAGATCGGCACAACCCACAATCTTGAAATCCTCGATATCGACACGCGAGGTGCAACCCTGGCTTGGAACCCAGGGGAGAGTGTGCTTCTGCCCCAGAGTCAGGTTCCGCCTCAGGCGGTGGTTGGGCAGCACATAAAGGTGTTCGTGTATCGCGGACGTAAAGAGGCTCTGATCGCCACCCTTGAGCCCCCTATCGCCCTGAGTGGCGAGTTTGCCCTGATGCGGGTAAAGCAGACCAATCAATTTGGTGCCTTCATGGATTGGGATCTGGATAAGGATCTACTGGTTCCCTTTGCGCAGCAGTCGGAAAAGATGCTGCTCGACCGCCACTATATTGTCCACGTAGGGGTAGACAACACCGGACGACTCATCGGTAGCGCCAAAGTGGATCGCTTTTTAAATCTAGACCCCAGTGCGTTGGTTCCCGGTCAGAAAGTAAGCGCCCTGGTATGGCAATTCACTGATTTGGGCGTCAAACTTATTCTAGACAACGCCTACGCCGGGCTGCTGTATCGCAGCGATCTCCCCGAGGGAATTAAACGCGGCGACCGCCTGCATGCCTATGTGCAGCGGGTGCGTGAAGATGGCGGGGTGGATGTATCCTTAACCCCGGTGGGTAAAGTCGCGCGCGAGCAAGACGGGGAGCGCATTCTGCGCGAACTGAAGCAGCACAAAACCCTGCCCTTGCACGACGGCAGCACCCCGGAAGAGATTCAGGCTGCCCTCGGGTTGAGTAAAAAAGCGTTCAAACGCGCCGTGGGCACCCTGTACAAAGAGGGGAAAATCGAACTGCTCCCCGACGGCATCGGCCTGAAGTCTGGACTTAAGGGGGGCAAATAGGCGCTGCTAGGTTTTTTACTGACACACGCCGATCTGCAGCGCCTGCTCTAGATCGGCGATAATCTCATCGATGTGTTCAATCCCGATTGAGAGGCGGACAAGCTCTGGGTTGATTCCTCCTGCGGCCTGTTGCTGCGGCGTGAGCTGCGCGTGGGTGGTGGACGCCGGATGAATCGCGAGGCTGCGCGCGTCCCCCACATTTGCCAGATGCGAAAACAGGCGCAGTGCTTCAATGAACTTGCGCCCTCCCGCTTCGCCCCCTTTGATCCCGAATACCACCATGGCGCCGAACCCGTTGGTCAGATACTTCTGCGCCAGCGGATACGCAGGGTCCTGTTCCAGGCCGGGATAATTTACCCACTCTACCAGTGAATGGGAGTGCAGATAGCGTGCTACCGCCAAGGCATTGGCGCTATGACGCTCCATACGCAGGGGCAAGGTTTCAATCCCCTGTAAAAACATCCACGAATTATCCGGCGCAATGCACGCACCTAAGTTGCGCAAAGGCACCAGACGCATCCGCATGATATACGCCAGATGGTTTAATTCACCCAGATCCGTGGCATAGCGCACCCCATGATAACTGGGATCCGGCTCACTCAGAAGGGGATGCCGACCGCTGTTCCAGTCGAAACGCCCTCCATCCACCACAATGCCCCCAATCCCGGCTCCATGCCCACCCATCCATTTCGTCAGCGAGTGGATAACCACATCGGCTCCATGTTCGAGAGGCCGCAGCAGACACGGAGTGGTAAAGGTGCTGTCCACCAGTAGCGGCAAACCATGCTGATGGGCAATCTGCGCCAGCATTTCGATATCCGCCACATTCAACTTCGGGTTGCCGATAGTCTCGGTGAACACCGCTTTGGTTTTATCCGTGATTGCAGCGGCTACCTGTTCCGGCCTTGCGGGGTCGACAAACACTACCTTGATCCCGAGTTGAGGCAGAATATCGTTGAACTGGGTATAGGTACCCCCGTAGAGATAGCTTGAAGCGACAATCTCATCCCCGGCGCACGCCAGATTGATAATACTGTAAAAGATTGCACTCATACCCGAGGCTAAAGCCAAGGCTCCAGCGCCATTCTCCATGGCGGCCACTCGTTTTTCCAGCACATCTGTGGTGGGGTTCATCAGACGGGTGTAGATATTACCCAGTTCTTTAAGGGCAAACAGGTTGGCGGCGTGCTCTGTATCTCGAAACTGGTATGAACTGGTACGATACAACGGCACCGCCCGACTGCCCGTAGTCGGATCCACTGTGTATCCGGCGTGTAAAACCTTGGTCTCGATATGTGATGGCATGACATTTCTCCCGCAAAATATTTCTGGAACTGTATAAAAATGATATGAATATCAGCTTAAACAACCAACCGTTTGTGTCAAGATTATTCAGAGGCACCCTCACTCCAGCCGCGCGAACGGGCAACAGCCTGGTGCCAGCGCTGCTGCAAGCGTCTGGCTTCTGCGCGCTCCATGTTAGGGGTGTAGTGCCAGGCGCAGTGCCAGCGCGCAGCAAGTTCGGTGCGGCTACGCCAGAACCCGCCCCCCAGCCCGGCCAGATATGCCGCGCCGAGGGCGGTGGTCTCGGCGATGGGGGGGACCTCCACCGGAACACCGAGCATATCTGCCTGAAACTGCATCAAAAATCGATTGGCCACTGCGCCCCCGTCGGCACGCAACTGGTGCAGGTCGATCAGGGCATCGCGCTGCATCGCTTCAACCACATCACACGCCTGATACGCGATACTCTCCAGCGCAGCACGTACCAGATGCTGCCGGGTGGTGGCACAGGTCAAGCCTATAATCATCCCGCGGGCATACGGATCCCAGTAGGGAACCCCCAATCCGGCCAGCGCTGGAACAAAATACACGTCGTCATTCCCATCTAGTTCGGTGGCCAGTGCTTCTGTCTGAGCCGCATCTTCGATCAAGCCGAGACCGTCTCGCAGCCACTGGATTGCAGCCCCGGTAACAAAAACAGAACCTTCCAAGGCATATACCACTTCCTCGGTTTCAATCCCCCACGCAATGGTGGTGAGGAGGCGCTCGTGGCTGAAAATTGGTTTAGTGCCGGTGTTGAGGAGGAGAAATGAACCGGTGCCATAGGTGTTTTTTGCCATTCCCGGTGTATGGCAGCCCTGCCCGAACAATGCCGCCTGCTGATCTCCGGCCACGCCGGTAACGGGAATCTCCTGGCCCCAGAATACATGGGGCGCTGTGGTCGCGAAAAACCCGCTCGAGTGTTTGACTGTGGGGAGCATGGCGCGCGGGATATCGAGACGTTTGAGGATGGCGTCATTCCATGCCAGGCGGGTGATATCGTAAAGCATGGTGCGTGAAGCGTTGGAATAGTCGGTGGCGTGACAACTCCCGCCGCTTAAGTTCCACAGCAACCAGGTGTCAATGGTGCCGCACGCCAGCTCTCCCGCTTCGGCACGGCGGCGCACCTCGGGATCGTGCAATAACCAGTGAATCTTGGTGGCAGAAAAGTATGGATCAATAAAGAGGCCGGTGCTCTGATGCCACTCATCTTCAAGCCCCTCCTGCTTCAACGCCGCGCACAGGTCGGTGGTGCGACGATCCTGCCATACAATGGCCCGCCCCACCGGTTTTCCATTCTTGCGTTCCCACAACAGCACGGTCTCACGTTGATTGGTGATCCCGATGCAGCGAATCTGTCTTGGTTGAATGCTCCCGTGCTGCAACGCAGTATGAATCACCTGCAGGGTTACGCGCCAGATCTCTGTGGCATCGTGCTCCACCCAACCAGGCTTAGGGTAGTACTGGCCGAACTCGCTGTAGCTGCGTGCGCAGACCTCTCCATCATGGTTGAAGATAAGTACCGTGATCCCGGTCGTACCCTGATCCAGCGCAAGGACATACTCAGGCATAGACCCCCCCAATGTTCAAGTGTGGTCTAGGAGTGCTGTAGATTGACCAGCACACGGCGCTTGAGTTGCCCTTTAAGCATGGCAGTGATGCGCGCGTCCAACTCATCCAGACCAACTTCTTCATACATATGCGTCAGCTGTTCCAGTTTGCCCGCCCCGGCGAGATATTGCCATGCTTGGCGCCGCCGTGGCATGGGGCACTCGGCGGAATCAATTCCCACCAGACGCACTCCACGCAGGATAAAGGGAAATACGTTGATGTTGAGCTCCGGCGAACCCACCAGGCCGCAACAGGTAACAATGCCGTCGTAGTGGGTCGCTTTGATGGCGGCGGCAAGCATCTCGCCCCCAACGCAGTCCACCACTGCGGCCCAGCGCGGTTTCAGCATCGGGCGTTCGTTGCCTTGGGTCACGCCAGCGCGCTCTATGATCTCATGCGCGCCAAGATACTTTAGATATTCCGCTTCATTCGGCTTGCCCGTGGCTGCGACCACCTGAAATCCGGCGCGCGCAAGCAAACCCACCGCAATGCTCCCCACTCCGCCAGTAGCTCCGGTGACCAGCACCGGCTCCTGCCCGGATATCCGGCTTGATTCAATAATCTCGCGCACCGACAACGCCGCAGTCAGCCCGGCGGTACCGTAGATCATGCTTTCTTTCAGGCTCAACCCTTCCGGCAGAGGCAGCGCCCACGCACTCGGCACCCGGATCATCTGCCCGAAACCGCCGTCTGTCTCCATCCCCAGATCGTGGCTAGTGACAATTACTTTATCGCCCGGCTTAAAAGCATCAGAGCTGCATTCCACCACTTCACCGGCAGCATCAATCCCCGGAGTGTGGGGAAATTTACGGGTCACCCCTGGGTTTCCCGTTGCGGAAAGAGCATCTTTATAGTTAAGGGATGAATAATGCACCCGGACCAGCAACTCCCCCGCGGGAAGTTCATCCGTAGTGCGCGTTGTAATGTGGCGCTCAAAGTGCTTGTCTTCTCCTTGGATCACATGCAGGGCTTTAAACGAAATAGACATAATCTCTCCTCTTTCTCTCCTGCCTGAGCACAAACAGGATATATTTGACCGCGTTTACAAAACTATAGAAGCCCTCTATACTTATGGCAAGTATCAACTTTTTAGCCTTGATCTTTTCTTTTAGTTCTAAGCTCTGCAGGAGCCCTGTCTATGTCAGAGAACACCCAGACAACTGCCACCGATGTAAAGGAAAAGCCCAAGCGCCTATTTAAGTTCATACGCATCTGTGTGTATATAACTGCGGTATTTATCCTTATCCTTGCTCTGCTCCCCACAGGATTACGCCTTGGAGCACGCTACTGGCTCAACAAACAACCACACCTCGAAGCTGAAATAGACAACATCGACTTGAATCTGTTTCGCGCCACCTGTGCCCTTGAAGGGCTCAGGCTTAAGTATAAAGGTGATCCCAGCCTTAACCTTGAACGCTTGACTATCGGGGTGAAATACTTGCCCCTGTGGGATAAGCATGTCTTTATCGATTATGTCGAACTCAAGGGCTTGCGCCTTGTACTGGAACAGGTCGCAGCAGCGGGTGAAGAGGCGCCTGGTGGGCTGCGCATCGGGGGCATCATGCTGCCAACCGCCTTCGCAAACCCAGAAGATGACAACACAACCCCCACGCCAGATTCTTCAACCCCGTGGGATTTTGGCTGGAACCGCGTCGTCATCGATACCTCCGAAATCATCTGGCAGCAACCCGACTGGAGTGCCGATTTAATCATCGAGCTGGCGCACCTAAACGATGTAGCGAGCTGGAAACCGGAGGGATACAGTGACCTGCAGCTGCAACTGCGTATCAATGATGCCCCTCTAGCACTGACCATGCGGTCCCAAGCATTTGCCCCTCACCCAACAGCAACAGGACACTTGCGTCTGGATGGATTCGCCCTCGCCAAACTGGGCCCGGTACTAGCCACCGTGGGCATGCATGATGTCGCGGGAATGTTGAGCTGTGATCTGAAGCATGAGGTAACGGTGGGGCCAAAAAACACCATCAGTCTGGACGTGAATGGCCGCCTTGGCTTGGAGCGCGGCACACTGACCACCGCGCAGGTACATATAGCTGAGGTATGGGTTAACTGGAACGGCACCAGCACTGTGACCACTGTGCCCCAGGGAGCAACCACGATCGCACTTGAGGGGGCCCTGCAAATCCCTGTGTTGGATGTAGAAGATCTTGACTCGGGGTTTGCATTGCAACAGCAAGGCCTCAGTTGGCGCGGAAGTGCCACTACCTTGCTTGAAATGGATATTGCGCCCGCAATTGAAGTTAAGGGCGCCCTGGCTACCGACGCGCTTGCCCTGCTCGACCGTCAACACCAACGTCTGCTCGCTTCGTGGTCAGGACTCAAGATCGATAACTTCAATGTCACCGAGAACCAAATTCAGCTAGGGCAGCTCGATATCAGTAATCTGGTGGCGCTACGCCCTTCAATCAGTTCGGTTGAGACCGAACCTGCTCTAGCACAGTGTGGCAATATCAGCCTGACAGGGCTCGATGTAATATTACCAGATGAAAAAACCGGTACCAAAGTGGCTCTAAGCGTTCTCAACCTCAATGACCTCGGCGTCGAACTGATCCGCCATGCCAGCGGTCACACCAATCTCCAGCAGTGGAACGATTTGGGCGCACAGAATACGCAAAAAATGGATCCGGAGATGCAATCTGCCCAATCTGTGACCCCTACCGCGATGCAGAGTGCTGAAGCGGATCAAAACCCGACAGGATTGACCTGGCGGCTGGACTTGCTTCAAATTTCCGGTAATTCATATATTCGCGTCACCGATGCCTCCGTAAAACCGGAGATTATTCTGCATCTGAACGAATTCAACTTCAGTCTGCACCAACTCGACAGCTCCGAGGTTCAGATGCGCAATCCCTTCAGTTTGCGTACAAAGCTGGGGCGCTTTGCCTCCTTGCAAGCCGAAGGCGCCATGAGCGTATTAAGCCCAAACTTGGAAGGTTCATTGAAAACCAGCGTGCATGGCTTTTTGCTATATACTCTGGCCCCTTATGTAGAAAAAGCAATTGGCACCCGCATTGAAAAAGGCGAGTTAGATCTGGACGTTAGCGCCAACATCGAAAACAACCAACTTAAGCTCAGTAGCAAGGCTGATTTGCGCAGCTTCACCCTAGGAGCGATGACGGCTGAACAACAGGAGCAAATTTCAAGCAACCTCGGCATGCCCCTTTCCTTAGCACTAGCCCTGCTTCGGGATAGCAACGGAGATATTCATCTGGATATTCCGGTCACCGGCGATTTATCTAGCCCAGATATCGCTATTGGTCCGGTGGTGCGCCAAGCACTCCTTGGCGCTATTCAAGAAACCATTAAGCTTGCCCTTAAGCCCCTGGGAATATTAAGTGGAGCCGGTAAACTGATCGGTATCGGCGCTGACCTGAAATTGCCTCCTGTACTCTTTGCTCCGGCGGAAACAAACCCCATGGAAGCTGGATCTTCGCTGAAACCGTTGGGTGAATTACTCGCCAAGCGTCCACAGCTACGCGTAGTGTTACAAGCGCCCCTGACTCTGGCCGATAGTGAGGCGATCCATACCCAGCATGCAGAAACTCGCACCAATGATAAACAGGCTAGGAAAAAGCAAGAAGGAATCGACAAGGAAAGTCTGGGCGACGAACGCTTTCGTATACTGGCAACGACCTTACTGGAGGAGCGCCTCGACATAATAAAACAGCGCCTACTGAATACCAATGGCGTTGACCCGAAGCAGATCCTCCTGAGCCAACCGGCTCTGACACTCATTCCGGATGAACCCCGGGTTGAAATGCGTTTCTAACGTCTTATACAAAGGATCGCGCTTATGATCAGATATTCATGGCTGTTGCGCGCCACCGTTCTGCTGCTCTGGATTGTGCTCAGCCTCAGTGGGTGCGCCATAAACCCCGTAACTGGGAAGAACGAACTGGTTTTTGTCCCTGAGGCCAGCGAGATAGACATGGGTGCCCAACAATATGGACCAGGTCGACAGATGCAGGGTGGTGATTACACCGCTCATCCAGAGGTCGTAGCATATGTGCGTTCTGTAGGACAGCGTCTGGCGGCCGTGAGCGACCGACAGCTTCCCTATGAATTTAACGTCATCAACGATGATACCCCAAACGCTTGGGCCCTCCCCGGTGGCAAGATAGCTATTAATCGTGGTCTGCTCACCGAGCTCAACAACGAAGCGGAGCTAGCTGCCGTGCTGGGGCACGAAATCGTCCACAGCGCTGCACGCCACGGCGCCAAAAACGTAGAACGCGGCATGCTGCTTCAAGGTGCGATGCTAGCCACCTCCGTTGCAACCAGCAACAGTGAATACGCCGCTCTCGCAGCTGGGGGTGCGGGGCTGGCCTCACAACTCATAACGCAGAAGTATAGCCGTGGAGCGGAACTCGAAGCGGATTACTACGGCATGCAGTATATGGCCAGAGCTGGGTATGACATCCAGGCGGCTATTGAACTGCAGAAAACCTTTGTTCGCCTGTCAGAGGGACAGCAAAGCAATTGGCTCGATGGTTTATTTTCCAGCCACCCTCCCTCCATTGAACGAGTGGAAGCTAATCGGAATACCGCCGCACACCTTGGGCCGGGAGGCGAACTGGGCACGCAACGCTATGCAGCAACACTGGAACTTCTGCGCCGCGACCAGCCCGCGTACGAAAAATATGCCTTAGGGCGTAAAGCGCTCAAACAAGGAGAATTGGGAACGGCTCTACAATACGCAGACGAGGCGCTTACCTTGCAACCAAGAGAACCGCTCTTTCACAGCTTACGGGGTGATATACGTCTACAACAAAAGGACTATGCAGATGCCATCACCAACTTCGACCACGCCTTGGCACTCGACGCCACCTATTTTCACTACTACCTGCAGCGCGGCCTTGCCCATCAGAAACTCAACCACACACTATTAGCCCAGGCCGATTTACAACGCAGCATTGACTTTCTCCCTACGGCACCTGCCCTAAATGGCATGGGGCAACTGGCGCTGTCACAAGGCAACACCGCGGCGGCCAAAGGGTTTTTTGCCGGGGCCGCTACATCTCAGACCCCCGTTGGGATGGCTGCCAAAAGCGCCTTGGTCCGCCTGGACATTGGAGATAACCCGCAAAAATACCTGCGTATAGGTGCAGGCCTGGATGCGCGTGGTTATCTGATACTCCAACTTGCCAATGACACCGCCGAACCTGTCACCGCCATCACGATTCAGGTCACCTATATAGATAAAAACCAAAACCGTCGCAGCAGCTCTTTGCAGATAGACCAAATCATGCAGGGTTCACAACAGATACGCTTCGGCACGGATATTGGCCCGTTATCAGGGCTGGAGCAGGTACAGGCGCGTATCACCCACGCCGCCATAGCAAAAAGGTAGATCTAAATATGCAGTTGATAAGGGAGGCTGCAGATGGAAAACCCACCAAACTGTGCATATGCACATATAAAAGATGTGCATTATGCATCAAACATATACGTGATTAGCCCTATTACCCGACTGCTTTAGTAGGTATTGTAGGAAACATCGAAACCGGTTGTGGCAGACCGGCTTACGATCTCCTTTCTTCCTATAGTAAGACAGTACAACAGACAGCAGCATACAAAAAAGCCGGTGCGGATGCCTCCTCGCCCGGCTTTTTTGTTGTTTATTTTTTATCTCCTGCCTGTTGGAACAATCCCCACATGTCGTAAACGGCGGCGAAAAAATAAGGGCGACCTACTGGTCGCCCTTTTATTGTTAGTCATGAGAACGTTGCCCCACACCAATCAAGCAGCAAACAGGGTACAGGCTCGCAACTTTATTGTGCGGCTGCCCTAGCTGCTTCCATCCACTCATTCCACTGTTGCTGATTGGCTTTTATCCATTCCTGAGCATGACGCTGAATATCTTGGGTGGAGTTTTCACCGTTGTTCATGCGGTCGTTCTGGGCACTTACATCGGCCAGTGGGATGGTAAAAAGTTCAAAAAAGCGTTTGGCCGCAGGGTTAGCAGCGGCGAATTTTTTATTCGCAACTACATGAATATCACTCGCGATAAAGCCGAGCTTTATCGGGTCGGTTACCGCCCCTTTGAGGCCGGAAACTACCATGCGGTCTTCAGAACCTTTTTGGGCTTCGTTAGGGTTGATTTCGGGGACGTTGATCCACATCACGTCTTCACCTGGCTTGAATTTAGATAGAGTCCAGTTGGGAGCCCAGGTGTAGAGAATTACGGGTTTCCCGGCACGTTGCTTGGCGACCGCATCGGCGATGCTGGCAGAATATGATGCCTTGATGGGCTTGATGTGGTCTTCGAGCTCGTAAACTTTCATGTGGTGAGCGATGGCTTTTTCACACCCCCATCCTGCAGGACACGCCACCAGTTCGGCTTTGCCGTCACCATCTTCATCAAAGGCTTTTCTTACTTCGGGGCGCTTGAAGTCGTCCAGTGATTTTATGTTGTATTTTTCTACCGCGCCTTTGGAGACGAGATACCCTTGCAGG